>Ga0335079_10000149_pt1 | contig 81110 bp, 65 predicted proteins | sample Lox_Sample_33_FD_206719 | JGI IMG/M metagenome (GOLD analysis project Ga0335079, IMG submission 206719) | Soil microbial communities from Loxahatchee National Wildlife Refuge, Florida, United States - Lox_Sample_3.3 | ecosystem: Environmental > Terrestrial > Soil > Wetlands | place: USA...
GTCGATCGAGCTGAATCCAAGTAGCTCGTTGACGCATAACAACCTTGGCAGCGCACTGGCGGAAAAAGGCAGTATGGATGAAGCCCTGCCTGAATTTCAGAAGTCGGTGGAACTCAATCCTGATAATGCCGCAGCGCACGTGAATCTGGGGAATGCTTTGGCCACGAAACCTGGACATCTCGATCAGGCGATCAGCGAATTAAATAAGGGCGTCGAACTGGCTCCCGGAGCGGCAAATGGACAGAACGGACTCGGTGTAGCGCTGGCTCGCGCCGGCAGGTTGGATGAGGCAGCGTTCTACCTACAAAAGTCAGTGAATCTCGCACCGCAGTCAGTCGACTATCACTACAACTACGGGCGGGTGCTGGCGGCGAAGGGATCGTTGCCGGACGCGGTCGTGCAGTTCGAGCAGGCGGCGAATCTATCGAATATGCAGGCGCCGGCCATTCTGGAGATGCTGGCGGCGACTTACTCCGATACTGGAAAATATTCTGAAGCGGTGGCAACCGCCACGCATGCGGTTCAGTTGGCCGAGCAGCAGGGTGATGCCGCGCTGGGAGCTAGACTGAAGGCTAGCCTACAGCGGTATCAGGGGCTGGCGCGGAGCGGCCAGGTGAGTTCGAAGTAGTTCTCTTCCTTGTGTCGACAAACGAACATCCCTATTCCGCCGAAACCGGCCAGATGTAGGTCGCCCTTCACTCTTGGGTCTTCTGATTACATCATCCTTCGAGGTTCCGGCGCCCGATCTGTGACCAGTTCCGGATGCTGGTGGCGGAAGGTCTCCGTCACATGGCAGTTCCAGCAAACCGGCTGATGGGTGTTGAAAATCTGCGGTAGCTTCTCGGGACTTATGTTCTTCCATTCGGTGCTGTGGAAGTCGGGACCCAAGAGGGCGGGCGCGTGGTCGAGATGATGCAGCGTGCCAATCGGCTTGTGACAAAAAGCGCAACTCTTCCCTTCATACCACTTGGAAACCATATTCCAGACCAGGCAGTTCTGGGTGTTGGCTTCGACTTGCTGCAGGCAATCTTGACCGCAACCTTTCCGCTCGGGCCAGCGCGAACATTCCTTCAGTCGCAAGGTTGGTTCGCTGAAGAAGACACCCAGAGCGGCTTCACCGGCTGCGACGTTCACGGCAGCCGGTTCCTTCGTCTCGGGGCAAGTCACGATCCGCTCGCCGCGCCATTTGAACAGGGCGCGCAGACTGGGGACGGCGCGGACCACAAAAAGCCCCCCGGCAATGACCAGAACCGCGATGATGATGGTGAGAATAGACACAGTCACGGTGCACCCCCTGAGACGGCATAGCTGCCAGTCTGCATCCCAATGAACAATCGTCAGATTCAGTCTGTGAGGAAACCGGGCAAATGACGATGTTTGGTGTCACCCGGAGGTGTGATTGGGGTCACAATCCGCCACGGGCGCGCTCTTGGCAGATCTGCCGCGGCTTTCGGGGCCAGAACATGGGCGTTGCCGCACGGTAAGCCACGTACGGAGCTCCGAAACGGATTTCAAGTTCTCGCTCTTCGAAATAGCGGACGAAGAAGATCCAGCCAGGAGTAAGACACACCAATAGAACGATCAGGAACCACATGCACCAGTAGCGCACTCCGACGGAAAACAGGAAGGCAAATGTGCAAAGACCCATGGGGTTCCGCGTCCAACCGTACATCCAGTCGGTGGCCAGGCGGGACGATAGCTTCGCTGCGAACGGCAGACCCAGACCGCGGATGGCGAGATTCAGTACCGTAAACGCCGCCGCGAAACCGGTGACAGTCATCAGGACCTGTCCAACGATCGGTGGGAACCTGAACGGAGTTTGGTGAAGGTAATCCTCCTGGACGATTCGGATCGCCGGAAAAATGCTCACTCCGAGGACAATCATCTCGCCATAGTGGACGAAAAGGCTGGCCCACTGCGCTCGTACTGTGTCGGGATGAGCGTCCAGTGCCCGGCGTCCTAGAAGAGTGATTGGAAATTGCAGAAAAGGCACTCCGGCGATCAAAAGAAGTGTCCACTTTGTGCGGGGCTCGGCATTTCTTGCCAATATCCAGCTGGCTGCTACGAACGCGAGCCCGAACACCTTCATGAATGCGAGTCGCAGCTGAGTGCTGCGGATAATTTGCGGCGGAGACTGAGTCAGGGTGGTCATGAGCCGTTCCCCTAACTTCTAGATTTATCAGATTTCAACTGCCTCAGCGGCTATCAATGCGCCACATGATTCGCATGCAGCTGCATCTTGACCGCGACCGAGAGACGGCGAATGCCTTCGAAAATCTGCCCGGGTTGAGAGTGCGAGAAGTTCAGGCGCATGTGACGTCCGCCTTCGTGGCCATTGTTGGGATAGAAACTGTCGCCCGGCACAAAAGCGACTTTCTCCGCGATGGCTGCCTGGAACAGGGCTTGGGAATCCGTGCCTTCCGGCATCGTGACCCAGAGGAAAAGGCCTCCCTTGGGATGAGTCCATGTGACTTCCGGCGGAAAGTACTCGCGCAGCGCGTGCAGCATGGCGTCGCGACGCTCACGATACACCGTTCGAATCAGCCGTACGTGTTGGTCGAGGAAACCGTCGCGGGCCACTTCATAGGCTACGTATTGGTTGAAGGTGGATGTATGCAGATCCGCAGCCTGCTTAAGCTGAACTAGCTTGGTGATCACGTCTTCGGGAGCCACGATCCACGCAAGACGAATTCCCGGAGCAAGAGTTTTTGAAAAGGTGCTGAGGTAGATCACGTTGCCCAGCGTGAATCCATTGTCGCGGCGCACATTTTCGCGATCGAGCACGACCAGCGGCGGAATGTGCTCCCCCTCATAGCGAAGTTTCCCGTACGGGTCGTCCTCAATGATCGGAATGCCGTACTTGTCGGCGAGCAGAATCAACTGCTGGCGCCGGCCTTCGGAAAGCGTGACTCCGGCAGGATTCTGGAAGTTCGGCAGGACATACATGAACTTCACGCCCGAGCGAATCGAAGCCTCGAGCTGCTCGGTGATCAGGCCGTCGTCATCGACGGGCACGGTGACGTATTGTGCTCCATAAACATTAAAAGCCTGCAAAGCACCCAGGTACGTGGGCGCTTCCACAAGAACGCGGTCGCCGCGGTTGATCAGCATCTTGCCGATGAGGTCAAGTGCCTGTTGGGAACCCGAGGTGATAAGCACGTTTTCAATAGTGGCAACGATGCCATAGCGTGCAAGGTTGCGGGCGATCATCTCGCGCAGTGGCTGGTAGCCCTCAGTTGTGCCGTACTGGAGGGCTTGCGAGCCATGTTCGCTCAGCACTTTATGGCAAGCTTCTTCGAAGCGCTTGACTGGAAAAACATCCGGCGCTGGAAGCCCGCCGCCAAAAGAAATGATCTCGGGATTCTGCGTGACCTTGAGCAACTCGCGGATCGCCGAACTCTTGAGTCCTAGCGTTCGGTTCGCGTACCGCGATTTCCAGAGAGTCGACATTTGCACCTCCTGCGGCCTCTGATTAGATGCTGGAACTGGGTCCCGGGGCCGAGAAGCGAGGGCGAGACGCCATCGCGACAGCCGGCGGGACGCCGGCGCTACTAACTGCTTAGTCTTCCCCGATTAGTTCCGGTTCGACCGATACGTGCGTGTGAGGATGCGAATACGTGTCATTTTCCTGCGCATCGACCACCGCGATTGCAGCCACATTGACGATCTCTTCCACCGTAGCAGTGCGCTGCAGGACGTGAACTGGGCGGCTCATCCCCATCAGGATGGGACCGATCAGTTCCCCGCCGCCGACCTTCGCGGTCAGCTTGCAAGCCAGGTTCGCTGAGGCAAGATCGGGGAAGATCAGAACATTGGCTCCGCCCTTCAGGGAGCTGAACGGATACAGCTCTTCGATGATTTCCGGCGATAAAGCTTCATCGGCCATGATTTCGCCGTCGACAATCAGCGTCGGATCGGCGTACTTGATCAGTTCCACAGCCTTGCGAACTTTACGGCTGATCGGGTGATCGACTCCGCCAAAACTGGAGAATGCCAGCATCGCCACGCGCGGTACGAGATCAAATCGGCGCGCCATGTGCGCGGTGCAAAGCGCGATCTCAACCAGATCTTCGGCTGTCGGCTCGATGTTCACGCTGGTATCAGCCAGGAAGAAGACCTCTCCCTTGCGCGTGATCACAGCGTAGCATCCGGAAACGCGGTGCAGACCTTCACGCATGCGAACAATCTGCAGGGCGGGACGAATCGTGTCTGGGAAGTGCTGGGTCACGCCTGAGACGAGGGCATCCGCATCACCCATGTGAACCATCATCGAGCCGAACACATTGCGATTGTTGATCAGCGTATCGGCTTCGGGTAGGGTCACGCCTTTGCGCTGCCGCAGGCGGAACAGTTCCTGCGCATATGTTTGGTGGTGATCGGAGGTTGCGGGCTCGATCGTCTTCATACCGTCGAGGCTCAAGCCGAGTTCGCGGGCGCGAGCTTGAATCTTAGTAGATTCGCCGAGAAGAATCGGATACGCGATCCGTTCCTCGACCAGCACGTGGCAGGCGCGAAGGATTTTCTCGTTGTCGCCCTCAGGAAAAACCACCTGCTTGGGATTGGCCTGCGCCTTGTGAATCATGGTGCGCGAGACTTCATAGGCCTTGCCAAGACGCCGCTCGAGTTGGGCGCGGTAGATGTCGAGATCGACCGGTTCCTGGGCTACGCCGGTCTTCATAGCCGCTTCGGCGACGGCCGAAGCTTCCCACATCAGGACGCGAGGATCGAACGGTTTGGGAATGAGGTATTCGCGGCCGAATTGCAGACGCTTTACGCCGTAAGCCCGGCAGACGGAATCCGGAACATCTTCTTTTGCGAGATCCGCAAGCGCCTTGGTTGCGGCCAGCTTCATTTCTTCATTGATCGCCGTGGCGCGTACGTCGAGAGCCCCGCGAAAGATGAATGGAAAGCCAAGAACATTGTTGACCTGGTTCGGGTAGTCGGAGCGGCCGGTGGCGATGATTACGTCTTCGCGCGATGCCTTCGCGTCTTCGTAGGTGATCTCGGGATCGGGGTTGGCCATCGCGAACACGATCGGGTCCTTCGCCATGGAACGAACCATGTCAGGTGTCAGGGCGCCTTTCACGGACAATCCTGCAAATACATCGGCCCCACGGACCGCTTCGGCCAGAGTGCGCAGATCGGTGTCTTGAGCGAAACGGTTTTTGTATTTGTTCATTCCTTCTTTGCGGCCTTTGTAAACGACGCCCTTGGTATCGCAAAGAATGATGTTCTCGTGCTTCACGCCGAGGCGAACATAGTGTTCTGCGCAGGCGATACCCGCAGCACCTGCGCCGTTGAAAACGACGCGCACTTTGCTGATGTCTTTGCCGACGACTTCCAGCGCGTTTAGCAGCGCGGCACCGGAGATGATTGCCGTGCCGTGCTGATCATCGTGGAAAACAGGGATCTTCATCGTCTTCCGCAACTCCTCTTCGATGAGGAAGCAGTCGGGAGCCTTGATATCTTCGAGATTGATTCCACCAAACGTAGGTTCCAGCAGCTGACACAGCTTGATGATCTCTTCCGGATTGTGGCTGTTGACTTCGATGTCGAAAACGTCGACATCAGCAAAGCGCTTGAACAGAACCGCCTTCCCTTCCATCACAGGCTTTCCGGCAAGGGCCCCGATATCTCCCAGGCCGAGAACCGCGGTTCCGTTGCTGAGCACTGCCACCAGGTTCCCACGGCCGGTGTATTTGAAAGCATCGTGCGGATTCTTCTCAATCTCAAGGCACGGATCGGCAACACCGGGTGTATACGCAAGGCTCAAGTCGCGCTGCGTGCGACAGGGCTTGGTGGGCGTAATTTCAATCTTTCCAGGGCGCGACCCAAAGTGATAATCGAGGGCCTGCTGCTTGCTGACCGACATAGTTCCTCCGTAATTCTCTTGGCGTCGAGTCCGGATACTTCGCCCGGACTTGTGACGCTTGAACTTAAACTCGTATCGTCAGCACTGGACAATGAGCCAAGCTGACCACTTCCGACGCAACCGGCCACGGCAAATGAGCTGACCAGGATGAAACTCGCGCTTTGTGAACACTCATCACGATCAAGTCGGCATTGCGGACTTGCGCCTCTCGGAGAATGGCTTCCGCAGGGTACTCCCAGCGAACGACGACATCCGGAGTGCACCAATCTTTTGCGCTCTCCGGGATGAGTCCTTCTAATGCGCGACGTGAGCGCTCCTCGATCCCCGAGCGATGCTGCCAGGGGGCCAGCGGGGCAGCTTGCAGAACGATGATCTCCGACTGATTCTCTTCGGCCAGAGAGAGGGCGTAATGCAGAACGGGTCCGGGATCTTCGGCCGAATCGAGCGGACAAAGGATGCGTCGAACTTTCCACGCTCCCTCGTCGTGAGCCCGGGGGCCAACCGTTAAAACCGGGCATGACGCTGAGCGGTACACCTTCTCCGCAGACGAGCCGAGAATCATTTTGCTGACGCCGCGTCTCCCATGCGTGCCGAGCACGATGAGATCGATTTCCTGCTCGTCGATCATGGAAGGAATCAATTCCGCGAGGTCTCCGCGATCGAGAATCGGTTTCCATGGACTCGTGCCGAATGAGCATCCGTGCAGGAAGGCCTCGAACTTGTGGCGCGCATCTTGCCAGACAGCCTCATCTTGCGCGGGCACTCGGTCGAGTACCACTTGCAGATGCGGCTCCGGAGGTATCGCGTGAGCGACCAGGATTGTCGAGCCGTACATCTCAGCCAGAGTTCGCGCGAAAGGCAACGCTGCGGCCGAGGCAGGAGAAAAATCGGTTGGGAAGAGGATATTTTTCAGCGAAAGACGAGACACCTGCTGCAGGGTGGGCATGGCGTACCTCCTTGCGGCACAACGCGGTACCGCTACAGAGAATCCACACCCTTGGGTATATGCGTCCGCCTCGATAGAGGCAGTGATTGCCGTCACCAGCTGTGGTGCGTGGAGAGTCGTTGCCCTAGACCCCCACTCCGGCCCGCTCGCGGGTGAAGCGGGTCAGGATTTCGGACAGTCCGGGGTGCGTGAGATCTTCAATCTCGTAGGTCACGCGCAGGCTCGGCTTGTTAATCTTCACTAGATGGCCGAGATCGATCGGCGTAGCAACCAGTACGAGATCACAGGGAACGCGATTGATGGTCTCTTCCAATTCATGACACTGCATCGCGCTGTATCCCATTGCTGGCAGCAAGCTGGTCAGATGCGGATAGTGTTCGTAGGTCCAACGGATGGATCCAACCGCGAACGGGCGGGGATCGACGAGCTCAGCGGCGCCGCATTGGCGGGCAGCCACGACTCCCGCGCCATATGGCATTTCGCCATGAGTGAGCGTGGGACCATCTTCCACGACAAGCACACGGCGTCCCTTGACCAACTCCGGCTCGGAGACTGCCACCCGGCAGGCTGTCTGAACAACCTTCGCATTTGGATTTGAAAGGCCGATGTTCTTGCGGACGGTTTCGACATTCTGCGGGGAAGCCGTATCCACTTTATTGATAACGACGACGTCCGCACGACGAAGATTCACTTCCCCAGGATAGTAAGAAAGTTCATGGCCCGGACGATGCGGGTCCACCACAACGATTTCCAGGTCAGAGTTGTAAAACGGCGTGTCGTTGTTGCCGCCGTCCCAGAGGATGACGTCCGCCTCTTTTTCCGCCTGGCGCAGGATACGGCCGTAGTCGACTCCGGCATAAACGATGGTGCCTTCGCGGAGGTGCGGTTCATACTCCTCGCGTTCTTCGATCGTGCATTGGTGCTTGTCGAGGTCTTCGATTACGGCAAAGCGCTGGACGGCCTGGATGGCAAGGTCGCCATAGGGCATGGGATGACGCACAACAACCGGCTTGTGGCCTTCGCGGCGGAGTTCGGAGGTCACGAACCGGCCAAGAGGACTCTTGCCGCATCCGGTACGAACAGCACAGATTGAAATCACAGGGACCGAGGATTTCAACTGCGTTCTTTGAGAACTCAGAAGCCAGAAATCGGCTCCAGTCGCCACCACGCGAGAGGCGAGGTGCATCAGGTTCTGGTGCGAGATGTCGCTGTAGGAAAAGACGACGGCGTCGATCTCATGTTCATCGACCAGGTGTTCGAGATCCTTTTCCTCAAAGATAGGTATTCCTGCTGGATAAAGGGGACCGGCCAATTCCGTTGGGTAGCGCCGTCCAGCAATGCCGGGAATCTGGGTCGCGGTAAAGCCGACGACGTTGTATTCAGCGTTTCCACGAAATATGACGTTAAAATTATGAAAGTCTCTTCCTGCCGCGCCAAGAATCAGAATTTTTTTCGCCTTCATAAGATTGCGCCTCTGTTTTCAGGTTGCTCTATTCTTTGGGGCTCCGCTTCCACATTGGGACGCATGGATTCCAGCTATGGACATCTTTCTGGAAGTCTCGACCAGACTGGGTTGCACTGACCGTACTCAGTTCTTCCACCGGAGATTTCAGAAGTTCGGTAGTGTATTTTTCGATCTGTTCACGAAGTTGAGGATTGTGCAAAGCCCTAAGCAGCGCGGGGTTCTCGATATGGGTGAATCCGCCGCACAGGGGGCATTTCACGACATCGTCATTCACCATAATTACCCTCGATTTTGTGGGGAGTTGAACGGAAGAAGGCCGGAGTGGTGCCTGCTCTTCACGATTCCATTACAAGACGAGGAGGGTTGCTGAACAGTGACAATAGTCGCGGGAGTTTGTGATGCTGGTCACATCGCGAATGAACGGCTAAATCCTTGAATTCGTCTGCGACGACATATCCCACATCTGGACCTGCTGTTCGCGAGTGGACAGCTCGTTCCCATACCGAACAGCGGTAATCTCAATCGGCTAGAGTTTCACCCTGAAGTTCCAAGCAGTTGCAGATCTCCCCTGGAGGCAGGAGAATTGCTGTCCTATTAGGTCCGCCTGTTGATCGGTCTGAGAGGAGGAGGTTTGATGGAAGCCTTACTCCAAGATCTGCACCTTAGCTTTCGAACAATGCGTAAGAAGCCCGGCTTCACCGCTGTGGCAGTTCTCACCCTTGCGCTCGGCATCGGCGCCACCACCGCGATCTTCAGCATCCTGTACGCCGTAGTTCTTCGTCCCCTTCCGTTCGAACATCCTGAGCAGTTAGTGATGCTCTGGCGAAAAGACAAGAATTCCAACAGAGGTACAGTCTCAGGCCCTGAATTTCTGGATTGGTCGAGGCAGTCCGATGTCTTCTCTGCAGTTGCAGCGGGAGGAATTTACGATCCGGCCCTCACCGCGACCGGCGGAGCGGAGCATCTCTACGGAATCCAAGTCACACCGGACTTTTTCAAAGTTCTTAACGTCACTGTCGCGAGAGGTCGCACGTTCCTGCCCGACGAAAACCGGGCCGGCAAGAACCATGTCGTGGTCGTGGGCAAGGGGTTCTGGACGTGGGGCCCTGGCGCCGATCTGACGAGTCTTGGAAGTAGTCTCACGCTGGATGGTGAGAAATTCACGATCATAGGGATCATGCCCGAGGAATTTCGCTTTCCGCAGATCTGGGGAATTACGGACCCCGAGGTATACGCGCCGATACCAATGGAACGGCTGCAGAAAGATCGCGCGAACCAACTGATGTGGGTCATTGGTAGGCTCAAACCCGGCATCACGACTGCACAAGCCCAGGCACAAATGTCGACCATCGCCCATCGGCTTGCCCAGCAATATCCGGAAATCGAAGCTGGTACGGATATCTCTGTGCAGCCTTTGCACGAGGAGGTCGAGCGCGGCACACGCCCCGTATTGCTGATCCTGCTGGGAGCTGTCGGATTTCTTCTGTTGATTGCATGCGCGAACGTCGCCAACATGCTCCTGGCACAGACGACCGGCCGCTACCGGGAGATTGCCATTCGATTGGCGGTCGGTGCGGGACGGTGGCGCGTGATTCGCCAGTTGCTGACCGAGAGCGTGCTGCTTGGTTTAATGGGGGGGCTAGCCGGCATCCTGTTTTCTATCTGGATGAAGAACTTGCTGATTTCATTCAGCCCTCAAGGTTCTATTCCCCAGACAAATCCGGTGGCTATCAATTTCTGGGTTCTTGCGTTTGCCGTAGGGATATCAGTGACTAGCGGACTTATCTTCGGCGTAGCTCCGGCGATCCAGGCTACGAGCGCAAATGTAGATCAGGTACTTAAGGAAGGAGCCAGAGGGGCTGGCGGCGGTGTGCGTGCGCGCCGTGTACGGGACGGCTTAGTGAGTTGCGAGGTGGCCTTGGCTCTAGTCCTGCTCGTCGGTGGAGGGTTGATGGTCCGGAGCCTCGTGGCAATTGTGCGGACCGATGCCGGCTTCAATCCGAGGAACGTATTAACGATGCAGATGACTCTTGCGGAGTCGAAATATCCAAAGGCGGAACTTCGTGCCGCATTCTATTCCCGCGCTCTGGAACGCATTCAATCTCTTCCAGGAATTGAAAGCGCTGCCTTTTACACATGTTGCGAGTTTCAAAGGATCGCTCCCGAGGGCAAGCCGGTGACGGCTGCACCGGCTGAAGGCCCGATCGCACTGGAGCTTGGAGCGACCGCGAACTTTTTCCAGGCGTTGCAGGTTCCGTTACTTCGCGGCAGGGCCTTCGCTTCTTCCGATTATTCAGGAGAGCCCAAGACGGCCGTCATCAACACTGCGATGGCACGCCGTCTCTGGCCCGCACAGGACCCAATTGGGCGTCGATTCACGGCAGCGACAGTGCCGCCCAAGTGGTTTGAGGTTGTTGGTGTCGTGGGTGACATTCGATGGTGGAGCACAGACAATCTGGGGCCGCAGTTTTATATTCCGCAGACAGATAAATGGGTGAATCTTGTAGTTCGGACCTTAGGTGATCCCGCCGGTTCGATCAAATCGATCCGAGCAGAAGTCGCGCAGCTCGATAGCGGTGTGCCTATCTTCGAGGTCCAGACCATGGAAGAATCGCGGGCATCAGACACTGCCGATCTGCGGGGCATCGCCATTGTATTGACGGCCTTTGCAATGATCGCGGCTGTGTTGGCTGCCATCGGAATCTACGCCGTGATTTCTTACTCGGTGAGTCAGCGCAACCACGAGATCGGCGTTCGATTGGCACTCGGCGCCGGGCGTCGCGATGTGTTTCGCCAAGTCGTTGGACGAGGAATGCGGCCGGTATTAATTGGGATAGGAGTGGGGACCGCAGCTGCTCTCTTACTGGCTCGGCTGATCGCGAGCCTGCTTTATGGTGTGCGACCGTCCGATCCCCTCACTCTTGTGGCTGTTGCGTTATTGCTGGCTGTTGTCGCGGCTGCGGCGAGTTTCGTTCCTGCGAGGCGGGCAACACGGGTAGATCCCATGATTGCGCTGCGGTACGAATAAGGAGGGTACTCCAATGCTGAACGGACTGCTACAAGACCTGTGCTTTGCGCTCAGGCAGCTTCGTAAGAATCCGGGGTTTGCCGCGATCGTCGTTCTGACGTTGGCTCTCGGCATTGGAGCGAACACGGCCATCTTTACCGTAGTCAATTTCATCCTGCTCCGGCCACTTCCCGTCCCAAAGCCACAGCAACTCGTGAACCTGGTATATGAGGAGAAGAGGATGGGAGACGGGTCGAGCAATGGTTTTTCCGTTCCCGATTTTGAAGACATCCGCTCACAGTCAGGATCTGTCTTTTCCGGAATGAGCGCTGTCGAGGCCTTCCAGACGGAGGGATTGACTCTCAACGGCGAGAACATAAACTTCTGGCCAGCCTACGTCTCGGACAACTTCTTTGACTTGATGGGTGTCGAGCCCATCCTCGGCAGGTTCTTACCGCCGACAGAGGACAGTTCCAGCAGCGCTGACCCTGTCTTAGTTCTTAGTTATTCATTCTGGAAAACGCGTTTTGGAGCCGACCCAAACATCCTCGGGAAAAGCGTTTCTGTCAGTGGCCGCCCGTTCACGATCATTGGTGTTGCGCCGAAGGGATTCCACGGCTTCTCGTCCGTCCTTGAGACAGAAGGATATCTGCCGCTTCGGTTTTGCACCTTCGCCGGCAGGAAGGATGCGTGGACAGACCGCGCAGCTGACGAGCTTCTGCTGGTAGCGCGTGTAAAGGATGGAATGAGCATCCACCAGACCCAGCCGGCCCTGGACGTGATTGGGAAGCGGCTCGCCCGGGAATATCCGAAGTACCACGAAGGCATGTCTTTGCATGCCTACCTGCTCGATGCCATCGGTCCCGCAAGCGGTCCGCCGGATCACACCCTCCCATTGATGGCTGGCGTGTTTCTGGCGCTTGCAGCTTCCGTGTTATTCCTGGCGTGCCTGAACGTAGCGAACCTCCTGCTTGTGCGCGCGACGGTTCGGCAGCGCGAATTTGCGATGCGCGCGGCACTGGGCGCCGGTCGCGGGCGAATCGTGCAGCAGATCTTGATCGATATCGGTCTTCTGACTCTGCTCAGTTGCGTTTTCGGCATGGGCATCGGCATGATCGCGGCTCATTGGATGGCCTCCCTTCGCATGGGGTCTGATCTCCCTATCGTTCTCGACTTCGGGTTTGATTGGCACGTGTTCGTGTATGGATTTGGCTTGGCTTTTGTTGGTGCGCTTGTAGTCGCGGCCGTTCCGGTGATACGAGCTTCTGGTACAAAGCTCGGAGACCTGGTCCACGATAGTGGGCGCTCTGTCGCGCCCGGTCGCCAATGGTTCCGCAGCGCGTTAGTCGTGGCCCAAGTCGCCGGATCGCTGATGCTGCTCATCGTGGCGGGCTTATTCGTTCGCAGCCTCTTCAATGTGCAAAGCACCGACTTGGGGTTCGATCCGCGACAGGTAATGAACTATTCGATGGATCCTCATGAGGCAGGTTACGGTGATGACGCCGGCAAGGCTTTCTATCAAAATCTGCTCGAACGCGCGCGCTCTTTGCCCGGAATCCATTCTGCCAGTCTCGCAGCAACCGTCCCAATGGGCTATTACAGTTTTGGCCACCAGGTAAAAATTCCCGGGCGCGATCCTGCTTCCATTGAATATGTGGGCAGCAATTCGGTTTCACCGGGCTACTTCGAGACTATGCAGATTCCCCGGTTGCGTGGACGTGACTTCAACCCGGCAGACACGGCCAACTCGCGAGGCGTGGCTATCGTCAATCAGGCCATGGTGGAAAAATACTGGCCGCATGAAGATCCGCTTGGCAAGCAATTCGTCGCGGTCATAGATGATAAGGATCGGACTCTTGAGATCGTTGGGATCGTCAAAAACAGCCACACCAGTAGTTCGAGCCAGCCCGCTGGACCATACCTCTATACTTCCCTGGACCAGGATTACATGTCGCTCCAAACCTTGCAGCTGTGGACGGCCGGCGCGCCGGAGTCTTCAGCTCACGACGTGCTCGTGCTCATCAGGGACCTTGCACCATCACTGCCGGTGTTTGATGTTCAGACGATGTCTCAAGCTCTGAAGACACTCAATGGGTTGTTACTATTTCAAGTTGGAGCCGTACTCGCCGCCGGCATGGGAATTATGGGACTCGGCCTTGCCGTAATAGGGATGTACGGGGTTCTCTCCTATGCTACGGCGTTGCGTACGCATGAAATCGGAATCCGAGTGGCGCTTGGGGCGCAGACGGGCGAAGTTACCCGGATGATTCTGCGCCAAGGGATCGTGATCGTTGCTGTGGGATTGGCGATCGGGATGCTGGCAGCCGTCGGGATGGGGAAATTGGTGGAGAGCCTGCTCGTCAATGTGCGCGGCATCGACCTGTTGACGTACGCCGTTGTGTCGTTTGTGCTAGCGTTTATTGCCTTGTTCGCTTGTTACCTCCCCGCACGGCGCGCGGCCAAGGTTGATCCCATAGTTGCGCTGCGCTACGAGTGATCAAACCCCGACAATCTGCGCAAACGGCGTGGCTTGTTCTGTAACTCTCACCGCCTGCTTAGCCAGGCGCTTTTTCTAGTGACACAGCACACCTGGTTTCTACACGTGGAAACTTCGTTCGTCCAAAAGTAATGCCATGAACGTTTACGTCGATTCCCGTTACCTGCTAACATCATTGGTTTACCACTTCAACGTAAACGAGATCTGTAAAGGCCCTCATAAAATCTTACGGAGGAAACATGGCTATCAAAGTTGGCATCAACGGCTTCGGACGAATCGGACGCAATGTTCTGCGCGCTTCTCTGAAAGATCCGAACATCGAGTTCGTCGCGGTCAACGATCTGACGGATCCGAAAACGCTGGCCCACCTGCTGAAATATGACTCAGTGCTCGGCAACCTGCCGAACCAGGTTTCGGCTGGTGCCGACAGCATTACGGTCGATGGCAAGACCATCAAGGTCTTCAAGGAAAAGGACCCGGCAGCGCTGCCTTGGGAATCCGTTGGCGCGCAGATCGTGATCGAATCGACTGGCAAGTTTACCGATGCCAACGAAGCCAAGAAGCACCTGCGTGGATCGGTGAAGAAGGTCATCATCTCGGCTCCGGCCAAGAATGAAGACGTCACCATTGTGCTCGGCGTCAATCATGAAAAGTATGACGCCTCGAAGCATCACGTGATGTCGAATGCCTCCTGCACCACGAACTGCCTGGCGCCGGTGGCGAAAGTTCTGCAGGATGAGTTCAAGATTGTTTGCGGCACCATGACCACAATTCACTCGTACACCAACGACCAGGTCATTCTGGACTTCCCGCATAAAGACCTGCGGCGCGCTCGCGCGGCAGCTCTCTCGATGATTCCGACGACTACGGGCGCCGCGAAGGCACTGAAGCTGGTTATTCCGGAACTCGGCGGAAAGGTCGACGGATTCTCGATGCGCGTTCCGACGCCGAACGTCTCGGTGGTCGACTTCGTTGTTTGGGTCGAAAAGAAGACGACCAAGGAAGAAGTGAACGCGGCGCTCAAGAAAGCGTCAGAGTCTGGCCCGCTGAAGGGATATCTGGGCTACGAAGAGCATGAACTGGTTTCGTCCGATTTCAAGGGCGACGCTCGTTCCTCGATCGTGGACGCTCCTTCAACGATGGTGGTCGGCGGCAACTGCGTGAAGGTGATCTCCTGGTATGACAACGAATGGGGATACTCCTGCCGCGTGCGCGACCTGATCAACTACATCGTGAGCAAGGGCCTGTAAGGATGCGAGCCAACCACGCGAATGTTGCGTCGCCGAAGGCGCGACGCAACGCGCGGCTCGCCCAGATCCTTCGGCGGGCAAACTGCGCTCGCCTCAGGATGACAAAGAATCTATAGACCGCAGAACGTCTGCAAGAGGACCCAGCCATGTCCAAGCTTTCGATTCGTGATCTCCCCCTGAACGGGAATCGTGTGTTCATGCGCGTGGATTTCAATGTGCCGCTCGATGACGGCCGCGTGATGGACGATACCCGCATTCGCGAAACCTTGCCCACGATTGAGTATGCGTTGCGCCACGGCGCACGTCTCATTCTGGCTTCACACCTGGGACGTCCAAAGGGCAAGCCGAACCCGAAGATGAGTCTGAAGCCGGTCGCCGAGCGACTGCGCATGTTGCTCGACAAGGAACTGGCGCGCGGTGAAAACGTCGGCTTCTGCCCGGATTGCGTCGGACCTGAGGCCGAAGAAGTCGCCACGCAGTTGGAGAAAGGCCAGACGTTGCTTCTTGAGAACCTGCGATTCCACGCGGAAGAAGAAGCCAACGACCAGATGTTCGCCCGCCAGTTGGCGAATCTCGCAGAGTATTACGTGAACGATGCGTTCGGCTCAGCGCATCGAGCCCATGCCTCGACGGAAGGCATCACCAAGTTCATGAAGCAGTGTGCTGCCGGACTGCTCATGGAAAAGGAACTGAAGTATCTCGGCAAGGCGCTGCAGAATCCGGAGGAACCGTTTGTCGCGATTCTTGGCGGTGCCAAGGTCAGCGACAAGATCGGCGTCATTGAGAATTTGCTTACGAAGGTCAATACGCTGATTATCGGCGGCGGCATGGCTTACACCTTCCTCAAGGCGCAGGGACAGGAAATCGGAAAGTCTTTGCTTGAGGCCGATAAGGTCGAGCTTGCCAAGAACCTGCTGGCTGAAGCCAAGAAACGCAATGTGAAGTTCCTGCTACCTGTGGATCATGTTGTGGCCATCAAGCCTGAGGCGAATGCCGTGATTCAACAAGTTGGCGAGGGACAGCCAATCCCGGCGGACAAGATGGCACTCGACATCGGTCCCAGGACGATCGATCTCTTCTCGGAAGAGATTTCTTCCGCCCGCACAATCGTATGGAATGGTCCAATGGGAGTCTTCGAGGTTCCGGGATTCTCGAAGGGCACGTTCACAATCGCACGTGCCGTAGCCGATAATGGCGGCGCGACTTCGATTGTTGGTGGCGGAGATTCCGTTGCGGCGGTCAAGGCTGCCAACGTTGCAGACAAGATCACGCACATCTCGACGGGCGGAGGAGCATCGCTGGAATTTTTGGAAGGTCAGAAGCTTCCGGGCGTGGAAGCGCTGACAGACAAGAAGTAGGGAAAGCATTGATGGAAGGCGTCATTCCGAAGCCCCGCGCATTTACCAGCGGGGCGAGGAATCTCGGACGAGAGAAGTCGTTGGTGCGCGCGAGATCCTTCGCTCCGCCTGAAAGGCGGCTTCGCTCAGGATGACGCCAGGACGGGTCGGGCACGGTCATTCAGGTGGCGATCGTAAAGGTAGTTTTATAAGCGCTCGAGAGTTAAGCGGTCTGGTTTTCCATCGAAGTATTTTTGCAGAGCGCGCTGAAAGATGTCGTCGGGTGAGACCGCCGCGAACAGCGTCATGCAGGAGCGGAGCTTCATGTCGTCGGGAGATCCGAAAATGTCCAGCGCGGACCGGCCTTCGACCTGAAGAACGAGTTCAGTGCAGTTCCTTAGGCGGGAACCCAGGAGCGGGTGTTGCAGATAGGCCTTCGCTTCTTCACGACCGGAGATAGCATATTCCTGCGAAACTGGGCTGCGTCCGAGGCCCTGGATTTGCGGGAAGATGAACCACATCCAGTGGCTCGTCTTCATCCCGGCTTTGAGTTCGCTGACGACGTCAGCGAAGACCGAAGCCTGGGCACGCACGAAACGATCGAGATGGTAGACGTCAGCGGGCATCGCGGTTGTACATCCGAAAGATTCTATGATCTTTAGAAACTAGTCAATTGCAAAGAAGCACCTGTCGTACGTCATAGCTGCCGAATTCATCTGAAAGGCGAACTCATGAGAAAAAAAGTAATGGCCGCCAACTGGAAGATGTACAAGACTCCCGACCAGACTCGCGATTTCTTTCGCGATTTCCTACCGATGGTCGCTGGACACACGCGTGACGAGATCGTCGTGTGCCCGCCATTCCTCGACCTGCCGGCGGCTCTGGACGCGGCCAAAGGATCGAATGTCGCGATCGGCGCGCAGAACATTCACTGGAAGGAAGAAGGAGCGTTCACGGGAGAAACCTCGGCGGCGCAGTTGCTGGCCATCGGAGTGAATCACGTCATCATCGGCCACTCGGAACGGCGCCAGTATTTCGGCGAAACAGACGACACGGTCAATTTGCGGTTAAAGACGGCGTTGGAAGCCGGATTCACTCCCATCTGTTGTGTGGGTGAAGTGCTCGAAGAACGCGAGGCGGCCATGACTGACGACGTTCTGCGCCGGCAATGCGTACGGGCATTTCACGCGATCTCTGTCAAGAAGGCCGCTAAGCTGGTGATAGCGTACGAGCCGGTCTGGGCGATCGGGACCGGCAAGACCGCGACTCCGGAGATCGCTGCAGAAGCCCACGCTGTGATCCGCAAGGAAGCGACCGAAATCTTTGGCGAGGATTTCGCCATGCAGCTGCGCATTCTCTATGGGGGATCCGTAAAGCCAGACAACGTTTCTGCTCTCATGGCGCAGGAAGAGATTGACGGCGCGCTAGTGGGTGGAGCTTCGCTGGATCCGAAGTCTTTCACCGCGATTGTGAAGTACTAGCAACGGTCTCACTGCGGGACCGGATTCGCATTCCGGTCCCCCACAGTTCTAGTCGGTCCAGATGGGCTTTCCGCCTGAATCCCGCAAGGCCAAAGTTTCATTTCCTCGCGAAATCGTCTGTGCGATCAGCGCGTCGTGGCCATGAAAAATGATCGCGGAGCCGGAGACATCAACCTGGTCCCCCCGCGAAAATTGCCATTTCTTGCCATCGAGGAACTGTCTCGGTGCCACATGCACCTCGACGGTCCTCTTCTCTGTCGCCACCATCAAATGAGTGCCTTCACGGCTGCTGATTGGACAGTAGAAGTCCCGGACGTCGATCACGGTGCCATGGAGCGTGATTTCGGTGGCAGTGTTGTACCGGTTGGGGTGTCGTTGCGGAGTGAGAAGAAGCATGGCCAACACGACAACTCCCACGCCAATGATGACCTTCGGAACTCTCATAAAATACTCCTTCCTTATTCACTGCGTGCCCGGCTGGTCAGGCAGCTCCGGCTGCCGTGGGTCGCGGATGCGCTTTTGGCATCTCGAACTTGAGAATTCCGGACTGGAATTCGACGACCGCGCCGCAGGTATCGATTTCAGGTCCAAGTTCAATGGTTCGCAGGATTTGATCCGGATAAAACTCAAGAACGGGCGTCTCGCCTTTTGGAGCTTGCACTTTCTTTCGTCCAAGAATGGTGACCTTTTTCGGCTCGACGCTGACCTGGAGTTCGTCCACATTGAAGCCAAGCACATTGGCGCGGACGCTTAAGGCAACGGGGGATTCGGAGACCACGACCGGCACCGCTCGCAGCAACTCGGATTCCGCCTGGAACCAGTCTTCCCAGTCATGACCGTGTTCGCAATTTCGAGCCTCGAACAGCTCGTAGGCGCGGCGCATGATAGCCAGTTGAATTTCTTGGGTGTCCCACTGAAGAGTTTCTGCAGCGCACGGTTGTATGAGCACGGATACTGGCTGGGACAGGTGGATACTTCTCGTGGAGGACGACATGGGAGCCTCCTCTGCACACTCGAGAGACGGTTCGCTCCGTCACATGCCACGGATGGCTAGGCGCAGCAGACCGCATCGTACGCGAAGGACAATGTAACGTTCAGCAACTTCATTCTCTTGCCACCGACCTCGACCTGCCGTGATTGAGATCACCCCGCCTGGTCCCGGTCGTCCGCCGATTGCTCCTGGAAGGTGATTCCGGTCACCGCGAAAGGAAATTAGGCGGGATACATTCGGGATCAAAGAGCCGCGCAACCGGCCCCTCATTATTATTCCGCTGCTGCCCGAGGAGGTCGTATATGACGCTTTCCAAGCTGCGAGATTTTCTTGATTCCCACAGGATCAAATACATGGTGATCTCCCATTCCCTGGCTTATACGGCACAGGGAGTTGCCGCGCTTGCGCATGTGTCCGGCAAGAAGCTGGCGAAAACCGTAATCGTAAAGATCGATGGCGTGCTCGCCATGGCTGTCATTCCGGCATCGTTCCATGTCGATCTGAACCGGCTGCGAGCGCTGACTGGCGCCAAGTCCGCCGAGGTCGCGACGGAACTTGAATTCAAAGACGCGTTCCCGGATTGCGAAACTGGTGCGATGCCTCCCTTTGGCAATCTTTATGACATGACCGTATACGCTGACGAGAGCCTCGCTGAAAACGAGGAGATCACTTTCACTGCCGGCACTCATCGCGAACTGGTCCGGATGGCGTGGATGGATATGGCGCGGCTGGTGAATCCGACGGTGGACAAGCTGATCTATCAGCACGCTGCGGTCGCATGATCCGTCACCCGGGCCGAGGGTGAGTAATGGAAAGGGACAGCTAGGCCCGCTTGCGGCCGATGGCCATGATGTGGGAACTTGCACCGAGAATGGAAGGCTCCCGCTCGACTTTGCGTATTGCGGCGAGCAATCGGTCCCGATGAGCTTCATTCTCCCAAAGCCGATTGAAATCCCGTGCCAGCCATCCAGGGCCTTCAATCGCGACGACCGCGAGTACTTCAAATCCCGCGGCCAGCAATTCGCGCGACATTTCTCCCGGACGATGGAAGTAGGCATCCGTGAAGTGGATTGGATTGCTGGTTGGATTTCGGTGCTGTCCGTCTTGTAAATCGCGTTCCACGATCGGGGCGAACTCAGGATCATTAAAGAATCCCGACGATAGAGAATCAAAGAGCGATGCGAACCGGCTGATGCCCGCTCCGCAGACGACGCCTCCCGGGCTCAAAACTCGATAAGCTTCCCGCAGGCAAGCAATCCTGTCCTCTTTCTCTACAAGATGATAGAGCGGTCCTGCTAGGAGGACCGCGTCCGCTGACCGGTCCGCTTGTGGCAGCCGACGGGCATCAGCAACTTCTGCCGACGCCAAGGGAGCCTCGGGCTGGCTCGTCGATGCAGAACGCGCCAGCTCGACGTGCTTCGTCACAGCATCGATGAGATGAACTTGGTATCCGCGAGAGGCGAGCCAGCATGCGTAGACGCCGGAGCCTCCGCCAACATCAACGATGGTCGCAGGCGCAGCGGGCAAGTGCCGTATGAGCAATTCGCGGGTTCGCTCCTGTTCGAGCTGAAACCATCCAGTGCTGAGCCGCGACGCTTCGTCGGCCTGCGAATAGAAATGGACAATCCGATCTGCGCTTTCCTTCGACATACGTTTATTCGGAGAATTTCTAGCTCAGAGCCGCTGGCCGCCGAGGAGCACGGTAGCCGAGTTGCATGGAGAGATGCCGGGCAGCGTCTTTCAACGACTCCAAGATGCGAGGCATGGTCTGCGCGTTGACCTGGTGGACGGTGCCGCTCAGTCCCACGCTCGCCTCAATGTCGCCATACTGGTTGAATACCGGGGCACCGACGCAACGAGCTTCGAGGTTGTTCTCTTCGTCATCTACTGCATAGCCCTGCGCACGGACCTTCTCTAATTCCTTCAGGAATCGCGGCACAGTAGTGATCGTTTTCGGCGTGCGTTTTTCCATTCCGGATTCCGCCAGAATATTCTCCAGGCGCTCGCGCGGAATGTGAGCAACTAGCGCCTTGCCCACGCTCGTGGCATGAACGCGCATGCGGCGGCCGACCCAGGTATCCATGCGGATGAATCCGCTCGGCTCGACTTTCTCGATGTATACCGCTTCGGGTCCATCGAGAATCGCGAGATGACAGGTTAGGTTGGTCTTGTCGACCAGGTTGCGCATGATGGGCAATGCTACCTCGCGCACATCGATGCCGCTCAGAGCGCCGCGGCTCAGGCTCAGGACCTTCAGCCCCACACGATATTTCCCATTGTTGCCGTCACGATTGAGATAGCCGCGTTTTTCGAGCGTGCGCAGGATGTAGCTGGCAGAGCTTTTCGGGATCTCGAGCTGCCGACTGACGTCGGCATTGCTCAACCCTTCGGGTTCTTTTGCGACTGCTTCGAGAATGCCGAGTGCTCTCTCGACAGCCACCGATGGCGATTCGTCCTTTGTTTTCATACCAAATCGTTATCGTAGCAAACGCCTAGGTGAACAACAAAATGAATGTATGTTCATAATACTGAACACGCCTATTGACCTCAAATTCTGATCATCCTAGGATCGTCCGGTCTTATGAATATGTGTTCATTATGTTGAACACGCAAAGACACGAAACAGACCCAGGAGAGCGAAGTAATGACACCGACCGCTACCGCTTCACCGGAAACGACGGAACGCATTGTTCCCGTGAACAGCGCGCCTGCCGATTTCAGCCCCGCACGAGACCTTCCCGCCGGGTTCATGGAATTCTTTTTGCCTCTGCATCGCACCTTCACGCCGCGCCAACAGAAGCTGGCTGCCAAACGCGCCGGCGTCCTGCAGCAATCCCTGGAAGGCGACAAGCCTACGCACAGCTTCCCTTCCGACACGGTGCGGAACGGATGGAAGATTCAACTTCCCGAATGGTGCAAAGATCAGCGCAACCAGATGACTGGTCCGGCCGACGATGGCGAACTGTGTGTGAAGATGTTGAACTCCGGCGCGCCCGGCGTCATGCTCGATCTCGAAGACTCCTGCGTCAACGAATGGACGCATCACGCGATCGGAGTCGATAACATTCTGGCGTGCCTCCGCGGACAGTTGTCGTACTTCGACAAGAAGCGTAATAAGACCGTCACAATTCAGCCGAGTGGGACCGTGATCTTCACTCGACCGCGCGGATTGCATTTGAACCAGGCCGGCTTGATTCCGGGAGAACTGGTGTCAGCATCGCTGTTCGATGTCGCTCGAGTGTTTTTCGGAATTGAACCCGGCGAACTGAAGCATCCCTTGTGTTTCTATATTCCGAAATCCGAAGCGGCCGATGAGGCGTTGTGGTGGCGCGATCTGTTCCAGACGCTGGCCAGATGGCGAGGTCTGCCACACGACTACATCAAGTGCATGGCACTGGTCGAGTCGCATCCTCTGGCTTTCCAGATGGAGGAGTTTACCTACAATCTGCGCGATCACATCATCGGCTTGAATCTGGGTCGCTGGGACTATATGGCCAGCCTCATCCACTTCAACCTGGATGATCCCGGCTGGGTGCTGCCGGATCGCAACACGATTCCCTACAACGTGGCGTTCTTTCAAAACCTGCGCGAACTGATGCCGGACATCTGCCATCACCGCGGGATTCTGGCGATCGGCGGAATGACAGCTCTGTATCCCAGTCGCGAAGACTCTGAACTCAACACCCGGGCACTCGCCGTTTTGGAGAAAGACAAGAAAAACGAAGCCGATTGCCTGATGGATGGCGCCTGGACGGGACACCCGGACCAGAACGCAATCGCTGTATCGCAGTTCCCATATCCGAACCAGTTGCAAGCGCGGCCGAAGAAAGCGAGCCGGTATCCGGACCTGCGGCCCAGGCCGGAAGGTGTTGGAGCTCGCACGGTGAAAGGTACGCGGGCGGCCGTACGAACCGTGATCCGCTATCGCAATGGCGTGCTTAGCGGAAATGGCGCCAGCCTTCTGGATGGCTACATGGAAGATCTGGCCACGGATCGGATCTACCGCCTCATGATCGCGCAGCGCATGCAGCATCGCGATCATGTGACGATCGAAGACGAGAACGGACAGACTGTGAAGCATACGCCACAGTTCATCACAAGGCTGTTTGACGAAGAGTTGCAGAGGTTGCTCGATGAGCTTCCGGCGGGAGCGGGTCCCGACGAAGCAAATCGACTGCGGAAGGCCCGTGAAATCAGCGAGGCCATGATCGTCAACGGAGAATTCAACCCAGTTTAACCAGTCGGCAGAAGAGAAATTCAGGAGAGAGAAAGAAGATGTCAGGCAACGGAAACCAGCGGTATCCCCAGAATCGGCCCGAATACGCTCTGAGTGAGCCTGAGCGGACCGCACAATACAAACTCGCACAGGAATGCATTTCTCACGACTGGTCTAACAATCCGCGGTGGAAAGGCGTAGAGCGTCCGTACACGGCTGAAGATGTGTTGCGATTGCGCGGATCGATTCACATCGAACACACGCTCGCCCGGATGGGAGCCGAAAGGCTCTGGGAATTGCTGCACCAGGATCCTTACGTTCACGCTCTCGGTGCGATGAGCGGCAACCAGGCCGTCCAGCAAGTACAGGCAGGGCTGAAGGCAATTTACGTTAGCGGATGGCAAGTGGCTGCCGATGCGAACAACGCGGGAACGATGTATCCCGATCAAAGCTTGTATCCGGCGGACAGCGTTCCGAATCTTTGTCGCCGTATCAACAATGCGTTACAGCGCGCTGATCAGGTGCATCATGTCGAAGGGAAAGTGGCCCCGGGACAGACCTGGTTTGCGCCGCTCATAGCCGATGCGGAAGCAGGGTTCGGCGGCACACTGAATGCCTTTGAACTGATGAAAGGAATGATCGAGGCAGGCGCGGCTTGTGTCCACTTCGAGGATCAGCTTTCGTCAGCGAAAAAGTGCGGACACCTCGGCGGCAAAGTACTCGTACCGACACCCGAAGCAGTCCAGAAGCTTGTCGCAGCGCGGCTTGCGGCTGACGTGATGGGCGTTCCGACTTTGATCATGGCTCGCACCGACGCAGACAGTGCCAACCTGCTGACCAGCGACATCGATCCGCGCGACCGGGCGTTCTGCACGGGCGAGCGTACAGCCGAAGGATTCTTCCGTATTAAAGGCGGCATCGACTCGGCGATTGCCCGTGGCTTAGCGTATGCGCCGTACGCTGACTTAATCTGGTGCGAGACTTCGCATCCGGATATGAAGGAAGCAAAGCAATTCGCCGACGCGATCCGAGTGCAGTATCCCGACAAGATGCTGGCCTACAACTGCTCGCCAAGCTTCAACTGGCGGAAGAACATTGACGAGGCGACGATCGCCCGATTCCAGCCCGAACTCGCGAAGATGGGATACAAGTTCCAGTTCGTGACCCTGGCAGGATTCCACGCGCTCAACCTCAGCATGTTCGAACTCGCGCGCGGCTACAAGATGACCGGCATGACCGCATATTCGCGTCTACAGGAGAAAGAGTTCAGCCGCGAGACGGAATACGGATACGAGGCTGTCAAGCATCAACGCTTCGTGGGCACAGGATATTTCGATCAGGTGCAGCAGGTGATCAGCGGAGGATTATCATCGACCGTCGCGCTGGCCGGATCGACCGAAACCGAGCAGTTCATGGAGAAGAAGCCGCTTGTGCATCCGGAACACGGACCGGATGCGGCATGCCAGCCTGTTCTCGGGAACTGTCCGCACACGACAGTGAACATCGACATGGGTCCGGAAGAGATGCTGTTGCCCTCCGGAGACTAAAGGTTTGAACCCGACCCCCTCGGGTTGTTTCGCCATGGCCAGCCGACGAGGCTGGCCTTTTTTTGCAAAACTCAACTCACCACAGAGGGCACAGAGGCACACAGAGAAAATCTGGGAATTCGATCAGGCCACTGTCAGCTGCCCCGCCTCAACATGCGATATGTCGGGAGCGAGCCCTCTCACGGTAGGTATCAATATCTGTAGAAAACGGTCGACCTCTTCTCTGGTGGTGAAGCGACCGAGACTGATTCGAATCAGACCGCGGGCCTGCTCATCGTCGTATCCCATCGCGAGCAGAACACCAGACGGTTCCCCGGAGTGATTGGCGCTACATGCGCTGCCCGCCGAAACCGCAAAGCCGGCGTTATCAAGCAAGGTAAGAATCTTGCCGACTTCCCTCTCCTGGCCGCGGAATCCAACGCTGAGATGCCCTGGCAGACGTAGCTCGGAATGACCGAAGAGATACCAATCTGGGCAACATCGTTGCAGTTCTTTGCTGATGTGCTCGCGGAAACTACAGAGACGAATTGCTTCTTCTTCGAACTCCGCTTTTGCAATCGCAGCGGCCGCGCCGAAGCCGACGATGCCTGCAACATTTTCCGTCGCTGAACGCAGTCCTTGCTCCTGGCCTCCGCCGAAGATGATTGGCGCCAGGCCAGTTCCCTTTCGCACATATAGCGCGCCGATGCCTTTTGGCCCATGTAGCTTGTGCGCCGAGAGCGACAGCATATCGACACGCTGTTGATCTACGTCGAGCGGAATTTTCCCGCCAGCCTGGACGGCGTCGGTATGGAACAAGGGTCCGTTTAGCTTTGCAAGGTGAGCCAGTTCTTCAATCGGCTGCACGGTTCCGACCACGTTGTTTGCCGCCATGATTGAAACCAGCGTGACGTTTTCCTGCAACGCTCGCAGTAAGCTGTTGGTCGAAACGATTCCATCGCGATCGACGGGCAGATACGTAATTTTCGTCCCAGTACTTGCGAGGTGCCGGCAGGTTTGCAGAATCGCTGCGTGCTCGATCGCACTCGCAACGATATGCCCTGGCGTCCGGCTCGCCCTGACAGCACCGATCAGCGCCAGGTTGTCAGCCTCAGTCCCGCTTGCCGTGAAGATGATTTCGTCAGCCTCCGCGCCGATCAGATCCGCCACCTGCGCACGCGCCGTCTCTACAGCCTCGCGCGCCGCCCGGCCTTCCTGATGAAGGCTCGAGGGATTCCCAAACCCGCCGCCGAGATAAGGCAGCATCACCTCCAGCACCCGCGGATCGATTGGCGTTGTGGCTGAGTGATCGAAATAAATGCGCGAACTCATGACTTTCTCCAGCCCGGCTGCGCTGGGCCCTGCGCGCCCAAAAAACACGAATGCCTCATCCGGGACTAAGGGGATGAGGCAATTGCTTACCGCATTCTCATGTCCCCCGCGAACCGGGCGGGAATTGGCACCATTTGATCAGGCTGTTTCCTGATCCGGTTGTCGTGGCTTCTACGGGCCCGTTACCCTCAGCCACTCTGCATGAGATACGGCTTGTTCCAGTCTAAAACTGGAACAACCCACGATAGAACCGCGGCACAGCTGTGTCAAGCGGGTTCATCTTCAACCCTCGCTGGGGACAAGCGAAGATAAATGCCCCGCATTTTGCCACTACTAGAACATGAACTTCACTGCGGCTTGCAGCAGGCGAGGCGGTTGAGACGAGACAAGCTGACCGAACCCTGCGCTGCTGATATTTCCATTGACGGACGCCGGGCCAAAGAATTGCGCATGATTGAACACGTTGAAGCCTTCCAGCCGAAACTGCATCTGCTTTCCTTCCGTCAGAACCAGGCTCTTTTCAATCGCCATGTCGAAGTTGTTCAGCCCCGGTCCGTAGAAGAATCGGCGTGGAGCGTTGCCCAACTGGCCGAGATAAGGGCTAATGTCGGTAGGAAATAGCGACGTGTTGAACGCGGGCCGGTGGTTGCGCGGGTCAGTGTTGAGCTGAAGATCTCCGGGAAAGTAATAGGGAGTATCAACGCCATTGTTGTTGATACCGTTGGGCATGCTGCCCAGTAGCGAGCTATCCGTATTGTTGAATAGAGTTACGGGAAGTCCAGTGGAGAAGCGGGTAATGCCGGTCAACGACCACCCATTGGTCAGGCGATTCTGTGTTCGGAAGAGCCATGCGACGGGCAGTTCATATTTATAGGTGAGAACGAAGTTGTGGCGAACATCGAAGGCCGAGATCGCCTTGGTCAAGTCCGCTCCCGTCGGGTAGACAGCTTCGGAAAGACTCGAAGAATCATCCAGCGACTTGCCATAGGTATATCCGGCGATCATTTCCAGGCGACGGCTGGTGTGCCGCAGCGAAAGTTCAAAGGCGTTGAAATTCGAGGAAGCGACGGTCTTTTGATAAGTGATTCCATCGAACGATGCGCTGAACGGCCCCCGCACCTTGACAGTCGATCCATCCGCTCGAGTAAAAGTTCCCCCTTCGCCAAACGAGCCGCAAGTTGGCGTGCCGGGCATCACCTGGTTGGGCTGGCTCACGCTGAGGCAAAGTGCCGCATTGCCCGGATTCGCTGAAGTCAGCACCAGCAGCCGATGCGCCTGCGATCCAACGTAGCTAGCCTGCAGAAAAGTTCCGTTCGCAAGTTCTCGCTCCCAGGAAACGTTGTAGCTCTCGGTATATGGAGAAGTATTGCGGTAGTAGAAAGCTGGGTCGCCGGTGATGGGACTGTACTTGGACCAATCGACTGAAGTATTGGGATGACTCACCGATGCTCCGAAGGCCGGAATCGGTGATGGAAACGGTTGCCCGTTCGTTCCGCCTGTCGTCGCCGAGACAAAGGGTTCGTTGAACAGCGGGCGCCCGCCGGTACTGTCATAGTCATATCCGTATGGTGCGCAAGCGCTCATGATGCCCGCCGAAAGACCTTCGAATGCGCTATGAAACACGCCGAATCCCGCGTGAACGCTGCTCTGGCCCGGACCTCCGAAGATGCCCTGAAGAATTCCGTGGCTGAAATTTGGAGAATAAGCAATGCCCAACCGGGGCGAAAAATCCGTCCAGCGCGTCGGCGCCAGCGTATTGGGAATGCCGCGGTCACCGGGAAAAACGATGCCCTCCGGCGCTCCAGGGTAAACCTCGGATTGGTGCCCAACGACAAAAGTCTGAAGCTGGTTGTATTTTTCACGCCACGGAGGCAATACGTCCCAACGTACGCCGTAGTTCAGGGTCAGATTGGCTCGCACCATCCAGCTGTCCTGCCCATATAGGCCAACGTATTTGTTGCGGATGTAGAACGGACTCGCATCACCTTGCTCGTAGGTGCTGGCGATGCCCAGAAGATAATCTGCAAAGTCAGAACCAGTTTCGGTTCCCTGGAAAAGAAACGAACCGTTGTTGATGGAATTCGATTTGATGTTGACCTGGTCGATGTGGAACCCGCCGCCAAATTTCAACGTGTGCAGGCCGACAACGCGAGTCAGATTGTCACTCCACTGATAGGTATTGTTGATCTGGCTCTCCCCTGTCACGTCGACGCCAATGGTGAAGTCGTTGAAGGCAACATTCTCGATGCCTTCGATAGTCGGGTTGAGAGGAACAATACCCAGCGTCCCCGGCCCCTCGACGAATCCTTGAGAAGCAAGCGTGGGGCCGACACCGCCGATCGGTTCGCCAATCAGGTTGGCGTAACGCATGTAGCTGAAATGGAATTCATTTACCGTGTTGGCACCCCAGGCCCGTGTCAGGCCGAGGCTGTACAGCTGGGCACGTCCATCGGAGCGCGCGTTAAACCCGGGAACGTTGGCGCCTCCTTGTGCAGTTGGATAGGGATTGTCCATGTCGTACTGGTCGAGGAAGTAATATCCGCTGAAATCGCCAAACTGCGTGTGAGTGTCGAAGCGAAATGAAGCCTTGTGGTCGATCAAGGTTTCATTCTGGGCTGAGGTAGAAAATAGGTTCAATCCGGCATTCGCTTCCGGGATATACGACAGGAGGGCTTGCGACGGAGCTGACCACATCGACGTTGGTACCTGTGCCCCCGGAAATACACACTGATCATTCCTGTTGCAGGCCCCGCTGATCGCCGTGGCGGGCACGTAGTATGGCTCTCCAGCGGTCACGGTGTAGCCAAGTTTCTGAGTAAGCTGACTCGCCCAATAGGTGGAACTGACTTTTCCCGTGAGTTGGCTCGTCAGATCGAGCAAGTTCCCGGTGAGGTCCTCGGCGCTCGGAACTACGATTTTGCCCGTCTCCTGACCCTGTGTCATGCGGGTTCCCTGGTAGTCGAGAAAGAAGTACGCCCTGTTTTTCCGGATAGGACCGCCAAGAGTCCCTCCGAACTGATGTCGATCGTAGGTGGCGCGATCGCTGGCGAAATAATTGCGTGCATCGAGGCCTGTGTTGCGCAGGAATTCAAAAGCGCTAGCGTGAATTTCGTTGGTCCCGGACTTCGTCGTCAGCAGCACTTGCCCGCCGCTATAGTTGCCGTATTCGGCGTCGAAATTGTTGGTCAATATATGCAAATCCAGGATCGAGTCAAGATTGGGGACGACCGCAGTGCCATTGTTAAAGTCCTCTTCGACGATGCTGCCATTTACGCTGAATCCATTCGCAGTCTCGCGCTGCCCGCCGACCGAAAGATTGCCGGCATCGAGATCACCCGAGGGCGGTGTGTTGGTGCAGCCCGACATGACCACGGCATTGGGCTGCGATGAACTCGCGGGCACGACTCCGGGCATAAGCGCGAGCAGATCTGTAAAGCTGCGGCCATTTACTGGGATCGCCCGCATTTGATCGCCGCTAATTGTCGCACCGATCTGCGTAGACGCCAGGTCGAGTTGCCGAGCGTCGGCTGAGACCTCAACGATGGTGCTGGCCGAGTCGAGCGTGAGTGTCACATCCAGCTTCACTGCTCTACCCGCGGCCACCGTCAGTTCATTCGCTGCGTAGGGTTTGAATCCCGGGCTGGAAACATCCAGTTCATAGTGGCCTAGAGGAACTGAGGAAAATGTGTAAAGACCATCTTCGTCGGTCGTGGTGCTTTGAGGATGGTCCTTTGCAGAAGATCTGAGAACCACCGATGCGCCGGGTACGACGGCTCCGGTCGGATCGGTAACTGTGCCTGAAAGAATGACCGATCCATCTTGTGCGGTTAGAGATAGGCTTGCGAATAAAGCCAGAACTAAAACATAAAGCAGGTTTTTCATCGTATGAGTCCGGCAAAAGCTAAATGAAATTGAAATTCATTTTCATAATGCCGTATGCCGTAGACGGATGCTGTGATCGCAGTCACACCTGTTTGAGGAGTCATGAAGCGGCTGGGTGAACCTTGTTCTCTTTACGTTCCGCACGATCGCGTTCCCGCGGAGTACCGTTCGCGTGACTCCTTGTGCGGCCGTAACTTTTTTTCTCTTAATCCGTTCGAGGGTGAAGGTCACGGTAAAGGCAGGTTCTTGAGCTCGGGCGCTAGCTGAAAGGCCTTCTCGAACTCGGCCTGAGCTGCCGCGGTTTTGTCTTCCTGACGAAGCGCCAGGGCGAGATTGTAGTGCGCCTCGGCGTAAGCCGGCTTAAGCTGGATCGCTTTCTGGAATTCGGTCTCTGAAGAACCCAGTTGGCCAGACTGCATCAGCACAAGACCGAGGTTGTTGTGGCCTTCCGCAAATTGTGGGTTGCGTCGCAGAAGTTCCCGAAAGACGTTCGCAGCGCCATCCGAATTGTTGTTTTGACTGAGTGCCAGCCCCAACTGAACTCGAGCGTCGACGTTCTGAGGGTCGAGAGTGGTCGCCTCCCTCAGTTCGTGAATTGCTTCGGGCAGGCGCTGCAATTGTGAGAGGGCGAGCCCGTAATTGTAATGAGCCTCTGCCAAGTCGGGATCGCACATCACGGCTTGCCGGAACTCATCGAGCCCGCGCGATTGATCATTCCCGCGCCAGTAAAGCAATCCCAGGCTGGAGTGAACTTGAGCATAATCGGGTTTCAGTTCGAGTGCCTTCTTAAAGACTGCCAGCGCATCTTCGGATTGATCTTTACGCTGTAACGTGAGACCCAAGTAGTAATAGCCAGTCGGCAGTTCAGGAGCTTTGTCGATCGACTGTTGAAAGAACGAAAGAGCGTCATCGAGCTTTTGCTTTTTCAAGGCGTCAACACCTTGAAGCGTGAGCATTTTTGCCTCTGCCAGACGGGTCCGAAACTGTCGCAACCCGCCAATCTCGTTCAGTTCTTTCTTGGCCGCATCGGTCTGGCCTTGGGTGCGCAGAGCGACGCCGAGGTCGTAATGAGCTTCTTCGTAGTCGGGTTTCAGTTCGATGGCGCGCCGGAATGCTGAGACCGCAGCATCCAGGTCTCCGCTCTCTTTCAATTCCTTCCCTAGATTGAACTGCGCATGGGCATCATTTGGATCCAGAGCCACCGCTTTGCGGAATTCTGCTAGGGCCCCGGTGTGATCGCCCTGGCGCCGCAGAGATACGCCTAGCAACGTGTGTGCCGCCGCAAACTTCGGATTGAGTTGGATGGCACGGCGAAAGTCTGCACTCGCGGCGGAAACATCACCGAGTTGTCCTTCGGCGACTCCCAGTTCCGAGTAAAGATCCGCGGAAGGTTCTACAAGAACAGCCTGCCGCAATTCAGCCTTGGCAGTGGCGGGGTCATTCTTCTCAAGATAGATGCGCGCTATCAGGCGATGTGGCGCTGCTTTCTTTGGATCCAGTTGGGCCGCCGCACGCAGTTCTTTCAACGCGGCATCGGGTTCGTGCAAATCGTAGCGGGTCGCCCCTAGTCCGTAGTGGGCGTCGGCCCATTTTGGCTTGAGTCGCAGCGCCGTTTCAAACTCATCGATGGCTTGCGCAGCCTCGCCTTTGTATTTGAGTGAGAGGGCTAGGTTGTAATGAGTAGAAGAATCGCTGGGTTCCAGCTCCAACGCTTTTCGATAGTTCGCAATGGCTGCGTCCCAGGATTTTTGATGAGACTCCGCGAGGGCCTGTTGGCGGTAGGTTTCAGCCGTTTGACCGAAGCACGGCACCGCAATAATGCACATCAGAAGGACAAGGGCCCTCATGGTCACAGCGTAGCATGTGCGGTCCGCCGCAAGAGCAGGTTGTGATGATGCAGAGGGGAGCCATATGCAGCTCCCCTCTCCATGTCACCAGACGAATTTCGCACTGACTTGACCGATGCGTGGATCGCGGGCACTCGTGACATTACCGAAGTTGGCATCGCTGATGTCCCCGGCCGGATTGTTGAATTGCGCGTGGTTGAAGATGTTGAAAAATTCACCCCGGATCTCAAAACGCATTGCTTCATTGAGGGGGATCATCTTCGTTATTCCTAGGTCAGTGTTATTGAATCCCGGACCGTGAAAGAACCGGCGGTTTGCCGTCCCGAAAGATCCGCAGTCTGGGCCGCTCAATACTCCCGGCCCGGTCAGACTGCACGCGGTTCCCGTAAATGCGCTCTGGTCAAAATATGTCCTGTCTGGAGTAGCTCGCGGGTTGTGGATATGAATCGGCCCCACGAGATTCGGCATATCGGTAGAGGGGCTGCCAGTAAGAGAAGCATCCCCATCGCACAGTCCAGAGGGACAGAGTGGTCCAAGGGGCACAGGATTCCCTTGCCCCATCTGTATCGGAAATCCAGTCGAGAATCGTGTAATTCCCTGCAGTTGCCAACCTTTCGTAAGCCGTGGCAAGCCGTTGAAGAGCCGGTGGAACGGCATGTCCCAGACATAGCTGATCACAAAGTTCTGGTGCACGTCCGTCGACGACAGACCCCGGCTAAGCTTGGCATTCGAAAAATTGATCAGTTCGCCGAAGGCTGAGGAATCATCAATGGCTTTCGCGAGCGTGTAAGCAGCCAGGAACGTTACATCGCCAGCTTTGCGCTGAACCGTAACCTCGCCGGAATGGTAAACGGAATTCGCAACCAGCTTGGTGAAGGTATTACCAAAACCAAGACAGAGGGATCCGGCTCCCGGGCAGTAGTTTGGATTCAAGAGAGTATCCCTCGTACCGTAAATCGTGTTTGCTCCCTGTGTGAACGTGTCCTGTTCAAGATTCGGTCCACATCCGGGTGCACCGCTCGACGCATCGGTATACCCCTGCGCGTTGAGCTGCATACATAACGCGACGTCGCCAGGGTTGGCTTCAGTCTGCGCGATGAGACGATGCCCCTCGGTGCCCACGTAGGACAAAGTCAAGACGGTATTTTTGCCCAGCTCACGCTGGAACGAGAGATTGAAGTGCTCAGCATAGGGAAGCTTATTGTGAACGTCGTATCCGGGAAAATACGACAGCGGCTCGTATACCGAGAAGTCGAGCGTCTTGTTTGCCGGACTGCCGGGAATCGGGACGGTGAACGGGAAGCGCTGCCCCTCGCCATCGGTGCCTCCGTCCAACCGATTTCGGTAGGGCTCGGCAAAGTCAACGGCACCCGGACTCGTCCAGTACAAGCCGAAGGGCGCGTCTCCCACTTCGTAGAAGAGATTCAAATCCTCGACCGACGTGTAGTACAAACCGTACGAGGCACGAATGCTGCTTTTTCCGGGCCCGCCGAAGACTTTGCCTAACGCTCCATCGCTGAAGCTCGGTGAGTACGCGAGGCCGACCCGCGGCCCAAAATTGTTATATCTGGTCGGGGCGAGCGTCTTGGGTATTCCTGCATCTCCCGGATATACGAGCCCTTGGGGGGAGTTCGGAAAAACCGTTGACTGCTGTCCCTTGACCCAAGTCTGGATTTTTCCCTGCGTGTCGTACCAGGGCATGCTCACTTCCCAGCGAAGACCCAAATTCAGGGTCAGATCCGGAGTCGCTTTCCAGGAGTCCTGCACATAAGCGCCGCCATATCGAGTGCGCGAATCGAGGAGTTGTAGGGCTGCTTGCGTGAAGCCTCCTCCGCCGCCCGTTGGTGCTCCAAGCAGGTAATCCGCGAAGTCAACGCCGGTCACTGTGCCATCAAAAACGAACGCTCCGTCCTGACTGGCTAAGTTCCGCTCGTTGACTTGCAAGTAACGATATTCTCCGCCGAACTTCAGGGTGTGCCTGCCCACCACCTTGGAAAAACCGTCCGATACGGTGTAAGTGTTATTCGGTTGAAACGTGATCAGAGACGGTGCGCCGATCGCGAAGTTGTTGAAATAGAGTTGTGGCACAAACTCCGGAAATCCGGGCGTGGCATCGGGAATAATGCCGAGCGTACCAACCCCCGTCACAAAACCAAGAGATGCCAGAGACGCCTTGCCGCCGCTGGGGTTGTTCAGGTGGGTAGCGGTGCGGAAGAAAGTCAAGCGCGCCTCGTTTACGGAACTAGGCCCGATGGTCTTCGTATTGCTGACAACGAACTCTTGTGCGCGGGTGGGCGTCACCGATGGGAATCCCGGCACGCTTGCCCCGCCACTGGGAAGCGCGCTGTTTACCGTCGAATCATCAAGGTGATAGTAGAAGGACCAGTCACCCGTCTTGCGGTTGTTAAAGTCAACCCGCTCTCCGATTTTGTTGTCGGTGATCCTGTTCTTTTGACGATTGTCCGAGAAGGTGCCGTTGGCGTTGTTGGGAGCGGGGATGTAGGGGAGAATTCCAATTGCAGCTGGTGACCAAGCAGCTTGCGGAATTACGCCGCCTGGAAAGACGCAGTTCGCCGTCGAGTTACAGCCAACGAAACTGTAGGGCTCGCCGTTTGTCACTGTGTACCCCAATCGATTTGAAAGCGTCGTAGGCCAGTCGTTGCAGGGCGCAACATTCGCGGGGCAGTAGCCGGCAGGTCCGGGACCGCCATCGACGGTGCCCGTCAAAATTGAGGGATCAAAATTACCCTGCAACTGGTCAGCGCTCGGCACGGCAACGTCACTGACTTCCGCGCCTCGCACTTGCCTGGTTCCCTGATAATCCGTGAACCAGAACAAACGATCTTTCCAGAACGGACCTCCCGCGGTGAAACCGAACTGATGCTGTCGCAGTTCGGACTTAGGCTGGCCCGAAAAGAAGTAATTCTGTGCATCCATTGCGTCATTGCGTAGATACTCGAAGACATCACCGTGGAAGCCGTTGGTTCCAGACTTCGTAATGGCATTCATCACCGCGCCACTGAATTTTCCATATTCCGCGTCAAAGCTGTTGGTAATCAGGCGAAACTCTTCCACGGAATCCAGATTCGGAACCAAGCCGGCACCAAGATTTCGTCCTTCGCTGACGTCACCGCCGTTCACAAGAAATGCGTTTGCTGTCTCACGTTGACCGTTCACCGAGATGTTGCCCGCATTGGAGATATAGCCCGAGACCGGCCGATCGCCACCGATGGTGCCCGCCGTTGTCGGTGCCACGCCAGCCTGCAAGCCGAGCAAATCAAGATAGCTGCGGCCATTCAGCGGCAGAGCCATCATTTTTTGCGAATCGATCACGTCTCCAAGCTGCGTGCTTTCAGTCTCCACGTGCACGAGGTCGCCAGTAACATCCACCGCTTCGACGATCGTGCCGACGTCGAGCGTAATGTCTAGCTTCAACTGATCGTTCACTTGAACCGTGATCTCGTTCGTGGCGTATGGGCGGAAGCCGGTGGCATTCGCAACGATCTTGTATGTCCCCGCAGCCAATGCGAGAAAGTGATAAGCCCCATCCGGCCCAGAGGTCACCTGCTGGGAAACATTCGTTTGTGTGCTGGTGATTGTCACCTTCGCACCAACGACTACCGCTTGAGCACGATCCCGAACCACTCCGGAGATCGAACCGGTAACGTCGGCGAACACGGTGGTGGAAAGCAAGAGCAGTGAGAGGACGCAGAACATCGGGACGGCGAACTTGTGACCATCTCGCATCACCCATCTCCCAGAGCGGCGATCTCTGCGGATGCGCCTGCCCAATTAACCTTAAGTTTTGATAAACCCCAGCTACACGCCCACGCAGCAACCATTCAAGACATTAGTTCAAACCCTGAATGATCTCACCGATTCAATTCACTTCCATGGCGCGAAAACATATTCCACTCTATGGAATACTGTCAAGCGCGCAATCTACAACACAGCAGTTACGTTTCTGTCTGGCGCACACGAAATCGTTTTTGTGCGCTACTTTCGATTGCGCACAGCAATCAGCGACATCTGCTCCAATCCCGGAAAGTGATCGTCCTTGTCGGCCTTTCGCCCCGTCGGAGCAATTTGTTGGACGGTCGTTCTCGCCGGCAGAACTGAGCCGAAATACTGCGCGTAGACCTCGTTGAATGTCGGCAAATCCGACAAATCATCCAGATATACGTTGGTGGAAACGACCTGATCGAATTTCATTTCCGCCTCTTCGAGGTTGTCGAGTTGATTCCGCATCGTCTGCCGCAACTGATGGGGAGTAGTCGTAGCGTAAACACCGCCGTGCGCGCCGGGAATAAAACCATCTTTCGCGGAGCAATAGAGGGTGTCGCCAGCAAAAACGCATGGACTCGCGGTTGGACTGGGAGGCATGTTCTTGGGTCGCACCGCTTTTCGCTGCGCAAGATCACGTACCGCGACACCTGTGTACTCGATGTGTGCGGATCCTGGGAGGCTCGATACTTCGATCGTCGCTCGCGCAGGGGTGTTTCCAAATTCGAATCGCTTCGCGTAGCGCTCATTCATGACACGAGACGGGAGGTCGGTCGTAAGGTAGGGATTCACGAAAACCATGTTCTTCATATCAAGACCACCGAGCTTTAGCACCGCATCCATACGATCTAGCGCAAGGTCTACTTGTGCGGCCGGATCATCCGGAACTTTGCCAGTAGACGGGTCCGCTCCGGCCATACCTGAAATGAACATCCGATCGTAAGTCAGCACCGCGAGAGGTGGAGAATCACCCGTGCTGCTTGCGGGCGCGTAAATCGTCCTCTCGCCTTGTAGGCTACGGACCGCGACAGCATTGACTTCGAGCGAGGAGTAGGGAGTCCGGGCAACTCCCAAAATCGCCTGTGCCGGCTGCGACTTCCCGAAATATTCCGAGACCGCCCGTTTCAAGTCGCCGTATTTGCTCATGTCCTCGAGGTAAATTTGCATGTAGACAACGTGATCCAAAGTCAGTCCCACAGATTTCACAATAGCCTGAACGTTGTCGAGAGCCTGCCGGACTTGATCTGTGAAGCTGGCCGGAATGCTCCCATCGGGTTTGCGCGGGCCCTGCCCTGAGACGTAAACGTAATCCCCCGCATCCACTCCCGGCGAGTAAAAGCGATTCGTCTGAGTCGCTGTGGACTCCGGGACAATGGCGCGTACTTGATCTTGATCTTGCGCAAAAAGCCCCCACGGAGCCGCGACCGCAATCACGAACAACACCAAGGCTCTGCAGTGGAATCTCAACATCGCCTCGCCACTCATGCGCCAGCCTTCTTCCGTGCGGCGGACAGGATTTCTCGCAACCTGCGGCCGACGATGATTTCTTCGCCCGGCTTGATGGTCATGGACACAAGTTCAATGTGATCGGGTCCCTTGAGTTCCTTTCGATTCGGCTTCGGATTTGGATTCCCTTCCCGGACTGCTTTCACAAGGCTAGGATTGTCCGCTCCCAATACTTCGACAACCGGATCCCCCGAACGCAGTTCCTGCACGCAGTCGGAAATCTTGTAATTCCAGCCCTGCTGATCCCAATAGACGCGGAGAGTTGGATAACGATTGCCGTCGTCGGGAATAAAAGTATCGGTTCTGACTCCGGGCACGGTCTCGACCAGTTTACGGATTCGATCCAGACGGTCGTTCCACTCGGCATAGAGTTTCTTGTCGTCAATCTTCAACCAGGTTTCGAGAGCCGTCAGGCAACCGATGATTTCTTCTTTCCCGACTTTCATCGGCCTGCAAACCGCACCTTCGCGAGGAGCGGAATTCATCAGTGCCGCCTCAATCAGATCCTTGCGCCCTAACAGCAAGCCGCTGCATTGCGGCCCGCGCAAGCCTTTGCCGCCGGAGAAGCAATAGAGGTCGATTCCCATTCGAGCATAGAGCTTGGCGTTTTCGACCGGAGGAATGCCTGCGGCGTCGTCGAGCAACATGGGAACCTTGTGGTCTTTCGCCACCGACAGGTTCTTTTGAAGCTTGTCACCAAGGTCGGTCGTATAAATCATCGCGGTGTTGTCGTTGATCGCATTGGCTAGTTCTTCCGCCGAATAGACGAGTACGAGTTTGGCTCCGGTCAGGCGGATCGCGCTGTCGAAAGCACTGCGGCCCCCGACCATGACCACTTCGTGCTCTAAGCCCGTCGTGTCAGGAAGCTGCCAAATGTTCTTATCGTCGGCGCCAGCCATGCATCCAGCGGTGGCGGCGGCCATTGCGCCCGCAGCTCCGGACGTAACGATGCCAGATTCGGCACCGGTCAGTTCCGACAGACGCCTGCCCACAGCGCGCTGCAGTTCGATTACGTTCACGAAGTGCTGCGCAGCTTCCACTTGAGCCTCGCGAACTTCCGGGAACTCAAGCGATCCGCTCAGATAGGTCCACGTGCCACGGCAGTTAATGACGGTCTTTACACCAAGCCGAGTGTAGACATTTTGTCGCGGGTCGTGGCCCACCGCGGATGCGGCTTGCGCGTACAAGTCGCGGGCTGCAATCTGCGTCAGCAGCGGTGTAGCGGCCAGCAGTTTTACGAATGATCTCCGGCTAGAATTTCGCACCTGCATCAATGCCTCCTGAGGACCCATTTTTCAAATCGTGCTGCGTTGCCAACGCCTAGTCTTCCTCACCGCTCAATGGAATGAGGGATCGCACAGCTAGAATGTGTGCCTTCGCTGCCGGCTTGTTCTGGTTGTAAAAACCTACTGTGCAGTTCGGACGAAAGTAATATGCGTCGCCAGCCTTCGACGGAAATCGCCCTTCGATTCCATCCATACCGCTTCCGGCCACCATCTCCCCTTCCCCGTCCACAACGAGATAAATCTCTTCGGCGGTCTCATGATGGTGCGGGAAGTTGGTGCCCCCAGGAGCAAAGTCCATCCAAAACAAACTGGTGACTACGTACGCATCATCAATTGCGTCGCGAGTGGCCTTCCTAGATCCCACCATGAGTTTGTACAAGACCGACATAGGATGCCCTTGCACTGGTTCCTCTTTGATGGAGTCGAGATTGATAATCTTCGGTTGCGGCGGAGGCGCACTGAGAGTTACTCGCAACGGAATCTTGAAACCCATCACCACAACTTTGAGAGGTTCGTTCGAATCATTCGCGAGAGCGTGCTTGATCGTCGGAGCGATGTAAGTGAAATCATTGGCGCGCAGAGAATGCGCCGCCTCCGCGAACCGGAGAGTTCCCGTTCCTTGTAGAACGAAATAGAGTTCTTCTTCGCGGTCGTAAAGCACGTCCTCGCACTTACCGCGTGGGTCGACGTTCAGTTCCCCAAAACGCGAGATGCTTCGCAAGGTTTTGTAATCTCGGTCGCCCTCACCGAAAATTGGCGTGTAATGGCACGAGGACGAGGTAAATCGAGTCTTCGCCTTGACTGAAGACGGCACGGAGCGGCGCAGCCAAGTTGGATCGACCGTTCTGTCCTGGGCGATGAGCCCCGCCGAGGTCAGCAGCGACGCGAACAGCAGGATCTTGAACCTTCTTCCGCTGAGAGTGTTCACGATGGAGGCCTGGGCGTGTTCGCTGGTATACCACATCCTTTCCCTCGCGCCAATCGAAATCTTTCGTTTTATTTGTATTTATTTCGTTTAAGATTGAGCATTTTCTGAGGGCAAACGGACCGTGCTACTCTCAATCGCTTCAGCTATCCGCACAGGGGACACTCACCAGATGAAAATCCATACTGCCCGTGTATCTCGAATGCGAGCCGTATGGATATCGGTCGTGATTGCAGGTGTGATCACATCCACCGGTTCGGTTCTGACATTCGCACAAGCAAAACCCGTGAAGAGTGCCGTTTGCCGCGTGGAACCTGTCAGCTATAAGGGCTGGCAAGCGCAGCAGATTTCGAATCAATGGTTGCAGTTGATTGTCGTTCCCCAAAACGGCGGACGCTTGATGCAAGTCACGTTTTCAGGCCACGATTACCTGTTTGTGAATCCGAAACTGGCCGGCCAATATTTTCCCCCAAGTTCCAGCGACTGGTTCAACTACGGCGGCGACAAGATATGGCTATTGCCGGAGGGGAATAACGACGAACAACACTGGGCGGGCAATTCCGACGTACTGGACGATTCGCCGTTTACCTTCCACAAAATTTCTGAGGGTCAACACTGTGAAGTTGAACTGACGAGTCCCGCCGATCCCCAAACTGGAGTCCAGATCAGCCGGACGATCAGCCTGGAAGCTGATTCGACGCGCATCGCATTTCACGCTTCGATGAAGAACATCACGGGGCATACGCTTGAGTGGTCGATGCAGTCCGTTTCCCAGTACGACACGTCAAACAATCGCGATCAGACATCAGGAATGAACCACAATTTCTGGACGTTCACACCCGTGAATCAGCACAGCAGCTACCTGAACCGCTACCACGTGCGATTCGGTCCGGCGGAGAATTCGGCAGCTCGCGTGCGAGAGGACAATTTCTTCACGGTTCACTACGCCCATATGGCAGCCGAGTTGTGGTTGGACACGACGGATGGATGGTTGGCAGTCGTCGACGGAAGCAGCAAATACGCGATGGTCGAGTGCTTTCAGTACGAGGACCACAAGACATATCCAGGAAAAGCTTCTGTAATTTTCTGGACGAATGGTCCGGAGATGAGACTGAACAGTGAAGGAAATCCGCAGGTGAGCGCGGACGCTGACGCCAGCCCTTACTACCTCGAGGCAGAGGTCAACAGTCCGATGTGCCGCTTGCGCCCGGGCGAGAGCTGCGAGTTGGACACGGAGTGGTTCCCGACCCGTTCTGGCGACGAGTTCCACGGCGTCACCGACGCGGGCATTGTCCTTCGACCGCTCAAAGCGACGATCGCGCAAAATGGAAAGGTCGCGCTCTCCGGATCGTTCGGTGTCTTCTATTCCGGACACCTGGTCGCACGACTCTACGATGAACACGGTCACGCTGCGGCGGTAAACCCGGTAGCCGATGTCACACCCAACGAGGCAGTCAATCTGGCCATGGAAGTCCCTGCGCCCGGAAAATGTTCCCGAGTATCCCTGCACCTGATGGACGACACCGGTCTCGATCGCGGCGCACTGCAGGAAGTCCAACTCAATATTCAGGATCGTCCGTGAAGATGAGACACCGTACCCGGATCGTTGGTCTGTTGCTTGCGTGCTGCCTTGGAGTGGGTCTGTTCGCTCAGGAGAACCCCTCTCAGGCGGCGTCACCACTGCGTGTTGGCCCGAACGATCTTCTGGCACAACCTGTCAGCGAAAACTGGACTTCCTACAACGGCGACTACACAGGGCGGCGCTTCAGCAACCTGAGTGAGATCAACCGTAGCAACGTCGGTCAGTTGCGAGCCGGATGGGTATTTCATCCGGGAAACACGCAAAGGCTTGAGGCAACTCCTGTGGTGATTCGCGGAGTCATGTATGTGACGTCAGCGAACGATGTGTTCGCGCTCGACGCCAGCACCGGGAGGACACTCTGGCACTATTCGCGTCCCATCAGTTCAGGACTTCTTGACGATGCTGCCGCTCACAAAAGCCGAGGCGTTGCCGTGTGGGAACAGTTTGTCTACTCGCAAACTGACGATGCCCATCTCTTGTGCCTCGATGCACGTTCGGGCAACTTGCTTTGGGACGTTCAAATCGCAGACAAAGTGAAGCAGTACGGCGGGACAAGCGCACCGCTGGTGGTGAAGGACGAAGTCGTTGTCGGCACTTCCGGAGGCGACTCCGGAGTGCGCGGATTCCTGGCCGCATACGATGCAAGGAAAGGGACGCTGAAGTGGAAGCTGTGGACGATACCCAGTCCCGGAGAATTCGGCTTCGACAGTTGGAAGGGAGATTCCTATCTCCACGGCGGAGCCACCACCTGGATGCCGGGTACCTACGACCCGGAGCTGAATCTGATTTATTGGACGACCAGCAACGCGGCACCCGATTTCGATGGGAGTTCACGTCCCGGAGACAATTTGTACACATCTTGTGTGCTCGCGATCGATCCCGACAGCGGCAAGTTGAAATGGTATTTCCAGTTCACGCCGCACGACGTGTACGACTACGACGCCAACGAAACACCGGTTCTGGTGGATCAGGAAGAGAATGGCGTCAAGCGCCATTTGCTGCTTCAGGCCGACCGAAATGGATTCTTTTATGTTCTTGATCGCACAAATGGCAAGTTCCTGCGAGCCACACCATTCGTCGACAAACTGACCTGGGCTACGGGCGTTGACTCTTCGGGTCGTCCCATTTTGTCGGGCAAAGTGCCGACTCCCGAGGGCATGCACATCTGTCCTGGAATCGTTGGCGCGACGAACTGGTTTTCTCCTTCGTACAATCCGGCCGCGAAGTTGTTTTATGTGATGGCGCTGGAAAACTGCAATCTCTACTTCTCGAAGCCAAAACCTTTCACTCAAGGCGAAACCTTCTACGGAACGGGCACAAAACATCCGGTTGGCGAAGATTCGAAAAAAATCCTGCTGGCCCTGTCACCTTCCGACGGCAAAAAGGTTTGGCAATACCCGCAGGTCGGGCGCGGAAACTCCTGGGGGGGAACGCTTACAACCGCCGGAGGGCTAGTCTTCTTTTGCGATGATTCGGATGCTTTTGAGGCAATCGACGCCGAGTCTGGCCGCGCTCTCTGGCATTTCAATACCGGACAGTCCTTCAGCGCATCACCAATGACCTACGCGGTGAATGGGGTTCAGTACGTGGCGATCTCGGCAGGGAGCGATGTGTTTAGCTTCGCGCTTCCGCACTGACGTGAGTCGAAATCAGTGCATGAGGTACGGAACGAATCCGCGCGTCTTCGTTATAAGCCGATACACGGAAGTGGTCGCCGTGATGTAGAGAGTATCGTATTGCGGATCTCCCCAGGCCAGATTCGCAGGTTGCTCGGGCATGACGATTGTGCCGAGATGATTTCCCTTTGCATCCCAGACCCAGATGCCTTTGGGTCCAGTCACGAAGAGATTTCCCTTTTCATCAACTTTGATGCCGTCGGGAACTCCCTCGCCTTTGCCTCCGTGTTCTTCGCCAAAGATGCGGCCGTTGCTTAGAGTTTGATCGGCAGCCACGTCATAAACGTGAATGTTCTTCTGCTCGTCGTCATCCACATAAAATTTCTTTCCGTCCGGCGAGAAGGCCAGCCCATTCGGTTGAGCGAGATCGCGCGTTAGCAGGCGCAACTTTCCGTTTTCGTCTAGGCGATAGACACCTTGGAACGGAATTTCCTGCTTCTCTCCGGCAACCAAATCGAGGGTCGGGTCGGTAAAGTAAATCGCACCGTCGGGTCCAATGATGACGTCATTCGGACTATTCAACCGCTTTCCTTCAAACTTGTCGGCGAGGATCTTGTACGTTCCATCAGGCGTCACTTCGATGATGGCACGCAGCATGCTGGCGCAGTCGATCAGGCGGTGCTGCCGGTCGAATGTGTTGCCATCGGGGTCGCCCAGTGCAATGACTTCCTGCTTTCTCCCGTCCGGATAAACGCGGAAAATCTTGTTGATGGTCTCGTCGCTGACATACAAAAAACCGGCGGGATCCCACATCGGGCCCTCGGTGAAACCGAAGCCTGTCGCCACCGTTTCGAGTTTCGCATCACTGCCGATGAGGTCCCCAAACGTGGGAACCAGCGGCTCAAGCTTGAAATTTTGCGACTTCTGTGCGGTCACCGCGATTGAGGCTAGAAGAACGGCGAGAAAAGTCGAAACCTTAAGTCTCATTCAAAGTCGTCCTTTTCCTTGACGGGAGTTATGGTCTGTTTGCGGGATACGGTAATCAGGTACGAGACAAGGTCGTTCAGTTCCGCGCCGCTGAGACGCTCGCGGTAGTTCGCAGGCATGAGCGAACCACCCGTATATTCAAAGCTCTGTAATTCCGCCCGTCTAAAAAGATGAAAGCTGCCGTCCTGAGTCTGCAATTGGACGGAAAAGTTATCTTCATTGCGAACGGTTCCTTCAAAACGATCGCCGTTGACGGTGGCCAGGCGCGCCGTTCGATATCCTATCGGCGGCACCCTCGGCGAACGGACGATCTCGTCGCGAATGGAGTCCACAGAGGACGTCGAGCCATGAGAAGTTAGATCAGGCCCAAGGTATCCGCCCTCGCCCTCAACCGTATGGCAGTTGGCACATTCACCTTTGCCGACGAAAATCTGTCTACCCTTTTTCGCGTCGCCGGGAAGACCGATCTGATCACCACGTCCTTGAAGCGATCGAACATAGGTAACGATGTCGTGAACCTGCTTACTGCTGAGAGTGTGGAAAGCGGGCATGCCGGTGCCAGGTACGCCGTTAGATATGACGTTGGCGAGCTGGGCCTCCGTGAGGTGTTGCACACTGGCACTAGTGGCGATGTTCACGGCCTTATCGCTTCCATGACCATCCAGACCGTGACACGCGGCACACGCAGAATTGAAAGCGTTTCGGCCGACAACGGTACCGCCAGTCTGTTTCGGCTGCGTTTCGTGCTTCGTTTGGGAGTAGGAACGTTGCGAGATCGAGAGCGTTAGAACTAGCCCGCACGTAACAATTGAGTTGAGAGTTGGCCGCATAAGAAGCGGGCAACATTCTATCGCACGAAAATGAGAGCATCGAACGTGATGTTGCTGTTTTCACAGGATGGAATCCGTCTTGTTGCATGTTTCAGGTCAGCTTCGATCCGTGCATCTTTCGCGGACCAGGTCAACAGTGATAGATTGCGCGCGAGCACCGAACTCGGGAGGACGCATGTATCCAGGTCGCAGAATTTCAAAATCTTCGATTTTGGTAGCGCTTTTCTTAGGAATGACGTTGCTAGCGTTTGCAGCAATCTATGTGCGACACGTCCAGGCGCAATCGAACCCGCCCTCGGCGACTCCGATGGCCGACAGCGAATTGATTGCGCAATTCCGGCATGTCGAAGTCGCCTCGGTTTCTGATGCGATCGAGCAAGTCCTCCATAAGCGCATGTACATGACACATCGCATGCAGCCGATCTTCACAGCAAAATTTGCCGGATTCGCGCGAACAGTCCATCTGAAAAAGGACGAGGGGAACAATGATCCTACAGCGTTAAACGGCATGTTGGAGGCAATCGACCAGGGTTCAACGGACTCGGTTTATGTGATGGTGGTTGAAGATGGCGAGGACATCGCCGGGATGGGCGGACTGATGGGCACAGCGATGTCGGTCCGCGGTTACTCCGGCGCGGTGATTGACGGTGGCGTGAGGGATGTCGCTTACCTGCGAAAGATCAGTTTCCCGGTCTTTGCCACCGGGATTGTCCCGTCAACCTCGGTGCATCACTACAAATTCGGGGGGGCTCAGATTCCGGTCATATGCAACGGGGTGCCGGTGAATCCTGGCGATATCGTTGTGGCGGACAGCGACGGAGTTGCAGTTGTCCCCAAGGCAGATGCACAGGCCGTGCTAACCCTCGCCCAGCAGATGGACTACAAAGAACATTCGATGTACTCGCTAATCGAGCAGTGGAAGTCGATTGTTCAAGCCGTAAACAAGGTCGGACGTCTCTAGAAATATGTCCCCAGTTGCACAAAAACCGATTTTCATCAGATAATCCAGCACTTTCATTTTTGCGCGGTTACGATGACCGTACGTCCAAAACGAAATTACGACATTACAGCGCTGCAGCGCGGGCTGCAGATTTTGCACCTATTTAGCGGTTCGCCGAGGGGACTGACTGCGAAGCAAGTGGCAACAGCTTCGAAGCTCCCGGTGAGCACCGTTCACCGTTTTCTATCGAATCTGGTTTCGGCCGGATTCTTGAACCGCGATGCCGAGGGGACGCACTGTCTTGGCATCGCATGCTTCTCGATCGGTCAAGCCGCGGCTGGGCAGCTCGACATAAGGCGCTTGAGCCTTCCCTACCTGCGGGAACTGAATCAGCAAACTCGCGAAACCGTACATCTCACTGTGCGACATGGTTTGTCCGCGGTGTATGTCGAAAAGCTCGACTCTCCGGAGCCGCTGAGAATCTACTCGCGCATCGGAGCATCCGTGCCGTTGCACTGTACCGCCGTTGGCAAAGTCCTACTGGCTTACTTGCCGCCGGACGAACAGCAGCGGGTTCTGCCGCAACTTGAATTGAATCGGCTTACCGCGAACTCCGTCGGAAACATGCAGGAACTCAAGACTGAGCTTTTTCGTGTCCGCAAGAATGGATATGCCTCGGACCTTGAAGAGCATGAGTTACACATCCGTTGCGTGGCTGCGCCAATCTGGGACCACACGGGAAGTGTCCAGTCAAGCCTTAGTATCACCGCCCCTGCATTTCGTATGCCGGTGTCGCGGCTGCGGCAGTTGGCGCCTCAGATTCAAGCAGCAGGCCTCAAGATCTCCGCGGAACTGGGGTATCGAGCGAACGCTCCAGCATCAAAAGACATGGCGCAATCCGCAAATGTTAGATCGCAGGACAGTCTTGTAAGCATCGCAGTCTGAAGCGTGTCGCGACTCGTGATGTCATCGTCAAACTTGCCAGAACTTAAGAGCAACATCCAAAGGAGAACGCAATGAATTTCGCCTCGACCCGAAGAACGTTTGCCATGCGATTTGGCTCTATGCTCTCCGCCATTGGCTTCACCGCTGCAGCAGCCACGACCGGAGCAGCGCAATCTTCGCAGGATGCAAGTGCAATTCGAAAGTTGAACGGTGAAGGCAAGCCTGGGAGCGAGAAAGACGTCATTATGCCCGCAGTGGTGCATAACGGTGTGATCTATGTTTCGGGTATCGGAGCACACGATTCCCGCGATCAAAAAGAGTGGACGATCGAATCGCACACGCAGATCGTGATGGACAAGCTCAAGAAGATGGTCGAGGTCGCCGGCGGGACAATGGACACGGTGCTCCAGGCAAATGTCTTCCTGGTAAAAATCGAACACTGGGATGGCATGCACAAAGTTTTTGGCACATATTTCCCGCATGGCGGCCCGGCACGAACCACGGTCGCTGTCGCCGCCCTGCCTGGCGACTCGCTGGTGGAAATCAACTGCATCGCTGCCCTGGCCAAAAAGTAAATAGCAGAGGGACTTCAGATGAATTCAAGATGGAATCGTCGCGGTTTTCTGGGAACCGCAATGGCGACAACGACAACGCTGTTTACCCCTCGCAGGTTGTTCGCAAAGGTCGCTTCAGCCGCAGCAAGCCCGGCTGTCACCGGCTTCGGCCAAACTGGGAACCCGTACGAGGAACTCGGCGTGACCACAGTGATCAACTGCCAGGGCACCATGACCATGCTCGGAGGCTCAATACTCCGGCCCGAACTCGAGGCGGTCATGGCGATGGCCGGACGCCATTTCGTGAGTATCCCGGAACTGGAAGTCGCGGCTGGAAGACGCATTGCTGAAATGCTGAGACTGCCTGACGGTTATACCGCGCTTGTGACGTCCGGCGCCGCTGCTGCAATCGAGTCCGGACTCGCAGGCATCCTCACGGGAGATAACGAAGCCTTCATTCGGCAACTTCCCGATCTGACCGGAATGAAGTCGGAAGTCATCATCCAGAAGTCTCACCGGAATCCGTTCGATCATCAGTTGCGCGCGACTGGCATCAAGTTGATCGAAATCGAAACGCGCGACGAACTTCGTCAAGCCGTGAACGATCGCACGGCGATGATGCACTTTTCAAACTTTGCAAATGCATCAGGTCAGATCAAGGTCGAGGAGTGGGCGCAATTGGCGAAGCAGTACAACATTCCTTGCATGAACGATGCCGCCGCGGATACTCCACCGGTCTCACATCTCTGGGATTACACCAACATGGGCTATGACCTCGTGACGTTCAGCGGGGGCAAAGCAATGCGGGGCCCTCAGTGTGCTGGATTGCTCATCGGGCGAAAGGAACTGGTGGCGAATGCGCTCCTGAACAATTGCCCGCACGAGGACACGATCGGGCGCAGCCAAAAAGTCGGCAAGGAAGAAATCATTGGGATGGTCAAGGCGCTCGAGGTTTACCTGAAAGAAGATCACGACGCACTCGCGCGAGAATGGCAGTCTCAGCTCGAAGGAATCTCGCGCGAACTAGCGAAAGTTCCGGGCGTCAGCACAGAGTTCTTTACCCCGGATGTTGCAAACCACGTCCCACACATGCGAATCACGTGGGATTCCCGAATCGCCCTCGAGCCGAAAGATGCGTCGAAGTTGTTGAGGAGTTCCAAGCCCAGCATTGCGATCGGCGGCGGCGAAGGCAAGCCGGGACTGTCCATGTGCTCGTTTATGCTCCAACCCGGAGAGGACAAAATCGTCGCCCAACAACTGTCGCGCATTTTGCGCGAACACACCGCGTAACAAGACCAGATAAAACGAGATGCCTTCGGCGAGACCAACCCGTGTGCGCTGGTTCCTTGTTCTGTGGCTCTTCGTTCTCAGCGCTGTGTCGTATCTCGACCGCGTCAACATTTCCATCGCCGGAGGTTCAATTGTTGATGCGTATCACCTGACAGACGTGCAGTTGGGCAAAGTTTTCAGCTCGTTAGTCGCGGGCTATGCTCTGTTTCAGACAGTCGGGGGTTATCTCGCTGATCGTTTTGGTCCCCGACGAGTGCTGACGGCGGGCGTTCTCTGGTGGGGCATTTTCACAGCTTTAACCGCTCTCGTTCCGTCAGATGTTGGCGGTGCGCTGCTGCTGTTCATGGCAGTACGATTCTTTCTTGGGGCCGGCGAGGCGGTTATTTATCCTTCGGCAAATCAATTCATTGCCCGCTGGATTCCCGTGCGCGAACGCGGTGTTGCTAACGGCTGGATCTTTGCGGGCGTAGGCGCTGGTGCCGGACTCACACCGCCCCTCATCACCTACTTCATGATCCATCATGGATGGCGATCTTCGTTCTGGGTGTGCGCAGGAATCGGGGTTGTGGCAGGTGCTGTTTGGTACATAGCCGCTCGCGATAATCCTTCCGAGCATCCGCGAGTATCGGCGCAAGAACTTGTCACGATTGAGTCAGGACTCACTGTAGCTGGTGATGGAAAATCTTCGGCAGTTCTGACGACAGAGGCTCTGGTCCCCTGGACTCGCGTCGTGAGAAGCCGCGAAGTTTGGGCGGTAACAGTAAGCTACTTCTGTTACGGCTACGTGGCCTGGATTTTCTTCAGCTGGTTCTATCGATATCTCGCCAAGGTCCGCGGCCTCGATCTGAAGAGTAGTGCCATCTACTCCATGCTTCCGTTTCTTGCCATGCTTGTCTGCTGCCTCATCGGGGGATCGCTCAATGATCGGCTAACGAAATGGCGCGGACCGCGGCTGGGCCGATGCGGTGTAGCCGCTGCGGCCATGGCTATGGCCTCCATCTTTATCGCGCTTGGCGCGCAAGCTGACAGCGTTCAACTAGCCAGCGTGATTCTCGCCGGAGGAGCCGGGGCGCTCTACCTTTCGCAGAGTTCATTCTGGTCGGTCACCGCCGACATCTCGGGGGGCTCGGCGGGCTCCGTTTCTGGGTTCATGAATATGGGAGGACAGATCGGAGGAGCACTCACGGGATCGCTCACTCCGTGGATCGCTGCGCGCTACGGCTGGACTGCTTCTTTCCTCGTCGCTGCCGGTTTGTGTTTGTTGGGAGCGCTGAGCTGGCTTGTCGTGGATCCGGTGAAAATACTCACACCGCTACCGAGCGTCGAAGCAATGGACGAAGTTCGTTCTTAAACTTTAAGTCACCGTTGCGCGAGAGTCTGCGCGCAAAGCCTGTTGCAACCTCGGCCCCAACAAGGAAGCTGAGTTCATATCAAGGTAAACGGTCGCGTTCGGATGTTGCCTCAGAATCGACGCGGGCGCCATCGGACTGATCTCTCCTTCGAAACACGCCCTGACAGCCTGCGCTTTACGTTTGTCCGGAACAACTGCAAGAATCTCGCGAGCCTTCAGAATTTGTTTCGCCGACATGGAGAGGGCTTGCGTCGGAACCTGAGAGATATCCGCGAACCACGCTTCGCCTACTTGCTGCTGGCGGCAAGCCTCGTCAAGCTGAACAATGATGTAAGGCTCTTCGGTGTTGAAGTCCGCCGGAGGATCGTTAAATGCGATATGCCCGTTCTCGCCGATTCCCAAGAAAGCAATGTCGATCGGCGCAGAGGCCAGTTGGTTCCCGACCTCCCGCGCCGCTTCAGCTGGATCTGATGCGTCTCCGTCAAGAAGGTGATATCGGCTGATTCCTGTCTTACTGACCAGTTGCTCCATGAGCATTTTTCGAAAACTTCCCGGATGTGTAATCGGCAACCCGATGTATTCATCGAGATGGAACGCCTCGACGTTTTTCCAGTCGATTCCAGGAGCCTGAGTCAGAGCACTGAGAAACTCGAGCTGGGATGCCGCGGTAGCGGCAATGATGCGCGCTGAACCGCGTTCTCTGATGGCGCGTTGGATTGCATTCGCAGCCTGGTCTGCGGCGGCGCGACCTAATGATTTCTTGTCTTCAAAAACTCGTATGAACATGGGAAGTCCAACCTGTCGACTGCGAAAGCGCAAATTATACAGACCAGCTCGCTCCAGGAAGCAGCGTCGCGTCTGCGACTCGTGTAAAATGTAAGAGATCCATTGCAAACCTCGTGCACTTGGAATTGCCCGCAGAGAGCGGACTTGGTAAAATACTGAGCGCGTGGTGGTTACAGCGTGCGGAAGTGGTGGAACTGGCAGACACACCATCTTGAGGGGGTGGCGCCGAAAGGCGTGGGGGTTCAAATCCCCCCTTCCGCACCATGAATTTGTCCTCGAACCAGCGCAACCGGAAATAACGATCGCTTCCAGGAACAACAAAAAATGATCTATCTGGTCACAACGATTCACATACTGGTCTGTTTCTTCATCATCATCGTAGTTCTGCTGCAAAGTGGAACAAGCGGCGACATCTCCGCGGCATTCGGGGGACAAGGCAGCCAGACCGCTTTTGGCCCTCGCGGCGCAGCCAGCGCTCTCTCGAAAGTCACCACCTGGTCCGCGGTTGCGTTCATGATTACGTCAATTACGTTGTCGGTCTATGCCAGCAAACGCAGCGGCCCGTCTTCCGTCCTTCAGGGCGTCAAGACGCAGCCAGCCAAGACCGCACCGGCTCCCGCTCCAACTGCACCGACGCCGCAAAAATAACCTTTTCTCCAGAACTTATCTTCTGTGGGCTTCTTTCCATACGTTCTGAGCGCGAATGGCGCTCAGGACGGCTAGTGAGACACCTCCTTCGCCCTACATACTCCCCTGTAATTGAATTCACGGTATGAAGGATGTACCATCCGTGATAGGCACTTTTAGCGAGGAGGATTTCTATGTCGGATCGTGATGGGGGCAACAGCTTTGTGTGGTTCCTGGCAGGCTTGGGGTTAGGCGCACTAGCTGGCGTGTTGTATGCACCGCGCTCGGGTAGCGAAACGCGTGAACAGCTGCGGGCCAAAGCCGAAGAAGGCCGCGAATACATGCGTCAGCGGGCTCGCGATGTAAAGGAACAGGCTTCGCAGTGGGCGGACCGTGGTCGCGACGCCGTGAATTCACAGAAAGACCAGTTTCGTGCTGCTTACGAAGCGGGCCGTCAGGCATATCACGAGGCGACCAGCGACACCGGAACTGCGAAGTAAGCTTCACCGCTACCGGTCGCAAGAAATGGCCGGAGGAACATAATGGACGACAAGCTCACCATATTCATCGCGCTGACCTCGGCGGCGATTCTCATTCAGGCGGGAATTCTGTTCGCAATGTATCTCGCCATGCGCAAGAGCAGCCAGCGCATGGAGGCGCTTGCCACCGAAGTCAAGGGCAAGGTTTTGCCCACGGTCGAAAAGGCAGAGCAAATGATGACCGAGATGCGTCCCAAATTAAACACCATCGTGGACAACCTGCAGGACGCGACCACGGTGGTGCGAGGGCAAATCAAGCGCGTAGACGCGACGGTAAACGATGTGGTGGATCGCGCACGCCTGCAGGTGATTCGCGCCGACGAACTGCTCAGCCGGACGATGGACAAGGTCGAACACACTTCTGAGGTTGTGCAGAATACCGTCGTCTCGCCCGTACGCCAGATTTCGGGCCTGATGCAGGGCATCACGGTCGGCCTTGAATTCCTGTTCGCCGGACGAGGGCGCAGGAATGGCGGTGGGCGCGAACAGCGACGCCCTGTACCGCAAGACGAGATGTTCATCTAGTCACTCCGTCGCGAGGCGCAGATCTAGTCGTTCGCTTCCTATTTCTTGAAGGAAATATAACGCTATGCTGCGTCTCCTCAGGCCTTACCTCGTAGTTTCTTCCATCATTCTTCTTGCTACTCTCGCTTTTGCCCAAGACAAGACATCCTGGAACGCCCAGGAGAAACCGATCGTCGACCAGATCAACACTCTGCGCAAACTGGACGACAAGGTTCGAGCCCAGACCACCAAAGATCTTGCATTGCAGATCAGGAAACTTCCCGCCGGCGGACACAAGTTGGCCATCGCTGCCGGACTCGCCGGTCTCTCGACCGAAGGCGACTTTGGCCGCGAGACGCTCCAGGAAGTCACCACGACTCTCGCTCTGGCGATTAAGGAACATCCTCCCGCTCCGTCGAAAGACGGTGGGCCCAACGGCCACTTCATGGAACTCGCCTCGCTTGTACGCTACGAGCACATGCAGGCAGAGTCGGATAATCCCCAGTTCAATCAGGCGATGATGCAACTGGAAAAGGCCGATTCCGCCCGCCAAAATGCGGACTTTACTCTCAGCGATATCGAAGGAGAGGAGTGGCATTTGCAGGAACTGCATGGCAAGGTCGTGCTCGTCAATTTTTGGGCGACTTGGTGTCCGCCATGCCGGAAGGAAATGCCGGACCTGCAGGCCTTGTTCGACAAGTACAAAAGCAAGGGCCTGATCGTGCTGGCGATTTCTGATGAGGCAGAGGCGAAGGTGAAACCGTTTATTCAGGCACAGGGCATCACGTACCCCGTGATGCTCGACCCGGGACGCAAAGTAAATGAACTGTTCCAGGTCGATGGAATTCCGAAAAGCTTTGTGTATGATCGCGACGGAAAACTGGTCGCGCAATCGATCGATATGCGAACGCGCAGCCAGTTCGAGGGCATGTTAGCTGCCGCAGGGTTGAAGTAGCCTGTTGAGTCTGCACGCAAAGGATTTGTTATGCGTTATCTCGTTCGCGCGCGGGTAAAACCGGGACGTCACGCCGACTTGCTCAACGCCATTAAAGATGAGACGTTGGGAGAAGGTTCGGTCGCCGAAGGCGAATACCTGCGCAACATGAAAGACGCTCGTTTGTGTGAGGACCACACGGCGCGTTGGGTGGAGATTTGCTACTGTCCGACACCTCTGCAGGAAGAGCGTCCATACTGGGAAGAATACTTCGAACTGACGCGCATACAGGACGCCCACGACCGCCGAAAATGCCGCGACCAGAACGGGACCGAGTCCTGGGCCTGCGGAGAATGCGACTGCACCTTGAAGCTGGAAGAAAAGCTGAAGCGAATGGGCAAGCCGTTCCTCGATTCACTCCAGAGCAAGAATATTCAAATCGATCCCCTGAAAAAGTAATTGTCATTCCGACAAGCGAGCAAAGAGGAATCTCTTGTCGTCGGCAGCGTCAATACTGCTAAAAGCAACTTCCTGAGCGGGCATCGTCCGCCTCGACTGCCAACGATGAGCGAAGTTCACGTCAGTTGCGACAAGGCTGACTCCAGCTGTTTCAGATCGAGTGCAACCTCTCGCAGATTGAAGACTAGCGCCCAGAATGGCAGCATGCGATCGAGCGAGAACGGAGCTGTAGCGCGCTGGGCACGTAGCCTGGCCAGATCGTCTTCGAGATCGCGCAGGGCAGCATCGACGTCATCAGACTTCGACAGTGTGCCGCGATTGCGCACAGAGCCTGCGATGTTTGTAAAGAGCGCGGCGCTTCTCTCGACCACAGCCGGCAGTGAAGGAACGAGTCCGGGCTCGACGCGCGCGTGCGCATAGAGTGAGCGGTCTTCGGCCATCGCGGTGAGGCGCCGCCGCACAAGGTCTTCTGCATCGACAAATCGAAGGTAAGCCGTGCGATTAAATCGCGAGAAGGCTAGTTCGCTGCGCGCCTCGTCCATCTGCTGGGTGATGCCTCGTCGCAGGTCGTGCAGCTTGCGATCAAGTTCACGGACTTCTTCTTCGTTGTCGACTCCTTCGAGCGCTGCAGCGGTGACGGCGCGATAGAGCGTTCCTGCTCCCTCGATGATGTTGGCCAGTTTCAGACGCAGCCCGGCACGCGCCCGGACCGGCCAAAGCACTACGCCCACGCAGAAGGCAATCAGTGCTCCCATGACCGTATACAGCACGCGCAGCCAGGCCATGTGCCAAGGTTCCCCGGTGCCTCCGAATACGAGAATCAGGGCCGCAGTAAATCCCGCGGCAGTAAAAGCAGGGTGCAGTGCGGAGAGATATCCAAAGATGCTGGCGAGTACAAAAAGCGTAATCCCCACGCCCAGAGAACCATTTCCCAGAATCGGGATGAGGATTGCAGCAGCGATTGCTCCGCAGGTTGAGCCGATTGTCCGGTAGAGCGCCGCTTTCCAGGAGGCACCGAGGTTGGCCTGGGTGACCACAAGTGCTGCGAACACGGCCCAATACCCCTGCGGCAGATGCCATCCTGCATAGATCGCATAGGTGATGGTTCCGGCGAGTCCGGTCTTGATTCCCTGCTTGATGGAAGCAGATTCGCGATTCCAAAAGGAAGAAGTAGACGGAAGAGGCGCTAATGGCAGAGAAAGATTTGCTGATGCCATGAGCGGATTATATCGGTGGAGCCAGGTCTGCCCCGTCCAGGTCGTCTATCAATCAACAAAGACTTGGGATATTGGGCAACGAAATTCGTGACGAGGACCGCCGGTTCATCGGCTACAATTCTCGTAGCTACAACCAAGAACGCGTGAGGCTCAGCGAATGCAGAAGTTTGTTAACTCCCTCCTGATCGCAGCTTTCCTGTGCGCCTGCCCGCTGGGTGCTATAGCGGCAACGCAGAATCCCGCCTACGTACAGAACCGCGAGGCGCGGAAGACTCAAAAGAAACAGGAGCGCGCGACCAGGAAATACCAGAAGAAACAGCGCAAAGCTCAGAACAAGATGTTCAAGGAAAGCCAAAAGAAGACGCACTATCCCAAACAGCAGATATAGCGTTACGCTATCCAGCCGCCGCCCACCACAATCTCACCGTCGTAGAACACCGCCGCCTGGCCGGGCGTGACCGCGCGCTGCGGCTCGTCAAACGTCACTTGGATTTCATCATCTCCAGCTCGCTCGATTGTTGCAGCTGCCGGCTCATGTCGGTGGCGAATCTTCACCGACACTCGCATCGGATCCTGCAGATCGCCAACCGAGATCAAGTTCACGCGGCGTGCCCGAAGAGTCTTGGTGTACAGATGCTCGTCTCCGCCGACAATGACTTGCTTGTTGGCACCACTGATCTGGATGACGTAGAGCGGCGATCCCGTAGCGACACCAAGCCCCTTGCGCTGCCCGACCGTGAAGTTGTGAATGCCACTGTGCTCACCGACAACGTGGCCATCGGTTGTGACTAATTCTCCCGCTGTATCGGGCAGGGATTGGCCCTGTTCCGCAAGGTAGGCGTCGATGAAACGCTTGTAGTCTCCACCAGGAACGAAGCATATCTCCTGTGAATCAGGCTTTTCTGCAATGGCCAAGCCATGCTTGGCTGCGAGTTCGCGCACTTGCGGCTTGGTCATATCGCCGAGCGGAAAGAGTGTGCGGCTAAGCTGGTCCTGCGTGAGTCCAAAAAGGAAGTAAGTCTGGTCCTTACTGAGGTCGGCAGGTCGCCTCAGCAGCCAGCGGCCCCGTCTGTCTTCATAGGAAACGCGAGCGTAGTGCCCAGTCGCGACTCGATCTGCGCCAATCTGCCGCGCGACGACAAGCAACTGATCGAACTTCAGATGGTTGTTGCAGAGGCTGCACGGGATCGGCGTACGCCCGGAAAGATATTCCTCGACAAACGGGCGAACAACGTCACGCTCGAAACGATCTTCGTGATTGACGACGTAGTACGGAATTCCGATCTGCTGAGCAACGCGACGGGCATCATATACGTCGTCGAGCGAGCAGCAGCGTCCTGTGACCTGCTCCGGCATGCCTTCGCGTCCAGCGAGACGCCGCTGGTTCCAGAGTTGCATTGTCAGGCCGATGATGTTGTGGCCGTCGGCACGCAACATGGCCGCGACGGTGGAAGAGTCCACACCGCCCGACATAGCGACCGCGATGGTGTTTGTAGTCAGTCTGCCAGCTCCTACCTGTTGTTCAATGCCTACGTCCGCACCGCTTGCTTCGTATACCTCGGCGACAGCTCTCGCAACCGCGCAACGGTCTCCGGCACGAGCGCCAACGCGAAATCGATATCCTCCGCCGTCGTTTGCTTGCCCAGGCTGAACCGGATGCTCGCTCGCGCCTGCTCGGCCTTTAGGCCCATCGCAATCAAAACATGGGAAGGCTCAATCGCCCCGGACGAACAAGCCGCGCCCGTCGAGACTGCCAGTCCTTTTAGATCCAGCGCAATCACCAACGATTCACCTTCGATGTGATCGAAGCGAATGTTGGTCGTGTTGGGCACGCGCGGTGCGCCATCGCCGTTCACCCCGGCATCTTCCACCTGCGCCATTACTCCCTGCTGTAGACGATCCCGGAGCGCGGACATCTTCTCGTCATCACCATGATCAAATGCTCGCTTGGCGATCTCTGCCGCTTTGCCCAAACCGACAATCCCGGGGACATTCTCCGTTCCAGCGCGCCGGGAGCGCTCGTGACGCCCTCCATGCAGCAGCGGACGAATCTTCGTTCCCTTCCTCACATAGAGGGCGCCCACTCCCTGCGGCGCATGAATCTTATGTCCAGAGATTGCCAGCAAACTACACCCGATGCTCTTCACATCGATCGGAACCTTCGCCGCAGCCTGCACCGCGTCGGTGTGAAAGCAGACTCCAGTCTCGGCTGCGATCTTCCCAATCTCTTCGACGGCTTGCAAAACTCCGGTCTCGTTGTTCGCCATCATCATCGAGATCAGGCGCGTATTTGGACGCAGCGCCCGCTTCACATCGGCGGGATCGACCAAACCTCGTCCGTCCACCGGCAAAACCGTCACTTCGCAGCCGAGTTCTTCCAGATGCTTGCAGGCATGCAGCACCGCGTGATGCTCAATGCGGGAAGTTATTACGTGATCAGCGGGGTTGACGAGTCCTGCGATCGCGAGATTGTCGCTTTCTGTGCCGCCGCTGGTGAATACGATCTCGGTAGCCGCGCAACCCAGCAACCGCGCGACCGACTCACGCGCATTTTCCACGGCAGCCCGTGTTTCCTGTCCATGCGAATGGACGGATGAGGCGTTGCCGAAATGCTCCCCGAAATAGGGACGCATCGCCTCAAAGACTTCCGGCAGGACAGGCGTAGTCGCGTTGTTATCGAGGTAAACTCGGCGCATGCAGAACCCACATCTATTTTACGCTGCCGGCTGCCGGAGCCGTCGCTCGGGCCTCGCCTTGCAGGACGGCCGACACGGCCGTCGTCATATGGCCGGTTTCAGAATTCAGGGATGAAATGACGGGCAGAAAAGTCGTTGCGAGCAACGTCCCTACTAACGCTGATCCATTGGCACGTAGTGGTTCGGGTATTCCGGGCCGAGATACTCGGCTCGTGGCCGGATGAGCCGGTTGTCGTCCAGTTGCTCGATGACATGCGCAGTCCAGCCACTCACACGGGAAACCGCAAACACCGGTGTGAACAGATCCACGTCAATTCCCAGTGTGTGATACGTCGAGGCCGAGTAGAAATCCACGTTGGCATTCAGTTTCTTGTCGGCCTTCACGAATTCTTCAATCTTGTGCGAGATCTCGAACCACTTGGCCTGGCCGCTGGAGTTGCCCAGGTCGCGGGACATGACTCGCAGGTGCGTGGCGCGAGGATCTTCCGTGTGATAGACACGGTGTCCGAAGCCCGGAACTTTTTTCTTCTGCGCCAGCATCCCTTTGATGTAATCGATAGGATCAGCGCCGGACTCATCGATCGCCTCAAGAATCCGGAAAACCGCCTCATTCGCTCCGCCATGCAGCGGTCCTTTGAGCGCGCCAATCGCTGAGGTAATAGCAGAGTGCATATCCGACAGCGTCGCCGCCGTTACGCGCGCCGCAAATGTCGACGCATTCAACTCGTGATCGGCATGCAGGATCAGAGCGATATCCAGCGCCCGCTCGGCTGTCGCCGAGGGATGCTTTCCGTTCAGCATGAGCAGGAAATTCGCAGAGTGCGAGAGTGATCGGTCCGGCTCTACAACCTGAAGCCCCTTGCGGATGCGGTCATAGGCTGCCACGATCATGGCAATCTGTGACGTCAGGCGAATCGCCTTATCCACATTCGCTTTCCGGTCGTTGCTCTTCTCCTCTGGATCGTAGAACGACAGCGCGGAGACCGCGGTCCGCAATACATCCATCGGCAACGCATGCCGCGGAGCACTGCGCAGCAGGTTGATGATCGACGCATCCAGCTTCCGCTCCTCCGCCAGCCGGTCGTGTACTTCGCGAAGCTCGCGACGCGTGGGCAACTGGCCGAACCAGAGCAGGTAGCAGACTTCTTCGAAATTGGAGTGATCGGCGAGCTCGTGGATGTCAATGCCGCGGTAAGCGAGAACCCCCTTTTCACCGTCGATGTAACAGATTTTGGAATTGGCCGCGACGACTCCCTCGAGTCCTTTACCGGCCTGGGTTGAGCTCACGCTGGGCATTCGCTTCTCACTGTAATCGCTGGATTTTGTTGCCGATCCACGCGAAGAGGGCACGGGAAGTGCAACCAATTCTTATACCTGAAATAAGTGGAACTTTCCAACGCAGAGGCCCGTTGCTTCGACAAACAGATTCTGAAGCACAAAGGATATGAAGTGACGCAGTGGCCGTCACTTTGTTGATTTTCCTTCGGCCCTTCGCAGTGAACGGCTTTTGCGGCCAGTCTCCCTCAAAGCGTATAGTTAGGGGTTTGCTTGTAGGCCTCGCAGCAAGCCGTTCGTGCTCTTCATATTCGTTCCTCACGGAGGAAATCTCTCACCATGAAACGCATTCTTTCTATTCTGCTCGCCTGCATTTTTGCGTCCACGACGCTCGCCACCGCCGACGAAGGCATGTGGCTTTACAACGAAGCTCCAAAAGACAAAATCAAAGCCAAATACGGATTTGAACTGACCCAGCAGTGGCTCGATCACGTGCGGCTCTCATCCGTCCGATTCAACAATGGCGGTTCCGGATCGTTCGTGTCGCCCGACGGACTCACGTTCACCAATCACCACGTGGGCGCAGCGTGTGTCCAGCAGCTTTCCACCGAGGGCAAGGACTACATCAAGACAGGTTTCTATGCGAAGACCCAGGCCGAAGAGGCCAAGTGCCCGAACCTTGAGCTCAATCAGTTGGTCGGAATCGAGGACGTCACCGACAAGATCAATGCCGGCGTGAAGCCGGGTATGTCCGCCGCCGAAGCAGGTACCGCCCAGCGCGCGGCCATGTCGCAGGTCGAAAAGGACTGCACCACCTCCACGGGTCTGCGCTGCGACGTTGTTGTTTTCTATTCCGGGCAGGTCTATCACCTCTATAAGTACAAGAAATACACCGACGTCCGACTGGTCTTCGCGCCCGAATTCGGAATCGCCTTTTTTGGCGGCGATCCTGACAACTTCACCTATCCGCGCTATGACCTCGACATCACATTCTTCCGCGTTTACGAAAACGACAAGCCCGCACATTTGGACCACTATTTGAGGTGGTCTCCAACGGGCGTGAAAGAAAATGATTTGATCTTCGTCTCCGGTCATCCCGGCAACACGGGACGACTTCTCACCATGGCGCAGCTCGAGTTCTTGCGCGACGTGCAGTACCCGATCGCTCTCAAGTTGTTCGCCCGCCGCATCGCCCTGCTCCAGGATTTCAGCAAGCAGTCAGAAGAAAACGCACGCATCGCCCAGGAAGAGATTTTCGGCCTGCAGAACTCGCAGAAAGCCATCACCGGATATCAATCCGGCCTCACGGACAAGGCCATCATGGATCAGAAGGCCGCCGACGAAGCCAAGCTGCGCGCTGCCTTTAAGGCCGATCCGAAGAACGCCGGGACGGCAGATCCATGGGATGAAATTGCGCAGGCCATACAAACTCAGAAGACGATCTACGCCAATCTCACCTATCTCGACCGTCTGCGCGGCTTTGCTTCGCGATTGCCACAGATCGCCCGCATTTTAGTGCGCGCGGCAGATGAAAAGCCGAAGCCAAACGCTGAGCGGATGCGCGAGTTCCGCGACTCTGCCCTGCCCTCGCTCGAGCAGCAGCTATTCTCGACCGAACCGGTTTATAAGACCCTCGACACTGCTTTGCTCGCTGACTCCCTCGGAGAAATGCAGGATGCGCTTGGCAAAGACAATCCGGATGTGCAGAAAGTCCTCCAGGGCAAAACGCCCGCGGATGCTGCCAAGGACATGATCAGCAGCACCAAACTGGATGACGTCGCAGTCCGAAAACAACTTTACGAGGGCGGAAAGGCAGCGGTCGACGCCAGCACCGATCCTCTTATTGTTGCGATGCGCGCGATTGATCCGGATGCCCGCGCCGCTCGCAAAGAGTTCGAAGACAAGGTGGACTCCGTGGTGCGCCGGGACGGAACGAACATCGCGAAAGCGAGGTTCGCGCAAAGCGGATTCACCCAGCCTCCGGATGCAACCTTTACGCTGCGATTAAGCTATGGCGTAATAAAGGGATATCAGGAGAACGGCAAAGCCATTCCGTTCGCCACCGATCTAGGCGGCGCTTACAAGCACGCCGAGGAACATGGCAGCCAGGCGCCTTACAACCTTCCCGACAGCTGGCTGAAGGCGAAATCAAGCCTGAACCTCAAGACTCCGTTCAACTTCGTCTCGACCGCCGACATCATCGGCGGCAATTCCGGATCTCCAACGGTGAACAAGAAGGGAGAAGTTGTCGGAATCATCTTCGATGGCAACATCGAATCCCTGCCTTGGAATTTTGCTTACAACGACGTTCAGGCCCGCGCCGTCTCAGTTGATTCGCGCGGCATCCAGGAATCGTTGCGCAAGATCTATGGCGCAACTGCCCTAGCTGACGAGTTGATGGGAACGAAAGCAGAGGGAGCTAAAGCTGGCAAGTAAGTTCTCTGCGCAACGAGGCCCGCGCTTGCCGCGGGCCTTTTTATTTCAGTGCATCATGCGGGCCAGATGTTCAGAGCTGTCTTGCTGAGGATTTGGTCCTGCACCGATTCCGGAAGTGGCAGCGCTCGAAATTCTTCCAGGTTTTTCTTGATATCAGGAACGCCAGGCCCCGGCCAATCCGTCCCGAAGAGCGTTTTGTGCGCGATCTCGTCCAGCCGCGGAAAATACTTGAGCAACGTTTTCGGTGGAATGCCACTGATATCGAGGTACACGTTCGGATGCCGGCGTATCAAGAAGAACGCCGTCTGCATCCAGAGCGGACGCCCCCCGTGGGCAAGAAGTATCTTCAGTTTCGGAAAATCAACCGCAACATCATCCACGTAGATCGGATCGCCATACTTGTTGCGGGCTCCCGGAAAGATGGAGGTTCCCGTATGGAACATGACAGGCACACCGTTGGCTTCAGCGGCGCGGTAGATGATCTCGAGTTCCTTGGCCCCGGTCAGATAGTCGTTCGGGAACAGCAACTGATGCGGCGGATGAATCTTGATCATCTGAATACCGAGCCGCAGGATCTGCTCGACATCGGCGAGCACATTGGTCGTGTGCCGCGGATGCAGGCTGCCGCACGAGAGAAGCCGCTTGGGGTCTTCCTTAACGTAATCCGCCACAAACTGATTGACACCGCTTGTGAATCCGATCACTTCGGGAGCGACATAGTTGATCAGCATGGCGCGATCGATGCCGCTCGCGTCCATGAACTTGAGGAAAGCTTTCGGCGAACGGCAGAACTCAGCGATCTGATCGAAGTTCGGCCGCTTCTTTTTCATCAGTTCCAGCGCGTGCGGCTTGAACATCTCCATCGGCTGGATGTGGATGTGGCAGTCGGTGATCATGAGTGTTGGCCTGAATTACAACTTTAGGTCGTTCTTGGTAGGGCACGACTTCAGTCGTGCCGCTTGGAATAACGCACTGTTGGGACTTAGCCCCTGTGGTGATTTCGCCGCGACGATTTCCGAGTTCCAATTCACCGAGCGCACAAGGATACCAAATATTCAATTTGCTGCTGCTGCCAGGATCGCCCGTTTGGTGAACACCCGAATCATCTCGCGACGGTATTCAGGGGTCAGAGCCGACGTAGTGAGCGGCTTTGCCGTCCGTGCCGAAAGATCGCCGACCAGTTCCGCTAACGACTCGTCGATGACCTTGCCTGAGAGCATTTCGGTTGCGCCCTTCACCAAAAGGGGTGCCGGATTTACAGCCGTGATTCCGACTCGAGCATCCGCCACGTGTCCATTCGAACGCTTCAATACCACGGCAACGCCCGCCAGCGGATAGTCGATCGATCCGCGAACGCGAAGCTTGCGGTAGACGCCGCGATATCCTGCAGACGCAGCCGGCAGGAACACTCGCGTGAGAATTTCGTTCGCTTGCAACTTTCGGTAGTTATCCCCGGCACCAGTGTAGAAATCGGCAAGCTTCATGCGTCTGAAACCTGCAGGACTCGCAATTTCAACCTCGGCATTCAAACAAAGAAGCGCTGGCGGTGTATCTCCGGAGAATGCCGCCCAACACTTCGTTCCGCCTGGAGCTACGTGGCAGATGTCTCCATCTTTCTTGATGCAGAAACCGCATCCCTTCCGCCAGGTAAGAGACTGGTTGTACCAAAGGCAACGCGTGTCGAGGCAGATGTTACCGCCGATCGTGCCCATGTTGCGAAGCACCGGCGAGGCAACGGTTGCGGCGGCTTCCGTCAAAACCGAATAGCTTTTGCGCAGGAATTTCGAGTGTTCGATGCTGCGCAGCGTCGCCAAGGCGCCGATCTCGACCCCGTCGCTACCAACCGGCTTGATTTCCCGCAAACCTGCGATCGCCCGCAGGTCCGCTACATATTCGGGCTCAAAGAGTTTCTGGCGCATCGAGGGAATCAAATCGGTTCCACCAGCCAAAAGGCGAACGTTGCCTTCATGTCTTGCGAAATGACCGATAGCCTCCTCGATCGATCGCGGGCGCAGAAGTCTGAATTGGGGCAGGCTCAATCCGCGCCTCCTGCGAGACTCGGTGCCTCGCGGCGAGATGCATCCAGCGGATGCCGCTCCGGGCCCTTTCCTTTGAACCAGAGAGAGCCTCCATGCTCGCGGAAACGTGCCGGGGATGTCGGGTCTATACCTTCGGTAAGGTTCAGCGATTTCGCATTCTTCTTCGCGCGAATTGCCGCCAGAACTCGTTCGGGAGTAAACGGAGATTCGTGCAGACGAACTCCGACGGCGTCGTAGATTGCATTTGCGATCGCAGGAATGGTGGCCGCCAGGGATCCCTCACTGCATTCTTTCGCGCCGAAGGGTCCTTCAGGATCGATGCTCTCGACAATGATCGGATCGATCGCCGGCGATTCTACCGAGGATGGGCTCCGGTATTCGAGCAGCCCGGGATTCATGAGCATGCCGTCTTTCCAGACCATCTCTTCGGTGAGCGCCTGCCCCATCCCCATCCAGACAGAACCGATAATCTGCCCTTCCACAGAAACGGGATTCAAAGCGCGTCCGCAGTCGTGCGCCGCCCAGACCTTGTGAACGGTCACTTCGCCCGTTTCCTCATCCACGCTGACTTCGGCGACCTGCGCAGAGTACGAGTACGCCGGCGAAGGACCAACGCCAGCCCCCTTATGCTTGCCCCCGCGTGCCTCCTGCGGCGGAGCATAGGAACCGGTGCCAGTCAGAGCCCCGTGGAAATCGATCGCGGCCACGACAGCTTCTTCGAAACTCATGCGGTCTTTCGGACCTTCGTCTTTGCGCTTCTGCTGCAGCGATCCGCGCAGGATCTGACCCTCGACACGGCCCGAGACACTTGCCGAGTCTGATCCTGATGGCCATCGCCCGTCTGTTTCTCGAGGCTCGGATGCAAGCACCGCCTTCGTGACGACATCATTGCCGAACACCAGATTCTCAACGGCACAACCCATCTTCTTGGCAGCGGCAGCAGCAATGAGCTTCTTCACTTCACTCGCTGCGCGCAGCGTGGCATTGCCAGCCATGAAGGTAACCCGGCTGGAGTAAGAACCAATATCGATCGGCGTGAGGTCCGTATCGGCTGCAACCACTCGTACACGCGACAACGAGCAGCCTAAAGTTTCCGCGGCAATCTGCGCCGTCATCGTATCCGAACCCTGACCGATCTCCGACGCTCCGGTATAGACCACGACTCCACCATCGCGGTCGATCTTGATGTTCACGGTCGAGTGCGGCATGTCGGAGCGGATAATCGAATTGGCAGCCCCGCTGACGTAATGGCTGCATGCAATTCCAAGCCCGCGTCCCTTGGGCAACTTCCCCTTGCGGTTCGCCCATCTAGAACGGTCAACCGTCTTCTCAATGCACTCCGGCAGTCCATAGCTCTGAACGCGCAATCCATTGACGGTAATGCAAGGCGGCTTCAACAGATTGCGCTGGCGAATCACCGCGGGGTCCATCCCAATCTTCGCCGCAAGTTCATCCAGTTGCGACTCGAAGGCAAATCGTACATTGACCGTGCCATGCCCGCGCATGGCGCCACAGGCAGGCTTGTTGGTGAGCACGCGGTATCCGTCGTATTGAATGTTCGGGATGTCGTAGAGAGCCCCGAGCAATGCACCAGAATAGAGAATGGTGACGACGCCATAGGAGCAGTAAGCTCCGCCATCCTGAATGACGCGTGCCTTCACAGCGGTGATACGACCGTCTTTCTTGACGCCCGTCTTGAGATCGACGATGGTGCGAGGTCGCCCGCGATGTGCCCAGAACACTTCCTCGCGTGTGTAGGTGATCTTGACCGGAGACTGCGCCTTCCGCGCCGCAACCGCAGCGATGATCTCAAGAGGAATGACTTCGCTCTTGCCGCCGAAGCCTCCTCCGACCAGCGGCTTGATCACGCGAATCTGCTGCATCGGCATGTCGAGCACGAGCGACAGCTTATGTTGCAGGTAGTACGGAACCTGCGTCGACGACCAGACAGTGAGACGTCCCGGCTTGCCTGTATGCGGATCGACCTCAAACGAAGCCAGCGTCGAATGCGGCTCCATGGCGGCATGCGTCACTTCGTTCGCGATGAATCGCGCCTCGGCAATCTCATTCGCCTCTGCAAAACCCTTCTCCGGATCTCCGAAGACGTGGTGGTAGTCCTTTTCGGTATTGTTGGGCTTGTGGTCGTGAATGAGATCGCGCTGGGCCTTCATCGACTCTTCCGGATCGAAGTAGGCTGGCAGAACTTCATATTCCACATCGATGAGTTCGAGCGCTTTTTCCGCAATGGCTTCAGAAGTGGCTACTACGCATGCGACGTTGTCCCCGACGTAGCGCACCTTGTCGAGCGCCAGCGGATACTCGTCGTGCCCTACAGGCAGAATGCCGTACGTCTTGGGCGCATCCTTGCCGATGACGACAGCAACCACGCCCTCTAGCTTTTCAGCACGACTGGTATCGATCGACTTGATCCGTGCATGTGGAAACGTCGAATGCAGAATCTTTCCGACCAGCATGCCAGGCACACTGAGATCGTCGGTGTACTTTCCCGCGCCGGTGGTCTTCTCGGCCGCGTCAACCATCGCGGTAGGCTTTCCGATGATGGAAAAGTCGCTGTTCATATCGTGAATCTGGGATGTGTTGTCATGCCGACGCGCGAGCGATGCGAGCAAGGAGGAATCTGCTGTCTCCTTCGAACCCGCTACTTCGCTGCCGCCAGCCCCTTCCGCTCCGCCTCAACCGCCGACCGAATCGCCTCATACATCTGGTTGTAACCGGTGCAGCGGCACAAATTACTGCTCAGCGCTTCGCGCACATCGGACTCAGACGGATCCGGATTCTCCGCCAGCAGCGATTTCACCGTCATGATGAAGCCGGGCGTACAGTATCCACACTGCGCGCCTCCCCAGTCGCCATAGGCTTTCTGAATCGCCGCCAAGCTGCCGTGCTCGCTTACGCCCTCAATCGTAGTAATCTCCTGCCCTTCGCAACTGGCCGCGAGCAGAGTGCAGGACATCATCGCAACGCCATCGACGAGGACAGTGCAAGCTCCACAAGACGAATCGTCACATCCGCGCTTCGAGCCCGTGAGGTCGAGTTCCTGCCGCAGAACATCAAGCAGCACCGCGCTGGGCTCAATAGCGACTTCGTGAGAACGCCCGTTAACGCGAAGTTCGATGAGTTCTTTTTTCATGAAAAAAGCTATCGGCCGTCAGCTCTCAGCTTTCAGCTCTCAGTTCCTGAAGGCTGATAGCTGACAGCTGAAAGCCATTTCAGTACACCGGCACTTTCGGATCCACACTCCGCGACCAGGCATCGATGCCGCCACGCATGGACTGCACTTTCTCGAATCCTTGTTGGCGCAACCAAACCGTGACATTCATCGAGCGCACGCCGTGATGACACATCACCACGATGTGCTCTTCCGGATCAAGTTCCTGATGTGCTCTACTTGGCACATCGCCCATCGGCATCAGCTTCGACCCCTCAATTTGCGCGGTTGAGAATTCCCACGGTTCGCGAACATCCAGCAGCACAAACTGCTCTTTCGCGTCCTGCTTGCCTTTCACTTCCTCGGCAGTGATCTCGTAGTCCATTTGCGATCTATTTCCCCGACCACTTCGGCGGCCGCTTTTCCAGGAATGCAGCAACTCCCTCGTGCGCGTCGACGGTTTTCATTAAGTCCTCGAAATATACTTTCTCAGCGCGAGCAAGCCCCTTGTCGAAATGCATCGAGTCCCATGCGTAGCTTGCTTTCTTCGCCACAGCAAGCGCTGACGAGCTCAAGTGCAGCAACTGTGATACTGCGGCTTCCGTGGCAGAACTTAAATGGTGCTCAGCCACCGCTCGAGTCGCGAGTCCGATCTCAGCCGCTTCCCTTCCGGTGACGGAACGGCCGGTCAAGATCATCTCCGCCGCACGTTTCTGGCCCACCAGCGCAGCTAATGACGTGCACGCTACCGGCGGGAAGCAGGCCAACTTGATCTCGGGGAAACCCCACTCCGCGACGTCGCTCGTGTATACAAGATCGCAAACCATCGCCAACTCGGCGCCACCGCCGAGGCATAACCCATGGACTGTCGCGATTGTGACTTTCCTGCTCGCAACCAGCGCGCGAATGACGCTGTGGAACTTCGCCAGCATCGCTTCCACGTTCTCAGGCGCGTGCGCGGCAATGTCCACGCCCGCCGAAAATGCTCTCCCGGCTCCGCTGATCACAATCACTGCAGCGGAAGCCTGCGTTTCGATCTCCGCCAGGACCTGCGCCAGTTCCTCCATCATCGGAATGTCGATGACATTTAGAGGAGGATTCCGCAACCCGACGCGCACGACAGCACCCTCGGTCTCAACGGAGATGCGCTTCAGTGTGAGATCTGCCGCGGCTGTCATGGCTATATGTTGATCGCCGACTTGCGCACTTCCCCGATCGTCGCCAATGGGTCTCGCGCACCAGTTTTCTCGGCGATCCATTTCTTCTCGGTTTCAATCATGTCGAGCAGCAACTTCTTGTCTGCTGCCGACGGCATGTATTCCTTCAGATGTTCTTCGTAAGCGCGATCGTCAAGAGGCTCCCCGGTCTGCGCGTGAAACTTCTGATTCGCCCAGCGGCCGATGAACCGGTTGAACTTGATATCCGGGGCATAGAGCTTGGGCTCTCCCGACTTCAGATATCCGTTGAACCGCTCGATCAAGCCGGCAACTTCCTCTCGATACAAATGGCGGTTGTAGTCGTTCAAATCGTCAAGATTCGCCGCGGCGTCGTTTTTGGGTTCGTCGTAACGGCCCTTGATTCCCCACACATAGGCCCAGTGCGCCGATGAAGAATGGTCGGTACCGAACAAGTCATAGGACGAAGAAATCCACTTGTTGAGATATTTCTGGATCAGCCATCCTGGAATGACGCCCGCTTCCACAATTCGCCGCAGGCCGTCGTTGCCCGTTCCCATGTGGAAAGCCTCTTCGCGCAGCATGTATGACATCGAGCGGCCCAGTGGTGCGAACGCCGAGAACTTCAGCATCTGCAGTTGAAACTTGCCGTCGCGGTCAACGAAATCGGTGTAGGTAAAGAAGTCCATCCAGTTGTCGACATCAACGTTGAATGCCCCTAGCAGGCGCTTGTTCTCGAAGGCCCTGCGCTCGAGCATCTTCTGCGCCTCGACCTTCCCCGAGTAGCCGAAGTGATCGACCAGGAGTGCGCACATCTGCCATCCGTGGCGCATTTCTTCGATCATCACGCGCGTGATGGCGCGGCGATCCCAATCGGTGGGGGCGTTGGCGAGCAAATTTCGCTGTTGCTCGACGCTGGCGAACTCCGTGTCGCCCTGGTACACGATCATGTTCATCAGCGCATCGCGCATCTGCTGCGTCGGGATCTGGCGCAGGTTCTCCCACTTGCGGCGGCCTTTGTAGTGGCCGAATTCAATGTCTTCCGTGTCGATGGAACCATAAAGCGTGTCGAATTTGAACGCTTCAATGTCGTCGGTGTTGACGCCGATCTCTTTGCGCCAGTCGTTGAACAGCCCGATCCAGTCGCTGAAGGTCCCGATTTTTGCTACTTTGCCCGGCATAACATCTCCTATCCCATGTTCAGCCACACGGTTTTTAACTCCGTGTAGTGTTCCATCGCGTGCGCTCCGAGTTCGCGGCCAAAGCCGGAACTCTTGTATCCGCCAAACGGGAGCGACGCGTCCATCAATCCGTACGTATTGATCCACACCGTACCGGCCTTCAAGCGCCGCGAAACGGTGTGTGCTTTCTTGAGGTCGCTCGTCCACACGGCCGCAGCCAGGCCATATGGATTGTTATTGGCCTGTTCGATCACTTCATCGATGTCGTCAAACGTCAGCACAGAGAGGACGGGCCCGAATATCTCTTCTCGCGCGATTTTCATGTCGTTCTTTACATCGCCGAAAATCGTCGGCTCGATAAAGAATCCTTTGTCGCCATTGATGGCTACTCGGTTACCGCCGGCAACCAGCCTCGCGCCATCCTTCTTCCCTGCTTCAATGAATTCGAGAACATTCTGCATCTGTTCCTGGCTGACAATCGCACCCAACCGCGTTTTCGGATGCAAAGGATCGGCTGGCCGCATTTTCGCGGCCTTCTCCACGAGCTTCTCGGTGAATTCGTCTTTCAGCTTGCTTTCCAGGAAGAGACGCGAGCCCGCATTGCAGACTTCGCCCTTGCCGTAGAAGATGCCGTTGATCGCGCCTTTTACAGCGCCGTCAATGTCGGCGTCTGAGAACACGATGTTCGGAGACTTGCCTCCAAGCTCCAGCGTGACACGCTTCAACGAATCCGCGGCCCCGCGCATGATCTCTTTACCGACCGCGGTCGATCCCGTGAACGCAATCTTGTCGATCCCCGGATGCGCCACGATCGCTTTACCCGTTTCAGGTCCACCCGTGAGGATGTTAACTACGCCCGCAGGAAATCCTGCCTCGATGACCAACTCCCCGAACTTCAACGTAGTAAGTGGTGTTTGTTCGGCGGGCTTCAACACAATTGTGTTGCCGCAAGCGAGCGCCGGGCCCACTTTCCACGAGGCTAGCAACAGCGGAAAATTCCACGGAACAATCAGGCCCACCACGCCAACTGATTCACGGAGCGTGTACGTGAAAGCCGTCTCGAACGTGTTCACCGTCTCGCCGTGAATCTTGGTCGCCAGGCCCGCGTAATAGCGCAGGACGTCGATCACCATCGGCATATCGACATAACGCGATTCAAAGATCGGCTTGCCGTTGTCTAGCGTCTCCAGCTCGGCAAGCTCGTCGATGTTCTTTTCGACGAGGTCCGATAGCTTCCATAGCAAGCGTCCGCGCTCGCTTGCCGACAGCTTGCGCCACGGTCCGTTGCGGTCTTCAAACGCCTGTCGCGCCGCGCCGACCGCACGATCCACGTCGGCAGCCGAAGCTTCGGCAATCTGCGTCAACACATCGCCGGTCGCGGGATTGATCGTGTCAAAAGTCTTCGATCCATCAACCCAATCGCCGCCAATGAGCAATCGTCCGGATTGCATATTCACTTTGCTTGCTGCAAGCATCATTCCTCGTAGCGCCGGCGTCCCGCCGGCTGTCGGGGTGGGCGCCTCGCCCACCCTGTTTCCGCAAACTACTTCGCCTTGAACGCGGCTGGGCGTTTCTCTACGTACGCGGCCAAGCCTTCCTTCGCGTCTTCGCTCTGGAACAGCAGTTGCTGGTTTTCACGTTCCACCGCAAGTGCGGATTCCATCGGAATTTCCCAGCCGGTTTGCACAGCGCGCTTGATTCGACCCACGGCCTTCGCCGCCTTGTTCGGCGGACAGAACTGCCGCGCATATTCCATGATGTTTTCCATGAAGCCTTCTCGTTCGAAAACATCGTTGACGATTCCCAACTCCTGAGCTTCTTCAAACGAGAACGTATTGCCAGTCACCATCAACTCGATCGCCTTGCTCTTGCCGACAAGGCGCGACAGTCGCTGTGTTCCTCCGGTGCCCGGCAGCACACCCAGATTTACCTCAGGCAAGCCGATCTTGCCCGCATCTTTCCGCGCAATGCGAATATCGGCAGCCATCGCAATCTCGAGCCCTCCACCGACGCAGTGTCCGTTGATCGCGGCGATCACCAGCTTCGGTGTGTGCTCGAGCCGCAGGAGCATCTCGTTGGCATGCAGGCAGAAGTAGTACTTAAAAGTGGGGTCAACGCTGGACAGCATCTTGATGTTCGCCCCTGCCGAGAAAAACTTGTCGCCTGCGCCGGTCATCACGATCACGTAGACGTCGTTATCCATGCGCGCCTTGAGGATGGCGTCATCCAACTGACGGTTCATCTCGTAGGTATAGGTATTCGCCGGAGGATCGCACATCTCAATCACGGCTACGCCGCCATCGGTGCGATAGTTGACTAGTTGCTTCGTACTCTCGCCTGCTTGCGGCTGCATCGTTGTCGCCATTGAAAACTCCTTCGCTTTAGAAATCTGAAATCGAAACTCGTTCGGCTACTGCTCTTTGCGAAATTTCCCGCCTGCCGATACGCCACGCAAGAATATGTCGCCCATTTCGCGGGCCATCGCATCGGCGTCTGCATCCACTCGCGGATTGTGCCACGTGTAAATCCAGTTCATCATTCCGAACAGGCTGAGCACCGCAATGCGGGTCGAAAATGTTGCTCCCTGCTCGCGCTTTAACTCATCCAGCAGTCCCACGCAGATCCGGTAATACTCGCGCTTGATGGCCGCCACTTCGGCCCCGAATCCGTTCTTCAACACCTCATCCTCATGAGAAAGCACCTTCATCGCCGCCTGGTTGGAGAGGAAATACTCGAGGTGATTGAGAATGAAAATTCTTATGCGTTCCTCAGGATCAGTCACCCCATGCAGGCGGGTTTTCAGCCGCTGCACGATCGTGGTGAATGTGTGTTTCTGGATAAGGTATAGAAGGCGTTCCTTGGATTCGAAGTAGTAATAGAGTCCTGCCAGCGACATGCCGCTCTCGCGTGACAGATCACGCATCGAGGCGCCTTCGTACCCTTTCTTGCAGAAAACGTCGGTCGCGTGCGCCAGGATTTCAGCGAGACGGCGGTCGTAACGAGTCTCCGGCTTGGTGACGGCGCGGCGCCGCCGACGCACTCCAGACAGGCGTGTTGCAGTTGAAGGACTCCCCATAGTCCCCACAGAACCCCACTTAATTCGAACGTTCGTTCGAATTAAGTATACGCCGATGTGATCCTAATCACAACTTAGAGCTTGTGGAAAAGCTGCAGGGATCGGTCCGTTATTTCGGACTTTGCGGGCTGATTGGGTCGTCGCTTTTGCAGAGTGCCCAGCAAGTCACGACACCGATGGCACCTGCACCGGCCAACCTCGCCCAAGGCGAGTCCAAGATCGGACCATTGCCTGGAGGCTGGGCCGGTTCGTACCCTGCTCCGCACTTATCTTGCCTTGTCTTACGCTCGCTTTCGCGCACGATCGAGCGCCCGGACCGTTCCGACTCTTTCACATCTTTCGTCTTTGCCTTGGATCGCTCATTGATGTAGACGTCGCTTTTCTCAGCAGCAACCGTCAGTTTCCCGTCAACATCCGACACCTGGTAGTGCGTCCACAATGACGGATTCACTGGCACGACCACAAGGCAGCCGACTCGTACTCTCAAGCCGTTGCTGGTATTGACCGCCACATTTCCGTGATCGAGGACGAGTTCGTCGCCGTCGTATTCCACGATGGTTTCGGGACTGATATCGACAGACGAGCCCGTCAGCTCGACACGGGCCACGGCAGTCTTTTCTGTTTGAATCAGATCGTTGGTATAAAGAGCCGTCGAATCTGCCGCAGGCCTGTTGTTCACGGAAACGCCGGTACCAGAAACCCGAAGAATTGCCGACGGGTTGTCGACTCCCCATAGGCATATGGGGAGATGAATGATCAGGCCAACGCAGACGAATTTTCGCCAGCAGGTCAGGTTCCCGTCCCGGATCCTTGCTTTCCTGTTCTCAGGTTAACGGAATGATTCTAAAGGGGGTATTGGCAGCCTTGATGACCCGAGTAGCGTTCCCTTTCCTGCGATGACAAACTGTTTTCCCCTGCTTGACTCACATCCGTCCAGCCTCCTACCATTCCATCCTTAGCTTGCTCAACACTTTATGATCGGCCAGTTAGTCGGGCACTACCGGGTCCTTGAAAAAATCGGCGCAGGTGGCATGGGCGAAGTCTACCGCGCCCGCGATGAACGCCTTGGACGTGATGTTGCCCTCAAACTGATTCGGCCCGCCTCCAGCGATAATCCTGACCACTTACGGCGCTTTGAGCAGGAAGCGCGCGCCGCCGCTGCGCTGAACCATCCCAACATCGTTGCGATCTTCGATGTCGGCTTTGAAGGCAAGACGCCTTATATCGTCTCGGAGTTGCTCGAAGGCAAGACCTTGCGACTGCGGCTCGGCGAAGGCACCGTCCCGGTGAAGGAGGCCTCGGGATACGCTCTGCAGATCGCGCAAGGTCTGACTGCAGCTCATGATCGGCACATCGTTCACCGCGATCTCAAGCCAGAAAACCTGTTCATCACAAATGATGGACGAATCAAGATCCTGGATTTCGGCGTAGCCAAGCTCCAGGCCGCCGCCGACGACAACGCTTCCATGGAGAACTTGCCGACTGTCACGAAACATGGCGCCATCATCGGGACCGTCGCGTATATGTCGCCTGAGCAATTGCGCGGCAAAACGGTGGATCATCGCAGTGACATCTTCAGCTTCGGCGCTATCCTCTACGAAATGCTCTCCGGCCGCCGTGCCTTCCGCGGAGAAACAGAAGTCGACACCATGACGGCTGTTCTTCTTGAGGAACCTGTTGGCGCATCTCTGGATCAGGCTGCCATCCCCCCCGGTTACCAGGACATCGTCCGCCACTGCGTCGAGAAGGAACCCGAGAACCGCTTCCAATCGGCGAAGGATCTCGTCTTCGCCTTGCAGACACTTTCCGGCTCTTCGCAGGTCAGCACCATCGTCCTGCCGCGGAAAAAATCAAACGAGGGTTCCCGGGTCCCGTGGGCGATCGTGGCTATTCTTGCTGTCATTGTCGCGGCACTGGCGATCGTGCAGATCTTCCGCGGCCCAGTCCAAAGTCCTGAATACACTCGCCTCACATTTGAAGCGGGCACCATTTTTTCCGCGCGCTTTACTCCTGACGGCAACGTCCTATATAGCGCCGCATGGGATAACAAGCCCACGCAGCTCTTCTCAACCGTTGCCAATTCCCTGCTGTCTCAGCCGCTCGCATTTCCGAATGCCAACCTGTTGGGGGTGTCCCGCAAGAACGAACTCGCCCTCGCCGTGGGAGGTATCCATTCCGGCCAGATGGAAACAGTGAACGGCATGCTCGCCCGTGCTGCCCTTGCTGGTAGTTCTCCCAGGGATGTCCTATCCGATGTGCGATGGGCCGATTGGGATCCGCAGGGACAGTTAGCCGTCGTGCATTTTGTCGATGGGCAGTGCCGCCTCGAATATCCCATCGGCCATACCATCTATCAAAGTGGAGGATGGATCAGTCACATTCGTTTTAATGCGCACGGCGATCAGATCGCTTTCATGGATCATCCCGCTCTCTGGGATACTCGCGGCGATGTGCGCGTGACCGATTTAACCGGACATGCTCGCCCACTCACTGGACAATGGGATAGCGAGGACGGCCTCGCGTGGAGTCCAAGCGGCAAAGAAATATGGTTTAGCGCGATCGACAAGGGCCACGATCTCAATCTCGTTGCGGTCGATTTGTCCGGCAAGTCGCGGCAGGTTTTGGACTTGCCCGGTTCCATCACGCTGCACGACATCGCCCCGGACGGCAGGGTGCTTATCGCGCTCAATTCGCAGCGTATCGCAATGGCCTTCACCGGAATGGATCGTAAGGAAGATATCGATCTGTCCTCTCACGATTCGAATTCTCCCCGCGACATCACAAGCGATGGCCAGTTCCTCGAATTCGAAGACTCCAGTGAAGCAGCAGGCCCAGGGTACGCCGTTGCGATACGCAAAGTGGACGGAGCACTTCCAGTCCGCTTAGGAGAGGGTAGCGCTGGTGGACTCTCGCCCGACGAAAAATGGGCCATCTCCATCCCTACTTCGCGGGCGACTCAGATCACGCTACTTCCAACCGGCGCTGGACAGCCTCGCACCATCGCAGTGACGGGAGTGGATCATATTCACAACGGATGGGCACGTTTCCTGCCTGATGCCCAACACATCGCGGTCGTGGCCGATCAGAAGGGGCACGCGCCTCGCTGTTTCCTGGTCGATGTCAGCACCGGCAAGACGGGCCCCGTTACTCCAGATGGCGTGGTGTGCGGTCCACTCTCTCCCGACGGCCATTTCATTGTGCAGTCCAGACCGTCACGGACCTTGACCTTATATTCCCTGGATGGTGGAACAAACCGCGTCGTAGCCAATCTTCAGCACGACTTCAATCCGGTGCAGTGGTCGAACGATGGAAATTCTCTGTACGGATACCACTGGGGAGAATTCCCAGCCAATGTCTATAAGCTCGACATCGCGACTGGCAAGGAAACCTTGCTTCACGAGCTCAAGCCCGGTGCTTCCGCAGGAGTTGTTCTCGTCGCTCCGATCATCGCAACGCGGGATGGCAAGTATTTCGCCTACAGCTACAACCACACGCTCTCGGTCTTATATTTAATTTCCGGCCTGCACTAACATCTCAGTCCAGCGGACCCGAAAAATCAGCGCCGACGTAGTGAAAGAAGATTGAGGTAGAGCTCTGCCCCTCCGGCAACCTGTCCCGGTAATGCGGTAGCTGCGTACCGCGGTAAGTCAAGGCATCCCCAATCATCTGATTCACTGTGACAGAACCATTCGACGTGTCCAATTGAATCGGCCATGGTGTCGCCATTTCTGGTTCCGGCGAGAAATCCACGCACAGCGTAATGCTGAATTCGCATTGCTCGCGGTCGATATGTTTCTTTAACTCGGCGCCACTCAAGTACGAAGCCAGGTACACATACGATGGCTTCAACGGTTCCCCGGCGATCTGGCTCAGTGTGCTCATTAACTGATGATGAAAAAAGCGCGCCACTGGCTCGTTGTGCGCCACATAGCGCCGGGAACTCTGGGCGTCTCCCAGGTAGATATTGCCGCTCCGAATCATATAGCGGTAGTACCGCCGTAATGCAGCAACGTGAAAGGGATGAATCAGATCACCAATCGGAGCGTACCCGTTCCTTCGAAAACTCTCCCCGCTCTGTTGAATTGCTTCTTTACGTTGATCCTCAGTCTTCCTTCTGTCCTCATCCGAAACCAAAATCCCCGCCGCTTTCAGTACTCGGACTGCCCCCGGAGAGATGGCGCTGCGCACTGACTCACCCCTCCGCACGGCGCTCACAGCAGACTCCAACTCTGGACCGAGCCAGAACGGAAGCAAAGCTTGCCTTGCACTATCGCGAACCCAGGCGATCGCTCCCTGCATAGCAAAGCCGGCCAGCAGATCTCTTCGCCCAAGGAATTCTTCGGGAATGTTTTCCGCAGGAGAGATCCGGCACTCCGGATTCAACCGCAGTTCCTCTTCGAAACTCTCCGCTCTCAAGTTGCGGCGGAAGTTCTGCTGCACCAACTGCAGGGGCAGCTCGTTCAGCAGGCAATAGAACCGATCGGGAGGAAATGTCGCGGCATAGCTTTGCCGCGACACTCCTCCCATCACTGACGTAATCCACTCGACCCAAGTTGCGGTGCTCACCGCCGCAGCCATCCGTTCAGCGTAAACCTGCTATCGGCAAATTCCCCTGATCCGCACTGCACGGGAGTGATCTCGTGCATCATCTCGCAGGGAAAGAAGACGATCTGGTTTTGGCGAGGAACAATCGTCTGATAGCTTCCGTCGCTCACATAGGATCCATCTTCGAGATGAGAATCGTGGATCCTCAACTCTCCCCCCTCGAACTTTCTCGGTTCGCGGTGGAAGAAATAGACAAATGTGAGGTGTCTGGATGCGACCTGGACATCTCCGTTGTCGCTGTGGAAGTGGAAGAAGTCGCCATCGTTGCTGGCGGTCACCTGCGTCTCGGCGCCGGCGATTGCAAACGGCTCCATTCCCAGTTTCTCCAGCACTTCCGGCAGTACCGTCCGGATGCGCTCCAGAACAAGCTCTTCATGGGTTCCCAGGTTCGTCAGCACACGCGACCGCCGGTGATCGTCGTTGACGACGCCCCGGTCGGAGGTCAGACTGACCACTTCACTGGCCGCAAATTCTGCCTTGTGTTCCAGTGTGAATCGGGTCAGATCCTCCACCTCCTGCGGCGAAAGAAACTCGTCCAGGACCACGCATTGCGCGGGCAGATTCCGGGGCCTTTCCGCAACCGCAACGGCGGAATGGGACACAACCGTCGTCTTAACGCTCGCGCTCGGCGGTTGCGGGCCGGGTGCAGGTGGAGTTTTCAGCGGCTGGACGCTCGGTGGCTGCGGACCTGGAGGCGTCACCGCTGGCGCGCGCAATGGCTTGCTTGGCGGTTGCGGTCCCGGCGCCGCCGGAGTCGGTTTTACAGCTTGATATTCGTAGGCCGCTTCCCCATGCGCCCCTTTCTCGCTCTGCGCCGCTGCGCCGCCCGCAAGAATGCGTTCCACGATGCTGCTGCCTAATACTGAGAAGGCTCGTTGCGCGACGGTCTCTCCTACCGCGGAAGCAATTGCCGCGCGCACCGCTTCTCGCGTTTCGCGATCTTTCTGGGTTGCTGTGTCGGCATGATGGAGCAAGCTGGACACCAGCTCGCGCTCGCGCGCGCTCAGAATCCGCTCGTCCTGCATAAGTGTTTCAGAAAACGAATCGAGAATTTGTTTCGCCGTCATTTAGAGACACGCCTCCCCGCGTGTGCTATTGGAAGAATGTTGGGTAGCCCAGTTACAGGGGAAGAAAGAGACGATATAACGAAAACTTGTTGATCAACAAGGAAATTCTGAGAGTACGGGAGATTCAGAGATACCTTGGGGACGATTCCTGCCTAACGCGACACCAAAGCTCCCACCATCGATTGAAATACCTTCACTCCATCGGTGCATCCCAGCTCCGGTTCGGCGGAGCGTTCCGGATGCGGCATCATGCCCACCACGTTTCCGCCCGGGCTGCAGATTCCCGCGATGTTATCCAGCGAACCGTTGGGATTGGCCGCCGCAGTGATTTCACCCGAGGGGGAGGAATATCTGAATACGATGCGGTTGTCTCTTTTCAATTCCTCGAGCGTCGCGGGATCGCAGAAATAGTTCCCTTCCATGTGGCCGATCGGAATCGTCAGCACCTCACCCTTGGTGCAGACGTTCGTGTAGGGTGTGTCAACGTTCTCCACCCGTACTTGCACCGGCTTGCAGACATACTTGAGGCCCACATTCCTCATCAACGCGCCCGGCAGCAACCCCGACTCGCACAGGATTTGGAATCCGTTGCAGATTCCCAGCACCATGCCGCCACTCTCGGCGAACTTGCGCACCGCTTCCATCACGGGCGAAAACTTGGCGATAGCGCCCGTGCGAAGGTAGTCGCCAAAGGCAAATCCTCCGGGAACAATCACCGCATCGCAGTTTTCCAGGTCATGCGATTCATGCCAAAGAAATGTGACTGGCTGTTTGGCAACATGCTGAATCGTCCAGAATGCGTCGTGATCGCAATTGGATCCCGGAAAAATGATGACGCCAAATTTCATGGATTGCCTCGTTTGTGCGGGAATCTTACTCAGTCTAGCATGCTGCTCAAGGCCGCCATTGGATTCGTGGCTGGTGTATACACCGAGCAAATGCTCCCGGCTCCCGGAACGCTGCCTCCATAACCTCGAAGTCTCTTTCCCCAACTCTTCGAATTGGCTACCGCTTACTAGCGAGTTCGCCTCCAAGTTTGACGAAGAGTCCCGGTTGCGCTCATTGAACTTCGTGAATTAAGGGGTTCCTCAATCGCTCATCGCCACAGAGCGACGGTCAATCCGCCGATCACGATGAATGTCCCGCCCACCAGGACGGATGGCGTCGGAAGGGTATCGAAGAAAACAAAGTTAGCGATCTGGAAAACCACGAACAGAGTCGCGACGTAAAGCCCGGTAACTGCCGCGAACTCGATGGGGGCTAGATTGAGAGAGGTGCCATAGAGCGCAAGCAACGTGTACCCGGCCAGGAAGAGGCCTATTCGAGCTGACAAGGACTGATGGTGCAGCGCAATGCGCACGATAGCATCGCCTGCTGCTTCCAGAACGGTGGCCGCGAGCACGAACAGAATAATTTTCATGCCGCCATGTTCGCAGGTGCTCAGGCAAGCTGCAAATCTCGGAGATGGCTCTGGGATTCGGTGTGTTTAAAAATCTTTGTATCTCGCCTCACCCCCCTATAACGCGCGCAGTGACTGTGACTCGGGCCATAGACATTGAGCTACTTTTATGGTTCCATCCGACCTTTAGGTTTCTTGACAGTTACAGGGGCGGATTGTATTGTCCGACTCGTATCTGGCCATAACTCGGTAATGCCCTTTTGGTTACTGTCCGCCTCAGCTTTCCCCCTCTGGCTGGTGGTTCCAAGGGTGCAATGCAAGACCACAGGTGAATTGCGCCATGTCTTCTCTTCGTCCAGGTTTTCTGGCCTTTTGTGTATCCATTGTCCTCGCCTTAACGCCTCCCGCTTGGTCCATCGGATTTCAGCCGGTCTCTCAAGAAGAACTTAAGATGACGGCCGAGCCGAAGGCTCCAGGGGCTCCAGCCATCATCCTGTTTCGCGAAGTAGACCGCGATGATCGCGGGCAAACCGCGCACGAGGATGTTTACTACCGGATCAAGATCCTGACGGAAGAAGGGCGCAAGTATGCCGATATCGAAATCCCCTTCTTCAAAGATGAGGGCAACGTCGTCAACCTCCATGCCCGCACCATCAAGCCGGATGGCACGATTGTCGAGTTTAACGGCAAAGCCTTCGACAAGATGATCGTGAAGGCGCGTGGCGTGAAGTACATGGCAAAAACTTTCACCCTGCCGGACGTTCAACCCGGCTGCATTCTTGAGTATTACTACACCAACGATCTCAGCGAACGTTACATCGTCGCTTCGCACTGGATTTTGAGTGACGAACTGTTCACACGCAGCGCCAAGTTCTCTCTGAAGCCCTACAACACCGACGATTCGACTTTTCCCGTGTACCTGCGCTGGACATGGAATCTCCTGCCCACAGGAACCACGCAGCCCAAACAGGCGCCCGACCATGCCATCAATCTGGAGGCCAGCGACATTCCGGCCTTCCAGGTCGAGGATTACATGCCGCCGCAGAACGAGATGAAATCCAGGGTCGATTTCATATATAGCGACGAACCTTTCGAGAATGATCCTGACGTTTATTGGAAAAAGTGGGGGAAGAAACGCAACGGGTACCTGGAAGGATTTGTTGGCAAGAAGCACGAGATGGAGCAGGCTGTCTCCCAGATCATCTCGCCCAGCGATTCTCCGGAGGTAAAACTCCAGAAGATCTACGCCCGCGTCCAGCAGATTCGGAACACTTCTTACGAGCAGGAGAAGACCGAGCAAGAACAGAAGCGGGCCAAGGAGAAGGTCCTCGAGAATGTCGACAGCATATGGAAGAAGCAATATGGCAACGGACAGCAACTGACCTGGCTCTTCCTGGCTTTAGCTCGTGCCGCCGGTTTCGACGCCTCCGGAGTATGGGTTGCGGACCGCGAAAACTATTTCTTCTTTCCACAGTCCATGGACGGGCGCCGTATGGATGGAAACGTTGTCCTGGTGAAGCTGAATGGCAAGGATATGTTTTTCGATCCGGGAGCTGCATTTGTCCCCTTCGGCATGCTGCCATGGCCTGAGACCGGGGTTCGGGGCCGGAAACTGGATAAAGATGGCGGATCGTGGGTCGATACCGCGATTCCTCTTCCCGGTGATTCGATCATCGAGCGCAAGGGCGAGCTCAAACTCACCGACACCGGCGATCTGGAAGGTAAGCTGACCATCACCTATACAGGCCTGGAGTCGTGGCAGCGTCGTCTCGAAGAACACCTTTCGGACGATGCCGCAAAGAAGAAATACCTCGAAGACGAAGTGAAAGAGGCGATCCCCGCTGCCTGCGATGTCGAGCTGTCAAATCAGCCCGACTGGAAGAGTTCCTCCAACCCTCTCGTCGCTGAATTCAAATTGAAAATTCCGGGATGGGTCTCCTCCGCCGGTCGCCGCGCCCTCCTTCCCGTCGGCCTCTTCAGCGCTCCGGAGAAGCACCTCTTCGACCACGCAGACCGCGTCCATCCCGTCTATTTTAATTTTCCCTTCCAGCGGCTGGACGACATCAGCATCGACCTGCCGCTCGGCTGGCAGATTTCCACTTTGCCCGACATGCCTCCTTTCGACGCCAAGGCCATCACGTACAACCTCGATGCCAAGAATGACAAAGGAACGCTCCATCTGAAACGGACCCTGAACGTCGATGTGACCTACTTGCCGAAGGAAAATTACGGCACTCTTCGGCAAATATTCCAGCGCGTCCGAACGGGAGACGAGCAACAGGTCATCCTGCAACCCGGCGCAACCACGGCGAGCAACTGATATGAGAGCCCACCGAATCTTCATTCTCGCTGTCCTCTCTCTCGTTGGGGCGCTTCCCGCCCTGGCGGGCGATGCCCCGCAATGGATGCATGCCGTCGTCAGCGCCCCGCTTCCAGACCACGACGAAAAGACCGACGCCATCCTGCTGTATTCTGACAAGGCTGTCGTTGTGCAATCGGTGGACAAGGTCAAGACTCACGTTCGTGTCGTGTATAAGATCCTGCGACCGAGCGGTCGGGACTATGGCACGGTGATGGTTCCGTTCAATGCTCACAGCAAGATCAACAATCTTCGTGGATGGTGCATTCCTGCCCAAGGCAAAGACTACGAGATCAAGGATAAGGAAGGTCTTGAAGTCGCCA
>Ga0335079_10000151_pt1 | contig 80669 bp, 70 predicted proteins | sample Lox_Sample_33_FD_206719 | JGI IMG/M metagenome (GOLD analysis project Ga0335079, IMG submission 206719) | Soil microbial communities from Loxahatchee National Wildlife Refuge, Florida, United States - Lox_Sample_3.3 | ecosystem: Environmental > Terrestrial > Soil > Wetlands | place: USA...
GACCTCTTGGGGTAAGACGAGCATTCTTATGGGTGTCCATTCGGTCCTCCGCGAATCGCTGGTGTTTGGCGACTTCAGCGTTCCCGGTCCGGACCGAATGGACAACCTCCTGAAAGTTCACAGCTAGGGCACGATCCCGAAAAAGCGGAAACCGGTTTTCGGAAAAGATCCTGCGCCAATAAAAAGGCTATTTCCGCCCCACCAGCTCCATCGCCTTGGTCAGATGCGCGAATGAGCGCGTCGGCGCGCACATCAGGAAGCAATAGCCTTCCTTGATGATGCGTTCGGCATTGCCGGTTTCCACATGCGGATGGCCGACCACCACGTTGTGCTTCTTGCAGGTGTCGACGATGCGCTTCATCCACGCCAGCACTTCCTTGTGCTCGTATTGCCGCGGAAACCCGAGCTCCTGTGAAAGATCGCCCTCGCCGATCAGGATGGCGCCGATACCCGGCACCTCTTCGAGCATGGCGTCGAGGTTCTCCACGCCCTTGGTGTCCTCGATCTGCAGAATGACGAAGATCTCGCCGTGCTTGGCGAGCGGCCATACGTCGGCCTTCTGGTAATAATCCTGCTGCGTCAGTCCCCAGTAGCGCACGGCCGCCGTCGGCCCGTCGCCGCGAATGCCGGCCGGCTCGTACAGCGGCGCGTTCTTCAGCCGCGGATAGCGGCAGGCCGCCACCGCGTTATAGGCCTCCTGCACCGTCGAGATGTGCGGGAACACGATCCCGTAGCAGCCCATGTCCAGCGCCTGCTTGGCGTGCCATTGCGCCATCTCGACCCCGTTGACCGGCACCCGCACGAACGGCGCGACCGGCGGCACCACCGAGGCCGCCTTGGCGATCTGCGCGCGGTTGAGCATGTATTGCAGGCAATCGCGTAAGCGCAGCCCATCCCACGGATTGTGCTCCATCTCGAACACGCAGCCGTCGAACTTCGACGTGCTCATGGCCAGCGCGGAATCGATCTCCGCCGGCGAGAAACAGGTGAACGCATGCTGCCCGGATTCGAGCGCGCGAATTACACCATTCAGACGCGGTAAATCAGCCATTCCAACCTCCCTGCTGGCGCCACCTTACAAACCGTGATCAGGGTTTGACAACGCCTTGGCCGCATTCGTAGAACATCTTCAATCCCGCCAGTTCACCGCCGAACGGACCCCCATGATCATCGATTGCCACGGCCACTACACGACCGAACCGAAAGACCTGCACCGCTTCCGCAAGGAGCAGACCGCCGCCGCCAACGCCAAGAACAAGGCGGCCATGCCCTCGCGCGCGACGCTCAAGATGAGCGACGACGAAATCCGCGAAAGTCTGGAAGGCGCGCAGCTCAAGCTGCAGCGCGAACGCGGCACCGACCTCACCATCTTCTCGCCGCGCGCCTCCGGCATGGGCCACCATGTCGGCGACGAGAGCGTAAGCCTGGAATGGTCGCAGATCTGCAACGACCTGATTGCCCGCGTGGTCTCGCTCTATCCGAAGAATTTCATCGGCGTGTGCCAGTTGCCGCAATCGCCCGGCGTGCCGCCGAAGAATTCCATCGGCGAGCTCGAGCGCTGCGTGAAGATGGGCTTCGTCGGCTGCAACCTCAATCCCGATCCGTCCGGCGGCTATTTCAACGCGCCGCCGCTCACCGACAAGTGGTGGTATCCGTTCTACGAGAAGATGGTCGAGCTCGACGTGCCGGCCATGATCCACGTCTCCGGCTGCTGCAATCCGGCGCAGCACACCACCGGCTCTTATTACCTCAACGCCGACACCATGGCGTTCATGCAGCTCATCCTCTCCGACCTGTTCAAGGATTTTCCCACGCTCAAGCTGGTCATCCCGCACGGCGGCGGCGCGGTGCCGTTCCACTGGGGCCGTTTCCGCGGCATCGCGCTCAACAACAATCGCCCCGAGCTCGTGGAGATCATCAAGAACAACATCTTCTTCGACACCTGCGTCTATCATCAGCCCGGCATCGACCTGCTCACCGAGGTCGTGCCCGTCGACAATATCCTGTTCGCGTCGGAAATGGTCGGTGCGGTGAAGGGCAACGACCCGAAGACCGGCTTCGGTTTCGACGACACCAAGCGCTATATCGACAAGGCAACGATCTCGGAGGCCGACCGAAAGAAGATTTTCGAAGGCAACTCCTTCAAGGTCTATCCGCGGTTGAAGACCCAGATCGCCAAGCAGGCGGCCTAGCGTGTCGTGAAGTTCGGTCTCTTCGGCAGCGCGCAGGCCAAACGCGGCGGCCCTGATCTCGACAGCGGCCAGGGTTTTAAGGACTTCATCGAATACAACATCGAAGCCGAAGCGCTCGGCTACGCCAGCAGTTTTTTGGTTGAGCACCATTTCACCGGCCTCGGCCAGGTCTCCGCCAGCCTGAACCTGCTGACCTGGGTGGCGGCAAGAACCAGGACGCTGCGTCTCGGCACCGCCGTGGTCGTGCTGCCCTGGCACAATCCGGTGCTGCTCGCCGAACAGGCCGCCACCATCGATCTCTTGTCCGACGGCCGGCTCGAATTCGGCGTCGGCAAGGGCTACCGCCATAACGAGTTCGCCGGTTTCTGCATCCCGATGGAGGACGCCGATGCGCGTTTCGAGGAAAGCCTGAGCGTCATCCTGAAGGCTTGGACCTCCGAACAGCGCTTCTCCCATCACGGCAAATATTGGAAGTTCGACAACATCATCGTCGAACCGCCGACGCGGCAGAAACCGCATCCGCCGATCTGGATCGCGGCCGGCAGTCCGGATTCGATCCGCAAGGTCGCCCGGCGCGGCGCCAAATTGCTGCTCGATCAGCTCGCCTCGCCGGCGGCCGCGATCGAGCGTTTCCAGCTGTACAAATCCGAAGTCGAAGCCAGCGGCCGGCGCTTCGACCCGATGGATGTCGGTTTGGCGCGCGCCTTCCTCGTCGTCCGCAGCGCCGAGGACAAGGCCAAGGCCGTCGCGCAGCGGCTCGAGCACCAGCGCCGCATCGCCGCCTTGGCGAATGCGCCGGGCGAGACCGGCAAGTCGAGCCTGTCCTTCGCCGATACGCTTGAGGCCTCCGAGGAAAGCACGTTGTTCGGCACGCCCGACGAGATCGCCAAGAAGCTGAGCGTGCTGCGCGCCGGCGGCATCGAGCATGTGCTGCTCAACGGTCCGGCCGGCTCGCGCGACAATCTGCGCAGCTTCGCCCGCGACATCATGCCGGCATTTGTGCGTTAGCCGAAGGCGTAACCCCACCATCTTGGTGCATCGAAGTTGGCGCATCACGCTTCACTGATCCTCCATACGCGCTACCTGTGGGAGACAACTACAATCTTGCGGACGTTTGCCGCGCATGCCTTTCAGTCTGGATTGAATTGTACAAAGCTAGTTGGCGCGCAATCGAGCGAGTACAGAAGTGATGATTTCAGACTTCTCGTCGTACGCTACCTAGTTGCACTTGCGGTCAGTGCACGAAAAGAATTTGCTTGCAGAGAATTAGGTCGGTCGCGCAAATAGCCCATGCCGAAAATCACCTACATCGATCCGGATGGCGAAACATACGTCGTCGAAGCCGAAATCGGCGCGACCGTGATGGAGACCGCCATGCGGAACGATGTGCCCGGCATCATCGCGTCCTGCGGCGGCTCCTGCGCCTGCGCCACCTGCCACGTGCACGTCGACGCAGCCTGGCTGCCGCGCGTGGGCGAACGCTCGCTCGAGGAAGAGGACATGCTCGATTCCGCCGTCGACGTGGATGCGACCTCGCGGCTGTCCTGCCAGATCAAGGTGGTGGAAGAACTCGACGGCCTCAAAGTCACGATCGCGGCACGGCAGATTTAAGCCGCTCTCCTGTCGAGCAATCGCGACAACTCTGCGACATTCTGCTCGGGTGTCCGCCCGCTCGTGTTGATCGTGGCGTCAGCTTTGGCATAAAGCGGCTCGCGGCTTCTGAGGATTGCCACAAGATCGGCCATCGCGCGCGTTGAGTCGCCCATGGGCCGTAAATCGCCCTGCGCGATCACCCGTTGCATATGTTCGTTCGGCTCGGCACGTATCCAGACGGTGAAGCACGACGAGAGCAACCGCTCGAAAGTCGCAGGTTCGGTGACGATGCTGCCGCTGGTGGCCAGCACGAATTCTTTGTTCTGCGAGAGAACCTTCTCCAACGCCTCGCGCTCCAGGCGGCGGAACTGTTCCTGCCCGAACATTTCGAAAATCTCGCTTAAGCTCGAACCGCTCAACCGTTCGACCTCGCGGTCGAGCTCGATGAAGGAGATACCGCGCTTGCGCGCGAGCAATTGCCCGAGCGTGGACTTGCCCCCGCCGCGTAGGCCGATCAGCGCGATCCGGTTGTCCTTGTGCTCGCTCAAGGCGGCTGCAAACCGCTGCTGCAACAAATGCCGCGCCTCTTCGATCGTCTCCGGCGGCAACCGTTCGACCAGTTGCGCAAGCAGCGCGGCTTCGACCGGACGATCCGGCCGGTCGTACACGAGATCCTCAAGGCGCAGCCCAAGCGCCTGCGCAATCCGCCGCAGCAGAACGATCGAGCAATTGCCCTGCCCGCATTCGAGCTGCGCCATGTAACGCTCCGAAACACGCGCCTGCTGCGCGAGCGCTTTGCGCACCATGCCCCGCCGATTGCGCATGGTACGCACGCGTTCGCCCAGCCGGCGCAGATACGGCGCGGATTCCGCATGGGCGGCCAGAGGCTTGGCGCGTTTGCCGGTACTTTTCATCGCCATGGCTGTATGGAAATATAATGCATGATCAGACTGGAGAAAATACCATATTTTAATTGTATGCCGAGAAGGCAGATGCTAACATATGAATAATAATGCACAAGCCTTTCGGCGGCAACGGTCATTGTTCAGCCGGCCGTCAACGACCCAACGTCCGCCGATGACCGCGATCGATTTCCAGACCGAACCGTCCCGCTACCGCCATTGGCGGATCGAGCGCGACGGCGATGTTGCCTATCTCGTGATGGACGTCGATCCGAATGCGCCGTTGATGGGCGACTACGAGCTGAAGCTCAATTCCTACGACCTCGGCGTCGACATCGAGCTCAATGATGCCGTGCAGCGGCTCCGCTTCGAGCATCCCGAAGTGCGCGCGGTGGTGATCAAATCCGGCAAGGACAACGTGTTCTGCGCCGGCGCCAACATCCGCATGCTCGGCAAGGCCACCCACGGCCACAAGGTGAACTTCTGCAAATTCACCAACGAGACGCGGCTGTCCATCGAGGACGCCACGGAAAATTCCGGCCAGTATTACCTCTGCGCCATCAAGGGCAATGCCGCCGGCGGCGGCTACGAGCTCGCGCTCGCCGCCGATCACATCATGCTGGTCGACGACCGCCGCTCCGCCGTGGCGCTGCCCGAGACGCCGCTGCTCGCGGTGCTGCCCGGCACCGGCGGCCTCACCCGCGTCACCGACAAGCGCAAGGTCCGTCGCGACCGCGCCGATGTGTTCTGCTCGATCGAGGAAGGCATCCGCGGTGACAAGGCGGTCGAATGGCGTCTCGTGGATGAAGTGGTGCCGAATTCGAAATGGAACGAGAAGGTCGCCGAACGCGCGCACGCCTGCGCGGCGCGCTCCGACCGCCCGCGGGACGGTGCGGGCATCAAGCTGACGCCGCTCGCGCGCAAGATCAAAGGCGACCGCATCGACTATTCGCACGTCGAGGTCGAGATCGACCGCGCGCGCGAGCTTGCCACCGTCACCGTGCAGGCCCCTTCGCAGCCCGTGCCGTTGTCGCCATCGGCCGCGCAAGCGCTCGGCGCCGCTTTCTGGCCGCTCACTGTCGCGCGCGAACTTGAGGACGCGATCCTCCATCTGCGTTTCAACGAGCCGAAGATCGGCGTGCTGCTCCTGCGCACCGAAGGCAGCGCCAAGGCCGTGCTCGAGCACGACGCATTCTTGCTCAATGCCAACGGCGATTGGCTGATGCGCGAAATCCGCCACTATCTCAAGCGGGCCCTCAAGCGCGTCGACGTGACCGCCAAGAGTCTGATCGCACTGATCGAGCCGGGTTCATGCTTTGCCGGCACGCTCGCCGAACTCGCCTTCGCCGCCGACCGCTCAGCCATGCTGATCGGCACGCGCGAAGGCGACAACCGTCCGCCCGCCGCCATCGTGCTTGGCCCGGCGAATTTCGGCGCCTACCCGATGGGCAACGGCCTCACCCGCTTGCAGACGCGTTTTCTCGGCGAGCCGCAAACGCTCGATCGCGCCAAGGAAAAAATCGGCTCTCCGCTCGAGGCCAGGGAAGCCGCCGAACTCGGCCTCATCACCCAGGCCTACGAAGACTTCGATTGGGACGACGAGCTGCGCATCATGCTGGAGGAGCGCGCGAGTTTTTCGCCGGACGCCATGACCGGCATGGAGGCGAACCTGCGCTTCGCCGGCCCCGAGACCATGGAGACCAAGATTTTCGGCCGCCTCTCCGCCTGGCAAAACTGGATCTTCCAGCGCCCCAACGCCATCGGCGAAAAGGGCGCGCTCAAGCTCTACGGCAGCGGCGTGCAGCCGACCTTCGACAAAGATAGGGTGTGATGCAGGCGCGCGATAATTTTTTGGCTGTCATGCGCGGGCTTGACCCGCGCATCCATGATGAAGGGCGACGAATGCATTTCTTGCGTCTAAAGGTGCGGCACGTCCTCATGGATGGCCGGGTCAAACCCGGCAATGACAAAGCAAGGAACAAGGTAGCGTCATGACCACCACCGCAATCGATTACAACGGCCTGATACCCAACAACGTCGATCTCGGCACCGACGTCCGCGTCAAGCGCGCGCTCGAAAGCTGGCACCCGGGCTACATCAACTGGTGGCAGGACATGGGGCCGGAAGGCTTTCAGCAATCGCTCGTCTACCTGCGCACCGCCGTGAGCGTCGACGCCAAAGGCTGGGCGAAGTTCGATTACATCAAGATGCCGGAATATCGCTGGGGCATCCTGCTTGCGCCGCCGGTGGAGGGGCGCAAAATCCCGTTCGGCGCCCATCGCGGCGAGCCGGCCTGGCAGGACGTGCCGGGCGAATACCGCGCCATGCTCCGCCGCCTCATCGTGATCCAGGGCGACACCGAGCCGGCGTCCGTCGAGCAGCAGCGCCATCTCGGCAAGACCGCGCCCTCGCTCTACGACATGCGCAATCTGTTTCAGGTCAACGTCGAGGAAGGCCGCCACCTGTGGGCCATGGTCTATCTCTTGCAGAAATATTTCGGCACCGACGGCCGCGAGGAGGCCGAAGCGCTGCTGCAGCGCCGCTCCGGCGACCCCGACACGCCGCGCATGCTCGGCGCCTTCAACGAGAAGACGCCCGACTGGCTGTCGTTCTTCATGTTCACCTTCTTCACCGACCGCGACGGCAAGATGCAGCTCGAATCGCTGTCGCAATCCGGTTTCGACCCGCTCTCGCGCACCTGCCGCTTCATGCTGACCGAGGAGGCCCACCACATGTTCGTGGGCGAGACCGGCGTCACGCGCGTGATCCAGCGCACCTGCGAGGCGATGAAAGCGGCCGGCATCGATGACCCTTACGACAAGGAAGCGGTGCGCAAGCTCGGCGTCATCGACCTGCCCACCATCCAGAAGAAGGCGAACCTGCACTTCTCGCTCACGCTCGATCTGTTCGGCAGCGAAATCTCCACCAACGCCGCCAACGCCTTCCACGCCGGGCTGAAGGGCCGCTTCCGCGAGGAGAAACTGCAAGACGATCACGTGTTGGAGCACGCGACCTATCCCGTGCTGCGTCTGCTCGACGGCAGGATCCAGAACGAGGACGCCCCCGCCCTCTCCGCATTGAACATGCGTCTGCGTGACGATTACCTCGGCGACTGCGAGAACGGCATGGGCCGCTGGAACAAGCTGATCGAGAAGATCGGCATTCCGTTCCGGGTGAAGCTGCCGCACGTCGCGTTCCACCGCCACATCGGCGAGTTCGCCGACATCAACGCCGATGTCGACGGCAACATCCTGAGCGACGCGGAATGGGAGAAGCGCCAGGACGAATTCCTTCCCTCCAATGACGACCGCGTTTTCATCGAAAGCCTGATGCGGCCGGAGGTGCAGCCCGGAAAATTCGCCTCGTGGATCGCGCCGCCAAAGGTCGGCATCGACAACAAACCGGGCGAATTCGAATACGTCAAAATCGTCTGACTTCCGGCCGATTCGCCGCATTCAGTTTCGTGTAAGCCTTCTCAGGTAGATGAAAGCGTTGCCCGAGAACAACACCCTGCGGGCATTGAAGAATTTGCTAGAGAATTTGAACGGATTAGCGGCGGTAACGCCAAAATCACGCTCGCCAATGCACAATGCCAGTGGCAAGAATGCCGATCTAAAACTTGTTCAGTTCGGTTGTCACTGCGTTGGGCACGTTCAGCAAATGTCTTCCCGGGCGCCGTGCGCGGGCCTGTGCCGGTATGGGGGATCGGCATGAGGGCAGCTTGCGCGCACGGGCGACCCATACGCTAGGGACCGTGATACTCACGACGATGCTGACAAGTTGCGCCGTAGGACCTGATTTCAAGACGCCGGATGCGCCCGATGTCACGGGCTATCTCGGGCGCGGCAATTCTGTTGCCGTTCCCGGCCAGGCCATGGTGCGCGCCGCCGATATCCCGCAGCGCTGGTGGGAGCTTTTCCATTCTCGCCACCTGAACGCGCTGGTCGAACGCGGCATCGCCAAGAACGCCGACCTCGAAGCGGCCGAAGCCGCAGTGCGCGTCGCCCAGGCCAATGCGCTTGCCCAGCGTGGCGTGCTGTTCCCACAAATCGCCGGCGAGTTCAACCCGACGCGGCAGAAGGTGGCGACCCAAGCGCTCACGTCGAACGCCGTTGATTCGTCGAACATCTACGACCTGCACACCGCGCAGGTGACCGTGACTTTCGTGGCCGACGTGTTCGGCGGGCTGCGCCGCCAGGTCGAAAGCGCTGAAGCGCAGGCCGAAGCGCAGGCCTTCCAGTACGAGGGCGTTTATCTCACCCTCACATCAAACATTGCGCTGGCGGCCATCGAGGAAGCTTCGCTGCGTGGCCAGATCGCGGCCACGCGCCATCTGATCGAGCTGCAGACCCAAGTGCTTGAGATCTTGCGCCGGCAGAACAGCGCCGGCCAGATCGCGCTGCCCGACGTGGTGTTGCAGGAAACCGCCGTCGCGCAGGCGCGCCTGCTGTTGCCGCCGCTCGAGCGCCAGCTCAGCCAGCAGCGCAATCTGCTCGCTGTCCTCACCGGCGTATTCCCGAGCGAAAACACCGAGGCCGCGTTCCAGCTTGGTTCGTTCCGGCTGCCGCGGCGGCTCCCGCTCAGCCTGCCCGCCGACTTGGTGCGCCAGCGGCCCGACGTGCGCGTGGCGGAAGCCAACCTGCACGCCGCCAATGCACAGATCGGCGTGGCCATCGCCAACCGCCTGCCGCAGATCACGCTCTCCGGCAATCTCGGCAGCGCGTCGAATTCGATGTCGAAATTGTTCTCGCCCGACACCGGCTTCTGGACGCTTGCCGCCGACGTCGTGCAGCCCGTGCTCAACGGCGAATCGCTCGCCAACAAGCAGAAGGCGGCCGAAGCCTTGGCCGCCCAAACCGCCGCGCAGTATCGCGGCACCGTGCTTGTGGCCTTTCAGAATGTCGCCGACACGCTGCGCGCGCTGCAAGCGGACGCGCGCACCCTCGACGCCGCGATCGCGGCGGAGCAATCCGCCAGTCGCAGCATTGATCTCGTGCGGCGGCAGGTCGAACGGGGCCAAGTGAGCCTGCCGGCGCTGCTCAATGCCCAGCAGGCCTATTTGCAGACATCGCTCGCTCGTGTGCAGGCCGAAGCCGCGCGGCTCGCCGACACCGTAGCGCTGTTCCAGGCGCTCGGCGGCGGATGGTGGAACCGGCCCAAAACAACCGAAAAGCCAGAGCAACTGCCGCAATGAAATTGTTGCTAGATGGTCCTGCGTTCGGGCCCGGTCGCCCCGCGGCGCATTATCTGCGCGCCGGCGCGGCGCTGCTGTTCGCCCTGCTGCTCGCAAGCTGCTGGCCGTTTTCCAGCAAGCAAGCCGAGGAGGAACCGGCAAAATCCAAGGACACCATCCGCATCACCGAGGACCAGACGCATCAGCTCAGCGTCATCCAGGCGGAGCCTCATCTCTTCCGCGATCTGAAGCCGGCGATCGGACAGATCGCCTTCAACGAGGACGCCAGCACGGTCGTGCTCTCGCCGTTCTCCGGTCGGGTCACCCGGCTGATCGCCAAGATCGGCAACGAGGTCAAGCGCGGCGACCCGCTGTTCGAGATCGACAGTCCCGAAGTCGTGCAGGCTCAGACCGACCTGATCGCGGCCGTGCAAGGTCTCGAAAAGGCGAAATCGCAGCTCGGGCAGGCAAAACGCGTCCTCGACCGCCAGACGGCCCTGCTCGCCGATCATGCCACCGCACAGCGCGAATACGAGCAGGCACAGAACGACCAAGTGCTGGCGCAGTCGGATTTCACCACCGCACAGGGAACCCTGATGGCCGCGCGCAATCGTCTGCGCGTCATCATCGGCCGCGATCCCGACGAGATCGAGCGCGTGGAACGCGAGCGGTTGATCAATCCGCTGATCACGGTCAATGCGCCGATCGACGGCACCGTCATCGCGCGCAAGGTCGGCCCGGGACAATATGTCCGCAGCGACGCGGCCGATCCGCTTTATACAATAGCCGACCTGTCGACCATGTGGCTCAAAGCCTTCGTACCGGAAAGCGACATCGTCTACGTGCGGCTCGCCCAGGAGATTGAGGTCAAAGTGACGGCACTGCCCGACCGCGTCTTCAAGGCGCGCATCACCGCCATCGGCGCGGCATCCGATGCCGCGACACGCCGCGTGGTCGTGCGCTCCGAAATTCCGAACCCCGATGGCGTGCTCAAGTCCGAAATGTTCGCGAGCTTCAAGATCGCGACCTCCGAAGGCGAGACCTCGCCCGCCGTGCCGATCGAGTCGGTCATCCGGGAAGGCGACGACGCGGCCGTATGGGTGGAACGCGAGCCGCTGGTGTTCCAGCGTCGCCCGGTCAAAATCGGGTTGGAGCAGGACGGCCTGCTCCAGATCCGCGAGGGTCTCAAGGCGGGCGAACGCGTCATCGGACGCGGCGCCATATTCGTGGACAACCAATGGCACCAGTGAAGACTTGAGGCGAATGGAGCGACGATGCTGCGTAATCTGATCGCATCTTGCCTGTCGCGGCGGCCTCTGGTGCTGGTCATTTTCGCGCTGTTTCTCGGCTTGGGATTTGCCGCCTTCAGCCGGCTGAACATCGAGGCCTATCCCGACCCCGCCCCGCCGATCATCGAGATCATCGCCCAATACCCCGGCCAATCCGCCGAGGAGGTCGAACGCTATGTCACGATCCCGCTCGAGATCGCGCTCGCGAGCACGCCGGGACTGACCTACATCCGTTCGACGACGCTCTATGCGCTCGGCTTCCTGCGCCTGCAGTTCGAATACGGCCGCGACTACTATTTCGTCCGCCAGCAGGTGACCAATCGGCTGAAAGACGCCGAGATTCCCGCAAGCGTAACCCCGGTGATCTCGCCTGCCGGCGGCATCAGCGAGATCATGCGCTACGAGATCAAGGCGCCGCCCAGCTACGACATGATGCAGCTCAAGACGCTGCAGGATTGGGTGGTGGAACGCAAGCTGCGGCTGGTGCCGGGCGTTGCCGACGTCGCCGTGCTCGGCGGCAAGACCAAGGAATACCAGGCCGAGATCGATCTCAATCGGATGATGGCCTACGGCCTGACCTTGCCGCAGATCATCCAGGCCATATCGGCCAGCAACGCCAACGTGGGCGGTCGCACGATCTCCATGGGTGAGCAGTCGGCCAACGTTCGCGGCCTCGGCGTTCTGCGCTCCGTTGACGACATCAAAAACATCGTTCTGACCCAGCAGGGCGGTTCGCCGGTGCTGTTGTCGGATGTCGCCAAAGTCCAGATCGGCGCCACGCCGCGCCTCGGCATCGCCGGCCGCGACGACAGGACCGACGCAATGTTCGGCATCGTTCTGATGCAGAAACTCGAGCGCACGATGGACGTCGTGCAGCGCGTGCACGCGGCGATCCAACGAATGAATAGCGACGGCTCATTGCCCCCCGGCGTGCGGGTCGAGCCGTTCTATGACCGCGGCGAGCTGGTCGCGATCACGGTACGGACCGTCATCCATAATATGCTGTTCGGTATCGCCCTGATCATCCTGATCCAGTGGATATTCCTCGGCGACCTTCGCTGCGCGCTCATCGTGGCGGCGACCATCCCGGTTGCGCTGTTTCTGGCCGTGATTATCACCGTCCTACGCGGTGAATCCGCCAACCTGCTGTCCATCGGCGCCATCGATCTCGGCATCATCGTCGACGCGACCGTCATCATGGTGGAGAACGTCTTTCGCCATCTTGCCCATCATGCGGCGCGCCGCCCGGGCGAAGGGCCGGTGCGCATGGCCGACCGGTTGCACCGCATCCTCACCGCCGCGGTCGAAGTCGACCAGCCGATATTCTTTTCGGTCGCGATCACGATCGCGGCCTTCCTGCCGCTGTTCACCATGCAGGGTGTCGAGGGCCAGATTTTCGGCCCGATGTCGCGCACCTATGCCTATGCGCTGGTTGGCGCCATCATCGCCACGTTCACGGTCACCCCGGTGATGTCTTCGATTCTGCTGCCCGACAAGGTGAAGGAGGTCGAAACCCTCGTCGTGCGCAAGCTCCGGACGACCTATGAGAAATATTTGCGCATCGCGGTCACGCAGCCGCGCCGTGCCGTGACTTATGGCGCGATCTTCCTCGTGGTCTGTGGCCTGCTCGGCCTGCGGCTCGGTACCGAATTCCTGCCCAAGCTCGAGGAAGGCAACATGTGGATACGCGCGTTGCTCCCGCCGACCATCACGCTCGAAGCCGGCGAGCAGACCGTCACGCGCATTCGCAACGTCATCAAGAGCTTCGCCCCGGTGCGCACGGTGGTGTCCGAGCAGGGCCGCGGCGAGGATGCGACCGACCCGGACGGCTTCTTCGTTGCCGAATTCTTCGTCCCGCTGAAGCCGTTCGATCAATGGCCGAGCGGGCTGACCAAGGAGAAGCTGGTCAAGCAGATCAACGATCGTCTCAACCGCGAGTTCATCGGCATCGATTTCAATTTCTCGCAATACATCGAGGACAATATCGAGGAGGCGTTGTCCGGCGTGAAAGGCGAGAACTCGGTCAAGATTTTCGGCCGCGATCTCGCCGATCTCGAACGCCTGTCAAAGCAAGTGCGCGACGAAATCTCCGAGGTGCCAGGCGTCAAGGACGCCGGCGGATTCAAGCTGCTCGGCCAGCCCAATCTCGTCATGCTGATCGACCGGGCCAAGGCGGCGCGCTACGGCTTTTCCGTCGGCGACATCAATGCCGTCGTGCAGGCGGCGATCGGCGGGCAGGAGATCACCCGCGTCTACGAGGGCGAGATGAATTTCGCGCTCACCGTGCGGCTCGCGCCGGAATACCGGCTCAACGTCGACGCCATCCGCTCCATCCCGGTCGCGCTCCCGAACAACGATCCCAAATCGCCCACGGCCTACATTTCCCTGGGAGATCTCGGCGATGTCAGGCTTGAGACCGGCGCCGCCTATATTTATCGCGAGAACGGCCAGCGCTACATGCCGTTGAAATACAGCGTGCGCGACCGCGACCTCGGCTCGACCGTCGCCGAGGCGCAGGCGCGCACCGCGCAGAAGGTGCCGTTGCCGCAGGGTTACCGCCTGGAATGGTCGGGCGAGTTCGGCGCGCTGCAGGAAGCCAAGAAGCGGCTCACCGTCATCGTGCCGCTGAGCCTGCTCCTGATCATGATGCTGCTCTACAGCCTGTTCAATTCCGTGCGCGAGAGTTTGCTCGCGCTCTCCGGAATTCCGTTTGCCGTGTGCGGAGGAATTCTCGGCCTCTACGTGGCGGGGCTCAACTTCAGCGTCTCGGCTGCGGTCGGCTTCATCTCGCTGTTCGGCGTCTCCGCCATGGACGGCATATTGCTCGTGTCCTACATCCGCCGCGACATGGACGAGGGCATGGGCAGCGAGGAGGCGGTCACCCGCGCCGCGCAGACCCGCATGCGGCAGATCTTCATGACTGGTTTTTCGGCCTGCATCGGCCTCGTTCCCGCGGCGATTTCGACCGGAATCGGCTCGCAGGTTCAGCAGCCGCTCGCCTGCGTGATTGTCGGCGGCATGATGATCTCGCCCTTCTGCAGCCTGCTGATGATTCCCACGCTGGCGCGGCTGTTTCTGCCGGCGGTGCCGCGCGTCGGCCACGGCCACGAGACTCCGACCATTCCGACCCCGGCGGAATAGCCGGGCAAGTGCGCGATCGCCCAAACGATCATGGCCGGATTTGATCCGGCCATGACATGCGCGCAAGGATGAAGCCGAAGGGCGATTATTTCATGCCCAGTTTCTGATGCGCCTGTTCGACGAACTTGTTGGTGAAGGTCTTCGACAAATCGATCTTGGCATTCTTCACCTCGGGCGACGATTGGCTGAACACGTCGAGCACCGCCTGCGCGCCCTTCGGGTCCATCTTGCCGGTGGTTGAATACATCGGAATCGTGTTCTTGAGCGCCGCGAGATAAAGCTCCTTGTTCGGCCCGACCAGGTTGTCCGGCATCTTCGCCATGATCTCCTCGGGGCTGTGCGAATGGATCCATTTCAGCGTCGTCACGATGGCGTTGGTGAGCGCCTGCGTCTCGTTCGGATGCTTGGCGATCCAGTCGCTCTTGGTATAGAGCGCGCCGCCCGGATATTCGCCGCCGAACACCGCAAGCGTGTCCTTCTGCGTGCGCGTGTCGCTCAGGATTTTGAGGTCCTTGTGCTTGCTCTGCAGCAGCGTCACCGAAGGATCGAGCATGACGGCGGCGTCCACCGAGCCTTGCTCCATGGCCGCGATCGCCGTGCCGGTCAGCCCGATGCCGACCACGCCGACCGAATTGGGATCGACCCCGTTCTTGCTCAGCAGGTATTTTAGGAAGAAATCGGTGGATGAGCCCGGCGCGCTTACGCCCACCTTCTTGTTGGCGAGGTCCTTGACCGAGTTGATCTTGCCGGTCTGCTGCGGCGCCACCACCAGGGCGAGGCCCGGATACCGGTCATAGACCACGAACGCTTCGAGCGCCTGGTTCTTGGCCGCCAGATTGACGCAATGGTCGAAATAGCCCGACACCACGTCGGCACTGCCGCCGAGCACGGCGGTGAGCGACTGCGAGCCGCCCTTGAAATCCACGATCTCGACGTTGAGGCCGGCCTTTTTGTATTCGCCGAGCTGCTCGGCCAGCATGGTCGGCAGATAGCACAGACACCCTGCCCCGCCGACCGCGATGGTGACTTTCATCTGCGCCGCTGCGACGCCGGACATCAAGACCAGCGTGCCGAGCGCAGCCAGCGTGCGCCGGACCAAATTCCCTTTCATGGCGTTCTCCCTGTTTGGATTTTCACGGCACAATAGGGCAGAAGGCCATTTCTGCCTAGCCATCACGGGCTTACGTCCGCGTCTCGGCCGCAACCGGCCGCCACACCAGCAATCGCCGCTCGACCAGCGTCACGATCCCGTCGATCACGACCACGAACGCGGCCAAGACGAACATGCCGGCAAACACGCCGGCCACGTCGAACACGCCCTCGGCCTGCTGGATGAGATAACCCAAACCCGCGGCCGAACCGAGATATTCGCCGACCACCGCGCCCACCACCGCGAACCCCACCGACGTGTGCAGCGAGGAAAACATCCACGACAGCGCCGACGGCCAATAGACGTGGCGCATGAGCGCCCGCTTGCTCATGCCGAGCATGCGGGCATTGGCGAGCACGGTCGGGCTGACTTCCTTGACGCCCTGATAGACGTTGAAGAACACGATGAAGAATACGAGCGTCACGCCGAGCGCGACCTTCGACCAGATGCCGAGCCCGAACCACAGCGTGAAGATCGGCGCCAGCACCACGCGCGGCAGTGCGTTGATCATTTTCACATAGGGGTCGAACACCGCCGCAAGGCGAGGCTGCTGCGCGAACCAGAATCCGACCAGCACACCCGCGACTGACCCGAGCACGAACGCAAGCATGGCTTCAAGCAACGTGATCCAGAGGTGCTTCCAGATCACGCCGGTCACAAACCATTTGAGGATTTGCGCCGCCACATCGTAGGGCGTCGAAAAGAAGAACGGCGGCAGCAGTTCGACGCCGAAATATTTGTTCGTCGTGCAAACGTGCCAGATCAGCACTCCGACGACACCGACAAGCGCCTGCAACAGAAGAAGCCCGATCCTGGACACGATCAGGCCCCTTCCGTTGGCGTTCCCAATGGCCGCGCGTCAGAGCGGATTTTTGAACAGCCCGACAAGGCCAGCAGCGCCCTTCACGTGTCCGTGGAGCTTTTCGAGCAGCTCGTTCCTGGTCAGACCCGGCGGTAGCGCCTTGGGATCGAGATCGGTGGCAATCATCACGAAGGTGTAATGATGCGGCGTGGTTCCGGGCGGCGTGCAGGGACCCATGTAGTGGGCCTGCTTCGCGGTTCCGATGCCGCCGACGTATTTTTCCGACGGCTTGCTCACTTCGTTTTCGTCGAAGCTCGTGACCGAGGCTGGGATGCCGTAGGCAATCCAGTGATCGACGCCAAGCCCCGCACGGCCTTCGGGATCGATCATCATGAGCGCATAGCTGACCGTGCCGGCCGGCGCATTTGTCCAAGCCAGCGGCGGCGAAACGTTTTCGCCCACGCAATTCGGATTGGCCTTGCTGGCGCCTGCGTTCTTTTTCGCAAGCATCGTGCCGTCCTTGAAGGCCGATGACGTCAGGCTGAATGGTTCGGCCGCCGACGCTGCGCATGCCGACACAAGCGCAAAACCGCCGGCCAACGCGATAGTCCCAAGATAACGCCTCACAGGCATTTAACTCCTCCCTGATTTTCTATTTGAGCATTGTCGCTCGGTTTGGAAATTAACACGATCCCCTCAGCTTCCGCCAGTCTGCGCATAGCCTTTCAGCACTTCGGACTTGAGCGTCTGCCAGATTTCGCGGTGCAGTTCGTGGAACGCATGGTCAAGTTTTACCTCCGCGATGTCGCGCGGGCGCGCGAGCGGCACGCGCCAATCCCCGATGATGTGCGCCGCCGGCCCGGCCGACATGATCACCACCCGGTCGGACAGCGCGATCGCCTCCTCCAGATCGTGGGTGACGAACAGCACCGCTTTGCGGTCGGCGTTCCACAGATCGAGCAGCAGGTTGCCCATGATCTGCCGCGTCTGCGCATCGAGCGGCCCGAACGGCTCGTCCATCAAGAGGATTTTCGGATCGCGGATCAGCACCTGCGCGAGACCCACGCGCTTCCTCTGCCCGCCCGAAAGCATGTGCGGATAGCGCCGCCCGAAACTGCCGAGGCCGACGCGCGCGAGCCAGCCTTGCGCCCGCTCGCGTGCTTGGTGTTGCGCTGTGCCGGAAACTTCCAGGCCGATCGCGACATTCTCGATCGCGGTCTTCCAGGGAAACAGCGCTTCCGACTGGAACAGATAGCCCGATTGGCGATTGATGCCGGCAAGCGGCGCCCCAAAAATGTCGACGCGGCCCGACGACGGCGGAAACAACCCGGCCGCGACGTTGAGCAGCGTGGTCTTGCCGCAACCGGTCGGACCGACGATGGCGACGAACTCGCCGTTTGCCACGTGCAGCGAGGCACGCTCAACCGCCGTGTAGATTCCCCCGCCGAAAAGTCGAAAAGCGACGGTCACGTCGTGCAGCGCCACCGCCGGCCCGGCGCCTGACTGTGGCCCGGCCTCGATGGTCGCGCCGTCGGCCATGCCTTCCCCCGTCAAATTGTCTCTGTCGTGCGCGGGCTTGACCCGCGCATCCATGAGGCCCATCAGCGAATATGAACTAAAAGTTTTTCGTGGCGAGAACCATCATGGATTGCCGGGTCAAGCCCGGCAATGACCATGATTAGTTCCTGCTGCGGTCGACGAGCGCCCGCTGCTTGATCCACGGCATCATGGCGCGCAGTTTTGCGCCCACCTCTTCGATCGGATGCGCGGCATTCTTCGCCCGCATCGACTTGAACGAGGTCTGGTTGACCTTGTTCTCCAGCATCCAGTCCTTGACGAACTTGCCCGACTGGATGTCGCCGAGAATTTTTTTCATCTCTGTGCGGGTGGCGTCGGTGATCACGCGCGGCCCCGAGACGTATTGGCCGTATTCGGCGGTGTTCGACACCGAATAATCCATCGTCGCGATACCGCCCTCGTAGATCAGGTCGACGATCAGCTTCACCTCGTGCACGCATTCGAAATACGCCATCTCCGGCGCGTAGCCGGCTTCGACCAGCGTCTCGTAGCCGGCCTTCATCAGCTCGACCAGGCCGCCGCACAGCACCGACTGCTCGCCGAACAAGTCGGTCTCGCATTCCTCGCGGAAGGTCGTCTCGATGATGCCCGCGCGCCCGCCGCCGATCGCCGCGCCGTAGGACAGCGTCAGATCGTGCGCGTTGCCGGACACGTCCTTGTGCACCGCCATCAGCACCGGCACGCCGGCGCCGCGCTGGTATTCCGCGCGCACCGTGTGGCCCGGCCCCTTGGGCGCGATCATCATCACGTCGAGGTCGGCGCGCGGCTCGATCAGGTTGAAATGGATGTTGAGGCCATGCGCGAACATCAGCGCGGTGCCCTTTTTCATGTTGTCCTTGAGGTGATTGTTGTAGATGTCGGCCTGCAGCTCGTCGGGCGTGAGCATCATCATCACGTCGGCCCATTTCGCCGCGGCGGCGACCTCCATCACCTTGAGTTTTTCTTTCTGAGCTTTCGCCACCCCTTGCGAGCCCTTGCGCAACGCGACCACAACGTTCTTCACCCCGCTGTCGCGCAGGTTGAGCGCATGGGCGTGGCCCTGGCTGCCGTAGCCGATGACGGCGACTTTCTTGCCCTTGATCAGGTTCAGGTCGGCGTCGCGATCGTAGTAAACACGCATGTTGCTTTTCCTCACTTTGGGAATGTTATTTGCAGCAGTGCCGCGAGCCTGCCCCGAACTTCTTGCATGATCTCGTCGGGTACATGCCCGATGCGTCTGAATCCGCGTTGTTGCCGATCCAATACGCGAATCTGATCGGTCAGGATTGATCCTTCAGCCCCCAACCCCTCGGGCAAAGGCACCTTTGTGGGCCAGGGTCTCTTGTTGGATGTGATCGGACAAACGATCGCGGTGACGTTTCGCCGATGGAATTCACGATCCGTGAGGACGACGGCCGGTCTGGCCCCGCCTTGTTCGCGCCCTCGTGTCGGATTGAGATCGACCCATACGAGATCCCCGGCCTGGGGCAAGAATGCGTCCGCGGCTGTAGTCGTCATCGATTTCTTCCGCCCCTACGTCAGGCCCCCAATCCACGACTTCGGGCCGATTTTGCGGACCAAGTCGGTCCATCTCGGCGATCAAATCGTCCAATCGGTAGCGCTTGCTCGGGCCAAGGCGTGTGAGCCGCAGACCCCGACCTTGAACCTGAATATCCACCTCTGCGCCGATTGAAAAGCCAGCCGCCTCGACTGCCGACTTCGGCAGCCTGACCCCCAGGCTGTTCCCCCACTTGGCGATTTTCGCCCGCATCGACGCCGTCCTCTCATGGATATACATTGTATATCCGAAACGGGGCGGCCTGTCCAGCCCTACATCGTCTCCGGCCCGCGCGCGATCGCGGCGACCCCGGTGCGCGAGACCTCGACCAGGCCGACCGGCAGCATCAGGGCGATGAAGCTCTCGATCTTGTCGCTCGCGCCGGTGATCTCGAACACGAAGCTTTCGGTGGTGGCATCGACCACGCGCGCGCGGAACGCGTCGGCCAGCCGCAGCGCCTCCATGCGCTCATCGCCCCTGCCGCGCACCTTGACCATGGCGAGCTCCCGTTCGAGATGCGGCCCCGACACCGTCATGTCGACCACACGATGCACCGGCACGAGGCGGTCGAGCTGGTTCTTGATCTGCTCGATCACCATCGGCGTGCCGCGCGTCACGATGGTGATGCGCGAGAGGTGCTTCTGGTGCTCGGTCTCCGACACCGTGAGGCTTTCGATGTTGTAGCCGCGGCCGGAGAACAGCCCGATGACGCGCGCCAGCACGCCCGGCTCGTTGTCGACGATCACCGACAGCGTATGGGATTCCACGGCCTGCGACGCCGGCGCAGCGGGATAGTGGGAAGTGCTTGTATTTGCAGCCACGCAGCTTGCTCCATCTTACCCTCTCCCCTTGCGGGAGAGGGTGGTCCGAGCAGCGTGTCAGCGATGCGAGGACCGGGTGAGGGATCATGGATTGCGAACTCGGCCCCCTCACCCGGCTCGCGCTTCGCGCTCGCCACCCTCTCCCACAAGGGGAGAGGGTAACGACGCTCGTTGCAACGTTACACCAGCACCTTGCCCTCTTCGGTGATGGCCTCGTCGACGCTCTCGCCCGAGTCGCCCAGGATCATCTCGTTGTGCGCCCGGCCCGACGGGATCATCGGGAAACAATTCTCGTTCTGGTCGACCACGCAGTCGAAGATCACCGGCCGATCCACCTCGATCATCTCCATGATCGCCTCGTCGAGATCGCCCGGCTTCTCGCAGCGGATGCCGACCGCATGATAGGCCTCGGCGAGCTTGACGAAATCCGGCAGCGCCTCGGTATAGCTGTGCGAATAGCGTCCGCCGTGCAGCAGTTCCTGCCATTGCCGCACCATGCCCATGTACTGGTTGTTGATGATGAAGATCTTGATCGGCAGGTCGTACTGCACCGCCGTCGACATTTCCTGCATGGTCATCAGCACCGACGCCTCGCCCGCGATGTCGATCACGAGCGAGTTCGGATGCGCAAGCTGCACGCCGACCGACGCCGGCAGGCCGTAGCCCATGGTGCCTAAGCCCCCCGAGGTCATCCAGCGGTTCGGCTCCTGGAACTGGTAGAACTGCGCCGCCCACATCTGGTGCTGACCCACTTCGGTCGTGATGTAGGTGTCGCGGTCCTTGGTCAGCTCGTAGAGCCGCTGAATGGCATATTGCGGCTTGATGATTTTGTCGGAGTTCTTGTACGCGAGCGATTTCCGCCCGCGCCATTTGTCGATCTGCTTCCACCACTCGGCCAGCGCCTTCTTGTCGACCTGCGGTTTGGCCGCCTGCCAGATCTTGATCATGTCCTCGAGCACATGCGCGCAATCGCCGATGATGCCGACGTCGACCTTGACGTTCTTGTTGATCGACGACGGATCGATGTCGACGTGGATTTTCTGCGAGCCCGGCGAGAATGCATCGAGCCTTCCCGTGATGCGGTCGTCGAAGCGCGCCCCGATGCAGATCATCAGGTCGCAATCGTGCATCGACCAGTTCGCCTCCCAGGTTCCATGCATGCCGAGCATGCCGAGCCATTGCGGATCGGAAGCCTGATAGGCGCCAAGCCCCATGAGCGTGGAAGTGATCGGGAATCCGGTGAGTTTGACCAGCTGGCGCAAGCGCTCGCTCGCCGCACGCCCCGAATTGATGATCCCGCCGCCGGTGTAGAACAGCGGCCGCTTCGCCTTGCTCATCATGTCGATGGCGGCTCTGATCTTGTCCGGGTCGCCCTTGATCCGCGGCTTGTAGCCTTGATGCGGAAATGCATTCGGCTTGGAATATTCGCCCTTGGCGAACTGGATGTCCTTCGGAATGTCGACCACCACCGGCCCCGGCCGGCCGCTCGCCGCCACGTAGAAGGCCTCGTGCAGCACGCGCGGCAAGTCCGCGATGTTTTTCACGAGGTAATTGTACTTGGTGCACGGCCGCGTGATGCCGACGGTGTCGCATTCCTGGAAAGCGTCGTTGCCGATCAGATGCGTCGGCACCTGACCGGTGATGCAGACCAGCGGGATCGAATCCATCAGCGCGTCGGTGAGGCCCGTCACCGCGTTGGTCGCGCCCGGCCCCGAAGTGACCAGCACGCAGCCGACCTTGCCGGTCGAGCGCGCGTAGCCCTCCGCCGCATGCACCGCGCCTTGCTCGTGGCGGACCAGGATGTGCTGCACCTTCTTCTGCTGGAACATGGCGTCGTAGATCGGCAGCACCGCGCCGCCCGGATAACCGAAGATGTGCTCCACGCCCTGATCGGCGAGCGCCTCGATCACCATTTCCGCGCCGGTCATCTCTTTCATGGGTTCACTCCAGCTCATCAGTCATGTCTGCTCTCAGAATCAAAAAGGGGCCGAAGCCCCTGCGCACACCGCCATCGCGCGGATGGCCCTAGCCACCCCCGGCGGTGCACCGACCTACGACTACGGTAATTTTATTACTCATTTTAGTCACCATCAGCCATTTCGTTATATTATAGACCATTCCCAAGCCATTTCATTGCGCGTTGATATAAAGGCAAGCGGCCACTAGGTCAAGCTTAAAGTGCGGAAACCATGGCGCAGACCGCCGCATCCGCGGCTTCTGCCGCGATCCACCGCCATCCCGGCATCTGATGGCGGAACCAGGTGAGCTGCCGCTTGGTGTACTGCCGCGTGTCGAGTTTGGCGCCCGCCGCCGCCTCCTCCAGCGTGATCTCCCCGTGCAAGTGCCGCCGCAGCCACGGCACGCCATGCGCCTTCATCGCCGGCAGGAGCGGATCGAGCGCGCGCGCATCGAGTGCGCACACTTCATCGAGCGCACCGGCCGCAAGCATCGCATCGAAGCGCGCATCGATCCGCCGGTGCAATGCGGCGCGCTCAGGATTGAGAAAAATTTTCACCGCACGGTCCGGATCGACAATCGCCCGCATGCCGTCACGTTGCCATTCGGCAAGCGAGCGCCCGGTTGCTTCGAAAACTTCCAACGCGCGCGACACCCGCGTGCGGTCGCCGGGTTTAAGCCGGTCCGCCATCGCCGGATCGCGCTTCTGCAATTCCGCGTGCAATGCTTCCGGACCGTGCGCGGCGAGCCGTGCCCGCACGCCGAGGCGCACGTCCGGCGGCGTCGGCGGCACGGCCGCGAGCCCTTGCGTCAGCGCCTTGAAATAAAGACCGGTGCCGCCGACCACGATCGGAACCCGCCTCTCCCGCTCCGCCTCAGCAAGCGCGGCCTGCACATCGATGCACCACCGCCCGACCGAATAATTCTCCGCCGCGTCCACGTGGCCGTAGAGCCGGTGCGGCACGCGCGCCTCGTCCTCCGGCGTCGGCCGTGCCGTGATGATGCGCAGATCGCGGTAGACCTGCATGGAATCGGCGTTGACGACGACGCCGCCGAGCTTTTCGGCGAGTTTGAGCGCCAGCGCCGACTTGCCGCTTGCCGTCGGTCCTGCGATAAGCACCGCCTTCATTTGTATGGATAGGCCAGCCATGACCGATCATTATCAGAGCGGAGAGGCCTTTTGAGCCTGATAAATCCCTTCCGCGCGCTGCGCCCCGCGCCCGGCCGCGCCGCCGAAATCCTGGCGCCGCCCTATGACGTGCTCTCGAGCGCCGAGGCGCGCGTGCGCGCCAAGGACAATCCGTGGAGCTTTCTCCACATCTCCAAGCCCGAGATCGATCTCGATCCGGCCGTCGATCCTTACGACCAAGCCGTCTACGCCAAGGCGGCCGAAAATCTTAAAGCTATGGTCGCCGCCGGCGTCCTGATCCGCGACGACAAACCCTGCTATTACGTCTATCGCCTCACGTGGCGCGGCCACGCCCAGACCGGCCTCGCCGCCGCCGCGTCGGTCGCCGATTACAACAGCAACCGCATCCGCAAGCACGAACTGACGACGCCGGTCAAGGAGGACGACCGCGTGCGGCAGATCGAGGCCATCAATGCCCAGACCGGTCCGGTGATGATCGCCTATCCGGCCGCGCCGGCGATCGACGGCTTGCTCCGGCAGGCGACGGGAGCGGCGCCTGTGGTTGACGTCACCGTCGAAGACGTTGCCGGCGTTTCCGTCGGCCACCAGCTCTGGGTGGTCAGCGATCGCGCAGCCATCGATGCCTTCACCCGCGCCTTCGATGCCCTGCCCGCGCTCTACATCGCCGACGGCCATCACCGTTCGGCCGCCGCCGCGCGCGTCGCCAAGGCGCGCCGCACCAACAGCGCCTCGCAATTCCTCGCCGTGATCTTTCCGCATCACCAGATGACCATCCTCGACTACAACCGGCTGCTGAAGGATTTGAACGGCCGCAGCGCCGGTTCCCTGCTCGATGAGTTGCGCCGGACATTTGGGGTCGCGATCGCGGCCGGGCCGGTTCGCCCGACGGCCTCTAACGAATTCGGCCTGTTCCTGGCCGGCACCTGGCACAAGCTCACGCTGCCGGCCGACAAAATTCCGAAAGCCGATCCGATCGGCCGCCTGCCCATCACCTTGCTCACCCGCCATGTGATCGAGCCGCTGTTCGGCATCACCGACCCGCGCATCGACAAACGCATCGACTTCGTCGGCGGCGGCCGCGGCCTCGACGAGCTCGCGCGCCGCGTTTCGTCCGGCGAGATGGCGGCGGCCTTCTCACTCTATCCGACGCAGATGGACGATCTGATGGCGGTGGCGGATGCCGGCGGCATCATGCCGCCCAAATCCACCTGGTTCGAGCCCAAGCTCGCCGACGGCATGGTCAGCCACGTGCTGGATTAGCTATGAACCGGGACAATGTCCGCTCTTGCGGCAACCCGGACGAGGTATGCTCAAATTGAGGTTTTCGTCTTTTGACCCTTAGCGACATGTTCCGATTTTGAGCCAGATTGCGTATAATCTTCTCAGGGGCGCGTGGAACTAATGGGACACCAATGCGCGCGTATTTTTTCTCGCGACTTGCCGCGATTCTAGTTTTCTCGACACTCGCAACGTTTGATTTGCAGGCCCAAGAAGCATGGGGGGCTCTTGCAGCTTGTTGCTATGCGGGAAACGGCAGTGCCTGTGGCGACGGAGTAAGTACGGGGCATGGCTCCGGTTCCACCCAAGCAGAGGCAAGATCGAATGCTTTAAGTACTGCGATGTCGGACACGAACCAAAGTTCGCAATGGAAATGCAGTACTGTGCGCACATTCAACCGGGGCTGCGGCTATATCGCGGAAGCATGTAATCAAAGCACCAAGAAGTGCGGTTGGGCTATCGGCGCGACCCAACAAGAGGCGCTCAGAAAATTGAGCAGCCGGGGTTTGCAGTCAGACGGAGACTCCGCGCGGGGCGGTGGTTGCATTGGGCAGTAGTTGCCGTGAGGGCCGCTGTTTATCTCAGGCGGCATTGGGCGACGGTCGTTGCCTTTTATAGATTACAGACGCGATCTTCAGGGAAGCTGCGTTTGATGCTGAAATGACTGCGGCTATGTCGAGAAGTTTTCAGAAACCAGCAGACTCGACGTCTGCTCCTGATAGTGTTCATAATCGCATAGAACATCATGCTGTCGCTGGGGTGATCTAGATGGGCTCATCCGTAACCAATTAAATTTTCAACCAAATCCTTCCAGGTCAAAAGGCTTGCTATCGTGGACCATATCTCACAGGGGAGAGATTCAAATGCGCAAAATGCTTCTAACGACAGCGGTTATCGCGTTAGCGTCGAGCACCCTTGTAGTCAAATCTGTTTGGAGCGCAGAAAAAAATTTCACGCAAATAGCTCTAGCCAATCCGAGTGCGCCACAAGCCGGGTTTCATATCAAGAATCCGTTCTCTAAGAACATACGCAATGCATTTTGTGGTCAATGCACTAACGATGACGCTTGCGGCGGATCGAGCAACGGGTGGAAATGCTGCGGTCCCGCAAATTGCAAACAGTGCTATCAAACTTCGACTTGTGCACAGTGACTTGAGCTTCTCAATATGGTGGCGGCCTATAAAGCAAGATGGCAAACGCGGAGAGCAATTCTGACGTAACGGCTTTCGGTGCGATAAAAGAAGAGGCGATGAGCAAGCTGTCTGGTCCAAGGATACACTAGAGGTCTTACCGCGGAAGGTGGATGCGTCGAACAGTAAGAAGCACTCACCCAACATCTCGTGTCGTTTGTGCAGCTCCGCGCAAAATCCACGGAGGGAAAAATGCGGAAAATAACATTCATTTACGTAGCAGCAGCAACGATTTTTGTGTGCGCAGGGTCCGTGTTCTGGTCGGAGGTTTCACAAGCTCAAACTGTCACGCTCAATTGCACCATAAGTTGGCAATACACGAGCGGCAAAAATGGGCCCCAGAACTTCCCTCAAACGTGGGTGATTGATTACGGCGCGCGAACAATCGGAGGCTTTCCGGGAACATTTTCTAACGAGGGCATTTCATGGGATGCGCGACCAAAATCTGTCGGATCGTATGCGTTTAGGGACGGCAGAATACAATTTACGACGCAAGATAGCGCAGGGGACGTTTTGCGAGGTTTTGGATATTGCAAATAGAGTTAGTTGCCGCTGCTTTGAACACGGCAGTTCTGGGACTAAGCAGATCGAAAATGAATGACACAGAGGCAAATGGGCTATTTATTTCGAGGTACCCAATCCCGTTCGATCTGGTTTATGTACTCTTCGCGACCATGAGCCGCTGAGGCGGCTGCTGCCTCAGCGCCTTCTTGCTGCGCTGCACTTTGGTCGTTCATGTCACCTTTCAGACTTGCCGGATGGTCCGCTGTTTGGTTGCGATCGGGAGAAGAACCGACTTCGACCAAGCTGACGATCTTAATTCAGCGGCAGCGCGACGAAATTGGTATCGCCGTCGGGCGTCGCCAACAGCAGCAGCACCGACTTCTTGCCTGATTTCTTCAGCTGCTCGATGCGGCCCTCGATATCGGCGGGCGTCGACACGAGCTCTTCGCCCAATTTCACCACCACGGTGCCGGGCGTCAGCCGCCGATCGGCCGCGTTCGAGGTTTGGTCGATGCCGGTGATCACCACGCCCTTGATCGTGTCCTTGATCTTGTAGCGCTTGCGCAGGTCGTCGGTCATCACCGACAGTTCCATCCCGAGACTCTTCTGCACCGACGATTTCGGCTGATCCTGCGGCGGCGGAGAGGTCTTCACCGAGGCCGGCGTCGGCTTCTCGGCGTCCTCGAGCCGCGCGAGCTTCACCGTCTTCTTTTCTTCCTTGCCCTTGCGGATGACGATGACCTCGACGTCCTTGCCGACCGGCGTATCGGCGACGATACGCGGCAGCTCCTTCATATCTTTGATGTCCTTGCCGTCGAATTTGACGATGACGTCGCCCGGCTGGATTCCGGCGGGACCCGCCGGGCCCTTCTCGTCGAGCCCCGCGACCAGCGCGCCGCGCGCCGGCTTGATCCCCAGGCTGTCGGCGATCTCGTCGCTCACCGGCTGGATCTTCACGCCGAGCCAGCCACGCCGCACTTCCTTGAATTCGCGCAACTGATCGACGATCGCCATCGCGGTCTTCGACGGCACCGCAAATCCGATGCCGACCGAAGTGCCCGAGGGCGAATAGATCGCGGTATTGATGCCGATCACGTCGCCGTCGAGGTTGAACAGCGGTCCGCCCGAATTGCCGCGGTTGATCGCGGCGTCGGTCTGAATGTAGTTGTCGTACGGTCCCGAGCTGATGTCGCGATTGCGCGCCGACACGATGCCCGCCGTCACCGACCCGCCGAGGCCGAACGGATTGCCGATTGCGATCACCCATTCGCCGAGCCTGAGCTTGTCGGAATCTCCGAACTTGACGGATTTGAGCGGCTTGTCGGCCTTGACCTTGAGCACCGCCAGATCGGTCTTCTGATCCTTGCCGACGAGGTCGGCTTTCAGCCGCGTGCCGTCCTGGAAGATGACGGTGATTTCGTCGGCTTCAGCGATCACGTGGTTGTTGGTGACCACGATGCCGGACGGATCGATGATGAAGCCGGAACCGAGCGAATTGGCGCGGCGCGGCGGACGGCTCTGCTGGTCACCCTGCCCGCGGCGGTTCTTGAAGAACTCCTCGAAAAACTCTTCGAACGGCGAGCCGGGCGGCAGTTGCGGCGTGGTCTGCGGCCCGTTGGCACGCGGATCTCCTCCGATCGTCTGCGAGGTGGAGATGTTGACCACGGCATCGATGACTCTTTCGGAGACGTCGGCGATGCCGTCCGGTCCGCGCGCCAGTGCCGGCGCCGTGAGCGCGGGCAGGACCAGCGTTACCGCCACGACCGCCATCAGGGCCGGTCGGCGGAAACTACGATGAAATTCAGCAAAGAAACGGGCCATAGCCGTCGGTTCTCCTTGCAAAGGGGGCTTTGCTACTAAACTGCCTGCCTCCACGGATGGATGCAAGTAAGCTTTCGTTTGCACTTAATATTGCAGTGAACGGCCTGATTGGGGCGGAAAAGCGACCCGTAAACCATGGCCGAATCCCAGCTAACCTATCCTCGTACCAGCCAAATTAGCATTACGCCAAGCACGGCGGAGAAGATGCCGACGATTCGCAGCATCGCCTCCGGCGTCTCCAGAACATGCGTCATGGCCCGTTTGATCGCCGCCGGAAAGGCCGCAAACGCCAAGCCCTCGATGGCGAACACCAAGCCCAGCGCGATCAGGAAATCCGACATTGAACTGGCCGCAACGGCGCGGGCCGACCTGCCGCGCCGCCATTATTGCTTGGGAGCCGCCGGCACCCGGGAGGCGCCGAGCAGCGGTGATCCGTCTTTCATTTTGCCCGATGGATCCACGAAATAGCGGAAAAACTCCGAATCGGAGCGCAACAGCAGGCGCGTGTCGCCATGCTTCATGGCGGCTTCATAGGCCTGCATCGAGCGATAGAAGGCGAAGAAATCCGGATCCCTGCCGAAGGCATCGGCGAAGATGCGGTTGCGCTCGGCATCGCCCTCACCGCGAATCTGCTCCGACTTGGAGGTGGCGTCGGCGACGAGCACCGTCACGTCGCGGTCGGCCTTGGAACGGATTTCCTGCGACTTCTGGCTGCCCTGCGCACGATATTCCGCCGCCTCCCGTTGCCGCGCGGTCTGCATGCGCGCGTAGACCGCTTGGCTGTTCTGGTCCGGCAGATCGGCATGCTTGATGCGCACGTCGATGACGGTAATGCCGAAGGTTTGCGCCTCGCGATCGAGCTGCTCGCGCACTTTCGCCATCAGCGCCGCACGATCGTCGCGCACCACATGGATGAGCGTCGCTTCGCCGAGCACGCGCCGCAGCGCGGAACTCAGCAGGCTTTCGAGCTGCGTATTGGCCGCCTTGAGCGTACCCAGCGTCTGATAGAACCGCAGCGCATCCTGAATGCGATAGCGCGCGAAGGCATCGACGATGAGCGGCTTTTGATCGAACGCGATGACTTCCTGCCCCTGCAGTTGTCCCTGCCGGGTCGGCGACGGCATCGGAGAGGTTTCCACATCGAGGATTCGCTTGTCGATGTAGATCACGCTCTCGATCAGCGGGATCTTGAAATGCAGGCCCGGCTCGGTCACCGGTCCGCCGATCGGCTCACCAAGCCGGATCAACAGCGCCTGCTGCGTCTGCGGCACGGTGTAGACCGCGCTGTAGCCGAGCAGCAAAGCCACGATGGCAATGACGACGAGAACGCCGCCGGCGAGGCCGAGTCTCATTGCGCGCCTCCACTGGGCGGTCGGCGCGTCAGTTCGCCGAGCGGCAGGTAGGGTACGACGCCTGTGCCGCTCGTACCGGGATCGAGGATGATCTTGTCGGTGCCGCCGAACAATCGCTCCATGGTCTCAAGATACATGCGCTGCCGCGTCACCAGCGGCGCTTTCTTGTACTCGTCGTAGATTTTCAGGAAGCGCGAAGTTTGGCCGGTCGCTTCCGCCACCGTCTGTTCGCGGTAAGCTTCCGCCGCTTGCAGGATTTGCGCGGCGCGGCCACGCGCTTCCGGCACCACGCGGTTGGCGTAGGTCTGCGCCTCATTCTGCGCCCGATCGAGATCGGTTTTGGCGGCTTGCACATCGCGAAACGAATCGAACACCGGCAGCGGGACGGCCCGTTTGAGCATCTGAACCTGTTGCACCAGGACGCCCGCGCCATAATGGTCGAGCGTCTTCTGCATCAGATCCTGCACCGCGGCCTCGATGGTCTGTTGTCCGCCGGTCAATATCGGTTGGATGTCGGACCGCCCGATGACTTCGCGCATGGCGCTTTCGGCGACGGCCTTCACCGTGCTGACCGGATTTTGAATGTTGAACAGGAAGTCGCTGACGCCGCTGGGTTTGACGCTCCAGAATACGGAGAAATTGACGTCGACGATGTTCTCGTCGCCGGTCAGCATCAGGCTTTCTTCGGGGACATCGCGCGTCGTGCTGGTGCCGCGCCGCTGATCCTCATCCGAGCGCAGCCCGATATCGATCTGGTTTCGTCGCAACGACTGCGTGATGGCGCTCTCGATCGGATAAGGCAGGTGGTAGTTCGGGCCCGGTTGCACCAGCCGGACGTATTTGCCGAACCGCAGCACCACGCCGAGCTCTTCGGGATGGACGACGAAAATGCCGGACGCGAACCAGAGCGCGATCGCGATGGCGGCAACGATCGCAAACCCGCGGCTTGAGAGATTGCCGCCCGGCAGTACGGCACGCAGTTTATCCTGGCTGCGGCGCAGCAATTCTTCGAGGTCCGGCGGCGTCGGTCCGGACGACTGCGGGCCCGAGCCCCACGGCCCCTTACCGCCCCCCGAACCCCAGGGCCCGCCGCCCTGATTGCTCCACGGCATGAATTTCCTCCTCGTTGGCCAGCCTATTCGGCCGGCCGAAACTGCCCAGGGTTATAGGGGAGCCTTCAGTCCCTTACAACGCAACGAAAGCCGTACCGGTTGAAGCCTCTACGCGCGCATATAGGTAATGTGGGCATAGCCCGCATCGTCCTGCGGTCCTGCCGGATGCTCGCGGCGCTCGGTCTCGCGCCATACCTTGGGATCGATTTCGGGAAAATAGGTGTCACCGGCGGGCTTGGCGTGCACCAGCGTGATGTCGAGCCGATCGGCGCGTGTCATCGTCTGCTGGAAGATTTCGGTGCCGCCGATGACCGCGATGGCGTCGGCACCGCGCCGCAGCGCATCGCCGCGCGCAACATCCAGTGCCGCATCGAGGTCATTCGCGACCACGATACCCGCCGCCGCGAAGGCGGCATCGCGCGTGACCACGATATTGGTGCGTCCGTCGAGCGGCTTGCCGATCGACAGAAAGGTTTTCCGCCCCATGACGATCGGCTTGCCCATGGTGGCCGCGCGGAAGCGCTTGAGGTCGGACGGCAACCGCCACGGCAGCTGATTGTCGTGGCCGATGACGCCGTTCTCGGCCACGGCCGCGATAAGCACGACGGCAGGTCGCGGCATTGCCGCGCTCACACCGCCACCTTCGCCTTGATGTGCGGATGCGGCTCGTAGCCTTCGAGCGTAAAATCCTCGTACTGAAATCCGAAAATATCCTTCACCGCCGGATTGAGCCGCATGGCCGGCAATGTCCGCGGGGCGCGCGAAAGCTGCAGCCGCGCCTGCTCGAGATGATTGAGATAGAGGTGCGCATCGCCGAACGTGTGGATGAATTCGCCCGCCTTAAGTCCGGTCACCTGCGCCGCCATCAAGGTGAGCAGCGCGTAGGAGGCGATGTTGAACGGCACGCCGAGGAAAATGTCGGCCGAGCGCTGGTAGAGCTGGCACGACAGCCGCCCCTTGGCCACGTAGAACTGGAACAGGCAATGGCAGGGCGGCAGCGCCATCCTGGCGATGTCCGGCGGATTCCACGCGCTCACGATCAGCCGCCGCGAGTCGGGATTTTTCCGGATCATCGCGACCACGTCGGCGATCTGGTCGATCGCCTGGCCGTCGGGCGAAGGCCACGAGCGCCATTGCTGGCCGTACACCGGCCCGAGCTCGCCCCGCTCATCCGCCCATTCGTCCCAGATCGACACCCCATGCTCGTGCAGATATTTGACGTTGGTGTCGCCGCGCAGGAACCACAGCAGCTCATAGATGATCGATTTCAGATGCAGCTTCTTGGTGGTGACGAGCGGAAACCCTTCGTCCAGATCGAACCGCATCTGATGCCCGAACACCGACAGCGTGCCGGTGCCGGTGCGGTCGTGTTTCTCCACACCGTCGGCGAGAACGCGTTCCATCAGGTCGAGATACTGGCGCATGGATCGTCTGGGATAGGCTGCTATCCGACTCAAAAAGGCCGGCAGCCATGATATAGCGCCGCAGAGCCTGCTGTGCGAGGCCGCCCGGGCGGCCCAGGGTTTGAGCCGTGGCACCTTGGTTTTTCCGGTGACGACTTTGGCGGCATGACAATTGTGCGCATTCTCTGGTCGCAATTTCCTGATTTGATCGGCTAAATTCGCGGCCGAATCCGGCATGGTCCTCAGTCTTGGGGAATGCAATGCGACGACGCTCATTCATCACGCTCGTCGGGGGTGCAGCGGCTGCTTGGCCGCTGCACGTGATTGCGCAGCAATCCGACCGGATTCGGCGCATCGGGATTTTAATGCCATACCCTCCAAGCGATGCCGAAATGCAATCCCGCGTTGGCGCATTGCGACAAGAGCTGCAAAGACTGGGATGGACGCGAGGCGTCAACATTGAATTCGACGAGCGTTGGACCACGGACAATTTAGACCTAGAATCGACGGTCCTGACCAAAGCATCGATCTCCGGACGCGCGCTGCAGAATTTCATCGCTAAAGAATCTCAAAGAGTGCCGGCATTTATGTCTCCTTTATAACGCAGGGGCACGGTTCGCCTGGAATTCCTATGCCGCTCGCTTCATATGCGTCACGGCAATCGGCTCGCAAATCGCGGGCGCATAGGAAACTCTCGCATTTTGGTGCAGTCATGAAAGATCATTCTCAAAGTGACAAGGAAAACCCCTATTCCCCGCTGTTGTGCATCTTGATCCTTTTAATGGCCGGGATTTTCGTCAAGACCGGCGGAGCAACCCAGCTCTTCCACCTGGCCCAGAATTAGTCAGGCGGCTCAGGATTTGGTAGGCAGCGCAATTTGGTCGTCGAACCCATTGCGCCGGTCGCCCTTGTTTCCCGTTTTGATGCCAGGGTTGAAAGCCGGATTTGGCGGGCCCTGAGCCTCGGGGAAGGTCAATGCGAGGCCGCGATTTTCTTTATGGAATTGCCGGTTTCACCGTCTTTCGCGTCACTTCTGACCATGCCGGACAGGCACCGGACAGGTTGACGGAGAGGGCATTTTTTGCTCGCCTTGGCGCAAGGGGGGTCGATGGGAGGGAACCATGTTCCGCTTGAAAGCCATGTTGCCGTTCGCTGCACTCGTCGCGTTACTGGGATCGGCCGCGTCTGCGCCGGCGCAGACCATCATCAATGAATGGGCAAGCGTGAAGGCGCCGTCCGCGCCTGAACTCAAAACCGTCACGGTGGATCCGAAGACCACAGCCCTGCTGATGCTCGACTTCATCAAACAGACCTGCAACCAGGAGCGTCGGCCGCGTTGCCTCACCTCCGTGCCCAAGGCCAAAAAACTTCTCGCCCAGGCGAGAGCCAAGAACATGCTGGTGGTTTACAGCATCATTCCTGGCCCGGCCACGATCGCCGATACCCTTCCGGACGTCGCGCCGGGCGCCAATGAGCCGTTCGTGAAGGCGGGCGTGGACAAATTCTTCAAGACCAATCTCGAGCAGATCCTGAAGGAAAAAAACATCCAGCACGTGATCATCGTGGGAACCGCGGCGCACGGCGCCGTGCTGTACACCGCGAGCGAGGCGGTGCTCCACGGCTTCAGCGTTATTGTGCCGGTGGACGGCATGTCGGCCGAAAACGCCTATATCGAGCAGTATGTCACTTACAATTTCACCAGCGCACCGATCATCTCGGGCAAAGTGACTCTCACCAGCATCGACATGGTGAAGTTCTAGGTCGGCCGGTTTTCTCGACACCGGTCTCGATCTTGCCAGTAGCTATTCGGTAAACGCCCCGAGCACGGACGTAATGCCCGCGACGCGCCAGGACCGGACGTCCTGGCCGTGCGTCGGGATTCTGTCAGGCGGCGATCGACGACTGGATTTCTTTGACGCGTTCCAACATGGTTTTGCGCGTATCTTCGAGCAGCTTGTTGGTCAGTTCGGCGCGCGTTTTCAGCGCCTCATAGCTCTCGACGTGCAAGGCGATATCGCTGTCATATTTCTGCTTGGCGTCCTCGAGCGCCTTGTCGACCTCGCGCAAGCGCTGCGACATTTGCGACAAATCGGTCGTCGCCTTGTCGAGCGACTTCTGCAGGGCGATCCGATTGTCCTCGGCCGCAGTCAGCTTCTGCTGAGTGGCTTCCAGCTTCTGCCGGGTCGCCGCACCCTCGCTTTCCAGCTGAACTTTCAGTTTGTCCGCAAGCGCCACGCGTTCGTTCAGGCGCCGGTTTTCGTCGTTTGCGATTTTGATTTCACCGCTTTGCTTTTGCACGCGATCCTTCAGGTCGGCGATCTGCGTGCGACACGTCGAGAGTTCCTTCGTCTGTCCGCCATGGGCGAATTCGAGCGTGGCCAATCTCTTTTGGGTCGCGCTCAAGGTTTCCCGCAGCCCTGCGCAGTCGCTTTCGAGCGTCGCGACTTTCGTTTCAGCCGCGCCTAGCTCGCCCTTTGTTTTTTCCAGAGCGTGCAACGTCTTGCTGACGGGATCGACCTGTTCTCCGATCAAACGCTTGATGGCGCCAAGTTCCTTGATCTTGTTCTCGGCATCGATCAGTAGATTGCGGATGGATTCGTTTTCCTTGCCGAGTTGTCTGGCAATCGTGAGATAGAGTTCGCTGTCGAGCTCGATATCACTACGATTGGCAACAGCCGGGATAGACAATTTGCTGCTGAAGAAGTTGCGAAGCGTGCTCATAATTCCCCCGAGGAGCGATCCACCAGCACTGGCGCTGGCGCAGGGTGCCTGCTTATTGTTAATGGAAGATTACGGAATATCCTTGTTTACCAATAGTTTATAGATCGGAAGCGGAAGCCCCCTTAAACCTCGGCGCAAAACAAAAACGGCGGCCCGCAAGGCCGCCGTTTCAATGATCTTTCGCTATCCAGCCGTCGCCTATTCGGTGAATACCTCCTCGCGCCGCTGACGGATCATCGGCAGCACGGCAAGCGTGAGCAGGATGAAAGCGAGCGCCAGCAGCGTCGCCGAGATCGGCCGCGTCAGGAACACGGTGGCATCGCCGCGCGCGATCAGCATGGCGCGGCGGAGGTTCTCCTCCATCAGCGGGCCGAGCACGAAGCCGAGCAGCATCGGCGCCGGCTCGAAGTCATGCTTGACCAGCCAATAACCGACGACTCCGAAGACACCGGTCATGCCCGCATCGAACGCCGCGTTGTTGAGCGAATAGACGCCGATGCAGCAGAAGATGATGATCATCGGGAACAGATGGCGATAGGGCACGCGCAGGAGCCGCACCCACAAGCCGACCAGCGGCAGATTGATGACGACCAGCATGAGATTGCCGACCCACATCGATGCGATCATGCCCCAGAACAGATCCGGCTGCTTGGTCATGACCTGCGGTCCCGGCACGATGCCGTGGATCGTCATCGCGCCGACCATGAGCGCCATCACCGCATTCGGCGGAATGCCGAGCGTGAGCAGCGGGATGAACGAGGTCTGCGCCGCCGCATTGTTGGCGCTCTCCGGCGCGGCAACGCCTTCGATCGTGCCGTGGCCGAAGCGTTGCGGCGTCTTCGACATTTTCTTTTCGAACGTGTAGGCGGCAAAAGCCGCGATCACCGCGCCGCCGCCCGGCAGGATGCCGAGGATCGAACCCAGCACCGTGCCGCGGCCAATCGCGCCGGCCGCCTGCTTGAGATCGTCCAGCGTCGGCATCAAGCCCGAGATTTTTCCTTTGACGATCTCGCGGCTTTCCGCCTGTTCGAGGTTGCGCATGATTTCGCCGAAACCGAACACGCCCATGGCGACCTGCACGAAGCCGATGCCGTCGGACAGTTCCGGAATGCCGAAGCTCATGCGTTCGGCGCCGGTTTCGAGGTCGGAGCCGACCATCGACATCAAGAGGCCGGCGAGCACCATGGCGACCGCCTTGAGCACCGAGGCGCGCGCGAGCACGACGGCGAAGATCAGCCCGAGCACCATGAGCGAGAAATATTCCGCCGGGCCGAACAGCAGCGCCAGGCTGGTCAAGGGCGCGCCCAGCGCGGCCACCAGCACGGTCGACACGCAGCCCGCGAAGAACGAGCCGATCGCCGCGATGGCGAGCGCGGGACCGGCACGGCCTTGCCGCGCCATCTGATGGCCGTCGAGCGTGGTGACCACCGACGACGATTCACCCGGGATGTTGATCAGGATCGACGTGGTCGAGCCGCCATATTGGGCGCCGTAATAAATGCCGGCGAGCATGATCAGCGCGCCCACCGGCGGCAGGCCGAACGTGATCGGCAGCAGCATGGCGATGGTCGCCAGCGGACCGATGCCCGGCAACACGCCGATCAACGTGCCGACCAGCGCGCCGATCAGGCACAGCAGCACGTTCCAGGGCGACAGCGCGATTCCGAAGCCGAATGCCAGATTGGATAGGAGGTCATGCATGTCAGCACCAGGCGATCAGAATCGCGGGAAAAGCGGCATCGGAAGATTGAGACCCGGTATGGGAATCCCGCCGATGTTGCAGGGGCAGGTGAACAGCACCGCGCAGAAGATGGTCAGGATGATCCCCCATAGCACCGTCTCGTGCCACCTCACTTCCGGAGTAGCGCCGGCCGAGACCAGGATGGTGAGATAGCTGGCGGCCACCAGACCGAGCGGCCGGATCGTGCCGGCGAAGCAGAACACCGCCGCGGTGAGGAACAGCGGGCCGCGAATGGCGAAATGCTGCAGCGGCGGCCCGTCTAAGAGGAAGCCCGAGATCGAGACCGCGCCGCCGACGCCGGCGAGCAGCGTCGCGAACAGCCGCGGCGCCGTGCCGGGCCCGAACGCAAAGCCGCGCATGCCGGGCAGATCGAGCGAGGCGAGCATGGCGACCACCGCCAGCGCGACCAGCGCCGCGCCGCCGAAAAAATCCTGCGGGCTTCGCAGCCTGAGCTGCCCGCTCGCCACCGCCGCTCCGGCCACCCCGACCGCGATCGAGATCACGATCGGCATCACCACCGGTCCGAAGAAGCCGACATTTCCCGGGTGGAAATAGGCGATGCCGAGCGCGATCAGCGCCAGCACGACCATGATCGCCCCGCCAACCCGATGCATGAATTGTTGGCTAGCCTCGGCCGTTACCGACCGGGTTTCATCAGACATACTGACTCTCCCCCTTGGGTCCCGTTCTTCCCTTTGATTATGTCTTCAGTGGCCGCACCCCTCAGGGTAATTACCTAGCACACCATGCCGGGCTGCCAAACGTATTCTTGTCACGCCGCGGGAATTCTTCAGACCAGGCCGGCCAGCCCCAATAGCCCCGCCAGCGCGAACACGAACAGCGGACTCCACCGTGTCCCATAGGCCACGGCCGCGCTGGCCGCGGTGATGGCGGCGGCGATCCAATTGTGGTCGGCGGCCCGCGTCAGCACGATCGCGCTCGCCCCCACGAGCCCGACCGAAATCGGGACAAGTCCGGACGTCACCGCCACCCGCCAGCGGGCGTCCTTGAAACGATCCCAGGCGCGCGCGAAGAAAAAGGCCAGCACCGCGGTCGGCCCGCACATGGCGAGCGTCGTTACCAGAGCACCGGGCAAGCCCGCCACGTGATAGCCCACGAGCGTCACAATCATCACATTGGGGCCGGGCGCGGCCTGCGAGATGGCGAAAAAATCGGCAAACTGCCGGTCGTTCATCCAATGGCCGATCTCGACCGCCTGCCGGTGGATTTCCGGCACCACCGCGTTCGCCCCGCCGAGCGCGAGCAGCGACAGGATGGCGAACTGCAGCGCGAGAGTCGCCAGAACGTTGTCGTCCTTCATCGCCGCACCCACCACGCGAGCGCGATCGAGCACGGCGCTAGCACCAGCATCACCGCGAGCAACGGCCAACGCATGATGCCGACCGCGCCGAGGGTGGCGAAGAACATGAACGGCGCCGGCCCCATGGAGCGGAACATCGGCTCGGCCATCTTGGTGACGGTCGAGATGATCACGCCGGCGGCCGCCGCCGCGACGCCGCCCAGGATGCGCCGCAGCACCACCGCGTCGCCGAACTGCGCGTACAGCATTCCGATCGTCACCATGAGCACGAACGGCAGCCCGAGGAATCCGCACCACGCCGCGAGCGCGCCGGTCGGCCCGCGCATGCGCGAGCCGAACACCGCGGTGAGGTTGACGATGTTGGGGCCGGGCAGCACCTGGCAGACCGCGTAGGCGTCGTTGAACTCCTCCGCCGTCATCCAGCGTTTTTGCTCGACGAACATGCGCCGCGTCCACGGCAGCGTGCCGCCGAAGCCGGAGAGCGAGATTTTGAAGAACGCGAAGTAGAGGTCGGCGTGGCTGGGGATGGGCGGGGACGGAGCGGGCGAGGCAGCGGCCGATTCGGGCATGCGCTGAGATGTACCGCCCGCCCGCGCGTCCGGCCACTCGAATTATGACGCTCGCCGAAGGCGAGCCTGTCACCCCCGCCCGGCGTGTTTGGACCGGGCGTAGTCCTTGGCCGGCTTTTCGCCCGAGCGGTGCAGGCTTTCGATCGGCGCCGGCTGCTGGCCGGACTTCGCGGCGATTTCGCGGTCCTGCTGCATCAGGAAGGTGCGCGCGGGCGCGTCGCCGTCGAGCCCGCCGAGCAGCGCGCGCGGCACCTTGCGGTTGGAGCGCCGGGTGCCGTCCTCGTAGGTCACGTCGAACAGCACGAATTCGGATTTGTCTCCGGGCTTGCGGGCCATGATGTCCTCGTCGTGCGTGAAAGAAAAAGCCCGGCACCCTTGGGCGCCGGGCCCTCTCTATATAGTCGTCGCTGGGACGACGTGCAGGTGGTCGCCGGTTAGACGGCCTGCAGATTGGCGGCGGCGGATTTGCCGCTGCGGCGGTCCTGCTCCACGTCGAACTTGACCTTCTGGCCTTCGTTCAGCGTGCTCATGCCGGCGCGCTCGACCGCGGAGATGTGAACGAACACATCCGGTCCGCCGCCGTCCTGCGCGATGAAGCCGTAGCCTTTGTTGAGGTTGAAGAATTTAACGGTACCTTGAGCCATAGTCTTAGTCTCCTTGAAACGCGCAAAGGCGTTTAATGAACCGCGCGAACCATTCGCGCGGGTCTTCATCCGGATTTGCGTGTTCTTGGGAAACGCCCTTCTGAGGGGCCGATAAACCAGGCAAACGAAATCGCGAATGCGGAGGATATAGGCGCTCGGCGGGTTAATTACAAGCGAGTGGCGTTTAAGCGCCTGTAGGGCGGATTAGCGCAGCGTAATCCGCCACTTTTTGACGGCGCAATACGCTCCGCTATTGCGTCCTACCCACTTGCAACTTAGTCAGACCAACGAACTTTTTTGCCACGGAATTGTCGCGTGTCGCTCGCAAATTGTAAATTTGCGTCAATTCTTGTTCGATTTATGATTGGCTCGATTGTGTTAGCTAGTGCCCGAGCTATTGGAACGCACTCCTTTGGGCTCGGCATCGACAAATTATAGCCCGACGGATAGCGAAAATCAAAATCTCGATTCATTTCAAACGTGTGATGGACGTAGGGTTCTAAATCAGCAACCTTCGGGATTGATTGCTGCACACACGCACGAAAAATTTCTGGGAGATTGTGGCCGAAGTCTCTTATAGCTTTTTTCGTTGTACCCCGCGCTGCTAGAAATGACTTAAGAAGCAATTCGAGCGAATGTGCAAATAAGAAATAACTTGCATAGAGTAACGTTTGATTATTCTCCCTCGACAGAACTTCAAAAGCACTTAGATATCCAATCCCCCGATCATATAGATCACCGGCAAAAATCCCGAGCGGCTGCGGCATTTCGATATATTCAATTTCTTGCATATCCGTTCCACGCCTTCTGCGGAACATGTATTTCGACTCATCGAAAAATAAAGATTACAAATGCCGCAATGACAAGAAATGCCACATGTATTTTATGAGAAACTAGTCGGCATTTCATCGTAGGTGCGACCAAATCGTCTGCGACCAGTGCGATCCTTTCGAACACCGCCCCATTGTTTGAAGAAAAATGCAACGCTCTGCGCTCGACACATGTCTTCAATTTCATCAACCCAGCTTGCAACCATTGGGCGCGCTCGCGGACCCGATTCGCCCCCAACAATTGCCCAGGTAATTCCACTAAGGTCAGCGCCCTTTACGGAGCCCAACAAAGGTTCAAATGACACAAAGCGGATGACAGAAGAAATTGCGCGCAGATAATCGAGCCTATCGAATACGCTAGAATCTTCGACGCTTGTACCCAGCCAAACATTTGGCAAAGTCGGCAGCTTTTCCTTTCCAACAAGCATCGCCATGCGATCGGGCCGCTTTGTCAAAATTTGGTATGTGTGTTGCGGAGTAACCGACATCACGGCCCATACTCTTTTGATGAAGCGCTCAGGGACATCCTCATGAAAAAGATCCGACATCGAGTTGACAAAAATTTTTCTTGGCTTGCGCCACATCTTGGGCGTATCGAGCGCCTTAACGTCACAGCGAATCTTGCCTGTCCAAATGTGCCGTTTTCCGCTTCGACGCGTTAGGCCTTGATATTTTTTCATTCCCATTGCTTGCAAGCGCGCAGCCATCCGCATTGCATAGCAGTTGGTGCATCCAGCTGAGACAATTGAGCACCCCGCAACCGGATTCCATGTTGCGTCTGTCCACTCTATTGATGTCTCACTCACTGCTCACTCCGACATCTACAACAGGGATTTTTGACCTGAATGGCGAATGTCTTCCCATAGACTAGCGGCGAAATTACTACGACTAACAAAAACCAGCCAATACAGTCGCTGCTGCTTCTCACCAGACACAAGTGCAATTCCCTGCGCTGGAGATACACCAAGCCCCCTAATCTTGTGTAACCAAAATTTGAGGAGGTCGGCGCGGATTGCATTTTGCGCCTGATTAAGATCAACTACAGATCGCCAACCTGTCATGAAGACGTCTAATGGACTCTCGGACTGACCAATATACCGATCAAGATTGCGCTGAAGGTCCTGAACACTGACATGAATTATCATGTCCATTCGGTGAAACCGCGACAGAGTTTCGATTACCCCAAACGGCAGGTCCTGAAGATTGAATGGATCTAGAAATGCGAAATGGAGCCCTGATGGATTTAGGTGCTCTGCAACTTTTTGAACCGCCTCTAAAGCAGTTCCCCTATGCGGGGTGGCAACGCCGCCTGCATTTTTGATTCTTTCGACAGAAACTCTAAGCTTGTCGTCATTTGAATCTCCCAAATGGATTTCTGAAAAACGAGCACCTCCATCGCGTGCACTTTTGAATGCTACTAGAGGACTTCCGTCAATTTCCTGACCGGTGTCACGGATGATCGCTTTGCCGTAACCACAATATAGATCGATGTAGCTGGCGCCTCCCGTGCCAATTGGCGGCAAGAATTTTCGGCGCGCGCCTCGGGACGCCGAAATATATTTCCGCAAACGATCATGTTTCTCGAGTGACCAAGCACCAACTTGATCTACCGGTAAGCCGTCGTCAGCCAAGTCTTCCCCCGATACTTCGCTGTATAATAGCCGTTAACAGCCAGAAATTGTATGATGATATTCCTATCAACCCCCCATCGACGGGCGCCCAGCACAACGCTGCGAATCGCGGGGAGGTTCGGCGCCTGCGGTCCGGAAAATCATCGCTCTCACAAAGGACTATGCGGTGAACTGACCGCGATGCCTCTTCGCACTAATATTATAATGGTTGTATGACTTTCGCGCGCATCGGCTGATTCGAATTTAAGAGCGCCTATGACATCCCGTCAGCGCGACCTCTTCCATGACGACGAACAGAGCGAACTGTTCGAGGATCGGCCGACGCCTGAATATCGGCCTGATCCCGAATCCGTCCGCGCGCGCCTGCTGAAAATCCTCGCAGAAGCCCGCGCAGCAAAAAAATTGCCGTGGGAGCCGACAACGGTTTCGCTCTACCGCACGATCTTTCCGCAGATGACCAACTGGCTGCCCGAAGAAGAAGGCGCACAATTGCGCTTCCAGTTCGAAGCGGAGTTGAAGCGGCTGAAGGCCGCCTGACAGGCCGCCGTGCGCCATGAGGAAATTTCTACTGCCAATCTTGCTGGTTCTCTCGTTGATCGTTGCGGGCGCGATTGCCTTCACCATTTTCAATCAGAGAACCATCGCAAAGTTTATCCTCGCGACCGGCATCCCGTGGGAGCTTTGGCTTTATGGTTTGGGATTCTTGTGGGTTGGCCTGTTCGTGGCCGCTCTCTGCTTCTGCGGCCGCAAGGGTGCTTTGCTCTTGCTCGGCGCGCCGACCGGTACGTTCCCGGTGCTCCATTTTTTCTTCGTGTTTTGGCGCTAACGGCCGCGGCTCGGAATCGCCTCATCCCGAGGAGCGTCTCGCAGGATGGGACCGCCTCATGATTCGAGACGGCGCTGCGCGCCTCATGATTCGAGACGGCGCTGCGCGCCTCGTGGTTCGAGACGGCGCCACGCGCCTCATGGTTCGAGACGGCGCTGCGTGCCTCCTCACCATGAGGCGGACAAAACTTGACAATCTTCGTCCTAGGATTATATTCACATTCCCTCCCCATCGAGGGGCGCCCTGCAGGACGCTGCATGACGTGGGGAGGGGCGGCGCCCGCGCCTGCGGCTCGTCACCGCACGTCCGGGACGCCTCGGGTCGCCGTCCGCTCCAACTACGTGGGGCTGCCTTCAATGGCTGGACGCGGACCGGATGAACGGCGGCGAAAGCTGCCGGGATCGGGCGGCTCTTGAGCCGCTGTCCGGGCCCGGAAGTACGGCCCCGAGGTGCAAAGTCGCCGCCAGCGGTGCGCCGAGAGGTGCGCGCGTCCCGCTAACGGGATGCGCGACGCCCGCGCGCAAACGCCGTGGCGCGAAAGGCGCGCACGGTTTGCGCCAGGCGTGGATGGTTGACGTAGCGCCTTTCGGCGCTCCGCTCCCTCGCTCGCGCGAGGGACGAAAGAGGAAGACAGGCGCACCCGGCGCCTTAAAGAACGCGGGCGAAGATGCACGCTCGATTTTCAACCGTCAGCGCGGGCGCGACCCGCGCATCCATGATGAGGTTCAGCCCATGACAAGCTTGCCGAGGGATTTCCCGTTCCGACAGGCATCATGATGCCAAGCCCGGCCATGATGACCGGGCCGCAAATCTCCGCGAATTGGCGCTCTTTTTTCGTCAACCTTCTCGGCCTATATTCAAGGGGCCGGGGCAACCCGGCTATGGCAATAAACAGCCGTCGTAATAAACCTTTCGGACCCGGGGGCAGTACCCGGCGGCTCCACCCAAGCCCAACCTTGCGGGCGGCCCGCGTTGGGCTTCGGCGGGGCCGAACCAGGATCGACGAGGGCGTAAAAGGCGCGCTTTTGCCCGGGATGGTTCCGGCGTTATCGGGCCAAAACCATAGTTGCAAACGACAACTATGCTCCGGTTGCTCTCGCTGCGTAAGCGGCGCGAAAGACCGAACTGAAGTCCTGATGGATTAAGCCCCGTCAGGCGGGGTCCGGAGGCACCTGGCAACAGAAGCCTCCACTTCCATTTTGAACGGGGCGCCGGCGGCAGGGCGGAAGGCGGCAGGGCGCAAGGGGAGATGCGAATTTCGCCCGCGCGCGCTAGCATCGGCGCCAGCGAGTCCGTCCCCTGGAACATCCCGCATGGCCGTCGACCACATCCGCTACGACCTCCTCGCGCAAGCCGCCCTGCGCGGCCTCGTGCGCACCGTGCTGACCGATACCGCCCGCAAGGGCCTGCAGGGCGACCATCACTTCTTCATCTCCTTCGCCACCCGCGCCGACGGCGTGCGGCTCTCCCCGCGCCTGCTCGCGCAGTACCCCGACGAAATGACCATCGTGCTGCAGCACCAGTTCTGGGATCTCAAAGTGAGCGACGACAGCTTCGAGGTCGGCCTGTCGTTCGCCGGCGTGCCGGAGCGGCTGGCGATCCCGTTCGCGGCGATCAAGAGTTTCGTCGACCCGTCCGTGCAGTTCGCGCTGCAGTTCGAGCCCGTGACCGAGGCGCCGGCCGCGGCGGCGGCCGCTGCCGTATCGCCCAAGCCGAAGGCCGACAAGCCGGAGAAAACCGCCAAGCCGCGCCGCGCCGCCAAGCCGGAGCTCAAGCCGGAGGGCAAGCCGGAGCCCGCGCGCAGCATCACCAGCGTGCCGCGCGTGCCGCGCGTGCCCGCGCCCGCCGCTGCCGCGCCCGCGCTCGCCGGCCCGAAGCCCGTCAAGGCGCTTCCCCCCGCCCCCGCGGCCCCCGGCCCCGACAAACCCGACAAGCCGAAGCGCGGCGAAGTCGTCCGTCTCGACCGCTTCCGTAAGAAGTAGGAGCATGATCCCGAAAAGTGGGAACCGGTTTTCGGATAAGATCATGCGCGAATAAGCATGATCCCGAAAAGTGGAAACCGGTTTTCGGATAAGATCATGCTCGAATAAGCATGATCCCGAAAAGTGGGAACCGGTTTTCGGATAAGATCATGCTCGAATAAGCATGATCCCGAAAAGTGGGAACCGGTTTTCGGATAAGATCATGCTCGAATATAATTCTTGGACACCATGGCGAAGAAGCGCAAAAAGACGCGCACCGAGACCGACCCGTTCGGCCCGATCGCCGTGCCGGCCGACCGCTACTGGGGCGCCCAGACCCAGCGCGCGCTGGAGAACTTCCGCATCGGCATCGAGCGCATGCCGCTCCCCCTCGTCCGCGCCCTCGCCATCGTCAAGCGCGCCGCCGCCGAGGTGAATCTCGCCCTCGGCTCCCTCGATCCCCGCCGCGCCCGCGCCATCATCCGCGCCGCGCAGGAGGTCATCGACGGCAAGCTCGACGATCATTTTCCGCTCGTGGTCTGGCAGACCGGCTCCGGCACCCAGACCAACATGAACATGAACGAGGTAATCGCCAATCGCGCGAATGAATTGCTAGGCGGCAAACGCGGCGCGAAATCGCCGGTGCACATGAACGACCACGTGAACATGAGCCAGTCGTCCAACGACTGCATCCCCACCGCCATGCACATCGCCGCCGCGATGGAGATCGCCTACCACCTCGACCCCGCGCTGGCGCATCTGCAGGACGAGCTGCAGAGGAAAGCAAAGACGTTCTCTTCCATCGTCAAGATCGGCCGCACGCATTTGCAGGACGCAACCCCGCTCACGCTCGGGCAGGAATTTTCCGGCTACGCCGCCGCGGTCAGATCCGGCATCATCCGCATGCGGCTTGCGCTCAAGCAGCTCTACCACCTGGCGCAGGGCGGCACGGCCGTCGGCACCGGCCTGAACGCCAAGCCGCAATTCGCCCGCGCCTTTGCCAAACGCGTGGCCGATATCACCCGCCTGCCCTTCGTCAGCGCGCCGAACAAGTTCGAGGCGCTGGCTTCGCACGGCACCTATGCGTTTGCACACGGCGCGCTCAACGCGCTCGCCACCGACCTGTTCAAGATCGCCAACGATATTCGCCTGCTCGGCTCCGGCCCACGCTCCGGAATCGGTGAATTGATCCTGCCGGAGAACGAGCCCGGCTCCTCGATCATGCCGGGCAAGGTCAACCCGACACAATGCGAAGCCCTGACCATGGTCTGCTGCCAAGTGTTCGGCAATCACTCCGCCATCACGATCGGGGCGAGCCAAGGCCACTGCGAGCTCAATGTTTTCAAACCGCTGCTGGCGCACGCCATGCTGCAATCGATTCGCCTGCTGAACGATGCCGCGCGCTCCTTCGCCGATCACTGTGTCTCCGGCATTCGTGCCAATGAGGCCCGCATTCGCGAATTGCTGGAGCGCTCGCTCATGCTGGTGACCGCGCTGGCGCCCAAGATCGGCTATGACAATGCCGCGAAGATCGCCAAAGCCGCGCACGCCAACGGTACCACGCTGCGGGCGGAGGCGATTCGGCTGGGATTTGTGACCGGCGAGGAATTCGATCAGATCGTGCGTCCGGAACGGATGACGAGGCCGGACTAGGGCGTCGACGCTTTTAAAATTTTCGTGATCGGGTTGCGAAAAATCCCTGGCGGCAACGAGACAGACAGATGCGCGGACCGAATCGCCGGAGCCAAAATTTCACAAACAATATGAGTGATTTACAAAGATGAATGACTATCGTTGGGTCACTCTATTCGTGCAACGACATAGGTTTCGGATGCCTCGTAACCCCGATGAACTTTATTTATTCCATGGGACGGTTTGAATTCTGGCCTATCCGGCGCATTTATTCATAGGAAATGCCAAGTAACAGCGGAGCGCGCTCCCCCTTCAACTAACCGTGTCTTGCCTTTGAATGACGACCACGAGCATGGTGGCGACGCGACCTGGGGCGGCATTTCACCCGCCGTTCCACCGACAAACTTTCTGGGCATTCGACAAGTTGGACATTGATCCGATTGGCGTGACGTGATGGGCACGAGTCTGAATGGGCACGAGTCTGAAATGAGCGAAGTCGTCAATCTTCGAACGGCGCGTAAGCGCGCCACGCGTGAGAAAGCGGCACGCACTGCCGCCGAAAATCGTCTCGCTCATGGCGCTTCCAAGGTTGAACGCGCGCGCAACGCAGCGGATCGGAACGCCGGCCGCCGGGTGCTCGACCTGCATCGCATTGAACCGGGAGACGAACAATGAAATCTCCGGTCGTAAAACGCTCGATCGTCATTGCCGGACACAAGACCAGCGTCAGTCTTGAGGACGCCTTCTGGAAGTCGCTCAAGGAGATTGCCGGGAATCGCGACGTGACCATGTCCGATCTTGTCGCCTCGATCGATTCGGAGCGTCGGCACGGCAACCTGTCATCGGCCATTCGCCTGTTCGTGCTCGATCATTACCGCACGCAGGGTCCCGCGACGACGAGCGCGCCGAAGCCGGCCCGTGAGCCGATGGAATCGCGCAGCACGCCTACGCTGTTGCGCGTTGAATGATGTCCCGACGTCAAGTCTCTGAAAATCGCTGGCGTCCGCGTTCGCGCGCCGTCGCGTGCTGAGTTTCGTCGGCCGATCTATGGCTTGATCGTGATAGGCGGCGGCAGCGGCGGCACCTGGATCATATTGGCGATCCCGCTCGTCGTCTCCGGCAAAACCGGGTGCGGATCAGCGCTCGCCTGCGGTTGCGCCTGTGACTGCACCGGGGCATTTGCATCGTCTTCTTCAATGGTGCGCGCAGGCGGCGGCGAGATTGCCAGCGATTTGTCCATCGCAGCCCGCCGGGCCGCTTCGAGAGTCTCGATCCGCTTGGATTGCTGCTCGGCCGAACGCAAGGCAAGCCAGCCGGCCAGCGTGTCCGTATTGACCGACAAGCGAGGCGCTGCGATCGGCCCTTTGAGCACAACGGTGACGGCCGGACGACCAGCCACATCGGTTGCCTTCGAGCCCGACAGCGCGAACGTGGCATCCACTGAAGCGCTGGGAAAATCGATCTTGCCAGTGACCGTCAAGTCGGCGCCTTCCGCTTCCACGCGCGGCTCGGTAAGGCGCGCCTGCCCCCCGATGAACGTGATCGAGCCCTCCGCCTTCGTTATCGGAAGGTAATCGGTGCCGAGCAGGATGGTGACGAACTCGTTGATCTGCTTGGGATCCGCGCGAATGCCGAGATCGACCGCGCCGATAAGCCTATCGAACACCTGCGGATTGAGCCCGGCAAACTGACCCTTCTCCAGCGTAAACTTGCCGTTGCCTCGCAGCGACCCGACGAACGCAGCAGGACTGAGGCCCACGCCTTCCACCGTCGTCTGCAATGACAGCGTACCCTTGATCGGCGGCCGCTTTTCGCCTGGCATGATCGCGGCGGCATCGGCACCGATCAATTCGACATAGCTCAGCAGCGAGAGTCCATCGGCACTGCTCAAGAATGCGAATTGGCCGGTCAGCATCCCGCCCGCGAGGTCGCAATCGACCACTTCGAACTCGGTCTTCGCCGCCTCGAACTGCAACACGCCGCGCATCGATTTGGCGACGAGTTTGTCGCTCAGCACCACGTGCGGTGCCTTGATCTCGATTCGGCCGGCAAGACCGGTTGCGATTGGCTTGAACGGTTCCAACGACCAGGCTTCGGTTTGCTGCTGCACGACTTTCATCTGCTGGAGCGGCGTGCCCACCACGGTTGCGAAAGCATCCGGCACATCGAGCCGGTCGGCTTCGATAGCGCCCTCAACCCGCACCGGCGTGGCAAACATGAGCGCAAGCTTTCCCTGCACTTTGCTGCTTCCGACCGTACCGAAGACATGGGTGAATTCAGCGCTCATCGGCTTGTTGTCAGGCAGGCTGACGCTGCCGGTGCCGCTGAGGTCGATCAGACCCGCATTGAGCCTGCCGTCGACGCGCAGATAGCCATTGAGCGGTCCACTCGCGACCAGTTTCACCCGCGCCGGTCGCCTCTCAGCTGTCGCCATCCGGCCAAGACCGATCGCCGTCAGCAAAACGACTCCGTCAGCGGTGTCCACCTGCCCGTCGACTTGAACATCGGATGCCGCGAGCGCCCCAAGATCAAGGCTGAGGAACGCGCCCGTGTCGGTCGCCGCGCTGGCCGCCACATCGAGCCGGAACACGCCGACCTGTCCCTGCGCTTTGACCTTGGCGGTGGTGCGTTTCTTGAGGGCGCCCTCCGAAGAACTTTCGAGCCCAAAGTCGGCCGAAAGCTGGACCGCCTGTTCGCGCCCGGCGATGCGACGGATCGGATCGACGAGCTGCGGTAAGTATTTTTCAGCCAGCACCGTTACGCTTGTGAGATCGCCGGCGGCAACGTCGAGTTTGAGATTGCCGCGCGGAGAGGAGAACAGATTGGCCACCCGTCCGCTGGCTTCGAGCGCAACGTTCCCGAATCCGTCGATCGACAACTGCTTCAGCTCGAACCGCCTGTCGTCGAGCTGCAGCCTGATCGCGGCCTTGCGCGTATCGACGCCCGCGATTCTTGCTTTCTCGACGTCGAGCGCCAGCAACAGATCATGCGGCCATTGCAGGCTGAGCCCGGAAGACGTCGCGGCAGCCACTTGCAGACAGGCATCGACGTCGAGCCCGGTCGCGACAAGTTCGGCTTCGAGCGAAGACGGCCGGCTCTCCATCGGCCACGTATAGGCCACGCGGCCTTCGAGCGTCGCGCGGTCGAACTCGGTGTGGAGCTGCTCGACCGCGATTCGATCGCTCGTCAAGATCACGTCGCCGCGAGCATGCCAAGGCTTCATCACGCCCGGCGTCGGGTTGTCGCGCCCGGTGAGCCAGGCAAGCAGCGACATCGAGTCGGTCGCGTTGATACTCATATTGCCGGCGAAACCGGGCGTCTTCGCGCTCAGTCCAAGCCGACCGTTTGCGCGAACCTGAGTATAACCCGGCGCACGAAACTCAAGCCGGTCGATCTGCCACGCATCACCGCGCGCAGTCACCTCGCTGACGACCGACTGCAACGTCGCGCCGCCAAGCGTCATCTGATCGGCGTTAAGCGAAAGCCGCATGGGCATCGCCGGCCGCAGCGCGCCGCCGAACACCTCCACGAGGACTTTGATCGCAGCGAACGGCTCCGATCGCGTCTCGTCCGATTTGACGACCAGGCGGTCGAGATCCACCTGTCGTGACGAAAGCACGGCTTGCAATCGCGGCTGCTGACCGAATTTCACTTCCACGGTGCCGCTGAGCTTGATCGCCCGCTCTTCCGGTCCGTACTGAAATTCGACCTCTTCGAACTGCGCGGCGTCGGCGGTTGCCTTGATCTTGCTGGTCGCCCGCCACGGCTCGTTGACGGCCGCCCGTCCACTGGCCTTTGCCGCGCTGGCAGGCCGATTGAGCGTGAGATTGCCTTCATAGCGCGGCGTACCATTCTCGACCGTGACCGTACCTTCGGTTTCAATATTCAATGCCCGTTCGGACGGGTCGATCACAAGCTTGACCTTCATCCCGCCGTCGCCGACGCGTCCGGTGGACAGACGGAAGAAATAGGCGTCGTCACCAATGATGAATCCGCCGTCCCCGCGATAGGGACCGGCAAGCGAGCGCACATCGCCCGTAAATGAAAGATTTTCGAGCACGCGCCGTGTGCCGCTGATGGCGTCCACCAGGATGATGCGGCCCTGTGCGATGGTCAGTCGCTCGATCGACAGGGCATCGCCCTTGATCCCTGCCGCCACGTTCGGCCATTCGACCGTTCCGTTGCGATTGAGCCGCACCGCGAATTCCGGCGAGATGACCCGTGCCTCGGCCGCTTTCAGCTCGCCCCGCATGAGCGGCCCGAGCGCAAGCTCCATGGCGAGCGCGCCCGCGCGCAGGCGGCTCTCGTCGTTCGGTTTTCCGATTTCGATCGCGCGCAATGTGATCGATGGGGTCGGCAGAACGCTGACGTTGATTGCGCCGGCGACATGCACCGGTACGCCGACCAGACGAGTCGCCTCGTCCTCGAAGAAGGCGCGGTGACTGCTCCAATTGACAAAATGCGGCCCCACCAGCGCTGTCACCAACGCCAGTATCAATGCGATCGCAATGCCCAAGAGCGTATTCTGCACGCTCGCTCCAGCGTCAACGTCCCGGCTTAATTGCCACTTTTTCAGGCCTTTAGGGCCAAATATCACTCAAAAAGCTTACCATGGCCGCGGCCGCCGACGGAACAGCACGGGTCGCTGACGTATGCAGCGGTTTACATTGCTTAACGTCGATATTGCCGCGAGTTTCGCTTTATTGAAGGCAAATCTGTGTCGGATTGCGAGGGCGCGTTGACGATATTAAAAGTTTTTCCCCAACCAAGCCGCCATTCACCAAATGGGCAAAATCTAAATCACAATCTTTCCCGGGTTCATGATGCCTAGCGGATCGAGCGCCTGCTTGATCGCGCGCATGGCCCGGAGCGCGGACTCGCCGAGCTCCCCCTTCAGGTATTTCATCTTGCCCTGCCCGATGCCGTGCTCCCCGGTGCAGGTGCCGTCCATGGCGACCGCGCGTTCGGCCAGCCTCTCGCAAAGCTTTTGCGCGCGTTCGAGTTCATCCGCGTCCGTCATATCGACCAGCAGCGTGAGATGGAAATTGCCATCGCCCACATGACCGATGATCGGCGCCACAAGCCGGCTCGCGGCGATGTCGGCTTGCGTCGCGGTCACGCATTCCGCCAGCCGCGAGATCGGCACGCACACGTCGGTCGCCACCGCCTGCGCGCCTTTACGCAGATCGCGCCCCGCCCAATAGGCGTCGTGCCGCGCCTGCCACAGCCGCGTGCGGTCCTCCGCTTTGGTGGCCCAATCGAACGGCCCGCCGCCGAGTTCGCTCGCGATTTCGCCGAAGCGTTTCGACTGCTCGGCGACCGACGCCTGCGTGCCGTGAAATTCGAGGAACAGCATCGGCACCTCAGGCAGCGTAAGTTTGGAATAGGCGTTGGAAGCCTTGACCTGCAGTGCATCGACCAGCTCGATCCGCGCCACCGGAATACCGGATTGAATGGTCAGAATGGCCGCGTTGCAGCACGCTTCGACCGATGGAAACGGACACACCCCCGCCGCCATCGCTTCCGGGATCCCGGAGAGCCTGAGTGTCAGCGACGTGATGACGCCGAGCGTGCCCTCCGCTCCGACAATGAGCCGGGTCAGATCGTAACCCGCCGACGACTTCTTCGCCCGCCGCGCGGTGGTCATCAGTTCGCCGTTCGCCAGCACGACTTCGAGCGCCAGCACGTTGTCCTTCATGGTGCCGTAGCGCACCGCGTTGGTGCCCGAAGCGCGCGTCGCCGCCATGCCGCCGAGCGAGGCGTCGGCGCCCGGATCGATCGGAAAGAACAGCCCGCTGTCGCGTAGATGTTCGTTGAGCGCCTTGCGGGTGACGCCCGGCTCCACCACGCAGTCGAGATCCTCGGCGTGCACCGCCAGCACGCGATTCATGTCGCGGAAATCCACCGATACCCCGCCCTGCGGCGCATTGATTTGACCTTCGAGCGATGTGCCGGTGCCGAACGGAATCACCGGCACGCGATGCCCCGCGCAGATGCGCACGATGTCCTGCACATCCTGCGTCGATTGCGGAAACACCACCGCATCCGGTGGCTGGTTCTCGATCCAGGTGGTCGTGTTGGCGTGCTGCTCGCGCACTGCGCTCGCGGTTGCCATGCGGTTGCCGAAACGCGCGGCTAGCGCCTGCACGACCGCCTCGATCGCCCTCGGATCGCGCCGTTCACCCGCATGGGATTCCGCAACCATTGCCATGCCGGCAGGTTAGCAGAAACGGCACAGCGCCGGCAAAGCGCCGGCGCTGCAACCAGATCGACGCGAACCCTTCAGGCCGATTTGCGCCAGGGGACGAGCATCGCCACCCGTTCGCGATAGCGGCTGTACTCGTCGCCGAACAGTTCGACCAGGTCGCGCTCTTCCAGGAAGATGCCGACGAAGATGTACGCGGTGATCACCGCCGCGAACAGCAGATGCCCGACCGTCATCGTCGGCGCCGCCCAGGACGCAATGATGAACCCCAAATAGATCGGGTGCCGCACGAACTTGTAGAGCACCGGGGTCTTGAACCGCATTCCGGGCATCTCGCGCCCGACCAGGTTGTTGGCGACCTGATGCAGCCCGAACAGCTCGAAGTGGTTGATCATGAAGGTGCTGGCGAACACCAGCGCCCAGCCGACCAGCGAGAGCCCCGTGACCGCCATGGCGATCTGCGGATCGGCGATCTGCCAGACCACCGCCGGCATCGGCCGCCATTGCCAGAACAGGAGATCGAGCGTGAGGCTGGCGAACAGCACGTAGGTGCTGCGTTCGACCGTCTTCGGCACAAACTGCGTCCACCATTGCTTGAACCCCTTGCGCGCCATGACGCTGTGCTGGATCGCGAACAGCGACATCAGCAAGAGGTTGACGATGAACGCATCGCCCGTCGACCCGACCGCGCCGGTGTCGATCGTTTTCGGCACCGGCAGTCCGGTGACGAAGCCGATGGCGTAGAGGATGGTAACGAAGAACGCCAGATAGGCGATCAGTCCGTAGAGGAATGCGATGAGGCGACCCATGGCGTGCGCCCTTTCTCGAGCGGAGGATTTCTGGCCGCGGTTCCCTCGCTCGGCGGGAGCCGCGGCCGTTGCGAAGCCGTTAGGCGAATCGATCCGGGCTCGACGTCGAGAAGAGCAGCGCGACCAACGAGCCGAGCGTCGCTAGGACCTTGAAGGGAGACTTACGCCCTACCCGCCCCATCACCTCTCGGATCGCCTGCCTGCGCAGCGAGATTGCCTGCTCCCGATAGAACGCGAAGTCGATCGGGCCGTCGTCGAGGCGACGGATTTCATGAAACTTCATGGCGCCCTCCGTCCGGCTGGGCTGTCGCGCCAGCGGCGCGATCAAGGGTTGCCGCCACGGCCGTGTTCGTCGGCGCGCATATCGTGCACGCCGTGCGATGCGTGGACTTTGATGCAGTGAAGACCAGTGCGGCGACCGTGGCGGTCACAAGAAGGATGGTCTTGAGCGAGGCCGCCCGCCGGCAGAATCTGCGCATCTGCGGCGTCAGCAGCGAGACCGGCCGCGCAAAATAGCCGTTGTAATCGATCGTGCCGTCGCGGAACTGACGGATTTCATAGGGCTGCATGACATTCTCCATTCATATCGGCGCGCGAAAATCGCGTTCGGCATGCGTGGAGAATGCCTGCACTGCGGCAATAAAACTTTGTCCGGCGCTTGATTTGTCCTTGAGAACGGCTTGATTAATGCTTGAGACGGGATCAAAGCCGCCAAGCGGGGGCATCTTGGCACTTTTTCTCTTTGCAGATCATGCGCTTGACACGGATCGCCGCGAGCTGCGACGCGGTTCCGCATTGATCGCGCTCGAGCCGCAAGTGTTCGATTTACTGGTCTATCTGCTGCAGAACCACGACCGCGTCGTCAGCAAGGACGACCTCATCGCAGCCATCTGGCAGGGCCGCATCGTCTCCGAATCCACCCTCACCAGCCGCATCAACGCCGTGCGCAAGGCCGTCGGCGACAGCGGCGAGGAGCAGCGTCTGATCCGCACCGTGCCGCGCAAAGGCTTCCGCTTCGTCGGCGCCGTAAGCGAAGCCGCGTCCGCCACCACGACAAGCCCCCCCGGCTAACCTCAGGCAGGAAATCCAATTCTGCACCGCCCCAGACGGCGTCCGCATCGCCTATGCGATCGCCGGCCAGGGTCCGCCCTTGGTCAAAGCCGCCAATTGGCTCAACCACCTCGAATACGACTGGAAGAGTCCGGTCTGGAGTCCGTTGCTCCACTCGCTGTCGCGCGAAAATCAACTGATCCGCTACGACGAACGCGGCAACGGGTTATCGGACTGGGACGTGCAGGACATTTCGTTCGACGCGTTCGTGAGTGATCTCGAGTCCGTGGTGGACGCCATCGGGCTCGACCGGTTCGCGTTGTTCGGAATTTCGCAGGGCTGTGCCGTCTCAATCGCCTATGCCGTGCGCCATCCCGAGCGTTTGACGCGCTTGGTACTCTATGGCGGATTTGCCCGTGGGCGCCGCAAGCGCGGGAATGCGCAGGAGGTCGAGCAGACCGACGCGATGCTCACGCTCATGCGCTTGGGATGGGGGCAGGAGAATCCGGCGTTCCGTCAAATCTTCACCACGCGCTTCGTTCCCGGCGGAACGACCGAACAGATCAATTGGTTCAACGATTTGCAGCGTATTACCACCTCGCCCGAAAATGCCGTTCGCATCGTGCAGGCCACGTCGAATCTCGATGTGACTGACCTGCTGCCGCAGGTGCGCGTGCCGACGCTCGTGCTCCATTGCCGCAACGATGCCGCACAACCTTTCGAGGAAGGTCGTCGGATCGCCGCCGGCATTCCGGGCGCGCACTTCGTCGCGCTAGAGGGAAAAAATCACGTGGTTCTGGAAAACGACCCTGCCTGGAACCAGCTGCTCGACGAAATCCGCAGCTTTCTCCGTCCGTGACGGCACCGGTTGCGGAAAGCCGTCTCGCCGTGAAAAACTGCCCCATGCTCGACCGCCGCGACCCCGAACCGCTGTTCTTTGCCCCGTTCGTCTCCTCGGTGATGCAGGTCGAGCCGGCGTGGATCGACTACAACGGCCATCTCAACATGGCCTACTACAACGTCCTGTTCGACCGCGCCGTCGACGAAGTATTCGAGCTGCTCGGCTGCGGGGCCGACTATGTGAAGACAAGAAATCTGTCGTTCTTCACCGCCGAAGCCCACGTCCGTTATCTGCGCGAGCTGCATGCCGGCGATCCGGTGCGCGTCACGGTTCAACTGCTCGATCACGACGCCAAGCGGCTGCATTACTTCGAGCAGCTGTTCCACGCCGATGAAGGCTGGGTCTCGGCCACCTCCGAGAACATGTCGCTGCACGTCGACATGACGGCGAAGAAGACCGCGCCCTTCCCCGTCGATCTCGTCGGGCGCCTCAATCAAATGAAATCAGCGCACGGCCAATTGCCGCGCCCGGAAGCCGCCGGGCGGAGCGTCGCGATGCCGGGCAAGACCGAGCGCGGCTAGTAGATCGTCCATAATCCCGGCGTCGCCAGCTCCAGCAGATGACCGTCTGGATCGCGGAAATAGAGGCTGCGGCCGCCGCGCTTCCAATCCGTCCGGCCCTCGATGGCGACGCCGCGCGCTGCCAGATGCTGCTCCCAGCGGGCGAGCTCGTCGGCCCCGATGGCGAATGCCACATGCAGCGGTCCGGCCCCGTCATGGCCCGGGATGATCCCGCCCGGCATGGCCGTGGTCTCCCGCGCGCTGCCCCGCTTGAAGATCAGCAGCACGTCGCGATCGGCGACGCTGTACGCGCGCAGGCGATTGTCCGTGAAGATCGCGGTCAGCCCGAGCTTATCTTCGTAGAATGCCCGCGCGCGCTCCATGTCATCGGTATAAAGGGCGGTTTCCAGAATGCCGTCGAGTTTCGGCATGGCTCCTCCTTGAGCACCTGATGCATTGAAGCGGACCATAAGTTACTGCGATTGACAGTTTTTGGTGCCGCTCGCTAGCATTCGCGCACATCATGCAAACTGCAAACAAAACGGGAGGCCATCGTGGCGGTTGAGCGGATTGATTACCAGGCCGGCAATGTGAAGGGCAAAGGCGCGCTGGTCTGGAATGAGAAGATCAAAGGTCCCCGGCCGCTGTTGCTGGTGATGCCGAATTGGCTCGGCGTCACCGAACCCGCCATCAAGCGCGCGCAGAAAATGGCCGGTGACAAATATGTCGCTTTCGTCGGCTGCATGTATGGCGAGGGCAAGACCTGCGCCGGCCCGCCCACCTCGCAGGAATGGATGATGGCCGTGCGCGCCGACCGCACCGAGGGCAGGAAGCGCGTCGTCGCCGCGCTCAACGCCATGGTGACCGAGGCGGATAAGCGCGGCATCGGCGACAAGACGCGCAAGGCCGCGGTCGGATTTTGTTTCGGCGGCGGCAACGTGCTCGAACTCGCGCGCACCGGCGCCGACGTCAACGCCGTGATCTGTCTGCACGGCGACCTCGGCACCACCATGCCGGCCAAGAAGGGCGACATCAAAGCCGCCGTTTTCGTGATCCACGGCTCCAAGGACCCGGTGGCGCCAAAAGTCCAGCGCGACGCGCTCGAAGCCGAGCTCGATGGCGCCGGCGCCAATTGGCAGATGCTCGATTTCGGCGGGCGGCTGCATTCCTTCAGCGAAGAAGAAACCATGATGCCCGGCGTTGCCGAGTACAACGCGCCGGCCGCGCACCAGACCTATCGCATGCTCGACGACTTCATCCAGGACGCCTTCGCAAAGAAGCTCTGAACCCCGTTTGGGCAACTGCCCGACATAGCGCGCGACGGCCCTCGCAAAAACCGTCCGCCGGTGCCATTTTCTGTCCATGATTCTCATGGACATGGCATCGCTTGGCTGATCCGGCACAACGTGAACCTGCTGAATCCACAGACTTTTCGGCGCCCGCGCCGGGAGGCATTGCCGCGCGCGCGCTGGCCGGTCGCGCCGGCGGCGCCGCCTATCTCGCCGACCTCAACCCCGAGCAGCGCCGCGCGGTGGAAACGCTCGACGGCCCGGTGCTGGTGCTGGCCGGCGCCGGCACCGGCAAAACGCGCGTGCTCACCACCCGCATCGCGCACATCCTGGCGACCGGCCGCGCGTATCCTTCGCAAATCCTGGCGGTGACCTTCACCAACAAGGCCGCGCGCGAAATGAAGGAGCGCGTTGGCCAGATGGTCGGCCAGGTGGTGGAAGGCATGCCCTGGCTCGGCACCTTCCACGCCATCGGCGTGAAGATTTTGCGCCGGCACGCGGAGCTCGTCGGCCTCAAGTCCGACTTCACCATCCTCGACGAGGACGATCAGGTCCGCCTCATCAAGCAGCTGCTCGAAGCCGAGAACATCGACGACAAGAAATGGCCCGCGCGCGTGTTCGCCGGCATGCTCGATCACTGGAAGAACCGCGGTCTCACGCCCGATCAAGTGCCGTCCGGCGAAGGCGCGGTGTTCGCCAATGGCCGCGGCAAGAAACTCTACCAGGCCTATCAGGAGCGGCTGAAGACGCTCAACGCCGTCGACTTTGGCGATCTGCTGCTCGAATGCATCCGCCTGTTCCGCGAGAATCCGGAAGTGCTGCGGCAATATCAGGATCGTTTCAAATTCATTCTGGTCGACGAATACCAGGACACCAACGTCGCGCAATATCTCTGGCTGCGGCTGTTGGCGCAGCGCACTTCCTTATCCTCCCCCCCTGCGGGAGAGGGAACAGAACAAAAAAACATCTGCTGCGTTGGCGATGACGACCAGTCGATCTACGGCTGGCGCGGCGCCGAAGTGGACAACATCCTGCGCTTCGAGCACGACTTCCCCGGCGCGAAAATCGTCCGTCTCGAACGCAACTACCGCTCCACCGGCCACATCCTCGCCACCGCCGCCCATCTGATCGCGCACAACCAGGGCCGCCTCGGCAAGACGCTGCACACCGAGGACGTCGACGGCGAGAAGGTCACCGTCACCGCCTGCTGGGATTCGGAGGAGGAAGCCCGCGCCATCGGCGAGGAGATCGAGTCGCTGCACCGCCAGGGCCACGCCCTCGACGAGATCGCCATCCTGGTGCGCGCCTCGTTCCAGATGCGCGAGTTCGAGGACCGCTTCGTCACCCTCGGCCTGCCCTATCGCGTGATCGGGGGCCCGCGCTTCTACGAGCGCGCCGAAATCCGCGACGCGCTCGCCTACCTGCGCGTCATCCATTCCCCGTCCGACGATCTCGCCTTCGAGCGCATCGTCAATGTACCCAAGCGCGGCCTCGGCGACGCCAGCGTGCAAGTCCTGCACGACTATGCCCGCAAGCACCGCGTCCCGCTCACCGAAGCCGCCCGCGTCGTCGTCGAGACCGACTCGCTCGGCGCCAAGGCGCGCAGCTCGTTGCGCGGCTTGCTCGAAGGTTTTTCGCGCTGGCGCTCGCAGAACGACTCGCTTCCGCATAACGAACTGGCCGAAATCGTGCTCGACGAGAGCGGCTACACCGAGATGTGGCAGAAGGACCGTTCCCCCGACGCCCCCGGCCGCCTGGACAATTTGAAGGAGCTTGTGCGTTCCATGGAGGAATTCGAAAACCTCGCCGGCTTCCTCGAGCACATTTCGCTGGTGATGGATACCGACTCCGATGCCTCGGCCGACGCCGTCAACATCATGACGCTGCACGCCGCCAAGGGCCTCGAGTTCGACACGGTATTTCTGCCCGGCTGGGAGGAGACCGTGTTCCCCAATCAACGCTCGCTCGACGAGCAAGGCCGCGCCGGACTGGAAGAGGAGCGTCGGCTGGCGCATGTTGGAATTACCCGTGCGCGCAAACGCGCGAAGATTTTCTTCGCCACCAATCGCCGCACCCACGGCCTGTGGCAGACCAACATTCCCTCACGTTTCCTTGACGAATTGCCGCCTGCCAACGTCGAGGTAGCCGAAAGCAAGGCCGGCTTTGGCGCGGGCGGAAATTTCGGCGGCCCTTTCGGCCCCTCGCGCTTCGACCAAGCGGCGAGCTTCGGCTCGGACTATGGCTCGCCCGGCTGGCAGCGCGCGCAGAAGCGCCGCGGCGGATTCTCCGAGGACGAGCAATCGGATTTCGCCGACGCCGCCGAAGGCGGCCGGATGGGGACAAACTTCCAACGCAATGCCCGCCGCCGCCACGGCCCGCTCACGGTCGAAGGCGAGCTGGTGGCGAAATCCACCGGCACCGTATCCGCCTTCTCACCGGGCGATCGCGTGTTTCATCAGAAATTCGGCAACGGCAATGTGGTCGCGGTCGACGGCAACAAGCTCACCATCGCCTTCGACAAGGCCGGCGAGAAGCGCGTGGTGGATTCATTCGTGGAGCGTGTATAAGCACGCCGAGACATGACGCGCGCTGCTTATTGACTGATTCTTCGATGCTCCCCGCCCCTCCCCCGCTCTCCGTCTTCACCAAAGCGGAGCGTCGCCTCATCCGCCGCCTGCCCACGCCCGAGGCCGTGCAGCGCTTCCTCAACCGCCTGCCCTACAACACAGAACGCCAGCGCGAGACGCTGCGCAGCTTCCGTCAGACCGTGCGCCACGGCCGCGCGCATTGCGCCGAATCGGCGATTTTTGCCGCGACCGTCCTCGAGCAGCACGGCTATCCGCCGCTCATCCTCAGCATCGAATCGATCGACTATCTCGACCACGTCATCTTTCTTTATCGCCGCAACGGCCGCTGGGGCACCATCGCGCGCTCGCGCGATCCCGGCCTGCACGGCCGCAAGCCGGTGTTTCGCTCGGTCCGCGCGCTCGCCGCGAGCTACATCGACGAATACGTCGACGCCACCGGCTGCGTGCAGGGATTTGCCTACGTCGATCTGCGCCGGTTCGTCGCCATCGACTGGCGGTTCTCGAGGAAAAATCTCTGGGCGCTGGAACGCGTCCTGACCAAGACCCGGCATCGCCGCATCAAGGTGCCGCGCAAGCGCCTGCTCGACATGCGCGCGCGCTATCTCGCGTATCGCGAAAAGCACGGCGGCAGGAAACCGTTGTTCTACCGCGGCCGTAAAAACTGGACGGCAATTCCCAAAGAGTTTCACCGCCCCACAAATGAAACACGCCGGCGCCGACGAAGGCACCGGCGCGTTGTCGGATCACGCCTACGCAACATGGGTCACACGGCACGCACACGCGATCGCGGTACGCCGCCCAAGCGACGGCTCAAACGGCGCACCGGAAAGCTTTAACGCGGCAGTTCGACGAACTCGCGCTCCTCGCGTTTCGCCTGCTCGTCCGCCTTGAACGGCTCAGCCGGCATCTGCAGCACGGTCGCACGCTGGCCGGGCATCAGCTTGGTCAGCGGAATGATTTCGCCGCTCGCGAATTCGAGCGCGTCGTGATGCGCGTGCGGCACATGCAGGTCGATCTGGCGGAAGCGCGCCACTTTCGTGGGCAGCCGCGTCACCGCGTAGGTGACGGGATGCTCGTACACCACCTCATCGTCGAAGGCGATTTCGGTGCCCGGCCGTAAGCACACGGCCGTATTCACGTCTTCGACGGAAGCAAATCCGCGCGTAATCGTATTGGAGAAGGTCGTCGTCACCAGCCGGTCGGCCACAGCCGCCCGCCGTGATGCCACGTGTTCGAGGCTGTAATCGCACATTGGTACTCTCCTGTAAAAACCACGGGGGTATTGGCCCTAGGACATAAACACCGACCAGGGCCCTACGTTCCCGCCCCCTCATTCTTGGGGAATGGCGTGGCGCCAATATGACCCAATGTGACATTGCAGCCACTACTTTAGGCGCGTTTTACGAGCCCAATGACCACCAACAGCAAAATGGCGCCGATTGTGGCTGAAATAACGGCGCCGAGAAATTCGCCGCCGATGTTCAGGCCGATCCTCGGAAATACAAATCCTGCGATGACGGCGCCGATGATTCCGACGGCGATGTCACCGACCACGCCGAAACCCGAACCGTGCACGATCTTTCCCGCGAGCCAGCCCGCGATCAGGCCGATCACCAACCAGATTATGACAGACATTGATTCCCCCTCCGCGCCGACCGCCATTCGACGCTCAACGGTGCAAGCATATTCGATTCTGCCGCGCACCGGCCACCGCCTCGCGGCGCTTTATTCCCAGATCGGAGAATTTTGATTTTCGCCATTCTGGTACGGCGGTACGGGACAACAGCACGACTGTCTCGCTATTCTTCCAGCGCCGCGCCACCGCCCATCAGAGCGGCGCGCGTTTTGGGAGGATGCCATGTTGGGAACTTACCGTTTTGCCTGTTTGGGTGTCGCATGCGCGCTGGCCACGCCCGCCAGCGCCGATCTGCTCGTGCAGAAATCCATCTCGGCCGCCATCGCGGTCACCATTGCCACCACCGCGATCGAGACCTGCAAGGCCAACGGATACAAAGTATCGGCCACCATCGTCGGCCTGAACGGCGAGGTGATCGTGCAGATTCGTGGCGACGGCACCGGTCCGCACACCATGGAGAACAGCTTCAAGAAGGCCTTCACCGCGCGCACGTTCCGCATCCCCTCAGGCGACATGGAAGATCGCCTGAAGAAGAATCCGCAGATGGGCGCGCAATTTCTTACCGGCTTCACCACCGCGCGCGGCGCGCTGCCGATCAAGGTCGGCGAGGACGTGATCGGGGCGGCCGGCGTCTCCGGCGCACCGGGCGGCGAGAAGGACGAAGCCTGCGTCAAAACCGGCATCGACAAGGTCGCGAGTCAGCTGAAATAACCCCGGCAATTCCTTGACGGGCGACCAACTCACTTCACCCCTCTTGGCAGGGATGAAGTGTGGCGGGACTACTTCGCCTCCATGGCCTTGCGCACGCGCTCGACCAGTTCGGGCGGCGTGCGCGACACCTGCTCGACCAGCGCCGCGACCTGCTCGCCGCTGAGCGCGTCGACCTCGATCTTGAGCTTGTCGGCCTCTGCCAGATAGGCCGGATCCTTCACCGTGGCGTCGAACGCGCGTCGCAGCGCCTGCGCGCGGTCGGCCGGCACGTTTGGCGGCAGGAAAAATGGTCGGCCATATTCGAGCCGCGCCACGGCAAACCGCAGGATCTGCCGATCGGCTTCGCTTTTGGCAAACTCGAAGATCAGCGGAACGTCGGGCAATTCGGGATTCTTCTTCAGCGCCCATTGCGTGAGAAATCGTATCTTCTTCTCCGCGATCCAATTCGAGTTTATCGCCTTGAGCGTCGACCAATTGGCGAGCGTGCCCTGAACTTCGCCTCGCTCCATGGCGAGGTGGATCTTCGGCGTGCTCTCGTAACCGTTTATGACCTTGAACTTGGTGCCGAACACGCTATTGGCGAGCATGGGAAAATCGAACTGGGTCGAGCCCGGCGCCTGCGCGCCCATGACGGTTTCGGTGTTGACGACGTCCGCGAATTTCTGCACCGGCACCGAATTCCATACGTAAAGCACCTGCGTTTCCCGGTTCGTGCTGCCAAGCCAGATCAGCTTGTTCGGATCGAAACGCGCGCCCTGCGGCTGCAGTTGTGGCGTGGTCGGCATGCCGTTGAACGACGCGCCGATCGCGGTGCCGTCGAACGGGCCGGTCGCGAACAACTGGTTGGTCATCGTCAGACTGCCGGCGCCGGGCTGATTCTGCACGATGATCGTGGGCTGGCCGGGAATGCGCGCCGCCATGTATTTGGCGAGCAGCCGCGCATTGATATCGTAACCCGAGCCGACACCGATGCCGACCACAAGCCGCACCGTTTTGCCCTTGTAGAACGCCGCCACTTCGTCTTGCGCCAGCGCCGGCGCAACGAAGAGCGCCACGAGACTCAAAAATCCCGACGCAAAACTCAGCCGAATCTTTCTCATCACGGCACCGCCTTCATCACCACTTTGCGACATCCATTCTGGCAAATTTGCGCGCAATAGAAAGGCCGATTACTGCCCGATCAGCCACGCCTCGTAGCGTGCTTTCAGCGCCTCGGTTTCCGGCAGCCCGTCATAATGCACCGGATTTGCCAGCGCGCGGCCGGCCGCCATCACGCGGTAAGCCATGTAGCGATATTGTTGGGGATATTGCGCAGCATTGGCCGCCTGCATCAGCTTCACGAACACGATTGACGGCTCGACCGGATCGAGCCGGTCCTGCTCGTAGATCGCCGCGCGTTCCACGATGCGCCAGTGACCGTCGCGCCGTTCGATGCGGTCGAGGAACCGCGCCCGCGAGGTCAGATCGACCCACAGGCCCTCGATCTGCTGCCGCACCAGGATGGCGACATTGGTCTCGGCGACCGCCCGTGATTTCACGCCGCGCACCGATGCCGGCCAGCACTGATGCTTGGCGATCGAGCCCTTGCCGAAGTTCTGCCGGCAGCGCGCGACGAACTCCGCAAACGGCCCGCGGAACCATGACACTGCGATCACGCCGTCCGGGTGAAACGTCGCCAGGAGTTCGTCCCAGCGGCCCTGATCGCGGGCGAGCCCCCACTTTTGAACGAGATCGGCGCAAGCCTGTTTGTCGGCAATATCCATGGGCCGGTTCGGGGAAAACTGCGGGAGTATGTTCGGGCGAAAGTGAGATTTCGCCCATGGCAAGCGCACCAAGCTTAGCCGATTTGCGGCGCGGCCCCAGTCGAAGTCTGTGGAGATTTGTGTATAGGTGCGCCGCCGAAGGCCAGACAGCCTGTGCAATATCGGCCAATGTTCCTGTGGACGAGCCCTCGGATATCGACTTGATAAGACCCTGAACAACGAGCGCACCACCCCAGGCCCCTTTTGCCGCGTCATCCGAACCCAAATCCGAAAACCTACGTCGCTCGCTTGCCCGCCGCCGAGACCGAGGCCCGGCGCATCGCCAATCTCTTGACCGAGAGTCTCGATCCTACGCTGGCCGTCTGCGCCGCATTCGAAGCCCCGGACGGTTGGCAGGTTGAGGTGCATTTCGTGGCGCCGCTCGATGCATCGCGACTGCGGACACTGGTCGCGTCGGCTGCCGGCCCTGCCCATGTGAAAGCATTGCGAATTGCGCCCGCGCCGGCCCGCGACTGGGTCGCGGCCGGTCTGGCGGGCCTACCGCCGGTTGAGGCCGGCCGCTACTTCGTGCACGGTTCGCACGACCGCGCGCGCGTACCGATCAATCGCATCGCCATCGAGATCGAGGCCGCCCTGGCCTTCGGCACCGGCCATCATGGCACCACGCGCGGCTGCCTGCTGGCGATCGACGCACTGATGAAACGAAACAAACCGCGAAATATTCTTGATCTCGGAACCGGCTCAGGCGTGCTCGCCATCGCGGCGGCAAAAACGCTCCGCACCCGCGTGCTCGCAACCGATATCGACAGTTGCGCCGTGCGCACCGCGCGCCACAATGCCCGCCACAATCACGTCGGCGTCTACGTCGAAACGATAGGTGCGGCTGGTCTCCTCGCGCCGCGTTTCAATGCCTGCCGGCGCTTCGATCTCGTGCTCGCCAACATCCTGCTGGCGCCGTTGCAGAGGTTGGCCGCGCCGCTCGCGCGGCGTCTTGCCCCCGAGGCGCGCATCGTGCTGTCGGGCTTGCTTCCCGCCCACGCCAATGCCGCGATCGCCGTTTATCGCGCGCAGAATCTCGCGCTTGAACGGCGCATTGAATGCGAAGGATGGACCACGCTGGTGATGAAACGGCCGCAGCCTGGCGCCGCGACGGCGCCGTCGTCAGTGCATAGATTCGTCTTTGGCTGACGCGCGCCGTTTCTTGTCGGACTTGCGCGGCGCAGTCGCGGTCTTCTGTCCGCGGCTGATTTCGCGGTGCGCGTGGCGCATACCCGATTCCGCGAGCGCATCCATCATCTGCAGCAACTTGCGGCGCACGTTCGCGACGGAATTCGTCAGATTAACGCCGAGCCCAGCCATGAGGTCTCTCCATCCGATGACGGTATGGTCGAGTGCCTCCCCTTTATTATTATTGCAGTGCAGCATACACGATTCGGAGGCCATTTCCAGCATCTTGGCCGCATGGGTCCCTTGCCCGACCCGCAATGCACGAAACATCGTGCTTTCCGGACCTTTGACGCGCCGCCAATTGCTCCCCGACAAGCCCACCCATAGATTGCCGGCATGTTCGAGGCCCGCTTTCAGTCGTTTGAGGACCCGGCCCGCTCGGCGACGGGTCCGCGCGTGGCGGCCTTACGCACGGAACTGACGCGCCGCGGGCTTTCCGGTTTTATCCTTCCCCGCGCCGACCGCCACCAGAACGAATACGTGCCACCGAGCGAGCAGCGCCTCGCATGGTTGACCGGCTTCACCGGCTCGGCCGGCTGCGTCATCGTGCTCGCCGACCGCGCCGTGCTGTTTGTCGACGGTCGCTACACGCTGCAGGCGCGCGACGAGGCGGATGTTTCAATTTTCGAATTCGCGCATCTGGTCGAAACGCCGCCGGCCCAATGGTTGGAAGCGAACCTCCCGGCCGGCGCGAAGCTCGGCTATGACCCGTGGTTGCATACGGCCGACGGCGCCGAGCGGCTTGCGAAAGCCTGCGCCGCTGCCGGCGCTTCTTTCGTGCCGGCCGAGCCCAATCCAATCGACGCGCTCTGGACCGATCGCCCGCCGCCGCCATCCGGCGCGGTCACGCTGCACGATCTGAAATTCGCCGGCGAAGCCGCCGCATCGAAACTGAAACGCATCACCGCGGAACTCGCCAAGGCCAAGGCTGACGCGCTCGTCGTGTCCGATCCGGCTGCTGTCGCCTGGATCTTCAACATCCGCGGCGCCGACATCGCGCACGTGCCGGTGACGCTCGCCTTCGCCATCGTCCCGCAATCCGGCCGGCCCTCGCTTTATGTGGAGGGTGCCAAGCTCAGCAATGCCGTGCGCCATTCGCTCGCGGAACTCGCCGAAATCCGCGCGCCCGTCGAATTCGTCCGCGATCTGACCGCGCTCGGCCAGGCCAAACGCACCGTTCGCCTCGATCGGGCGACCGGCGCCGACGCCATCGGCCGCATCGTGACCGCGGCCGGCGGCAAGGCGCGGCGCGGCAGCGATCCCATCGCGCTGATGAAGGCGGTCAAGAATCCGGTGGAGATTGCGGGCGCACAAGCGGCTCATCGCCGCGACGGTGCGGCAATGGCGAAATTCCTCGCCTGGTTCGAACGCGAGGCGCCGACCGGCAAGTTGACCGAAATCGAGGCCGTCGAAGCGCTGGAAAGTTTTCGCCGCGAGAGCGGGCTGCTGAAAGACGTGTCATTCCCGACCATCGCTGGCGCCGGCCCGCATGGCGCGATCGTCCACTACCACGTCACCCGCAAGACCAACCGCAAGATCGCGCCGGGCGAATTGTTCCTGGTCGATTCCGGCGCGCAATACGAAGACGGCACCACCGACATGACGCGCACCATCGCCGTCGGCGAGCCATCGGCCGAAATGCGCACGCGTTTTACGCTGGTGCTCAAGGGCCACATCGCCATCGCGCGCGCGGTATTTCCCGACGGCACCACCGGCGCTCAGCTTGATTCGTTTGCGCGGGCGCCGCTCTGGGCTGCCGGCCTCGACTTCGATCACGGCACCGGCCACGGCGTCGGCAGCTATTTGTCCGTGCACGAAGGTCCGGCGCGCATCTCGAAGCTCGGCACAGTGGCGCTCAAGCGCGGCATGATCCTGTCTAACGAACCCGGCTACTACAAAACCGGCGCCTACGGCATCCGCATTGAAAATCTGGTGCTGGTGACCGAAGCGCCCGCGGTCCCCGGCAGCGAAAAGCCGCTCAATGGGTTCGACACGCTCACCTTGGCGCCGCTCGACCAGCGGCTGATCGATCCCGCGCGGCTCACGTCCGAAGAAACGTCCTGGCTCGACCGCTATCACGAGAACGTGGCCAAGGCCCTGGCGCCGCTCGTCGACACCGCCACTCGGGCATGGCTCGATCGCGCGACCAAACCGCTGCGCTAGGCGCCCTTCCCGACCAGTTTGAACCAGCCGTCCTCGTCCAGCACCGTCACGCCGAATGTCTTGGCGTTGTCGAGCTTCGAGCCCGCGCCCGGACCGGCCACCACGTAATCGGTCTTCTTCGATACCGAGCCGGCGACTTTTGCGCCCAGCCGCTCGGCCATGGCCTTGGCCTCGTCGCGTGTCATTTTTTCCAGGCTCCCGGTGAACACCACGGTCTTTCCCGAGACCGGCGATTCGACCATCTTCTCCGCATCGAGCACGCGCACTTGTTTGGTGAGCCGCTCGACGATGCCGAGATTGTGCTTCTCGCGGAAATACGCCGCCAGGCTGTCGATCACCGTGTCGCCGATCTGATCGAGCGCGTCCATGTCCTGTCGCGTCTCGCTATCGCCCTTGGCCAGCAGCTGACAGGCGTCGTGAAAGGCCCGCCATGTGCCATAGCCGCGCGCCAGCGCCAGCGCCGTCGTATCCCCGATATGACGTATGCCGAGCGCATAGATGAAACGGTCGAGCGCGATCTCGCGCCGCGCACGGATGGCGACAAACAGATTGCGCACGGAAAGCTCGCCGAATCCTTCCTGCTCTTCCAGTTTGATTTTGTCGTTGCGTTCCTCCAGCGTGAAAATATCGCCCGGCTCCTTGATCCAGCCCTTCTCGAAGAAAAACTCGATCTGTTTCTCGCCCAGGCCGTCAATATCGAACGCGCGCCGCGAGACGAAATGCTTCAGGTGCTCGATTTTCTGATACGGGCAGGCGAACTCGCCGGTGCAGTGCGCCCGCGCCCCTTCCTCGCCGGTCGCGATTTCCTCGCGCTCGATCGGCGTCTTGAGCGGACAAGGGCAATGCGTCGGGAAGTGATAGGGTTTGGCGTCCTTCGGACGCTTGTTGATGATGATGTCGACAACCTGCGGAATCACATCGCCCGCACGTTGAATGATCACCGTGTCACCTCGACGCAAGTCATGGCCGCCGCGGATGTCTTTGCCGTCGCTCCCGACACCGCGGATGTAGTCCTCGTTGTGCAGCGTGACGTTCTGCACGATGACACCGCCGACGCCGACCGGCTCGAGTTTGCCGACCGGCGTGAGCGTCCCGGTGCGGCCGACTTGAATCTCGATATCCCTCAGCACGGTGATCGCCCGCTCAGCCGGAAATTTGTGCGCGATCGCCCAGCGTGGACTGCGCGAGACGAAACCGAGACGCTCCTGCCAGTCGACGCGGTCGATCTTGTAGACGACGCCGTCGATGTCGTAGTCGAGCTTGGCGCGCCCCTCCTCGATGTCACGGTGGAAGGCGAGCAGTTCCTCCACCGAATGGCGGATCTTGGTGAGCGGATTGGTCTTGAAGCCGCAGGTCTCGAACCACTTGACCATGCCGGACTGTGTCGCCGCCGGCATCGCGCTCATCTGCCCCCAGGCGTAGGCGAAGAAATGCAACGGTCGCGACGCGGTGATCGCCGGATCCTTCTGCCGCAGCGAGCCCGCGGCCGAGTTGCGCGGATTGGCAAAAATCTGCCCGCCCGCCGCCTGCTGGCGCTGGTTCAGCGCAAGAAAATCCGACTTGGTCATATAGACCTCGCCGCGCACTTCACAGATGTCCGGCACGCCCCGGCCCTTGAGCTGATGCGGCACGTCCTTGAGCGTCAGGATATTGGCGGTGACGTCCTCGCCTTCACTGCCGTCGCCGCGCGTGGCGCCGTTGACCAGCTTGCCATGCTCGTATCGCAACGACATTGAAAGCCCGTCGATTTTCGGCTCGGCTGTGAACACGATCGGCTCGCGATCTTTCAAATTCAGGAATCGCCGGATACGACCGACGAAATCCTCCACATCGTCATTGCTGAACGCGTTATCCAGCGAAAGCATCGGCACCGCATGCCGCACCTTGGCGAAGCCGCGCGCCGGCGCAGCGCCGACCTGCATCGACAGGCTTTCCAGCGTGCGCAGGTCCGGAAAGCGTTTCTCGATCGCCTCGTAGCGCCGGCGCAGCGCGTCGTACGCGGCATCCGAAATGATCGGCGCGTCCTCCTGGTAATAGCGCCGGTCATGCCCGGCGATTTCGACGGCAAGGCGCGCGTGCTCGGCTTTCGCCTGCTTTTCAGTCAGGCGGTCCACATCGATTTTCGAAAAGGTGGCCTTGGCGGCCGTTCGCGAGCTCATGGCCTAGATAGATATATGACCTTGACAGGTGCGAGAGATACCCGAATTCAATTCTTTGCGCCCCATTTGGCAAGCCAGGCCGGCAGCACGGCCGGGTTGACCACATAACGCGGAGCCCGCCCGGTCAGAATACGATCGAGATTATCGCGCGTCGCGACCTCGAGAGAATGATGCGCCTCCGAAGTATGGCCCACCATGTGCGGCGTCAGGATCACATTGGGCAGCGCCCTTAAGGAGCTGTCGGCCGGCAGCGGCTCGATTTCGAACACATCGAGTGCCGCGCCCGCAATCGCACCCTGTTTGAGCATCGCAATCAGCGCTTTTTCGTCCACGATGGCCCCGCGCGAGAGATTGATGAAGATCGCACTGTTCTTCATCAGCCGCAGTTTTTCCGCGCTCAGCAGGCCGCGCGAATCGGCGTTGAGGCTCGCCAGCACCACGACCACGTCGCTCGTGCGCATCAGCGTATCGAGATCGACCCGCCGTATCGCCGGCAGTCCGGCGAGGTCAGCGTCGCGACGCGCGGCGTATTGCATGTGTGCACCAAACGGCGCCAACAGCCGCGCGCTCTCCTTGCCGATCTTGCCGAGCCCCACAAACCCGATGGTCTTGCCGCACAATTGCCGTGCGCGCAGCGGATCGGGCCGCGGCAGGCTCTTCCGGATCAATTCCTGCGTGCCGTTGAAATCGTACAGCGCGGCAAGAATGAGCAGTACCGTCGCTTCCGCCATGCCGGTGATGTTTTCCGACGTCTGCGCATTGGCGACGACCACGGCGCAGTCGGTCGCCGCCGCAAGGTCGACACCTTCGGTCCCCGTGATGGCGGAAACGATGGCGCGCAGCCGTGGCGCGGCCGTCAGCATGGCGCGCGTGACCGGAAAATTCGCGGCGCACAGCAACACATCGACGCCGTCCAACGGGTCAAGCGCGGCACCAAAGGCCTCGCGATTCGGATATCGCATGATGTGATGTCCGGACTTCTGCAAATCCGCGCCGATCTCGTCGAACATCGTGTTGTGCGTGTGCCAGCCGACAACGGCGATGTCGCAAGGTCCGGTCTTGGCCATGTCTGCCTGCGCGGAATTGACTAACTCGCGGCCTTGAGCAGCCTCTCGGCCGCCTTGCGCGCCTCGTCGGTGATTTTTGCACCCGCCAACATACGGGCGATTTCCTCGCGCCGACGCGCGGCCGGCAGCGCCGTGACACGCGTGGCCACGCGCTTGCCCTGCTCCGTCGCGTCCTTGCTGATGAGGTAGTGCTGCTCAGCACGCGCGGCGACCTGCGGCGCATGCGTTACCGTGATCACCTGCACGCGCTGGGCAAGCCGCGCAAGCCGCACGCCGATCGCATCCGAAACTGCGCCGCCGACGCCGGTGTCCACTTCGTCGAAAACCAGCGTGGGCGCCGAGCCGCGGTCGGCCAGCACCACCTTCAGCGCCAGCAGAAAGCGCGCGAGCTCGCCGCCCGAAGCGACTTTCATCAGCGGCCCCGGTCGCGTGCCGGGATTGGTCCGCACCCAGAATTCGACACGGTCGATGCCTGTCGGCCCGCAAGCCGCCGCATCGCTCTCGACCTCCGTGGAGAAGTGCGCGCGCTCGAGCTTGAGCGGCGTCAGCTCCGCGATAACCGCGCGATCGAGCTTCGCCGCCGCCCGCTTGCGCGCGGTGGAAAGTTTGGCGGCTGCGTCGTTGTATTTGTGCTCGGCTTCGCGCGCTGACGCTTCCAGCACTGCCAGCCGCTCGCTGCCCGCGTCGATCAGCCCAAGATCGGCGGCAAATTTGCCGGCGAGCTCGGCGAGCGCGTCGACCGGCGAATGGTACTTGCGGCCGGCCGTGCGCAACGCAAACAGCCGCTCCTCGATACGGTCGAGTTCCGCCGGATCGTGTTCCGCCAGCGTCAAAGCCTGCTCGAGTCGCCCACGCGCCTCTTCGATCGCCGAAAGCGCTGCGTCGAGTGCCTTCACCGCAGGCTCGATGAGATTGGGCGCCTGCGCCGCACGCCGCTCCAGCCGCCGGATCGCAGCGCCGAGCGCGGGCACCGGCGACGCCGTGCCGGCCACGGCATCATGCGCGTCGCGCAGGTCGGCGGAGACCTTCTCCGCCTGCATCATGCTGGCGCGCTTTTCCGCAAGCGCCGTCTCTTCTCCGGCTTGCGGCGCGAGCTTGGTCAATTCATCGACCGCATGGCGCAGCCAATCGGCCTCACGCCCCGCGCGTGCGACCTCGGCGCGATGGGATTCGACCGCTGCCCGTGCGTCCCGGCGCGCATTCCAGAGACGCACGACCGCCGCCGTATCGTCCTCGAGTCCACCGAACGCATCAAGCAGGCGCCGGTGCGTCGCCGCATCGACCAGTGCGCGCGCGTCGTGCTGGCCGTGGATTTCGACCAGCGCCGCGCCCAGGCTTTGCAGTGCCTGCACACTCGCCGGCTGATCATTGATGAAGGCGCGGCTGCGGCCGTCGGCGAACTGCACGCGTCTTAAGATCAGCGCTTCGTCGGCCGCGACACCGAGGTCAGCGAGCAGCGCACGCGCCGGATGATCGGCGGCAATTTCGAATGCCGCAGTCACCTGTCCCTGTTCGATCCCTTGGCGCACGAGGGTGGCGTCGCCGCGCGCACCGAGCGCCAGCGCAAACGCATCCAGCAGGATCGACTTGCCCGCGCCGGTTTCCCCGGTCAGCACCGAAAGGCCCGAAGCGAAATCCATTTCGAGCCGGTCGATCAGGACGATGTCGCGGATAGACAGTCGCACCAGCATGAAGCCGTTTCCATTTCGCTCGCGCCCCGACGAACTGCGCCGCGCGAGTCTCTTTCAAGCGAAGGTGCAAGACGCGGATGCCCGGCACAAGACCACGCGCCATGCTGTGGGTAATCCCGATTTGCCGGGGAAGCGATCAGCCGCCGGGGTTCGCCTTTGACCCGCCGATGCCCATTTTGGCGAAGGCGCGGCTGATCCAAGAGCCTTTGTTCTCGGACGGCTCGTGCCCGCCGGATTTCACCAGCTGATAGGCGTCCCTGTACCAAGGGCTGTCGGGGAAATTGTGCCCGAGCACGGCGGCCGCGGTCTGCGCCTCCGGCACGATGCCGAGCGACATGTAGGCTTCCGTCAGCCGCATCAACGCCTCTTCCACGTGCCGCGTGGTCTGATACTGCGTCACGACGATCTTGAAGCGATTGATCGCGCCGGTAAAATCCTTCTTGTCCAAATAGTAGCGCCCGATCATCATTTCCTTGCCGGCAAGCTGGTCGCGGGCAATGTCGAGTTTCCGTTTGGCGCTGATGGCATATTCCGTGTCGGGATATTTGCGTACGACCTCGTCGAGAGCGGCGATCGCTTTATCCGTGCGCGCCTGATCGCGCGTGATGTCGGTGATCTGGTCGAAATAAGACGATCCGATGATGAACTGCGCATAGGCGGCGTCCGGACTACCGGGATGCAGCGTGACATAGCGCTTGGCGGAAACGACCGCCTCTTCGTACTCGCCCGCCTGGTAGTGGCTATAGGCCGCCATGATGAGCGCCTTGCGCGCCCATTCCGAATAGGGGTGCTGGCGTTCGACCTCTTCGAACTTCTTCACCGCATCCTTGTATTCCTTGCGCTGGTTCAGAAGGAAAAGGCCCTCGTTGTAGAGCTTGTCGGCCGGCTCATCCGGCGGCAGCGCATCCTTGTCGCCGAACAGGCTGCAGCCGCAAATGGGGAGTGCCAAAAGCGCGAGCCCGAATAGGCTTGCGCATAATGAACGCCGCCGAACAGAAGCAGTCGACCTCAGCGGACGCCTATTCATCAAAGTGGAAATCCCGTCCTTAGGCGGGTGCCGGATGCGCCCGCGCATCCCTGGTAAATGAAAAACTCTGCCTGACCAATTGCTTAAGCTGACAATCGGCCAGGAATAAGGCGGTTTGGTTAGTCGCTTGTCGTTACGACACATCCGGGCCGTAGGCCGGCGCCAGCATCCCGGCGGTCACGTCGGCATAGCCACGGATCCGGCGGGTGGTCTCAGGCAGTTCGACGGTCGTCCAGGCGGACGGGTCCGACATCAGGGCATTAAGCACCGCGTGATTGAGCTTGTGGCCGCCGCGGACCGAGCGGTAGGCGCACAGCAGCGGCGCGCCGGCAAGCGCCAGGTCACCGATGGCATCAAGCGCCTTGTGGCGCACGAATTCATCGCTGTAGCGCAGGCCTTCCGGGTTGAGCACGCGGCTTTCGGTCACCACGAGGGTGTTTTCGAACGAAGCGCCGAGCGCGTAGCCTGAACTCCAGAGCTTTGCCACGTCACGCATGAAGCCAAAGGTGCGCGCGCGCGACAGCTCGGTTCGGAACGCGTCCGGCGACAGGTCAAGGGCCAGCGCCTGATGGCCGATCAGCGGATGATCGAAGTCGATCTCGATATCGAGCCTGAAGCAGCCCGGATTCGGCCGCAACTCACCATAAGCGTCGTCGAGGGCAACCTGGACCGGCTTCAAAACCTGGATGTAGCGCCGCGGCGCAGCCAGCATAACCACGCCGGCCTGTTCGATTGCGGCGACGAACGGAGCCGCGCTGCCGTCCATGATCGGCACTTCCGGTCCGTCGATTTCGATGGTGGCGTTGTCGACGCCAAGCCCGGAGAGTGCGGCAAGTACGTGCTCGGCGGTCGAGCAGAGCGGGCCATTCGCATCGCCAAGCACGGTCGCGAATTCGGTCGCGGTGACCGCGCGCACGTCCGCGCGGACTTCGCGCTCGGTGCGGTCATGCTTGTCGGTACGGACAAAAACGATGCCGGTATCGGCATCGGCTGGTAAAATTGTGAGGGTCGCCGGTAATCCGGAATGGACCCCAATACCACTGACAGCGGCTTGATCTTTCAGGGTAGTCTGTCGACCGGGCTTCATCGTCACTCCGCGGGCTCATCGAGCGGACGCACAAGATACGCAATGCGCTTGACCCGACTCGATCGGGGTCTCGATTTCGCCAAATTCCACGTCGGAGGATGATGCCCCACGGACTAACCGTCGTCCCCCGCCGTTCCCCAGGCGGAAACCCCTATAACGCGAATATCTTAATCACCTTGGCGCTGACGGCCAACTCACGCTTTCTTACCAAGTGTTACCTTCAAAATGCCGAGAAGTGGCCGTCAAACCGACGTTTCGTGGCGGCGAATGCCCATTCTCTAAGGGAAAACGCGGCCTTTCACGGGTTCCCCGGCGAAGCCTGTCCCGCTTTCCTCCGGTTCCGCGTTGATGACATTTGACTAGAAAACTCCCTTTTAAAGTTAACAATCAATGAGATCGCGGGTACGCGAAGGGGGCGTTTGAGGCTGAAAGGCCTCGGCCAACCGGCCGAGGCCTATTTTTTAGGCGATGACGTCAGTTTGCCTGCCGGCGCAAGAACGCCGGAATGTCGAGTTGATCGTCATCGATCGGCTTATAGGTCGTGGTTTGCCGGCCGTGCACGTCGAGCCCCTGCGGCGCCGGCCGCTTCGCATAATCCGATACCGGATCGGCCGGGCGTTGATCTTGCACGCGCGGCTGTTGCGGCGGCAGCGATTGCGGGAGCGGTGACTGCGGCGGCAGCGTCTGCGGCGGCAGTTGTGATTGGATGTGCGCCTGTAGCTGCGGCCGCGGCTGCGCCGGAGCCGGTTGCGGCACCGGACGCACCGGCAGCGGAGGCGCCGGCGGTTGCGCTGCCTCGCCTTCGCGCCGGCCAAGACCGACCGCCGCAAGGCGCTGGAGCAGCGTCATATGCCGTTTCTCCGGCAATTCCTCGGGTGGCAACTCGCCGCGCTGCTGACGAATCTGGTTCTGCCCTGGCAGTGGCAGCTCGTCGACGCGCGGCATGCGCGGCGTGCGCACATCCGTACGTTCAGCCTGAGGCGGGATGAAAACTGGCGGCGTTTCCGGCTGCGGCGGCTCGCTGACCGTCTGCTCCATGAAGAGCGAGGGTTTCGGCGGAATGGGCCGGATCGTGACCTCTTCGATGGCGTGCGGCGGCAGAACGGCGGCCGCCACCGCAGCCGTCGCGGCTTGATCGATGGCAACCTGCGATGGCCGTTGAACCGCGGCTGCCGGTGCCTGCACCGGCCTCTCGGTCCGCTCTATACGCTCGGCCACCCGTTGACTGTCGGCCTTGAGACGGTGCGTCAGCTCGGCAAGCCTTGATTCCGTCGAGTTCGGGCGCGCCGCGGTGACGACGTGATCGATGCCCGTGGCCACCACCGATACGCGGATCAGACCCTCGAGCGATTCGTCGAAGGTCGCGCCGACGATGATGTTGGCCTCCTGATCGACCTCTTCGCGGATCCGCGTGGCGGCCTCGTCGACCTCATAGAGGCCGAGGTCCTTGCCGCCGGTGATCGAAATCAGGAGCCCGCGGGCGCCCTTCATCGTCACGTCGTCGATCAACGGGTTCGAGATCGCGGCTTCCGCCGCCCGCAGCGCGCGCTTCTCGCCGTCGGCTTCGCCGGTTCCCATCATCGCCTTGCCCATTTCGCGCATGACCGCGCGTACGTCGGCGAAGTCGAGATTGATCAGGCCCTCTTTCACCATCAGGTCGGTGATGCAGGCCACGCCCGAATAGAGCACCTGGTCGGCCATGGCGAAGGCGTCGGCGAACGTGGTTTTTTCATTCGCCACGCGGAACAAATTCTGGTTCGGAATGATGATCTGCGTGTCCACGCACTTCTGCAGCTCGGCGATGCCGGCTTCGGCAAAACGCATGCGGCGCTGGCCCTCGAAGTGGAACGGCTTGGTGACCACGCCGACCGTGAGGATGCCGAGCTCGCGCGCGACCTTCGCGATGACTGGCGCCGCTCCAGTGCCGGTGCCGCCGCCCATGCCGGCGGTGACGAACACCATGTGGGCGCCGCTCAGATGATCGCGGATCTCATCGATCACCTCTTCGGCGGCTGCGCGGCCGACTTCCGGCTGCGATCCCGCGCCGAGGCCTTCCGTCACCTGCACGCCCATCTGGATGATGCGTTCGGCCTTGGACATGGTGAGCGCCTGCGCGTCGGTATTGGCGACGACGAAGTCGACGCCCTGCAGACCCGCGGTGATCATGTTGTTGACGGCATTGCCGCCGGCACCGCCCACACCGAACACCGTGATGCGCGGCTTGAGTTCCCGGATGTCGGGGATCTTCAGATTGATGCTCATGGTAGCCTCTTGCTTGGGCGGACGTTTCGTGCGCCGCCGGGTCGCGCCGGACCGCGGCCGGCTGATGAGTGAAAGCGGTGAATCCCTGCCCTGATCATCCGAAGCCCTCGCGAAGCCATCGTCCGACCCGGGCGAAATAGCCCGTCCCTGTCATGAGGTGCCGCGTTCGCCGCGGTTCGAAATGCTCAAGATGCGCGGTCTGCGGGTACACCAGCAGTCCGGCGGAGACCGCGAATGCCGGCCCCTTGGCCGCGTCCGGCAATCCGGAAACGCCAAGCGGCCTGCCGATCCGCACTTGCCGCCCGAGGATGCGGCCGGCGAGTTCCGCCAGACCGGTGAGCTGGCTCGCGCCGCCCGTGAGGATCACTTGCGCGCGCGGCTCGGCTGCGAACGGCGAATGCGCAAGACGATCGCGCACCATTTCGAGAATTTCCTCCACGCGCGGCTTGATGATGCGCACTAGGCGCGCGCGCGAAACGAATTGCGGCGGCTCGCGGTCGTCGTCGCTGACCGGCGGCACCGCGATCATGTCCCGCTCGTCCGATCCGCCCGCGAGCACGCTGCCGTAGAGCGTCTTGATCCGCTCGGCATGGGCGATGCGCGTGTTCAGGCCGCGCGCGAGGTCCATGGTGACGTGCAAGCCGCCGACCGCGAAACTGTCCGCGTGGATGAAACGGCCGCCGGAGAACACCGCCGTCGTGGTCGTGCCCGCGCCCATATCGATCAGCGCCGAGCCGAGATCGGCCTCGTCGTCCGCCAGCACCGCTAGGCCCGAGACATAAGGCGCCGCCACCATGGTTTCGACCTGCAGATGGCAGCGCTCGACGACGAGCATGAGATTGCGCATCGCTGCCGCGTCGGCGGTGACCGAGTGCATGTCGACCGCGAACTGCCGCGCCAGCATGCCACGCGGCTCGCCGATGCCGCGCACGCCGTCGATGGCATATCCGATCGGGAGCGAATGCAGCGCCACGCGGCCCTCACGCACAGAATGCCGGCTGCCGGCCGCGAGCACGCGCGCAATATCGCCCTCGGAAATCGTCGAGCCTGCGATGTTGATGCTGGCCGAATAAAGTTCGCTCGCGAGCCGCCCCGCCGATACCGACAGCACGACCGATTCAAGCTGCACCGAAGCTGCGCGTTCCGCCACATCCACGGCGTGGCGCACGACTTCCTCGGCCTCCACCAGATTGACCACGGTGCCGCTCTTGATGCCGGCCGAGCCGGTGTGTCCGATGCCGAGAATTTCGATGCCGTGGCTGCGCCGGCGCAGCACATCCTGCGGCGGATGCGGCCGCAATCGCGCGATCAGACAGACGATCTTGCTCGTGCCGATGTCGAGCGCCGCCACGATCGCCGCACGCCGCGGCGACACCGGTTTCATTTTCGGCGTGAGACCGTAATGGAGGTTCATGCCGCACCTCCCTTACGCTTGAGCTTCTTGTCCAGCTCCTTTTCGCGCTCGCGCGCCGCGTCCTCTTTGGCTTCCGCAGCTTCGTCCGAGAGCCGCACGACCACGCGATCGGGCAACCGCAAATCGATCGTTTCGATGTCGCGCGAAAGCAGTTTCTTGACGCGATCGAGCTCCATCAGCGTGTCGAGCGCGCGCCCGGCATCGAACTCCGGCAACTTGATCTCGATGCCATTCTTGAGTTTCAGATTCCAACGCCGTTCCGCCACCAGCGACGACGCATAAATTTGCGGACGCAGCGCCGGATATTTTCCGATCAGCGCCAGAAAATCACGCGCCCCCGTATCGGCGCCCGCCCCGACCACCAGCGGAAGCGCCGCGAATTGGCCGTCGGTGTATTCCTCCAGCACCTTGCCATCGGCCGCGATCACCGAAATCTTGCGGTCCTTCTGCCAAAGCGCGAAGGCTTTGCGCTCGACGATTTCGATGTGCAGCTGATTGGGGTAAAGCTTCAGCACTTTCGCTTCCGAAATCCACGGGTTGCTCATCAGCCGCTCGCGCGCATCCGCCGCGTCGAGGAACAGCAGTGAACTGCGCGGCGTGATGCCGAGCGCGCCCAGCACCTCATCGATGGTGACGTGGCGCTGACCTTCGAGCGCGACTGATTTGATGCGGAAGCCAAGTGAATTGGCGGCAGCATCGCGGACATCGCGCAGCTCTCCCGCGATCGTCGGACCGAGGTCGGCGCAGACCACGCCGTAACCGGCGCTCGCGATCAGCAGCAGCGCCGATGCGGCAATGCCGACGCCGCGCGGCGGATCGAGCTCGATCACCGGCTTGAGCCAGCGCCGCAATAGCCGCTGCCAGCCGATTAGAAAATCGGCTGTGCGGCGTCGCGCGCGCGCGAAGCTGTTGCTCAGCGGTTTAGCGAGGCGTCCTCGACCATCCATTGCACTAGCTCTTCGAACGACATGCCCGCATATTGTGCGAGTTCCGGCACGAGCGACGTTTCCGTCATGCCGGGTTGCGTATTCACTTCGAGACAGAACAAACCCTCGATCCCCGCGCTACGATCGTCGTAGCGAAAGTCAGCGCGGCTCACGCCGCGGCACCCGAGCGCGCGATGCGCCGCCAGCGCTAATCTGCGGACCTCTTGGTAAACAAATGGTGAAATTTGTGCCGGAAGCTCATGTTTTGAGCCTCCTGGCGCGTATTTCGCCTCATAGTCGTAAAACCGCACTTTTGGCACGATTTCGATGACATCCAGGGCACGATCGCCCATGACGGCGCAGGTCAGCTCCTTGCCGGGGATGTAGCGCTCCACCAGCACCTGCTCCCCGAAGGTCCAATCCGGCCTTGTCAGCTCCTGCGGCGGGTGGGCGTGCTGTTCGGTGACGATGAAGACGCCGACGCTCGACCCCTCGGCGACCGGCTTGATCACGTAGGGCCGGGACAGGACGTGGGTTTTCGCCGCCTCCTGGCGCGATACCACCTTGCCTTCAGGAACCGGAACGCCCGCCGCCGTCATCACGATCTTGGCGAGCTCCTTCTGCATCGCAAGCGCCGAGGACAGGACACCGGAATGCGTGTAGGGCACCCCGACGATCTCCAAGATGCCCTGCAGCGTGCCGTCTTCCCCCGGCCGGCCGTGCAACACATTGAGCGCCGCGTCGGGCTTGAGTGTCGCCAGCACGGTCGCGATGTCGCGTCCCACGTCGATCCGGCTCACGCGATAACCGCGCCGCTCCAGCGCATCGGCGCACGCCCTTCCCGAACGCAGCGAGACCTCGCGCTCCGCCGACCAGCCTCCCATCAGAACCGCGACATGCTTGCTCATGCTGCCTCCGGTAGGCGGTCGGGCAGCGCAAAGCCGTCGTACAGCCAAGCCAGACAATCGAATATCTGCTGCTCGTTGCGCCCGGCCCAGGCCGAGCGCGCGACTTCACGCTCGATGCCGCCGAGGTGATAAAAATTGTCCCAAAAATAGCGGGACTCGAACTGCACCCGCGCCGTGCGGAGATAGCGCGCCGTCTCGTACTGCCGAAATGCGCGTGCGAAGTCGCCATGCGCGAGCGCCACAAGCTCAGCGAGGCAAACCGCGTCCTCGATCGCCATGCAGGCGCCTTGCGCGAGCGTCTGCAGCGTCGGATGCGCGGCATCGCCGAGCAGCGTGACCCGGCCCGCGCTCCAGTGTCGGATCGGATCGCGGTCGGAGATCACCCAGCGCCGATCGAGATCCATCATCGCGAGCAACGCCTTCATGACCGGATGCGAGTCGCGATACGTGTGGTCGAGCTCCGCCCGATAGCGCTCCCCGTCGCCTTTCTCGGCATAGGTCGAAGTGCGGAACACGGCGACAATATTGAACAGCGCACCCCCGCGCAGCGGATAGTGCACGATATGGAATCCCGGACCCGACCACAGCACGACTGCGTTGCGATGAACGTCGGCCCGCAGGTCGTTCATCGGCACGATGGTGCGATGCGCCACATAGCCGATCATGCGCGGATCGCCTTCGGCCAGCATCTGCGCGCGGACCGTGGAGCGCAAACCATCGGCGCCGATCAGAGCCGCGCCGTCGAATGTCCGATTGTCGCGGGTCCGCACCACGACGCGATCGTCGTGATTTTCGTAGTATTCAACTTCCGTATTCGCGATCAGCTCCACTTTCGGAAGCGCCTTGCAGGCATCCAGCAAAACGCGATGCAAGTCGACGCGATGAATCACGATGTATGGCCGCTTGAAACGCGCGCGAAATGACGCGCCGGTCGGAATACGCACAATCACGCCGGCATCGACCGAGTCGATCATGAGGATCGCATCGGGCACGATTGCTTGCGCAAGCACCGCGTCGGTGACGCCGAGCCGGTCGAACATGGAAAACACATTCGGCCCAAGCTGGATGCCATAGCCGATCACGCCGAACTCCGGCGCCTGCTCGAGCACGCGCACCGCGAATCCTTTGCGGCCGAGCGCGAGCGCGACCGCAGCGCCGCCGAGTCCACCTCCGATGACTAGGACCGGATCATGCTTCGCAGCCAATCAGCCCTCCGCGAATCAGTGAGCAAGCTAGCTCGCTTGCGGCGGAAGGTGAATCCACCTGCGAGTCGGCGCGCCGGCCATGATTCAAAAGGCCGCGGAGCGTGATAAAAAAGACTCAGGGGGGTCGCTCTAGCTGTGGAGCCTCAAGAGGTTGTTCTCGGTCAAGCCAAGTCTGCTGATGGGTGTTTTATCATCGATGCCGGCGTGTGGCCTATGCCAATTGTATCGATGCAGCCATGGCGACAATTCCGCTTTTCGTTG
>Ga0335079_10000152_pt1 | contig 80404 bp, 80 predicted proteins | sample Lox_Sample_33_FD_206719 | JGI IMG/M metagenome (GOLD analysis project Ga0335079, IMG submission 206719) | Soil microbial communities from Loxahatchee National Wildlife Refuge, Florida, United States - Lox_Sample_3.3 | ecosystem: Environmental > Terrestrial > Soil > Wetlands | place: USA...
GGACGGAAGGTCGATCACAGTCGCATCGACTGCAACGGCCGTGCAGGCGTCACCCGCGCCTGCTCCCGCTCAACCGGGAACGACTCCGGCCAACACGGCGCCGCCTCAAGCCGCGCAAGCACCACCGCAACCTGCGCCGATTCCGGTGCCGGCGGCCCGGCGGTATTTTGCGGTTGTCGATGCGAGTCATGGCGGGGACGATCGCGGAGAGGCCCTCGGCCCCACTCTTGCGGAAAAGGACGTTACGGTTGCCTTTGCGCGGAGCCTTCACCAGGAACTGGAGAGTCGGGGCATCACAACCCTTGTGCTACGCGACTCTGATGCAAATCTCTCAATCGACCAGCGCGCCGTGTTTGCCAACGCAGACCGCGCCGCGATTTATATCGCCTTGCACGCTGCATCAACCGGGCACGGCGTCCGCGTGTATACCGCGCTGCTGCCCTTTGGTGGCGATGATCGCGGCCCCTTCAAGTCCTGGACGACGGCGCAACATACCTCCCTCTCGGCAAGCCAGAGCGCAGCCAACATCGTGGCCGGTGAGTTGCAGAAACGGCAGGTCCCGGTGCGCAGCATGGCAGCGCCACTACGTCCGCTCAACAACATCACTGGACCCGCGATCGCAATCGAGATCGCGCCGCAGGGAGCCGATGTTTTGCAGTTGATGGCCCCGGACTATCAGCAGCTCATCACGAGCGCCGTCGCCACCGCAATCGCCAGTGCGCGCGATCAGTTGGGAGGCGCCCAGTGAATCCTCGCCAGTTGGCGATCGCGATGTCCGTGCTGATCGTTGTGGCCCTCAGTTTGGGCATTTATACCTGGCGCATGGGCAAGACGGTGACCTCCGCGCCTGCAGCCGCTGTTGATTCACGCCCGCTGGCGCCCCCGGTTTCGGGGCCAACGGAGCGAGTCGTCTTGTTTGTGGCTCACGATGAGGATGGCTCTCTGCGGCCGGAATCGGCACAGATTCCCATGCCGTCCGGCCGCCAGCAGCGCGCAGAGGAATTGCTCCGGGCCCTTCTCTCTTTGTATCTCGACAAGAATTCTCCTCACGTGCTGGGATCGGGATCGGAAATCCGCAGCGTTTTCCTGGTGGATCCCGGAGTGGCCGTCATCGATCTAAATTCGGCATTCGCGGATACTCACCGCTCCGGAGTGCTGGTAGAGGAACTGACGGTTGCGTCGCTGATCCACACGATTTCGGCGAACACGCAGGGGATCCTGAGAGTGCAGATTCTCGTCGATGGAAAACAGCGCGACACCCTGGCCGGACATGCGGATCTTTCGTCTTACTACGACGTCTCCGCCGTCAACCAGCTTGCCGCGCAGTTGCAGCCTCAGCAATAGGCGCCGGGCTCCCACGAAGCAGGAGCCAGAGCCCAGGAATCAGCGGCTAAGACTTCTCCAAGCCTTCGATTTCTTTCTTTGTGCGCTCCAGGATCTCGCGAATTTTCGCGATGCGCGCTGAATCGTGCGAGCCACGCGTCGCCGCGCGAAGTGCTGTCTTCATGAGATCCGCCGCGGGACGCATCACCTCGGCGCCTTCCACACCCATCCAGGGCGCCCAGTCGCCGGCCTGCTCAGCCCGCTGCCATATGCGCCTCACAGGTTCGGATTCGCGTTGCAATTCGGCCTTCCCGGCATCGGTCAGCGCGTAGGTGCGCTTCCCTGACAGGGCTTCCGAAGTCACCAGGCCTTCGTCTTCAAGCTGCTGCAGAGCCGGGTAGACGGCTCCGGCGCTCGCTTTGTAGATTCCGCCGGATTTCGTCTCGAGTTCTTTCATCAACTCGTAGCCGTGCTTGGGACCACTTTCCAACATCGATAGCAACGCCAACCGGATCTCTCCCGGGCCAAAGAATCTGCCCCATCGTCCGCCGCGTCCCCAGGGGAATCCCCCGCCAATAAATGGAGCGCCCATCGCGCCCCTGAACCAACCACCACATCTTCCGTACATCGAATACTCCTTTTGCAAGATCAGGTTTCAAGATTTCAAGGTTTCATCGTGAAACCGATTGTCGTTTGATCTGTTTTTCAATCTATCTTTCGATATATCTGTTGTCAACGCCGAGATTTGCTTGTGAGTCAATGATTTACAATCCGCAATCATGTTCTATCGCTCGGACAGCCGTTCCCCCGACCAGCTTCGGCCCGTCAAAATCACGCCCGATTTCATAACGACGGCAGAGGGTTCCGTTCTCATTGAGGTTGGAAATACACGAGTCATTTGCACTGCCTCGATTGAAGAGACGGTGCCGCAGTTCATGCGCAACACGGGCAAAGGATGGGTCTCGAGCGAGTACAGCATGCTTCCCCGCTCGACGCTGACCCGCACGCCGCGCGAGGTATCCAAGGGACGGCAGAGCGGACGCACACATGAGATCCAGCGGCTCATCGGACGATCACTGCGAGCGGTAACAGATCTGACCAAGTTAGGCGAACGCACGATCTGGATTGACTGCGACGTAATTCAAGCCGACGGCGGCACGCGCACGGCGTCGATTACTGGAGCCTTTGTGTCCCTGGGACTCGCACTCGAGAAACTTGTGGAAGCAGGGACGCTTCCGACGGTACCGCTACGAGACTTCGTAGCGGCAGTAAGCGTTGGGATTGTCGATGGAGAGGTTTTGCTCGATCTGGCGTACGAAGAAGATTCGCGCGCGGATGTGGACATGAATTTTGTCATGACCGCTGGCGGCCAGATGGTCGAACTGCAGGCGACAGCGGAGCACCAGGTCTTCGACGACTCGCAACTGGCGAAGATGATGGCTTTCGCGAAGAAGGGCGTACAGGAATTAATCGCCCAGCAGGCAAAGCTGCTGGGCAATGTCAAGGTAAAGACGTAGCTGGGACCTTAGCGTTCTCTTACTTCTGTTGTTCTGCTTTCTTCTCTGCAGCCTTCTTCTGCATTGCGATCGTCCACGGCGGCGTAATGCCATTCGCTCGTGCGTAAGCGATCGATTGCCCTAGGTGCTCGTGCGCGTCGGCTACCAGGATGTACACCACGTCTCCGGCGTTTGCCTGTGGGCCGAGTTTGGGCAGCAGCTTTGCGAATTCGGCGTTGGTCATCCCATTGATTGCCTTCTGGGCGAAATCCCAGGATTTGTTTAGTTCGGCAACAATTTGTGCCCGATCGGTTGTGGATTTTTCAAATGTCTTTCCATTGAATCCTTCCGGCTTCTCGGCTCCCATCATGGAAAGAATGCCGTAGCGCTCGCCGGCCACGTGCAAAAACACTTCGGCGAAGGAGCGGGCGTCGGGAGCCGGTCGCCAGTTCAGTTTGTCATCCGGAACGGCGTTGGCGAGATCGACGAACTTCTTTTGGACGTTCTCAAGGTCAAGCAGTGCCTGGGCTTTCATGTCGTAGCTGGGGGCGGTGGTATCGGCTGGGGGTTGGCCGGGATTGCGGCTCCAGGCCGATGCGGCTCCGAAGGTCAGGGACAGGCACAGCAGTGTGAACACAGAAAGGATCTTCTTCATGTTTGGATTCTCCTCAGGAAAAGCTCGTGCTTAGACGAAACAGTCGCCAAATCGTTGCGGAAGTGTGTTTCTGCTAAGCCAAGCATGTGTCGGCATAGGTTTGGACAGGACTGAGCCTTGTTAGCTGTTGTCCGGTCCCACAGACCGTTTTGGGCGATTCCCGGATTGGGAATCGGACTAGCCTTTTGTTGCCCATCCTCTTGCCATTCAGCTTCTCCCAGTGTGCGTTGCAGACTAAAGTTGAACTGGCAGGATCATGGGCATTCTTCAGCGCATCGACCGTCGTCGCGAGCCACGTGAGAAAGCGAATCTGCAGGTCACTGTGTGGGGTGTCGATACGCGCGGGGAACGATTTTTGCAACAAGCGCAGGCCCGCGAAATCAGCCTCAATGGAGCGCTTTTGTCGGGGCTTGACCTCGAACTCCGATCGGGAGATGTTCTCGGGGTTTTGTACGCCGGAAAGAAGGCACGCTATCGAGTGATTTGGGTTCGGCACTCCGACGGGCCTAAGAAGGTGCAGGCGGCAATTCACCGCATTGAGCCGGATGCGTGCCCGTGGGAAGAGTTGGTGCGCGAACAGGCGCTGCCTCGGACGTAAGAGCGAGGGCGAGACGCCCTCGCGACAGCCGGCAGGATGCCGGCGCTACCATTTGAGCCCGCTAAGATTACGAACTACGCCACCCAGACTGTTTTTGCGTTCAGGAACTCTCGGATGCCGACGAGGCTCAACTCCCGGCCGTGACCGGAGGCCTTTACGCCACCGAACGGAATGCGCGCATCGGAAGCAACCATCTTGTTGATGAACACCATCCCCGCTTCCAATTCGTTGATAAACCGCTCCTGCTCTTTCGGGTCGTTGGTCCAGGCGCTGGCACCGAGTCCGAAGCGAACATCATTGGCAAGGCGGATTGCCTCATCCTGATCTTTCACGCGAAAGATCGACGCAACTGGGCCAAATAATTCCTCGGCGTATGCCGGTGACCCTTTCGGCACATTCGCCAGCACGGTGGGCGCGTAGAAATTTCCTTTGCCCGGAATGGCGTGTCCTCCGGTGAGCAGTTTTGCGCCGGCATTCACGGTCTTCTGCACGTCCGCGTCCAGGTCCTTCACGCCGTCAGGAGTAGCGAGCGGGCCAAGTTCGGTCTTGTCGTCGAACGGATCTCCGATCTTCAGACTCTGCATCTTCGCGACAAACTTGCGCTCGAACTCGTCGGCAATCGGTTCCGCGACGATGAAGCGCTTGGCCGCAATGCAAGACTGTCCGTTGTTTTGCACGCGGGCCTGCACGGCCGTGGAGATCGCTGTTTCGAGATCGGCACTCGGCATCACGATGAAGGGATCGCTGCCACCCAACTCCAGCACAACTTTCTTGATGCGCTTGGCGGCGCCGACTCCTACCTGGATGCCAGCCTGTTCGCTGCCAGTCAGTGTGGCCGCCACGATTCGGGAATCGTTCAACAAGGCGTCGACCTGCGATGATCCGATCAACAAAGCCTGGAACGCTCCTTCCGGAAATCCTGCCTCTAAGAAAAGACTCTCGAGGGCGAGCGCGCATTGAGGAACATTGGAGGAGTGCTTCAATAGTCCAACATTGCCGGCCATCAGAGCCGGCGCGGCGAAGCGAATCACTTGCCAGAAAGGAAAATTCCACGGCATCACGGCGAGAATCGGCCCAATCGGCAAATAGCGGACGAAGCTTTTCTTGGCGCCGGTCTCGACCACCTCGTCCGCCATGAATTTCTCGGTGTTCTCCGCGTAAAAGCGGCAGGCGGTGGTGCATTTCACGGCTTCGGCAATGGCGGACTTGTAGGTCTTGCCCATCTCGAGGGTCATCAGGTGGGCTAGTTTCTCCTTGTCGCGGTCAAGAATTTCGGCCGCTTTGAGCATCCGCTGTGCCCGCAGCGCGAACGGCGTCTTCTTCTCAGCTTTGAAAGTCTGGACGGCGAGTTGGAGTTTCTTTTCGATCTCGGAGTCGGACAACGGTTGAAACGTCTTAATCACTTCTCCGGTAGCAGGATTGATTGTCGCGATTGCCATAAGTTCCCTTGCGTGGACTCAGCGGTGGCCATATCCGCGGCCCCGAGCATTGCCTCTTTTGATGGAAACAGCTTACCTGTAATTCAGGAAGGCGTGAATGCGAGCGGTCGGACCACTATACCACTCATCGGCGCGGGTCGTACGGGCGGTGGCTCCCGCTTCGATGTCTCTCCTCAAACGCGTCCTCATCGCTCACCCGATGATCCGGGTGCGACCACACATCACTCAATTCGGTGAACGCCCCGAGCACAAACAGAAGAACACCGACGGCGGCGCACAACATCAACCAGAAAAGCATATGTCACCTCAGCGGTCCGGGTACGGCAGGTGACTCATGACCAGCAGAGTAGTTTTCTTGCGAAAGGCCCGCAGTGACTCTCGTCACGAAAAGTTTGCGCCTAGCGTTACCAGGCAGGCTCTCGATTCTCACGACCGACTTTCGTGCGCGAATCGTTCCTCGTCTCTCGTCTTCAATGATTTACAATGATCGGTATTTCCTAGCACTCATCTTGCATAAGCATTCCTGAGGAGGAATCATGAAGCTCACCCCTGGTAAATTAGCCGGCCTAAAAAAAGTGTCGAATGACCGTGGCGTGATCGCAGCCGCCGCAATGGATCAGCGCGGATCGCTGCAGAAGTCGCTGGCCAAGGAAAAGGGCGGCGAAGTCAATGATCAGATGATGGAAGAGTTCAAGTCGCTGGTCACCGAAGTTCTGACGCCGCATGCCTCTGCCATCCTGCTCGATCCCGAGTGGGGACTGCCCGCCTCGAAGCGCCGCGCCAAGAATGCCGGCCTGCTGCTGGCTTACGAGAAGACCGGATATGACAAGACTGGTCCAGGCCGCCTGCCGGACCTGCTGGATCACTGGTCGGCACGCCGCCTGAAAGAAGCGGGCGCTGATTGCGTAAAGATCCTGCTGTACTACACGCCCGACGATCCGAAGCATGTGAATGAAACGAAGCATGCATGGGTGGAGCGAATCGGCGACGAGTGCCGCGCCAATGACATTCCGTTCTTCCTGGAGTTCGTAGGATATGAAGAAGGCGCAGACGAAAAGGGCGCGGAATACGCGAAGAAGAAGCCGCACATCGTCACCGAAAGCATGCGCGAGTTTTCAAAAGATCGCTATGGAGTAGACGTGCTGAAAGTCGAAGTGCCGGTGAACATGAAATTCGTCGAAGGCGTGAAGTGCTTCGGCGGGACCAAGGCTTATACCAAGAAGGAAGCCATCGATCACTTCCACAAGGCCGCCGCTGCCGCCACGAAGCCGTTCATTTATTTGTCGGCTGGCGTGAGCAATGCGGAATTCAGCGAGACGCTGGAACTGGCCGGAGAATCCGGCGTGAAGTTCAACGGCGTACTGTGCGGGCGCGCAACCTGGAAAGACGGCATCCCGATCTACGCGAAGCAGGGTGCAGCCTCATTCCGCAAGTGGCTTGAGACCGAAGGCGTGAAGAATATCAACAACGTCAACGACAAGCTGAAAACCGCAACCAGCTGGCATTCGATGTACGGAGTGGAACTGGTTCACGCGTAGACATTTTTTCGATTCAGGGGCGCGGACGATTTCGTCCGCGCTTTTTTCATCTGGAGGAGCGGCGTGCAGAAAGTTCTGCTTTCGTGGAGCAGCGGCAAAGACAGCGCGTGGGCGTTGCATGTCCTCCGCCAAAACAAAGAGGTCGAAGTCGCGGGCTTGCTCACCACCGTCAACAGTCATTTCAATCGCGTCTCGATGCACGGAACGCGCAAGTCGCTGTTGGAAGCGCAAGCAAGGGCCGCCCGCCTGCCCTTGTGGGAAGTTCCTCTGCCCTGGCCATGCAGCAACGAAGTCTATGAACAAGCAATGACGACGGCATGCCAGTCCGCAGTTGAGGCTGGCGTAACGGCGATTGCGTTTGGTGACCTGTTCCTGGAAGATGTGCGCCACTACCGTGAGGATCGGCTGCGAGGAACCGGCCTGACCCCTCTCTTCCCGTTATGGGGCCGCGACACGCGGGCGCTCATCTCAGAGATGCTTGACGGCGGGCTGCGCGCGCGCATCGTCTGTGTGGATCCGTCGAAGATGCCAGCGGACCTCGCGGGACGCGACCTCAACCGTGACTTGGTCGGGTCACTGCCTGCATCCGTAGATCCGTGTGGCGAAAATGGAGAGTTCCACACCGTTGCCTATGCAGGCCCAATGTTCTACGAGCCAATCCCCATCGAACCTGGAGAATGTGTGGCGCGTGACGGATTCGTTTATGCCGATGCGATCCCGCGTGCGAACGCACCAGCCGCTGCGTAACGCGGGCCTTCAAACAAAGAAGATTTCCGGACAGTTGGTTGGTCCATCCAAATGGCCGACCAGCCTCTTCTCCAGTCCTTCTCGGGATGCCCCCAGTTGCTGCCGCAGGTGATCTTTTTCCTGATCGCTAAGCGGCGAGAAGCTGCGCGCGATCTCGACGTTGTGGGCGAGCATCTCCGGCTTCGGCATGCCTACGACCGCGGTGGTCACAGGCAAGCTCATCGAGTAACGCAGCAGAGAATTCATATCGGCCTTCCCTGCTCCATCGCCGACAAGGAATTCCTGTCCGGTGATTTTCATCGCGATCACGCCAAGATTCTTTTTGTTCGCGGCGGGAAGCGCCAGTTCTTCGAAGTGGCCGTTGCGCGAGGCGTTGAGAGCCATTTGCACGCAATCGAGGTCATGATGCTCGATGGCTCTTGCCATGACTTCCCCGTTAGTGTGGCTGGTCATCCCAGCAAAGCGCGCCATCTTTTGTTCACGAGCTTCCATCAGGCCTTTCATCGCGCCGTTAGGGGCTTCGATCTTCTCGAGATCATCGGCCTGGCCCAGGCTGTGGATGTGGACAAGGTCGACATGGTCGGTCTGAAGGCGTTTCAAACTCGCCTCAAGGCGGCGCAGGAATTCGTCGCGGGTGCGGTCTGGAATCTTCGTAGCGAGCCAGACCTCTTTGCGGCGCGACGCCATGACCCGTCCGACGCGGGTTTCGCTCTCGCCGTCTCCGTAGAGGTAAGCCGTATCTAGATAAGTGATGCCCGAATCAATCGCGCGGTTGAGAATGGCGGTGGCGGCGTCTTCGTCTTTGTACATCAGAAAGCGGCTTCCGCAGCCGAACGCGAGGATCGAGACCTTAGCGCCGGTGCGTCCCAATGTACGGGAGGGGAGTTCGTTCTTTGCAGGATTCGCCCCGGCAACGTTTTTCAGCAGCAGGCTGGTACCGGCAACCGTTCCGATTTCCAGAAATTCACGGCGAGAAAACTCCTTGCTCATCGAAGCCTCCTGATCGGCCAGGCTGCCATCTTAACCCGTCTGGTTCAAGAATTCTGCTTGATGTGATTTCCGTCACATACCTAAACCATCGATCTGCCTAGAATTATCGACATTCCTTGGGGGTTTCACCGCAAACGCTCGGCGATGGAGGTACCGTATGTCTTCCCGAATCTTTTCCGTTCCTGAAACCCTGGATTGGAAACAAGCCTACATGGCGGCGATTTTGGAGAAAGATCGCACCTGCGTGACCGGGTTGATTCAGCAGGCTCGCGAGAAGTTGGCGATGCGACTTCGGGAACTGACTGCCATCGGTCCGCATCCTACTGACGAGATCGAAGCAATTCACGATGCTTTCTACCTTTTGCAAGCCTTGCAAAGCAGCCTTCCGTACCGGGATGAAGCGCCGACGAGCAATTCGAATCCGAATTGAATCTCGCGCGCCGATCAGTGCCTCGGAGTTGACACCCTCTTCCTGATTGCATAAAAGCTTCGTATGAGTGGATCAGGAACTGTGCTCATCACGGGCGCCTCGGGGGGCATCGGGTACGAACTCGCGAAATTATTCGCGCGCGACCGTCACAATCTCATTTTGGTCGCGCGAAGTGGCGACAAACTCGCAAAGGCGGCTGAGGAATTGCAAGCGGCTGGAGTGAGCGTGAAAGTATTTGCGCTGGACCTAGAGCAATCTCCGGCGCCCAAGTTTTTATTCGACCAATTGCAGCGCGATGGTGTGATTGTCGACATCCTCATCAACAACGCCGGGTTCGGCGCGTATGGCGATTTTGCCGAGATGGCAGAGTCAGAAATCTTCGGGCAGATCAATCTCAACGTCACAGCTCTCACCGAACTTACCCGCCTTTTCCTTCCCGGCATGATCGCGCGGCAGAAGGGGCGGGTTATGAACGTCGCCTCCACCGCGGGATTTCAGCCGGGTCCGTTGATGGCGGTCTACTATGCGACCAAGGCGTACGTGATTTCTTTCTCGGAAGCGATCGCAAACGAAGTCAAGGATTCCGGAGTCACGGTGACATGCTTCTGTCCGGGTGCGACGGACACAGGATTCGCAAAGCGCGCAGGAAATGATAAGACGCGCATCTTCACACAACCAGGAGTGATGAGTGCCTATAAGGTTGCGCTCGATGGCTATCGCGCCGTCATGGAAGGCCGAACGCTGGCGATCTCCGGAGCGCGGAATTGGCTCCTTGCACAGTCAGGACGCTTTGCTCCACGGAAACTGGTGACGGCGATCTCGCGTTGGGTTTCGGAGAGCGACGAGTCGTAGAAACGTTGCTCGCTAGGTCTCTCTTGCCACCTGCATTTGGGATGCTGGTGAGAGAGACGTTGCTGAGCAACGTCTCTACGACCGGGTCGTGATCAGACCTGGGCTGCGCCGCCATCCACGAACAGTTCCGTGCCCGCAATAAAGCTCGCGTCTTCCGAGCCCAGGAAGACGGCAGTCTTGGCGATCTCCTCGGGGCGACCCATGCGGCCCAGGGGAACGATCGAAGTGAATGCGCTCTTGATGCCTTTGCGCTCTTCTTCGTTTCTGCCGAGTCCGTCGAGAATCGGAGTGTCGATTGGTCCCGGGCTGATGACGTTCACCCGGATCCCGCGATCCTTCAAGTCCTGGGTCCAGCTGCGCGCAAACGATCGGACGGCGGCCTTGGTCGCCGAATAAACGCTGAAAGCCGGCACTCCCTTCTGACCTGCGATCGAGGCATTCAGGATGATCGAGCCACCATTGGGGATCAGCGGCAGAGCTTTCTGGACGGTGAACAAGAGACCTTTCACGTTTGTGTTGAATGTCTTGTCGTAGTGCTCTTCGGTAATTGAGCCGAGGGGTGCGAACTCTCCTCCGCCAGCGTTTGCAAAGACCACATCGAGGCGGCCTTTTTCTGCCTTGATCTGCTCGAACAAGCGATCCAGGTCGGAGAGGTTCGAGGCGTCCGCGCGCACTGCTTTGACCTGATTTCCGCCGATCGTTTTCACCGCCTTGTCGAGTTCAGCTTGACGGCGTCCTGTGATGTAAACGTAAGCTCCCTGCTTTACATATTCCTGTGCGGTAGCCAATCCGATGCCGCTGCTGCCGCCCGTGATCAGTGCGATCTTGCCTTCCAGCTTGCCTGCCATGGTGATTTCTCCATTCCCGGTCACTTTTGAACCGTACGGTACAGATGTAACGGATCGTGGGCAGGATTCATGTTTTTTGTACTGGATGGTATAAAAGTGCATCAAACAATTGTGAATTCAAAGCCTCAATCCGCGAAGATGGGGCGACCGCGCGAATTCCGCGAGGACGCTGCCCTTGACGCCGCCATGCGAGTTTTCTGGGAAAAGGGTTACGAGGGTACGTCTCTCGACGACCTGACCGCTGCGATGGGAATCAACCGGTCGAGCCTGTATTCGACCTTCGGCGACAAGCAGGAACTGTTCCAGAAAGTCATGAAGCGCTATGAGTCCGGCCCCATGGCTTTCTTGTTTGAGGCGCTGACGCAACCGACCGCCCGCAAGGTGATTGAGTCCCTTTTTCGATCTATTGTGGAATTCTTAGTAGATCCTTCGCACCCGAAGGGATGCCTTTCCCTGCAGGGAGGTATGGCTTGTGGAACCGGGGCCGAGGAGGTGAAGCAGACCATGATTGACTGGCGCAAAGGCGCGATTCAGCCGATCGCGAAGCGCCTGCAACGCGCCCAGGCTGAAAGAGACCTGAGCAGAGACGTCGACGCCAGAGACTTAGCCCGTTACATCATCGTTGTCATGAACGGCCTTTGCGTTCAGGCGGTGAACGGCGCGACAAGGTCGGAGATGAACCGCGCCGTCGATCTTGCGTTACGCGCTATCGCAGCGTGATCCTGGTCACTTTCGCCTCGTTTACAAATCGATACGTACATTTTGCAAACATTTACTTGAGAGCGCAGTACGCTTTTGCTTGTAGCGCGTCGAAACAGTGGAAGGCGGGTTTAAATCATCAGATCCGCCGGAAATCGAAAGCGCCGCTTCAAGGCTTTCGACGGGAGGTGCCTCATGGCATTGCGTCGCTCCTGTCTATCTCCCCTTCACTTTCTAACCCCAATAGCTGTTTCTCTAGTCGTGTTCCTCTGCGTGCTGGCTGGCATGGCGCAGGAACCGACTCAGGCCCCAAATGAAACAAACCCACAGGCTGCAGCATCTCCCGGAGAGCCCGTCACAGTCCCGGCCGGAACGCATGTGGCGCTGGTAATTACTCATCCCATTCAGAGCCGATACGTTCATCGCGGCGATGATATTTACGCCCAGGTGACTTCGCCGGTAGCGTCCGGCAACCAGATGGTCGTACCTCCGGGAACGTTCGTGCAGGGTACGGTGGACCGGCTCGAACAAAGAAACGGGCGCGCATTCCTGCATCTGCAATCGATGGCAATCACATTTCCCGACGGCTTTGTCACCCCAGTCGCCGGACCGATTGTCCTGAACACGAATGAAGGCTATGCGATCAAAGACCCGGGCAGCAAACGAACCAGCAGTCTTCTGCTCTTGCCGGCGGCTGGGGCAGGAGTGGGGGCCTTGATTGGCCATTCTGTGGGCGCCTCCACGGAAACGATCACGTCGTCACTGCCGCCGGGATGCGTCGGACCACCGCCAGGCTGTTTGTCGTCGAGCATGACGGTGCCCGGCAACAAGGGGATGCACACCGCGATGGGCGCGGGCATCGGCGTGGCCGCCGGAATGATTGCGTCCATGGGCGTGATGTTCAGCACGAGGCATTTCTACATGGATGCCGGTTCGCCTGTGGAGATGACACTCGAACGTCCGCTCTCATTCCAGCAGGATGAAGTCGCCAAAGCGGTGCAGAATGCCGCTCAGCATGAGGCAACGACGCAGCCGGTCATGCCGCGACCGGTCCCGCCGCCGACGACGATTTCAACTAGCAATGGCACCTGCTTCACGCCCGAGACACCTGGAACGCCAGCGACTGTGGTTCCCGGGGCGCCGGGAGCCGACGGGATTCCCGGCCCGCCGACGATAATTCCGGGGACACCGCCGACGCCGGGCACGCCTTATCCGTGCCCGTAGGCGGGTAGTGGTCAGTGGTCAGTGGTCAGTGGTCAGTCTGCGCACCCATTGACTTGTCATTCCGAGCGTTAGCGAGGAATCTGCTTTTCTGCCTGCGCCGGCAGACCGCAGATTCCTCGTCGCTTTCGCTCCTCGGAATGACAAGGTTCTGGAAAGTGCTACTCTGAATCACATCAACTCATGCCCACACTGATCCCTCAGCCTACTCGCATCCAAGCTGCCGGAAACAAGCCCAAACTCATTGACGAATACGTTGGCCGCGTCAACACGAAGACTTCGTCCGCCAGCGTCGCGCACATGCGCAGTCCCGGAGGCTGGCTCGAGCCCGGCCAAACTCCCGAGTTTGACGAGTTCACGATCGTTCTCAAAGGTGTGCTGCGGGTCGAACACCAGGGTGGATTACTCGATGTGCGAGCCGGGCAAGCCGTCATTACACACGCCGGCGAATGGGTGCGCTACTCGACCCCCGACCCGGATGGAGCCGAGTACATCGCAGTGTGCCTTCCGGCATTCTCGATAGAAAGTGTTCACCGCGACGAGTTGTAAACTTTCCGTCGCGCGTCAAGCGAGCCTTTCTGCTTCGATACAATCAGAAAGATGAAGAATCGTTCAGTGGCAGTATTCGATCTGGGTGGCGTCCTGATTGACTGGAATCCTCGCTATCTCTATCGCAAGCTCTTCGGTTCCGATGAGGCGGCGATGGAGCATTTTCTCGCCAACGTTTGTACCTCGGACTGGAATGTCCAGCAGGATGCTGGCCGCACTCTTGCTGAGGGCTGCGAGTTATTGAAGAAGAGGCATCCGGAGCATGCCGACTACATCGATGCATGGCTACACCGGTATGACGAGATGCTGGGCGGGCCGATTCAGGGGACGGTGGACATTCTGTCAGAGCTGCGCGCCCGCGAGGTGCCAGTCTACGCTTTGAGTAACTGGTCCTCTGAGACGTTTCCGGCGGCGCAGCGGCGCTTTGATTTTCTAAATTGGTTTGATGGAATGGTGCTGTCAGGCAAGGTGCGATTGATTAAACCAGATCCGCGGATTTTTCACGTGCTGTTCAACACGCATGCGATAGATCCACGCCAGTCGGTCTACATCGATGATCTGCCTCACAATGTGGATGCCGCCAGCGCGCTGGGCATGCACGGAATCCGTTTTACAGATTCCGCGGCGCTTCGGAAGGAACTTGTTGGCGTCGGATTATTGCCGCAGTAAGTCCTGGGACCGTCTTTATTCCCACTCTATCGTGCCCGGCGGTTTCGAGGTGATGTCGTAAACCACTCGATTGACGCCTTTGACCTCATTCACGATTCGCGTGGAGATGATCTTCAGAACTTCATGCGGCAGCGGAACCCAATCCGCGGTCATGCCGTCCTCAGAAGTGACGGCGCGGATCGCGCAAGTGTAGGCATAGGTGCGCATGTCGCCCATCACGCCGACCGACATGACTGGCAGAAGTACGGCAAAGGCTTGCCAGATCTTGTTATAGAGGCCGGCTTCTTTGATTTCACTTACGACGATGTCGTCGCATTCGCGCAGAAATCCCAGACGCTCTTTGGTAACTTCGCCGAGCACGCGAACGGCAAGGCCAGGTCCGGGAAATGGCTGACGCTGAAGAATTTCTTCTGGCACGCCGAGATCGCGGCCGATCTTGCGGACCTCGTCCTTGAAGAGATCTTTGAGCGGCTCGATGAGTTTCAGCTTCATCTTGGCAGGCAGGCCGCCGACATTGTGGTGTGACTTGATGACCTGCGAAGGGCCCCGCACGGAGCGCGATTCGATCACGTCGGGATAGAGCGTGCCCTGCACCAGCCACTTCACCTTGCCCCCGGTCTTCTCGATACGGCGGGCCTCTTTCTCAAAGACCTTGATGAACTCGTTGCCGATGATCTTGCGCTTCTTCTCAGGTTCCGTGACCCCTTTCAACTTACCCAGAAAGCGGTCCGTCGCGTCCACAGCCTCCAGTTGCAGGCCCAACTTGTCGCGCAAGGTTTTCTGAACTTTCTCAAACTCATTCTTGCGCAGCACACCATTGTTCACGAAGACGCAGGTGAGGCGGGACTTCCCTTTTTTGTCGCGGAGCGCACGGTCTACCAGAACAGCCGCGACAGACGAATCCACCCCGCCGGAGAGTGCGCAGATAGCGCGTCCCGTGCCCACTTGCGCCTTAATCTGCTCAATTGTCGAATTAATGAAGTGCTGGGGAGTCCACGTCGCCTTGGCCCCGCAGATCTCAAATACAAAATTCTTGAGGATTTGCGTGCCCTGCGGCGTGTGATGCACCTCAGGATGGAACTGAACGGCGTACCACTTCTTCGCGACGTTCTGGATGCCAGCGACGGCGTAATGCGTCTTAGCCATTAACTCGAAGCCTGGAGGCAGTTCGAGCGCCTCGTCGCCATGCGACATCCAGACGGCGAGTTTCTTCGCCATTCCCTGGAAGAGTACTGAGGCCGAGATGACGTCTACTTCGGCGCGGCCGTATTCACGCTTTTCGGCCGGGCGCACCTTCCCGCCGAGGGTGTGCACCATGAACTGCAACCCGTAGCAGATGCCGAGTACCGGCATGCCCAGTTCGAAGACGCGGGGATCGGCGGGCGGAGCGTCCTTGTCGTAGACCGACCACGGCGCACCCGAGAGGATGATGCCCACCGGGTTATAGCTCTTTACCTCGTCGAGTTTGGCATTGCAGGGCAGAACCACCGAGAAGACGTTCTGCTCGCGGATGCGGCGCGCGATGAGCTGGGTGTACTGCGCCCCAAAATCCAGAATGACGATGGATTGAGTTTCCAAGGATTGATTGTGCGGGGATTTGGTTTCCACCAATGAGTTTCTCAGATTCCGAGAGAACGTGTAAAGGCATTCGTAGAGATGATCATTGCAAAAGTTATGCCTGCGGCCGTGGTGGATTTGTTATGTCTAGACGCGTTCGTTCAGAGACGTACCTGAGCTATGTCTCTACGATAAGACCGGGGATGTCACTGAGGATTAATTCGTCGCGATCGATGGTCGTTTGTACCGGACGGACTGGCAGCGCGGGTGGAGGCAGCGCCGGCTTCATCAGCGCCTCAGGAACCTCGAGGATGCAGATGTACCCTGCCAGGCGCGCCGAATAAAGCCAGTCCGCAAATGCGAAATAGACGACCGTAATTACCGCGACGACAAGCAGGATCAGCCGCCACGGAATCAACTGAATGAACCCGAGAGCCATCGAAGCCGCGGTCGTCGCTCCGACGAACGCCGTCAGGTGCGCAACGCCAGTCCATGTACTGACGGCAAACACAGCTCCGGTTCGGGCACGGCATAGATCGACAGCGTCAGAGATCGCGTCGACAGCGCTGGAGCCGTTCCTTACTGCAAACACGCCTGCAAGGGACAGGAGCCAGTTCATCGCCCAGGCGATCAATAGAACCAGCCCGGCGATCGGTAAGAACAAAAAGAATGCCAGACCGGGTTGAGGATCCTTTGGGGTCGATACGAAGCCCGCAATGATGTTGGCAGCCAGGAGACCAAGGGCTACGGCGAGCCCGAGGGCAACTCGCAGGAAGTTCAATCGCAGGAGCGCTAGAAAATCTCCGGTAGAGACTTCGCTCGCAACGTCGCTGTCGCCCGTATCGCTTTGGCTTGCATCTGTAAGACGCTGCGCCATGTCGCGAAAGTAGAAGCTCAACGCGCGGACCGTGGCCGTTCGCCCCAAAGATGCGGCAACCATCCAGAGCAGCGACAGCAAAGACGCGGCCAGAAGCAAAGATGCCACGGCTCGCAACAAACTCCCGCGAAAGATATGAGCGAGCGCCTGGGCCACGACGAACGGCTGTCCGCTGCGCAGGAACAGCAGTTCGCCGTTGGTCACGGGCAGCGTATCGAGATATTCAAACAGTCCGAAGAAGAAGAGTGCGGTTGCGGTGGCGCCAAATGCCCAACGCCAACTGATTTCCGCCAAGGTGAACGAAGGGCGGCGGATGGTTGCACGGAAGCCTTCGGCGGTCGGCGAGATGGCCATGTGCAGTCAGGATAACTCAGGGACGCATTCGCCCACATGCCAATGCGATTCCGAAGAGGTTTAAGGAGTGCTGCTAGGCCTGCGCTCGATGCAGTTATCTACAGCAGATTCCTCGCGGCAAGATGCGCCGCTTCGGAATGACAAACAACTTCGAATATGCGCTCCAGGAGCCGAACTTCTCAACTCTTGTCATTCCGACGCTGAGCGCAGCGAGCAAGTAGGAATCTGCTTGCTTGCCCGCAGAGGACAGCACATTCCTCGTCGCTATCGCTCCTCGGAATGACAAGATCCGAAAACGAACCTTATTTCACGACCAAGTTCACCATCTTGCTGGGCACGTAGATTTTCTTTACGACCTGCTTGCCAGCGATGGCGGCCTTGACCTTCTCATCTGCCAGAGCGCGTTCGATGACGAACCCTTCTTCCGCATCGGCGGGTACCGTGACGCGGCTGCGGAGCTTGCCGTTGATCTGTACTGGGATCTCGATCTCTTCTTCTTTTGCCAGGGCGGGATCGTATTGCGGCCAACTCGCGCGTAATAGACCGCTCGTTTCGCCAAGCATCTCCCACAATTCGTGCGCGAGATACGGCGCGAACGGGGCCAGCAACAAGACGAGGGTGCGCTGAACATCCGTCAGGAACGCAGCAGGGACGGCCCCGCGCGTGATCGCATCTTCCGATGCGTACAACGTATTCACCAACTCCATAATCGCGGAGATGCAGGTATTGAAGTGCCAGCGTCCCTGGAAGTCGTCGCTGACGCGCTTGATCGTCTGATGCAACTTGCGCTGGATCGCGCGCGCCTCCGGTGACAAATCGGCCGGCACAGGCCCGCGTGCGTTCGCGCGCGTGTTTCGCACGAAGAAGCGGTAGATGCGGCCCAGGAATCGCTGAATGCCCTCGATTCCTGTGTCCTGCCAGTCGAGATCACGGTCGGGCGGGGCGGCGAAGAGACTGTACAGACGTGCTGCATCGGCGCCATATCGTGCGACCATTTCGTCCGGCGAAACGACGTTGCCGAGACTCTTCGACATCTTCGCGCCGTCTTTGATGACCATCCCTTGCGTAAATAGGCGCTGGGCGGGTTCATCGACGGTGATCATGCCCAGGTCGCGCATGAACTTCGTCCAGAAACGCGAGTAGATCAAGTGCAAGATCGCGTGCTCGACGCCGCCAATGTACTGATCAATCGGAAACCAGTAGTCGGCGATCTTGCCGTCGAACGGCGCGCGGTCGTTGTGCGCGTCGGTATAGCGGTAGAAGTACCAAGATGAATCGACGAATGTGTCCATCGTGTCGGTTTCGCGACGAGCCGGACCGCCACATTTCGGACACGTCGCGTTGACGAACTCCGGCACCTTGCCGAGAGGAGATCCGCCGGTGAGCGTGATATCGACTTTGTCCGGCAAGATTACCGGCAAGTCTTTCTCTGGCACCGGAACGATTCCGTCTTTTTCGCAATACAGCATCGGGATCGGCGTGCCCCAGTAGCGCTGTCGCGAGATGCCCCAGTCTTTCAAGCGATATGTCACCGTCGCCTTGCCAAAACCCTTTTCGACGGCCAGAGCTTGCATCTTCTTGATCGCATCAGCACAGCTCATTCCGCTGTACGGACCGGAATTGACGAGCATGCCGTCGTGAGCCGTAAAGGGTAGCTGCGGCTCCGTCATAGTCTCTTCGGGATCGTTGGAGACGGGCAGGATCACCAGCCGGATTTCAATCTTGTACTTCTTCGCGAAATCGTAATCGCGGTCATCATGCGCGGGCACGCTCATGATTGCGCCCGTGCCGTAGTCCATCAAGATGTAATTCGCAATCCAGATCGGCACCTTCTCGCCGCTGTAGGGATTGATCGCATAGCGGTGCGTGTTAATGCCGTGCTTCTCGATTTCGCCGATGTCACCGGTTTCTTTGGCCTTGCGCTGCTCGGCAATCAATTGCTGAACTGCCTCGCCCAGCGGCTGGTTATAGCGGGTGAAATCTGCAACGAGTGGGTGTTCGGGCGCAAGCTGCACCGAGGTCGCCCCGAAGATCGTGTCGACGCGAGTGGTGAAGACGCTGATCGTGGAACCAGCGGGACCAGATGTGCCGTCCAGCTTGAAATCGACCAGCGTACCTTCGCTGCGGCCGATCCAGTTGCGCTGCATGATGCGCACTTTTTCGGGCCAGCCGTCGAGTTTGTCGAGATCGCGAAGCAGTTCTTCGGCGTATTTCGTCGTGCGGACGAACCACTGCTCCAATTCGCGCTGTTCGACTAGCGTATCTTCGTGGCGCCAGCAGCATCCATTACCCAACACTTGTTCATTGGCCAGCACGGTGGCGCACTTCGGACACCAGTTGACCTTGCTGTTTTTGCGATAAACCAGCCCTTGCTCGTAGAGCTTCAGGAAAAACCACTGGTTCCAGCGGTAGTACTCCGGAAAGCAGGTCGTGACCTCGCGCGACCAGTCGTAGGCGAAGCCGAGGCGCTTCATCTGCGCCTTCATATTGTTGATGTTGCGTAGAGTCCACTCGCGCGGCGGCGTGTTGTTCGAGATGGCCGCGTTCTCGGCCGGCAGACCGAACGAATCCCAGCCCATGGGATGTAGCACGTTATAGCCGTTCATCCACATGTAGCGCGCCAGCGCGTCGCCAATCGAGTAGTTGCGCACGTGCCCCATGTGTAGCGCGCCAGAGGGATACGGCAGCATCTCGAGCACGTAGTACTTCTTCTTGGCCGAGTGAGGCTCGGCGGCATAGAGCGCGGCATCCTGCTGCCAGCGGTCGAACCACTTCATCTCGACGCGCTGCGCGTCGTAGCGCTCGTCATTAGGACGTTCAGCTTGCGGTGGAGCTTGTGTTTTTTCTTGTGGCGGCATAAGCGGATAGCGAGTACAGATGAAACGTTGATTTTACAACGGGCTACGCTGCATTTTCGAACACTGCATTCATCGACACTGCTGCCAGCGAGGTAGGACGCTACTTCTCGACGACGAGCTTTTTGAGGGCATCGACATTTCTGCGGTCGTCTCCCGGGCTGTCGATTGGCGTCTCGGCGATGAAGGCTGCATGAGCCACCCTCGGATCGTTCAAAAGCGTGCGGAACGGCTCTTTGCCAATCGTCCCCTTCCCGATGTGTTGGTGGCGGTCCAGTTTCGATCCACGAGCGGCCTTGGCGTCATTGCAATGCCAGACTTTGACGCGCTTCAACCCCACCGTGGCATCAAGATGCCGCAGCGTCTCATCAAAACCTTCCTCGCTGACGAGGTCGTATCCCGCAACGTGGGTGTGACAGGTATCGATGCAAGCACCGACCGGAACGATTCCGTCGAGCCGCTCCAGGACTTCGGCAACCTGCTCGAAACTACCGCCGAGGGAGAATTCAGCGCCGGCAGTGTTTTCGATCAGGATCGTCAGGCCGCCCTTGGCAAGATCAAGCCCTTGTGTAGAAGCGGCGATAGCGGAAGCCGTGCGGAGGAGGCCCTGCTCGCGATCAGCACCGCGGAACGATCCGGGATGCAAGACGAGATAGTCTGCACACACCTGTAACGCACGTTCGACCTCGCCGCGGAAGGCCTGCATGGATTTTTGCAGGAACAGTTCGTTCGAACTGGCGAGATTCACGAGATAGTTGGTATGGATCGCGAGCGGCTTGAGGTCGTAGCGGGCTCGCAGGAGGCTCATCTCGTCGCATTGCGGCTGTCCGAGTTCGTACGGCGCCCATTGGCGAGGACTCGAAGAGAAGATTTGCAGGGTATTGCAGCCCAACCGGTAGGCGCGTTCGGCGGCATTTTGCACGCCTCCTGCGGAGGAAGTGTGGATGCCGATGCGGCGGGACGTCAGACGGGGCGGCCGTTTCGGCGCCGGCCCTTTAAGGATGTCGCGTTCAGCCGCCATTCGCCCAGTTTCAGGTTTCGAGTTTCAAGTTTCAAGTCACACATCACCCATTTGGAAATCATCCGACTTTCGTGAAATACACGAAAACGGCAGTTACGGCGGCAATCCCAAGCTCATCGAACACACTCACCCCATTCTTGCGGATGTAGTTCCATGCAATCGAAACCACAAACACTGTGACGAAGTCGACGAGTGCCCATTTGAGGGCAGCGCGCTTGTCGTTGTCCACACTACCTCCGGTTGCAAATCATCCCATCCCACAAATTCGCTGTCCAGCGTGCTCCGTTTGCGGTGCATACATCCACAAAGGTAGACTTGTAGGTCCGCTTTACGGCAGTTCCGCCGTCCCAGGTGACCTTATGCTCGTAGTCATGAAGGCGCAGGCTAGCGAAGAGCAAATCCGCGCTGTTTGCCAGAAAATCGAACAACTTGGATACCGCGCCCACCCCATGCCGGGCGCAACCCGCACTGCCATTGGCATCACCGGAAACAAGGGCGAAGTCGAACAGGGCACGCTCGAAGAAATGGCGGGCGTGCAGGAAGTCATACAGGTTTCGAAGCCTTACAAACTGGTCAGCCGCGACGTGAAGGAAGAAAGCACCGTCATCCGATTCCCGGGCACCAATGCCACCATTGGCGGACAAGGTCTCGCCATCGTCGCCGGGCCATGCGCGATCGAAAGCCGCGAGCAGGCGTTCGCAGTCGCTGATCGCGTGTGCCGCGCCGGAGCCCAGTTCTTCCGCGGAGGTGCTTACAAACCCCGCACCTCGCCTTATTCCTTCCAGGGCCTCGGCGAAGAAGCTCTGCGCATCATGTCGGAAATCCGGCAGCGGTTCGGTATGCGCATCATCACCGAAGCAATCGATCATGAGTCATTGAACCTGGTGGAAGAGTATGCGGACATGATCCAAATCGGCGCGCGCAACATGCAGAATTTCTCGTTGCTGAAACGCGCTGGGCGGTCCCACAAACCGGTGCTTCTCAAACGCGGTATGTCAGCCACGCTGGAGGAATTTCTGATGGCCGCCGAGTACATCTTGAGCGAAGGCAATTACAACGTCGCGTTGTGCGAACGCGGCGTGCGTACGTTCGCCGATCACACTCGCAATACGCTCGACCTGAGCGTAGTCCCGGCGGTACAGCGGTTGAGCCATCTGCCGATCCTGGTTGATCCGAGTCATGGCACGGGGAAGCGGAACAAGGTGACTCCGCTATCACGCGCCTCAGTCGCCGTCGGCGCAGATGGCTTGATGGTGGAAGTGCATCCGCAACCGGACCAGGCTTTGTCTGATGGCCCACAGTCGCTCTTCCCCGACCAGTTCGATCAACTGATGGAACAGGTGCGGCAGATCGCGGCGGTGGTCGGACGAAGTGTTCCGGCGATTGAAATCAGCGAACCCGCGAGCCTCAGCAGGTAAGAGGGGATTCTCACTTTTCTTCTGGGGGGAACTATGGCGATAGCGCGATTGCGTCTTCTGTTTGCCTTGTGCGTAACCGTAGTTATCTTTATTTGCAGTTCCAGCCTGTTCGCGCAGGACTCATCCACCCAAGGCGATGAGACCGTCTACGAAATGCACAATGCGCGGCAGAACGGGATACTTGCGCCTAAAGGCATTTATATGCCGGAGGCCGAATACTCCGATTACGCGCGCAGGAAAAAGATCAATGGCGTTGTGCTGCTCTCGTTCGTTGTCGCGAAGGACGGAACCGTACGCGATCCTGCCGTGACCAAGAGTCTGGAGCAAAGCCTCGACAAGCAGGCTTTGGATGCAGTGAAGAAGTGGAAGTTCGAACCTGCCACCAAAGACGGACAACCTGTAGCCGTGCGGATCCAAGCAGAAATGTCGTTCAAGGTGCGCTAGGTTTGTAATGTTGGAGATTCTGCCCTCGATCTCCTTTCCGCAGATCGGCATCGTCTGCATCCTTTCTGCTAATCTTTACTTCTTCTTCAGACTCGGACTGACTTGCGAAAGCTCCTTTTCATCGCTGTTCTGCTGCCTATCCTCGGAGGAATCGGATGGTGGTACTTCCGTGAGCAGAGCCTTCCCGACTACGGTCCGGCCTTCCGCGAATACGCCTACGTCTCAAATGGCAAGAGCAACACGGTCAGCGTGATCGATCTTCGAACATTCGCGTTGGCTAAGACGGTGCACGTCGGCAGCGAGCCGACAGGGATTGCGGCTAATAGCAAGAAGAATGAAATCTATGTGGTAAACACCAACTCGGCCAACGTCAGCGTCATTGATGCCGAGACAAACACCGTTGTCGCCGCCATCGGAGTACATGCGCGGCCATATTTCATCGATGTTTCCGACGACGGGCGGCGCGCCTATGTCGCCAATTCGGGTTCGGCTAACGTCAGCGTGCTCGATTTGGACCAGCGGATCGTGCTTGGCAACGTCCGGGTCGGATCAGCCCCGGGATTGGCCCGAGTTTCGCCTGACGGGTCGACGGTCGTCGTATCGAATCGCGGAGACAATACCGTCTCAGTGATTGACGCGAAGTTCCTGCGGGTGCGGGCAACGCTTCCGGTCTGCGAGCATCCCGAGGACATCGCCATCCTTCCCGACTCGAGCAAGGCGTTCGTCTCCTGTTCGGGATCGTCGCAAGTCGCTTCGATTCAGTTGAAAAACGCCGCTTCGCAAAAAGACGACAAGGTGCTCGCGCTGCTTGACGTCGGGCGCACTCCGGTCAGCCTTGCCGTAAAGCCTGACGGTGGCGAGATGATGGTTTGCAATTTCGACTCCGACAGCATTTCGATCATCGAGACGGGAAACAACGAAGTCGGAAGCACGCTGGAAATCGGCCAGCATCCGTCACGTGCAGTCGTGACGCTCGACAATTCACGGCTTTATGTTTCGAACTTCGGATCGAACAGCGTCGCGGTGTACGACATCGACCTGGGACGCCGACTCTGGACGCTCTCGGTGGGAAGCCATCCGGACAGTTTGGCTCTCACGCCGGATCAGAATTATCTGCTGGTCGTCGATACGGAGTCGGGCGACGTAACGGTGATCCAGAAACGCAAAGCGCGGAAACTTGAGCCTACGGAGTACTCCCTGCTGACGTTGATTCCGGTAGGCCAGCAGCCGAACGGGATCGTAGTGAAAACCTTCCTGGCGAATCTGAGCGAGAAGAAGTAGGCAGTGTTGTCATTCCGAACGCTCGAGAATCGAGCGAGGAATCCGTTCTTCGCTCGTATTGGCAGGATTCAGATTCCTCGTCGCTATTGCTCCTCGGAATGAAAACCTGAGTCAGAACACCGTTCCGCGCGGGATACGATCGGACTATACCTGCGTAGTTTGTCCACAAAACCTGTCGAACGCGGCTTTGAGATCGGCGGCGATCGCAGGCGCTTCGCGGGATTCGATATCGCGGCGAGGCATCATGTAGACCAGTTGTCCGTCGCGAAGGATGGCGATGGAAGGCGACGATGGCGGATATCCCGTGAAATAACTGCGCGCCCGCTCGGTGGCTTCTTTATCCTGTCCCGCGAATACAGAATAGGCTTTGTCGGGCTTGGCGGCATTCTGAAGCGCCATTCGCACGGCCGGACGCATCCGGCCCGCGGCGCATCCGCAAATCGAGTTGACCACGACCAAGGTCGAGCCGGGACGGTTCTTCAGTTCCTGATCGACCTGCCCGGGAGTACGCAGTTCTTCAATTCCCAGACGCGTTAACTCCTCGCGCATGGGCACAACCATAATTTCCGGATACATCGGCATATTTGTGAAACCCCCAGATAGGTGTTTCTTCTATTTTGCCATAGCGTCGTTACTCAACGGCTCGCTGGCCCACGAGCCGATACACGATCCATCAAGATGCTGTGTATATTGAGTTCGACGGATGCAACTTCAAGAAAATATTGCGCTGGCGCCGCTAACGACCTTTCAAGTCGGAGGTCCCGCTCGATTTTTCGTGGAAGCGGGGACGCCAGGCGAAGTGGAAGAAGCGGTGCGCTTCGCGCAGTCTCGCAATCTAGCGTTATTTGTTCTCGGCGGCGGCAGCAACCTTGTCGTTGCTGACTCCGGATGGCCCGGGCTGGTCCTGAAGATCGCGATTTCGGGCATCGAACGAACCAAGGGTCACGATGGCAATGCCGCTTTCAACGTCGGCGCCGGAGAAATCTGGGACGATTTCGTCGCCCAGGCCATACGCGAAAACTGTGCTGGAGTCGAGTGCCTCAGCGGCATTCCCGGTAGCGTTGGCGGAACGCCCGTCCAAAATGTAGGAGCGTACGGACAAGAAGTGTCCGAAACGATCGAGTCGGTCGAGGTCTTTGACCTCAAAGATGGTCAGACCCGCGAACTCTGCAATGAAGCCTGCGAATTCGCCTACCGCACCAGCATCTTCAACACGACTGAGCGCGGGCGGTTCATTGTATTGCGCGTGACTTTTGCACTCACACCTGGCGGCGCGCCGCACCTGGAATATGCCGATCTGAAGCGGCGCTTCGAATCGCACAGTGTTCCGGCGACATTGGCCGAAACTCGAGAAGCGGTCCGCGAAATCAGGGCTCGCAAGGGCATGCTGATCGTCGAGGGTGATCCCGATTGCCGCAGCGCCGGATCGTTCTTCAAGAATCCGATGCTCTCCGGGCTGCAGCACGCGGAACTAACCCGGCGAGCCGCCGACAAGGGATTGAAAGTTCCAAGCTACCCTGCGCTAGACAAAAACCACAAAGTTTCGGCCGCATGGCTGGTGGAACACTCCGGATTCAATCGAGGATATGCCCTCGGTCAAGCCGGAATATCCACCAAGCACGCTTTGGCCATTGTTAACCGGGGCGGAGCCAGCGCCTCCGAAATCCTTGCCTTGAAGAACCTTGTTCAGCAGCGGGTGGAACAAGAATGGGGCCTCCGGCTTGAGCCCGAACCGGTGTTCGTAGGACCCTCATCGTAGAGACGTAACTTGTTACGTCTCTCTGTCGGCTGCGGAAATTCCTCATGCCTTGAACATGCCGTCAGCAGAGACGTTGCAAGCAACGTCTCTGCGATCGTTCCCTCTACGAATTTTCATGAACAAATCCATCCCCAAACCGGTCTTCATGGTTGAGGGCAGACGATTGGTGGCTGGAGAGGCGATCCTGAGCGGCGTGCAATCGGAGGAGCGTAGCCGGGACGAAGTCCTCGAGGCGCTGGTCCGAGAGCATTCTCGCCTGGTATACCGAATCGCTTACGCCGTCCTTCGTCGCCATCACGACGCTGAAGATGCAACTCAGGAAACATTCATGCGGGTGCTGAAGTACAGCTCGAAGCTGGCCGAGGTGGACGAGCCGAAGACGTGGCTGGCACGGATCGCGTGGCGGGTTGCGGTAGATCGTTATCGTCAGCGCGGACGAACGCGGGAAATCGCACTCGACGACCCGGAGAGCCCGATGTCGGAACCCGCCTCTGCAGATGCCGCGGCGGACGAACGCGTGCAAGGTCAGCAAATCAGCGGCGCACTGGAAACACTGATCAGCACGTTGCCCAGCAAGCTCCGCGATCCGTTGATTCTCTCGACGATCGAAGAAATGTCGCCGAAAGAAGTGGCCGTAACGCTAGGAGTCAACGAAGCGGCTGTGCGGTCGCGAGTCTTTCGCGCACGGAAGATCTTGAAGGAAAAGCTGTCGCAGCAAGGCACGTCTCGCAGGTAACGCATATGGCAGAACCAGATCACACAAATCAGCCTACAGACGGTCTAGATCACGCTCTTGATGCAGCGCTCGCGAAGTATGCGGCCGTCGAGCCACGAGCAGGGCTTGATGGGCGCATCCTCGCCAATCTGCGTTCGCAGCCGTACGCGGAAGGCCGGACATTGTGGCGCTGGGGTCTGGCGTTAGCCCTGGCAGTCGCCCTGATTGCAGCGGGCTTGGCATGGCGGTCGAGCAAATCCCGTCCGGTGATCGTTCAGCAGCCGTCCGGCAAGGATCGGGTGAAGGAATCCGTTAAGGTTCACTATGCGAACACGCAACCAGCCACCGTCCGGAAGCAGGCGAAGTTGCAGGCTGTGGTTCACCAAAGGGCAACGGCCAGAATTCGCGACTCAGTAAAGCTCGCAGCAGCGCAGAAGCGTGAGCAGTTCCCTTCCCCCCAACCACTGAGCGAGCAGGAGAAGTTGCTGGCAAGTTATGTGGAGCAGTATCCCGAGCGTGCGGTACTGATCGCACGGGCGCGGGCGGAACAGGAACAACGCGACCGCGAGGAAGAAATGCGCGACCTGAATGGAACGGCGAACGGAGATTCGAAGCAGATACAGCAATAGTTTCCAAGGAGAACTTACATGTTGAAGAAAAGCATGTTGGCGGTGGCATTGAGCTTGAGTGTGGCATTTGGACTCTGGTCGAGCAGGGCTTGGAGCCAAGACTCTACAACCACGAAGGCTGAGTCGCAGGAGTCAACCAAACCTCCTCAACCATACCGGCTCGATTTCTCGGTCAACGAACTCGAAGATGGAAAGAAGATCAACTCTCGCCAGTATTCAATGAACCTGAACTCGAATGATGGCAACGAGATCAAAATCGGCACCCGTGTTCCAGTTGACTCCGGCCACGAGCAATTTCAGTACCTGGATATCGGAACCAACATCTGGGCCAGGATTGGGGAACGTCCAGAAGGAATACCGCTTACGGTACGAGCCGAGATCAGCAACTTCGCAAATCTTCCCGAGGGAACCAGCTCGTCGCGCCCGATCATTCGGCAGTTCAAAATCAACGGCAGCACGGTGGCTCAGCTCGGCAAGCCGATGGTCATCGGGAGCGTGGATGATCCCGCTTCGAAGCGGCAGTTCCAGTTGGAGGTCACGGTCACGAAGCTGAAGTAAGGAATCTGGCGCGGGTCCGCAGGCCCGCGCCCTCTCTTCAGAACGAAATGGCGCCGCCCCAGATTCGACCCGTCCAGTATCCCCCCGAGCGAATCGACCGACCTGGCGCAAGCGGCGCCTCCTCCTATTGATCGGCGAATTCCCTGGCTCGCTTGAATATGTCGAGGAACATCTTTCGCGTCAGCTTGCCGGTCTGCGTATTCTGATTCGATGGATGGTACGAAGCGAGCAATATCTTTCTCTCCGGCATCGTGTAGCTCAGGCCATGCCCAAAGAGGAAATCCTTTTTGCTCGTAAGCAATCCCCGCCGCTTGAGGTAGTTCAGATAAGCGTCGAATCCGATCTTCCCTAACGCTACGACAACTCTTACATCCTCGAGTCCAGCAAGCTCGCGATCGAGAAAAGCGGAGCACGCCACCAGTTCTGTCGGCAGCGGCTTGTTGTCCGGCGGAGCGCAACGCACCGCCGCGGTAATATACAGGTCCTTCAACTGGAGCCCGTCATTGCGATCGGTCGCATTCGGTTGGTTAGCGAATCCCGTCTCGTAAAGAACGGGATACATGAAGTTGCCCGAAGCGTCTCCGGTGAACGGCCGACCCGTGCGATTGGAGCCATGAGCGCCCGGCGCCAGACCCATGATCAGCACGCGCGCGTGCGGATCTCCGAATCCCGGCACGGGCTTGCCCCAGTACGTCCAATCGCGATAGGCACGGCGTTTCTCCCGCGCGATCTCCTCGCGATACGCGACAAGGCGCGGACATCGGGTGCAGGAGACAACGTCTTTGTTGAGCACTGTTAACCAGGTAGGCATAGTCAGATTATTTGGAGTGCCTGTCCTTCCACGGCGTATGCACCGTATAGCGAGGAACGGCAGTTGCATTTTCTTTTGCGGCGCTCAAGAGCTTGCGGCGCACCAGCCATCCCACCGCGGCCTGCGCGGAACTCTTCGAGACGCCGATGGTCTCAGCCAGGTCGAAATAGCTGATCTGCACCGGACGATTGTGGCGCCGATGCTCCGCCAGCAGCCACAGATAGACCAGGAAGCTCACCGGGCGGTGATCATGGCCGACGAGGTCGCGCATGAGCACGTCCACCACATAGTCGTCGAGTGAAATCATTGCTATACCGATCGTTAATATAGCATTGAATGGCTGATTGTGCGGCTCGTGAGCTCGGGTTATGCTCGGTTCGAAACGACGCGTTTCCCAGCCGTGCGAGCTTCCCACAGCGGCTCAAGCCGCGTCAGCAATGGAACGAGTCGGCACGGCTTGAGCCGTGCCCTTGCCAAAACGCTTTCTTGAAACGCTTGCGGAGGATGACATGATTCGTGGAATCAAAATCGCGAGTATCCCGGTTCGCAACCAAGACGCTTCGCTCAAGTTCTACACCGAGAAACTTGGCTTCCGAGTGCTGACCGATCAGCCGTTCACAGACAAGCAACGCTGGATCGAACTTGGCATTCCCGGCGCCGACTCGCGGCTCGCCCTGTTCACTCCCGACGGCCACGAGGACCGCATCGGTGGATTCCAGCCAATGACGTTCTGGTGTGACGACGTCTTTGCTACCTGCAAGACCTTGAAGTCGAAGGGTGTGGAGTTCGCGAAAGATCCACAAGAAGAAACCTGGGGCACGTTCGCAATCTTCAAAGATACCGACGGAAATCAATTCGTACTGTCGAGCCGCTAATTCTCGGGCCGCACATTGTCCACGCCTGAGGACGTCTCCTTTGGGCAGGGAGGCGCGTCGCACTTCCAGCGCCCTCTCAGCATGTATCGTGTTACGATATATATTGATTGTTCTGCCCGGTGGCAGAAGAGCCTCTGGAGGAATTATGGAATTGCTATTGAGCGCGGACGAGCAGCAACTCCTGTATGAGATTCTCGATCGCCGCCTTCGCGAACTGCAGAATGAGATCTCGCACACCGACCATCGTGAGTTCAGAGCAGTGCTGCGCTCGAACGAAAAGCGTATTGAGTCCCTCCTGGGACGCCTGAGGATGAGTGTTGGCGCCAAGGCCTCGTAGGGTACTTGGACTGGCTGGCATCTCCAAATACGCCCGATCGTGACGGCCGAGGACGGCTCCACTCCGCCGACAGCAATGATCTAAGTCACACCCAGCCATGACCGCTGTCACTTCTTCGTGCGAATCGCGAAGGTAGCATCTGTATTTCGCGCGGAGGAGATTTGGGCCCTGTAGTGGACGCGTGCCGAGTTTCACGAATTAGAGAGTATCTTCCTTGGTCCTGTTCCATCCTGCTCGTGGGCTTGGCTTCAATGCTCACAACCTGTGGACAACAAGCGGGTCAGTCTCACGCCGCCAACGATCCTAGCGTCATTCAGCACACAATTTTCATCATCAAGGAGAATCGCAGCTTCGATAACTATTTCGGCGACTTCCCAGGAGCGGACGGTGCCACATGGGGCCGCACGTCGACTGGCGCGGACGTACCACTCGTCCACATGGACGACTGTGATGAGTCCAGCTTGTGCAATGGGTCGGCGTGCGCTCTCGCAGCGATGAATGACGGCAAGATGGATCACTTCGATCTTACGACGGGCAATTTGGATGCCTATGGCAGGATGTTGCAACAAGACATTCCGAACTACTGGGCTTATGCACAGCACTTTGTGCTCGCCGATCGCTTCTTTACCGCGGTACATGGACCCAGTCTTCCGAACCATCTGTTTACGGTGGCGCCGCAATCAGGCGGTGTGATGGACAATGTCGATGGATCTCAATTGGGCAAGAATTGTGATGGGAGCCCAAGCGGATTGGTCGCCGTCACGGACGACAATGGAAACGTGAGCTACCAGTCGCCATGTTTCGATTTCCAAACTTTGCCCGACTTGCTCGATGCGGCCAAAGTTTCCTGGACATACTACGGCGACGGCGGAGGCATCGTCGGCACCATCCGCCATATCCGCAACAGCCCGTCATGGCCGAGCCACATCGCAGATACAGCGCAATTTATAACTGACGCTTCCGCCGGAAAGCTGCCAGCGGTGAGTTGGCTCTTGCCGCCCGAGGGGAAGGGAGAACATCCGCCGGAGAGCACTTGCCAAGGTGAAAACTGGACCACGCAGATATTGAACGCCATCATGCAGGGCCGGGGTTGGAATTCATCGGCAGTCTTCGTGGTGTGGGACGACTTTGGCGGCCTCTATGACCACGTTGCGCCGCCGCAGGTAGATCGCTTTGGACTTGGCCCGCGAGTGCCGCTGTTAGTTATCTCTCCTTACGCCAAGCGGGGATATGTCTCGCACACGTTGTACGAGCAGTCCTCGGTCCTCAAATTCGTGGAGAGACGATATGGACTTGTCGCGCTCACAGCACGTGACCGGACTGCCAGCGATATGCTGGACAGTTTCGATTTCAGCCAGGCGCCGCTAGCACCGTTGATCCTCCCGCAACGTTTGTGCACGGAAGCCCCCGCCTCGGCAAAGCATCCGATAGCCTATACGGCATATGACAACGACTAATGACTGGGTTTGCTATTCAGCATCTCACTGATCTTGTTGCTTTGTTTTGCAGAAAGACACAGCGCCGTCACGCTCATTGTGCAACTTCGCCTACGCGGTGTCCGCATCCTCCGCTCCGAGATCGAATAACGCTGCCTGCTCAGCCGCATGTTTGCGCAGTTCGGCCATCTCGTCGACGCTGCCTGCAATAGGCCCATCTTGTTTGCGCTGATTCCTGCGCTCCGCTTTGTCTCTTTGTCTTTGCTGCCGTGTGTGTTCTTTTTGGCGCTTTGTAAACGTTGATCGGCCTTTTGGCATACGTCCCCCTTGGAATCTCTTGTTCTTCATCGAGCAGCATCTACCAGCCTCGACGTACTCAATCCGCTCAAAGCCTACCAGCGTGGTTCGCGGGGCTGACGTGGCAGGAGCGAAGTTGTCCGGAAAAACGGGCGGTACAAAAGAAACGCCTCTCGATCTCTCAATCGCGAAGGCGAAAGGTACTCTCGTGAACTGTCTTCGAGGTCAAGTGTGCTTAGTATACGCGCTCTGAGATAATTCTCCCGAAACGTCGCAAGGACCAGCGATGGAACCGACGATCCATTATCGGCCCGAGCTTGCCAATTGTGTGTTTTGCACGTACGATCACGTCGTGCGTTAGACCGAATCGGTCGTGAGCAGCTCTCGCCTCATCAGCAAGTACCCTGCGCAGATTTTCTTCCGAATCCCTCCAGCGTAACTATCGCAAAAGGAACAAGAGTACAAACACATGGAACAAGGAACAGTAAAGTGGTTCAACGACGCCAAAGGCTACGGTTTTATCAGTCGTCAAACTGGCGAGGACGTTTTCGTGCATTTCTCCGCTATCCAGGCGGGAGGCTTTAGGAGCTTGCAGGAGGGTCAGACGGTGCAATTCGATGTCACGAAGGGACCCAAAGGCTGGCAAGCGGAAAACGTGCGGCCACTGTAAGGTGCCGACCACTTTGAAGAGGCGAGATCGAGAAGAGATCGCCTCTTTTTGCTTTTGCAGTGGATGTCAGTGAACTTTGAAGGTGTCTACTTATTGGAATCTCTTTGACTAACGAAGAACTCAATGCGTCCTACGCCATTATCCGGCACAACGTCCGAACATACCGCTCGGCCGGAGTGGTTGAGGTAGTCAAAGGCAAGCAACAGGCGGAGTCGACATTACTCAAGATCCAGTCCTGCCAAGACTCGTCAGATCGGCATGAAGGCTGGCGTTACTTCATTGAGAAAACCGATCAAAAGCCAGGAGTTGACCCGATTGAGGCTACCCAGCGGCGACAGCAGGCATTGGAAACACGTGAATCGAAGGCGATGCAGGTAAAGAATCCAGTGATTCCTCCGGACATCCAGCAATAGCCTTTCGGGATTGGTCGTTGTTATTAAGAATCAGCCTGCGGTCTAGTCGTTTGGGAGCGCGCTTGAGCCAGGCGTTCGGCAATAATCCCGTAGACGGAGGCATTGTAAACAAGTCCAACGTGCGTTCCTGAGACCAAGAAGTCCGCTTCAGGACGATCTGTTTTGCAGTACCGCCAGTCCACAACTCCGTCACTCTCGCTGTAGATTGCAGTTTCTGAGACTCCGGTGGGCATGGAATGCCGCAAAGAATCCAAAAAGTCGCACGTGCAGTGCCCGGTATAGCATTGGGGGGGCACACTGTTGCCATGCTTCACGAGTATGTGGCTTCGAACCATTTCCGCCGCGCGCAAGATGACGGAATGAGCCACTGTGCCTCGGAAAGGTGCACCCAACGTGATGACCGAAGCGATATCTTCTGGCCGCTGAGCCGCAATCGCACGCGCGATGACCCCGCCCAGGCTGTGGCCGATCAGATGAACCCTACGTCCAGATTTGGCGAGGGCTTTCTCGATGGTTTCATTCAGTTGTTGCCTGATCAGGAGATTCGGACACTCGGTGTTGAAGCCGATTCTCGAAAAGAAGGGCTCGTATCCGATTCGTGCCAACCACTGATGTAAGGGTGCGAGATACGCATCCGGGCAAAGAAAACCCGGAATGAGAACGACAGCAGAATCGTCGCCGTGGGGAATTCCTAAGCCATAGTACGAGGGTGAAGCATGCAACAGAACCAGTTCTGCCGCAAACAGCACCTCGCCCAGAATAGGGAGGTCGGCTTTCTCATACTCGCTAGTTCGAATCGGGGAACTGCAGGGCCTGGGTGTGCTGCTTGGTCTTCTCATTCAATGCTGCCCTACTCTACGTGAGACTAGGGAATTGCACAATGAAGATTATTGTGTAGACGTTCGTCTTTGGGCACGGAAGAAGGATTTTCGGCTACGGTATGGCGCAAAGCGCAAAGCCGGTGCAGTTGGATCCGCAGACGCTTGCTGCATTCGATGCGTATATCCATCAAGTCGAAACGGAATCGAAGCACCAGGAGAGCGGGCTATTTCTTTGGTCTGACGCCAATTCAGAGCGGGCTCAGCAGGTTCGGGCAGGGCAAGTCGTAGCTCAATTTTGGTCTGGCCGGGGTCCGGTCAAGGTGCCGAGCGGTCTGATCCACGATTGGATCGCTGCAGCATTCATTCCTCAATCGACCATCCCAGAAATATTGAGAGTGATCCAGGATTACGATAACCACAAGAACATCTATAAGCCTGAGGTCTTAGACTCGAAGCTTCTCGGCCGGCAGGATGATGATTTTCAAATCTACCTGCGGCTTCTCAAGAAGAAAATCATTACCGTGGTCCTCGATACGGATCATGAAGTGCACTATCGCCCGGCGGGACCAATGCGATGGGTGTGCTGCTCACGCACAACGCGCGTAGCAGAGGTCGAACATGCGGGAGGCGCGGACGAGCGAGTCTTACCGCCCGATACGGGTTATGGCTTTCTGTGGCGTCTGTATTCATATTGGAGATTCGAGCAAAGAGATGCCGGGGTAGTCGTCGAATGCAGAGCCATATCGCTGACGCGTAACGTGCCAACCGGACTCGGATGGGCGATTGAACCGATCATCCAAAAGCTTCCTAAAGACTCGCTCATTCACACGCTTGAAGCGACGCGGCAAGCGTTGAATACAAAGCCAAAATAATCCGGTGTGGCCCTGAGATTTCGGTTGTGCTTCCCAATTTGCATTGTTTGCGAACGTCAAGACCCTGCGCCGTTTGACGCTACTCTCCTTCTCTCTTTACACTCAGATGAACGGCGTGTAAATCGGACAGACTGTCAGGTTCGATCGTGCCGGGACCCAGCCCGAATACGACAGAGTTGCAGTTCGCTGAAAGGTACAAAGTGAGTCCCTCGCAAACCATCGATACCAAGAATAAAGACGGCGTAAAGCGCGAGATTTCGATCGAGATTCCAGCGGAGGAAGTAGCCCGGGAAACCGAGACGCTCGTCCAGAAATACCAAAAGGTTGCTCGCCTGCCAGGATTTCGAGCCGGACACGTCCCCGCCACCATCATCCGGCAGCGCTTTAAAGAAGATCTGAAGAGCGATGTGGTCGAGGCTCTCGTTCCCCGTTATTTCCGCAAAGAGACGGAAAAGCTAGGCATGGTTCCAGTCTCGCAACCGCGCGTCACCGATCTGCACATTCATGATGGCGAGCCGCTGACGTTCAAGGCCAGTTTCGAGATCATGCCCGAGATTCACGTGCAGGGCTATAAAGAACTCCGCGCCGAGCATCCCGAGATCGCGGTGAAAGAGGAGGAGGTCGAAGACGCGCTGGACAACGTCCGTGAGCAGCACGCTACATACTCCTCGGTCGAAGGGCGCCCCCTACAGGACGGCGACTTTGCTCAATCTTCGATGGACGGGCGCCCAAAGGATACCGACGACAAGACGCAGCCCGTGCACATGGACGAAGTTCTGATCGAAATCGGCGGGAAGAATACAGTGGCGGAGTTCTCCGAGAACCTGCGCGGCGCTAGTGCCGGCGAGGAGAAATCGTTCGAAGTCAGTTATCCCGAAGACGCGCAAGACAAGCGGCTTGCTGGAAAGACCTTCATCTACACGGTGAAAGTTCAGGCGATCAAGCAGAAGAGTTTGCCCGAACTGAACGACGACTTCGCCAAGGAGCTGGGAGAATTCACCAGCGTCGATCAGGTGCGGAAGCAGATTCGCGAGAATATGGAAGCCGAACGCAAGCATACAGCTGAGCGCGAAGCGAAAGACAAGCTGGTTAACGAACTTGTAAAACGTAATGATTTCGAAGTACCGGAGTCGCTGATCGATCGTCAGATCGACTTGCGGCTCGAACGTGGCCTGCGTGCGTTGGCGGCGCAGGGCATGAAGATGGAAGACATGAAGAAGATGGACCTGCCGCGATTGCGCGCAGGGCAAAGAGACCAGGCGGTACAGGATGTGAAGTCGTCGTTGTTACTGGAACGCATTGCGGATCTGGAACAGATCGGCGTCAGCGAAGAGGAGTTGAATCATGAAGTTGACGCGCTGGCGCAGCAGACAAAACAGACTCCGGAAGCGGTCCGCGCTCGTTTGACACAGGATGGGGGCCTCGATAGAATCCGGAACAGAATCCGCAGCGAAAAGACCCTCGAATTTCTGTATCACCAGTCCGCGTAATACAGGCGGACCTTTCGAATCCTCTCCATGCAAGATCAGGGTTGCGTCGGGGCGGAGTGTGGCAGGTGAACGTGAAGAATAACGATCCTCAAATGATGCTGGTTCCGATGGTCATCGAGCAGACGGGGCGGGGCGAACGCGCCTACGACATTTATTCCCGACTGCTGCGCGACAACATCATCTTTATCGGCACGCCGATTGACGACAACATCGCCAACCTGGTGATCGCCCAGATGTTGTTTCTTGCTCAGGAAGATCCCGAGAAAGATATCCAGCTTTACATTAACTCTCCGGGCGGTTCGATCACGGCGGGCATGGCGATTTACGACACCATGCAGTATGTGAAGAACGATGTGATGACGCTGTGCGTTGGCCAGGCGGCATCTATGGCCGCGTTACTTTTGGCATCAGGCGAACCCAAAAAGAGATTGGCTCTGCCGAATTCGCGGATTCTAATACATCAGCCCTCTATGGGAGGGTTGTCCGGGCAGGCAACCGACATTGATATTCATGCCAGAGAGATTCTGCGCATGCGCGAGATTACCAACCAGTTACTCTCGAAGCATAGCGGCCAGAAACTCGACAAGGTGGAGAAAGATGTCGAGCGCGATTTCATCATGAACGCGCAGCAGGCTAAGGAATACGGAATCATAGACGATATCATCTATAAGACGGCAAAAGCGGTATGATCTGCCTTCGCTGTTGAGGTCAGAACCCAAACGGCATGAGGCACAATCGAAACGGTGGATGGGGATCATGCCGGGGAACCGCCAAGGAGTAGCCGAGTGAAAAATAAATCAGGGACCGATGAGATTCTGCGCTGTTCGTTCTGCCACAAATCGCAGGACGCCGTAGCGAAGCTAATCTCGTCGCCCAGCGATTATCCCCGCGCCTATATTTGCGATGAGTGTGTTGCAGTCTGCAATTCGATCCTGGAAGATGACCGCACTGCCACTCCTCAAGCTCAGACTCCGAATCAACTACCCAAGCCCCAGGAAGTAAAAGCTTTCCTCGACGAATACGTTATCGGCCAGGAGCAGACCAAGAAAAAGCTCGCGGTCGCGGTTTACAACCACTACAAGCGTATCTTCATGAATCGTCAGAAGACCGGCGACGGAGTCGAGCTGTCGAAGTCGAACATCATGCTGATCGGGCCGACAGGAACCGGTAAGACGCTTCTTGCCCAAACGCTGGCTCGCATGCTCGATGTTCCGTTCGCGATTGTTGACGCCACAACCTTGACCGAAGCCGGTTATGTCGGCGAGGACGTCGAGAACATCATCCTGAAGCTGTTGCAGGCGGCCGACGGCGATGTCAGCCGCACCCAGACGGGCATCATCTATATCGACGAAGTCGATAAGATCGGACGCAAGGACGAGAATCCCTCCATTACTCGCGACGTTTCCGGAGAAGGCGTACAGCAGGCGCTGTTGAAGATTCTCGAAGGCACGATTGCCAACGTTCCGCCGCAGGGTGGACGCAAGCATCCACACCAGGAATTCACCCCGGTCGACACCACGAACATTCTCTTCATTTGCGGCGGCGCCTTTGTCGGGCTGGAGAAGATCATTCAGCGCCGCATCGGCAAGAAGTCGCTCGGGTTCCGCACCGGTGAAGACGCAGAGAAGGAAGAAGCGTTCGCCAACAAGAAGCGCACCCAGGAACTCATGCAGGAAGTTCAGCCTGAGGACCTGATCAAGTTCGGACTGATCCCCGAATTTGTAGGACGCTTACCCGTGGTCGGCATGCTGGAAGATCTCGACGAGTTCGCACTGATCGAAATCCTGACCCGCCCGAAGAACGCCATCGTGAAGCAGTATCAGCGGTTGTTCGAGTTCGAGAATGTCCGGCTGAAGTTCAACGATGAGGCACTGCGCGCGATCGCCCGGCAGGCCATGGCCCGAAAAGTCGGCGCACGCGGCCTGCGGATGATTCTCGAAGAATTGATGCTCGACCTGATGTTTAACCTCCCGAGCCAGAAGAAGTTGAAGGAGTTCGAGGTTACCCGGGAGATGGTCGAGAAACGCAGCGCTTCCTTCGCCACCGTCATGGAAAAAGCGGGATAACCACCCCGCTTTCAGTTCCCTCCTAAGCTCTCGCAGGGACGCAGCTTGCTGCGTCCCTGCACCTTTGCTGGAGCAAGTTGCAAAATAATGCAGCTAGAGCCGTTCCAGATAACATCGCAAGGCCCTAATAGGCATTTCTTCTGAGCCTCTGCTCAAGGTAAAATTCTAGGTAGCTCGTGCTCAGGTTGATCCGCAGGGAGACTCAGTGACTACATCCAAAGAAAAGTACGAATCCAGAAAGCTGCCGATGATGCCCATCCGCGACGTGGTCATCTTTCCTTTCATGATGACGCCGTTTGTGGTAGGGCGCGAGTCCAGCGTGAGAGCGCTCGAAGAGGCGCTGGCCGCGGACAAAAAGATCTTTCTGGCGACCCAGCATGACGCTTCCATCGACGAGCCCAAAGCGAATGAAATCTATCAGGTAGGCACGATCGTCAACATCGTGCAGAGCCTGAAGCTTCCTGACGGCAACATTAAAGTTCTGGTCGAAGGCATCGAGCGCGGCAAGATTCTTCAGGTCACCGACACCGAAGGCTATATGCAGGCCACGGTGCGCGTTGCCCGGTATGCGACCGAAACTAATCCAGCGATCGAAGCCAGCATGCAGCGGGTGACGTCGCTGTTCGAGCAGTATGTAAAGCTTTGCCAGGCCCTGAATTACGAAACGATGATTTCGGCGGTTCGCATGGAGGATCCGGCGAAGTTGACTGACGTCATCTCCGCGAACTTGCAGCTTTCGATTGAAGAAAAGCAGGAACTGCTGGAGATTTTTGACCCTGCCGAGCGACTGACCCGGATTGCCGATGTTTTGGATATCGAAATCGAAAAATTGAATGTGGACCGCACGATCCAGTCGCGCGTGAAACGCCAGATGGAGAAGGCGCAGAAAGAGTATTACCTCAACGAGAAGATCAAGGCAATTCAGAAGGAACTGGGCCGCGGCGAGAAGAGCGAATTCGACGAACTGAAGAAGAAGATCGAATCCGCTGGCATGACGAAGGAAGTTAAAGACAAGGCGCTGCAGGAACTGAAGAAGCTGGAGGCCATGCCGCCGATGTCGGCCGAGTCTACAGTCTCGCGCAACTACCTTGACTGGCTGCTGGCTGTGCCGTGGAAGAAGCGCTCAAAGGAAATTCGCAATATTTCCCGCGCGGAGAAAGTGCTCAACGAAGATCACTATGGGCTCGAGAAGATCAAGGAGCGCATCCTTGAATTCCTGGCCGTCCGCCAGTTGGTGAAGAATCCCAAAGGATCCATCCTGTGCTTCGTTGGGCCTCCGGGTGTCGGAAAGACTTCTCTCGGAATGTCGATCGCAAAGGCGACCGGACGCAAGTTCGTTCGCATGTCGCTCGGCGGCGTGCGGGATGAAGCGGAGATCCGCGGCCATCGACGCACGTACATTGGCGCCTTGCCCGGCCAGATCATCCAGATGATGAAGAAGGCCGGCACCAAGAATCCAGTATTCATGTTGGATGAAGTCGACAAGATGTCGATGGATTTTCGAGGGGATCCCTCCGCCGCTCTGCTCGAGGTGCTCGACCCTGAGCAGAATTTCATGTTCGTGGATCACTATCTTGACGTCGAATACGATTTGTCGCAGGTCTTCTTCGTCGCGACGGCAAACGTGATGCACACCATTCCCCCTGCCTTGCAGGACCGCATGGAAGTACTGCGACTGCACGGCTACACGGAACAGGAGAAGGTCGAGATCGCCAAGCAGTTCCTGGTGAAGAAGCAGATGTTGGCCGCCGGACTGTCGGAAAAGAACATCAAATTCACCGACGAGGCAATCACAGCACTGATCCGCTCTTACACACGTGAAGCTGGCGTCCGTAACCTAGAACGCGAAATCGGCAACGTCTGCCGCAAGATCGCCCGCAAGGTGGTGAAGGAAGGCGAGAATTTCTCAATTACGATCACTGGCGACAACGTCAATGAGTTCCTAGGAGTGATCAAGTTCCGCGATACGATCGCTCACGAGAAGAGCGAAGTAGGATTGGTCACCGGATTGGCTTGGACCGAAGTGGGTGGTTCGATCCTGAGCACCGAGGCTTCAGTCGTGGACGGCAAAGGCAAGCTGACTCTCACCGGCAAACTGGGCGATGTCATGCAGGAATCCGCCCAGGCGGCCATGTCGTACGTGCGATCCCGCGCGAACCGTCTCGGGTTGACCCGCGACTTCTATCGCAACCTCGACCTTCACGTTCACGTTCCCGAAGGTGCGATTCCGAAGGATGGACCTTCTGCTGGAATTACCATCGCCACCGCCATTGCCAGCGCGCTGAGCAAGATTCCTGTGCGGCGCGACATTGCTATGACGGGAGAGATCACGTTGCGCGGCAAGGTGCTTCCGATCGGCGGATTGAAGGAGAAACTGCTGGCAGCTCATCGTGCCGGATTGTTTGAGGTCATTCTGCCGAAGGACAACGAAAAGGACCTGGCGGAAGTTCCCGAGAACCTGCGCAATTCCATGAAGATGCACTTCGTGGATACGATGGACCAAGTGTTGCAGATCGCGCTGGAAGCTCCGCTTGCGGCGATTGAAGAGGCGGCCACCCAGCCAATCGCATCGCTGACTACGAGCACCCCGGAAAGTACAACCGCGCATCAGTAAATTGCGATTTGAACGAATCGAAGGCCCGTCAAAATGGCGGGCCTTTTTTGTTTCTTCCGGCACATCCTTTGCGTTGTGGATCTACGCGCAAACACCTTGCACGCGCTCCCGCAGTTCGGCCAGCGAACGCTCGACACATTCGGTGAGCCAGCCCTGCAACGCTGCCTTCTGTTCCTCCGGGATATAGCGGAACCGGACGCCGCAGGCATCGGCGGTGGTCCAGATGACGATCCCGCTGGCACTCAAACGCGATTCGCTCCCCGGCAAGCCAAACGTGAAGTCGACTTCCTGGCCCGCCTCGAACGAAACTCCCACGAAGTTGCTGGATCGTGTCTTAAGCCCCGCTCCGCCTTCGCTCAGGTTCACGATCAGCGCCTCGCCGACCAGACCCTGTCGCGAGTTAACGGACGCGACGATCTGCACTGGTTCACGATGCTGTTTCCGCCTCCGCGCTACCGTTGCACAGTACGCGGCCCGCAAGCACCGTTCGATTTGCACCGCCGATGCCGGCTTGTGGATCAGGAAATGCACTCCCGCGGCAAAGGCCTGTTTCAGATCGAGCATGTCCCTTACGATCGCGACGACCACACACTCATAGTTCAGCTTGGAACGCCGAACCGCGCACAGGAAATCGGCGACGTTATCGATCTCCCGCCAGTCGACGACGATTACGTCAAACTCCACACCGTGAATCATGCCTAGCGCAGCTTCGGAGGTTCCCACAATTTGCGGATGGACACGCAAATCGCCCAGAACGGTTCGAGTAATCCCCAGGAACTGCGTGTCGCCGCAGAGCACTAACGTATTCATCGCGATGGCGGGTCGAGTGGTTTCCATATGCTTTTAGTGCGTCCGGCCGGTTGCAGCCGCGCTCACAGGAGTCCATCGGCTTCAAAGGGGTTGGGTTGAACGCGTCATCGGCGCGAGAGACAATAGGCTGGTTACCTCGGTTCGTGGAATGGGGTAAAGTCGCCCGATCGTCTGTACGGGCCGGCAACCGCAGAGGAAGCAAGGATCACCCAACGTCGTATGACGATTCCCATTCGAGGCACGGCGGCGCTGGCGGTGGCCGCGGCGATCGTGGCAGCCACCGCGATCTGGCTCCCAGCCTACCGCTGGTTCCTTCTGATCAGTGTTGGGATCGGCGTCGCGGTCGCCGGAGGCCTCATCTTGTGGCATCGGCTCCGCCCCGTCAAAGAGGACGACATCGAGAATAAGCGCCCACTGGGACTGGGCTGATTTAAGACCTCGCTCCCTCGCAAAACCCTAATTCAACGGACCCGATGCCTGTCGAATTCGCTTTTCGGCATCATGGTCGGACCGGTATTAGTTCACAACGAATTTCTTGTTGCTGGTAAGTGTGCCTGCGGGAGTGGTCACAGTCACGAATCCAGTAGTGGCCCCAACGGGAACCTTCGCCACGAGGTAGCTATCAGACTTCACCGTGAAATCCGTTGCTGGCGTCCCATTAAAGGAAACGGCAGTCGTTCCGGTGAGGCCCTGTCCCAGGAGTTGAACCCAGGCGCCGACCTTACGGGCGGCAGGCAGGAAACGAACGAACGGGGCCAAACCCAAATCCAGCGTATACAAACCACCGGGGACACCCACTGCGGTATCTCCGTAGAGCTTGCCGTTCGTATGTTGCAGCAACGTGACCTGCGGGCTCGCGCCAGAGCTCCAGTCAAAATCATGGAGCACAGCAAATTCTCCCGCAGTACTAACGCGGAAAAGAACGCCCCACCCGAACGCTCCGCCGAGGTTATTCGTGCCGTATAGATTTCCGTCCGTAGCTTGTACCAGCCCGCCGACCTGATTGCCGCCATCGCTGCTGAGCGTGAAATTATGCAAGACGGTAAGAGAACCCGCAGGAGTCATTTTGAAAACGACACCCGTTTGTCCGCTGACTGAGCCGCCATCAGGCGCGACACCATAAAAGTTGCCATCGCTGCCTTCGATCAGTGGGCCGTAACAATTGGCGCCGTGAGCGCCATCGAAGTTGTATAGCGTTTTGAATTGGCCGGAGTGGCTGATTCTGAAAATCGTGCCGCAACCGAAACCATTGTCACAAGCATTCTTGCCGCCGTAGAACGTTGCTCCGTAAAGTTGGCCGTCACTGGCTTGCAGCAAAGCGCCGTTTCCGTACGGATAGCCCATAGTTCCTTGAACGACGGGAAAGCTGTGAAGCGTCGTGACCACACCTGCCGGGGTCATTTTGTACACCGTGCCGGTGTTTCCCGCCCATCCGCCTAAGGTGGTGGTCCCATAATAGTTGCCATCGCTCCCCTCGATCGGTGGCGCGCCCGGCTGACCGCCATCGTTACCGCCCGTGAAGTTGTAGAGGGTCGTCAGAACGCCTGCGGATGTCATCTTAAAGATCGTCCCGTTCCCGTAAAGGCCGCCAAGCGCTGTCGTGCCGTAGAAGTTCCCATCGGTTCCTAAAGTCAATCCGCTGTGGGTTCGCTCCCCGTCCTGTCCAGTAAAGGTGTGCAACACCGTGAGCGCTCCAGTTGGAGTGATTGAGAACGCGCTGCCCAGGCTCTCGGCCCAGGTATCGGGTGCAGTACTGTAAAGCCCTCCGTCGCGCCCCTGCGCAATGAATCCGGAGAAAATCGGGTCGCTTATCTCTGTTTGAGACAAGTCGGTGATCAAAGTGTAGGTCTGCCCGAAGGCGGACCCCACGATTGTGCTTATGAACAACCCTACGCTTGCGGCTACGAGCAACAGATGCTTTGTCATTTTCGATTCTCCGAAGCGTGCTGACCCAAGGTGGCACGCATGTGTTTGAGGCGGCGCGAAACGGGGAGATCCGATCGTGCGGCCATAGGCACGATCGTCCAGACAGATGTGCCGGCTTATTTCGGGAGCAAACATGCTCATCCGGATTCTTTGTTTGATTGAATTGCAGCAGATGGAAAAGCCTCCGCGTCTTACTTGAGCAGATTCCCCGGGGCCCTGAATAACGCGTCCACGTTGCTCCGCTGCAGAGTGCTCGGGAATGATGGAGATCACAGCGAGGCGTAATCTTGATCACTAGACATCGCCCGCTATTTTTCTGGGCTGGCCGGACTATCGGCTTCTCGGGTTACTTTGTGAAGCGGGCGAGCAGTGGACCGGTTAACGCGAGGAACAACACATAAGCTGCGGAGAGTGGACCAAGTTGTGGTTGGGTAGCGACGCCGAGTCCCGCGATAACGATGGAGAACTCTCCACGGGGAATCAGTTCCACACCGGCCCGAAATCGTCCCCGCCGGTCAATCCCGCGTTTTCCCGCCGCCCAATATCCTGTGAGGACTTTTGTGAAGGCCGTCACCGTTCCCAGGATGAGAGCCATCGGCAGCGAGGGGACCAGGCTCGATGGGTCAATTTCCAGCCCAAAGAAGAAAAAGAACGTAGCCGCGAACAGGTCTCGTAAGGGACCGAACAGGCGGTGCGAAGACTCAGCAACCTGCCCCGACATGGCGATCCCCACCAGAAATGCACCAATGCCGGCGGAGATGCGAAAGTGTTGCGCGGCCCCGAGATAAGCAAAACCGCGCCGAACACCGTGAGCAAAATAATTTCGTCGGATTCATGGTTGGCAAATTGGCTGAGTTGCTTGCCAAAACGTAAAGCCACTACGAGAGAGCATCCAACGGCTGCCAGAGCGATCGCGACCGAGATCGCGATTTTCACGACTCCTCCCCCTGTGATCAGGACTCCCACCAAGGGAAGATAGATCGCCATAGCAAGATCTTCGAGAACCAGGATCGAAAGCACCAGCGGTGTTTCGGCGTTGCTCGCGCGGCCCAACTCGTCGAGCACTTTGGCGATCACTCCCGACGACGAAATATAGGTCACGCCGCCCAATAGAACGCTGGGAATCGCACCCCATCCCAGGCAAAAGCCCGCAATCACGCCGGGAGTGAAGTTCAACAGAAGGTCGGCAATTCCTGCTGGAACGCCTTTGCGCAGATTGGCTGTCAACTCTTCTCCGCCATACTCCAGCCCTAGCATGAAGAGAAGGAGTAACACGCCAATCTCAGCACCAATATGAATGAAGTTCTCCGTGAGGTTCAATGGAGCGATCCCGCCCTTCCCGAAGGCCAGCCCGGCCAGCAGATAAAGTGGAATCGCGGAGAACCCCAGCCGGTTTGCCAGGCGCGCGAGCACTGCCAGGCCCACTACGGCGGCTCCCAGCTCGATCAAAATTCCTGAAGGGTCAGCCGGTAGATTGGACATTGTCGAACTCGAGGATGTCTGACGGTGAGATGCCAAGCAAGAGCTGAGGATTACGCATGGCTTTTTTTCGGTACGTTCTGTGCAACTGCCCAAGCAGCCGCTCCGAATATCCAGGAGATGAAAAAGGCCGTCCAGTTCAATCTCGTTCTAGAACCGAACAGAAGAGGCGGCAGCCAGACAAGCAGCGTGTAGAGCGTAATCTGCCAAGCCTCGGCCCAGGCAGCGATCCAAGGCAGCACATTGAAAAGAACGCCTAGGCCGCTGGCGATCTGACCGGCCCCTGTCAGGTATGCCCACCCCCTTGGGTAAGGAAGCCAATGGGGAACATAGCCGGCTGTGGCATCGACATAAACGATATGTGATAGACCAATCGGTATGATTGAAAGTGCAAACAAGATTCGGGCATAGCGTACGCCGCGATCACCGGTAAGCCATCCTGGTTGGGTCGTACCGCTCAGGCGCGCAAACAAGGTCCATCCTCCTGAAAGTAGAAGCGTGAGTTCGCCGAGTCCCAGCCACGAAGCTTCAATCCGGGGCTTGGTCAGAACATCGGGCACCTTTAGAAGCGCCCACAACACGAGGTATGGAAGAAGGACTTTGACCGCAACCGCACGAGTCGGCGCGATTAAGAGCCCACCGGCAATCAGCAACATCAACACACCACAGGCATAGGCAATCGCGGTCCGTGCGGGGAGCCATGCGGGAACTGGCTGCCATACCATCGCAAAGTCTCCCGAAATCAGGGCTACCACGCTAAGTCCGATCAGACCGGCGATGAAGAAACATAGTGCGGGCTGTTGGCTTCTCTTCATAGAAGTCGATCCAGGAAGTAAGGGAGTGCGCCCCGCAGAACCCCATCAACAGCGGGACTAAGGAAGTTTACATCGCAGGAAGCGACAGCTGCGCGCCCGATTTTTACCGTCACCGCGGCCCCGTCACTGCAAATGCGTGTGGTGGATTTCAGCGGTGTACGATCTGGCCCCGATTTGCATCTCAAACGCCGTGTGCTCCCTATCGATTGGGGAGCTTGGACTATCGAAGATGAACAGTGTCAGAGGATCGGCGGAGGACATGAGGCAGCGAACTTCGGATTTTTACTGTTTCTCTGAAGGGAGCCAACATTCTGATCTACGCCGATCCAAAGTCCAACCGAAGAAGCGGACACACCCGACGCCACCACATTCAGGAACAAGAATCCCGGTCTCACTCGCTCACAGATAGCTGAGCCAGGTCCAATCACGATGCCTTCGTCGAAACCCCATAAACCAACGGCACGGCAAATAGAGAATTGCCACGACCAGCAACCAAATCGCATAAACGAATAGGAGTCCGTGCCCGTATCCCGCGGGTTTTTGCGCGAAGTCGGCAATGACTGAGCCATGCAACAGCGGTTGATGAAACGCAAGCGCTACCACGATCGAGATCAAATGGATGAGATACAGGTGCAGAACGTAGTAGAAGAGAGGCACCCGGCCAAACACCAGCAAGACACGACCCAGCCCACGTTCTGCCTTAGCCCCGTCCAACAATCCAAGCAGGGTTAGTGACGGCCCAAGCGTCATCAGCAGGTAGTCGAGGGACGGAGGGTACTTCAGCGTGTTGAAGAAGGAAATCACTGTGAGCGACAGCGTGGGCTGCACAGTCCAAGGTCCGGCGGAACGCTGATATCCGAAAGTCAGCCCCGCCACACCGTTGCCGTAAAGATTAATCCCACGAAGCACAAGAAACAGCGCTGTCGACGCGATCCCAATAGTAAGAATCCATTTGCGCCGATCGGGCCTCGATAGCAGGCTGCCAAAGGCAAAACCAACCGCCATCACGCCGACCCACGGAATCAGGACGTAGCGGCATGAGAAGAAAACGTCATCTGCAACGCGGATCCGCCCGGGCGAATGCAGCAAGATCCACACCCAATAAAAACTTCCAAAAGAGTTCGGATTGATGCGATCAAGCAGGTTATGACCAGCGATCATTCCAAGGCCGATCGCTGCGATCCAACGCAACGGTAAACGCACAATCAGCGCCATTACGACCATGCTCCAGCCCAGAATCCAGATCACCCCGCCGTGAACCCATGGCACGAAACCCCACGCGAAATCCACGATCGTGAGTTCGAGCAGGATTAGCCACAATCCACGCGTCACAAAAAACTGCGACAGTTGTGGGATCGTCTTACCTCGACGAGTAGACAGAAATGCGCCTGTTCCGGCTAGAAAAGCAAACACCGGAGCGCAGAAATGCGTGATGACGCGCGTGAAGAAAAGCGCTCCGGAGGTGTGCGCCATGTCTTCGGGAGGATTTCGGAGGTACGTCAGGAAGTCTCGAGTGTGGTCCAGCGCCATAAGGACCATAACGAGTCCACGCAGGATGTCCACTGACACCAGGCGTGGCGCCGATATCGGAAGGATCGTAGGTTTTTTTGTTTGAACGGCCACCGCCGGAGAACTTGCGGCAGTCACCATGTCCCACATCGCGAAAGAAGCCGTGCTTTTCCGTTCATACTTGCATCGTAACGTTGACAACCACTCTCGATGATCTGCAGGATGTCAACGATTTGTAGAAAGTTTGCAGTTCTCTTCCCTTGCCAACAGTACGGGCGCTATAGGAAACTTGGATATGAGGGTTCTCTCCCGCTTCATCGCCGCTGCTACGGACATTTCGCACTTTCCGGTGCCCAGCGTGCCTGAAGTTGCTTTCCTCGGACGATCGAACGTCGGAAAATCGAGCGTCATCAATGCGCTGGTGGGTACAAAACTCGCCCGCACTAGTTCCACACCTGGACGAACGCGCAGCATCAATTTTTTTGAGATCCGCTGGCCTGGAAAGCCGCGACCCGAGCTGATCTTCGCCGATCTTCCTGGTTACGGGTACGCCAAGATCTCCCGTGAAGTCTCGCAAGAATGGCCGAAATTCATCGAGCCCTATCTCAACGAACGGCCCACGCTTGCTCTCTGCGTTGCACTCGTCGACGTGAATATCGCACCGCAGCAGAGTGATCGCCAGTTACTTGAATTTCTGAGTGCTAAGGGACGCGATTTTCTGCTCGTTGGAACAAAGAGCGACCGGCTTTCCAACAATCAACTGACAAATGTGTTGCGAAGTCTGGGCCATGAATATCCACACGCGCGCATGCTTCCTTTCTCTGCGAAGACGGGGGCGGGGCGTGACGAACTGTGGAAGCAGATCCGCACGGTTGCACAGTCGGTCGCAGAGGATTCACAACCATCCACGCCGCTGAGTTAGATTCTTTTCAGGGCGATTTCAAGTTTCAGTCTGCCCAAGCCGATAGTCCGTACAGACAGAACACGGACACGCGGATGACGGAAGAAATCAACGACGGCATCGCTTACTTGCTGGCCCTGAAGCAGAGCGGATCTGCCGCGAAGTCGGCCGCCGCCGTCGAATTACAGCCGTCGCCTGATCCCGCGCCCGACAGCCAGCACAAAGGGGCCGAGAAGCGCCGCAGCCCGCGCTACAAATGCGAGGGCAGCGCGCAAATCTGCGAAGATGGGCGCGATGTCCCAACCTGGGCTAGTTTTACTGACATCAGCCTGCACGGATGCTACCTCGAAGCCCAGGCTACCTATCCTACGGGAACGTTGCTGCACATGAAGATGGAAGCTAGCGGCGTCCGGCTAGAAACTCAGGGCATCGTGCGTGTGACCTACCCGTATCTCGGTATGGGAGTGGCCTTCAACAACATGTCCGAGGAGAATGTCGTTCTCCTGAAGCGTTTGCTTGCCGTCGTTTCGCGTCCGTGCCTGATTATGGGCCCGGGCATCGCCTCGTCTCTTCCGGCCACAGATCCGCTCGGGGCTATCCCTGTTATTGCCAAACCCGAAGCCGCGGTTGCCGCGCTCATTGAGTTCTTCGAAAGCCGCCAGATGCTTCTTCGCGACGACTTTATACGTTTACTCAAGAAGAGCCAGGGATCGGAATCAACAGCGCAACGTTGATCGAGCAATCTTGCCTTCACACCCAGCATAAGCCGTCCATTGATATCATGGTCGGACATGTCTCTTTACCTAATCACCGGTATTGGCGGTTTCATCGGATCTTCGATCGCGCGTGCCTTGCTTGCCCGGGGGGAACAGGTCCGCGGCGTCGATAATTTCTCGACTGGAAATCGGGAGAATATCGCCGAGGTCCTCAACCGCATCGACCTGCGTGAAACCGACATCCTCGATCTCGACGCGATGCACCAGGCGTGTGCCGGAGTGGACTACGTCTTTCATGAGGCGGCGATCCCTTCGGTTCCAAAATCTGTCCTCGACCCGCTCGGAAGCAATCAGGCGAATGTGGACGGCACCGTGACGTTGCTCGTGGCCGCACGCGATGCGAAGGTGAAGCGCGTCATCTATGCCGCCTCATCTTCGGCCTACGGGGATACTCCGACGCTACCGAAGCATGAGTACATGAAGCCCGATCCGATCTCTCCGTACGCAGTCGCTAAACTTGCGAGCGAACAGTACATGACGTCGTTCTATCGCTGCTACGGCCTCGAGACCATGTGCTTGCGCTACTTCAACGTCTTTGGGCCGCGGCAGGACCCCTCATCCCCGTACTCAGGTGTGCTGGCAAAATTCATCACACAGATGCTTCGCGGCGAGCAGCCAACGATTTTCGGGGATGGCGAACAAAGCCGCGACTTTACATACATCGATAACGCAGTGGAAGCGAATCTGCTCGCCTGCCAAGCGCCCAAGAGCGCTGCGGGAGAGGTATTCAACGTCGCCACCGGCCGCAGTTTCTCGCTGAATGAAACTTTTAAGCTCCTGCAGGAGATCACGGGCTATACGGGTTCGCCACAGTACGGACCCGATCGCGACGGCGACGTCAAGCACTCTCTTGCCGACATTTCGAAAGCAGAAACCGGAATCGGCTACAAGACCATCGTCAACTTCGAGGAAGGCCTGAATCGAACAGTCGCTTGGTATCGCGAGACCACTGTACAACCCGCCGTCAATCGCTGACCCACTCGGGATACGGTCTCGCAGGCGCCCTGCATCGCAATTCAATATCCATCATCCATATCCGTGAGGCCAAATTCACGTGAGTCAAATCTGCGTTGCCTGTGGTACGCAGTATCCTTCAGAGAATCCTCCGAAACATTGCGCCATTTGTGAAGACGAACGTCAGTTTGTACCTGCGGATGGGCAAGAATGGATATCTCTCGCCGACCTTCGTTGCACGCATCACAACCGATTCTTTGAAGAAGGTGAGCGTCTGTGGGGAATACACACGCAGCCGCAATTTGCCATCGGCCAGCGTGCGCTCTTGCTGCAAAACGCAAGCGGCGGGCTGCTTTGGGACTGCGTCAGCCTCGTCGATGAAGCGACGGTTGCGGAGGTGAAACGCCTTGGCGGACTGAGAGCGATTGCCATCTCGCATCCCCACTACTACACCAGCATGGTCGAATGGTCCCGCGCATTCGGCGGTGCCCCGATTTACCTGCATGAGGACGACAAGCAATGGCTGCAGTTCCCCGATCCCGCGATTCAATTCTGGAGCGGCGAAACTTGCGTGATCGCGGAGGGCATCACTTTGATTCGGCTGGGCGCGCACTTCAAGGGTTTTCAGGCGCTCCATTGGAATCATGGCAAAGGCGTACTGCTAACGGGAGACATGCCTCAGGTGTGTCCCGACCGCCGCTTCGTCAGCTTTATGTACAGCTACCCGAATTTCGTTCCCCTTGATGCCTCCACGGTGCGCGGCATTGTCCGTAAACTTGAGCCGTACAAATACGCCAAGCATTTCGGCGCGTGGCCAAAATTTGAGGTCCTTGGAGATCCGAAGCAAGCTCTGCATCGTTCTGCCGAACGTTACTTACGGGCCATCGGCGATCTAAAACCACTCGAGTAGTCCCCAAAATCGCACTGGGCTTTGAATTCGAAGCCTTTCATTACGTTAGTTATCTTCGTCCCCGTTACGAGCGCAGCTAGAGTGGTCCGCATGACACTTTCCTCGATGGTGGTTTCGCGCGATTGGCAGGAAGTCAGCGTTCTGGAATGCATCCTTGGTGGGCTTCAAATCGAAGTCGCGGTTGAGAGAGAACCTCAGCGCGCGCTTGAGCGGCTCGGCATGTCCAAGGTCGACGCACTCATCGTGGACTGCGATCTGAATGGCAGCTCACAATTCCTGCGCGATCTGCAGCACGCCGACAGTGCCGGGCGTTCTGTCCCGCTGGTGATTATGGGCGCGCCAAAATCTTCTCCCGATCTGCACAAAACCGGCGCGCTGTTCGCCTTCGAGAAACCGATCTCCGTGGAACAGGCCGTGCGCACGCTGACCGCTGCCCGCACCATGATCGTCGACGGACGTCTGCGCTATCACCGCGCCGGAGTGGAATTGCCGGTTTCCGTGAAGTGCAAGGGCCGCAGGGCGATTGAAGGCTACTTACTGAACATCAGCCAGGGAGGAATGCTGATTCATACCGAACAATCCATCGACAGCGATTCAGACTTCCATGTTTCCTTTGCGCTGCCCAATATCGTGGCGGAATTCAAAGCCGAAGGACAGGTCGCATGGCAGGATAAGTCGGGGAACTTCGGCGTGCGCTTCGTTAAGGTCTCTCCGCGCCAGCAGCGGACGCTCGAAGTCTGGCTGGCCCAGCAGTTTTTGGCGAACTAGTTAACTGGGCTGAAATTCACAGTGGCTTCGCCCGCTCCCAGAGAGCTCAGCGAAACCGGGAACTCTTTTCTTCCTCTTCATCGTTCTCTGCCTCCGCCAGACGAGCCAGGCGAGCACCGAGTGTTGATCCTCCGAAGATTTGAAAGAAGCTCCAATACAGGGTTGCGATGACGAATATCGCTCCGCCCGCCATGGTCAAAGGTCGGCTTGGCGCCTCACGAGTGATCGCCAGAAATACAAGCGCGAACAGCAAGATACCCGCAAACACCACGAGGGTATGAACCGCCCATGCCAAGCCTTGCCCGGAGAGGGGGCGAGAGAGCCAGTCCATCTCGCGGATACTGGGTGCCTCGGTCTCGCGCTGTGACGCGATAGCCCGCAGGAACGGCGATTGCTCTTTCGCGGTGTCGCTCCGCCCTGGAATAGGAATGACCTTGACGGGAGCTGCGGAGACCATCAATCCGTCATCTTTTTCAGCAGCGGCAACGGAATCTTCGGTAATGGCGGCTGATGGCACCGCGAAGATCGAATCCCCGGGATCAGTGTGCAGCGATACTCGCTCCAGCAGATCACCGAAAATCCACTCGTTGATTCTGTGCCCTATATTGGGTGGAAGGTCGAGGAACCGTATTCCACACTGCCCCGAGAAGGTTGCCCATACGACTTCTCCCCGGGTTTCGACGCGCAAGCGCGGATAGCGCAATTCAAATCGGATTCGGAGTTGTTGGCGCGGATGCACCGCCGCAACCACCTGCGCTCCCATGCCACCACGGCTCAGGTTGCGTACCACGCCCCCGTTCGCATCATCCAGGGTCAGGTAGGTGAGTGCGTGAAGATCGTGACGATGCTGGGCTCGGGTCTGTCGCGCCGAAGAAATGCCAACGTCCATAAAACCACCGCCAGGAGAAACTACTTGGCCAGAGCCCTATTTCTGGAAATTGTAATCCCGCCCTGGTCGCATTTTAGTAACCGGACTGGTTCTCACAGTACCGGGCCGCCGTTGCTTGTTGCCTAGAGACGTTGTCAATAGCGTCTTTCCAGCCACAGGGCGAATAAAAAGTGAATCTGCACGAAGGTCCATGCCCGAAAGGGCATGCCCCAATAATTGCAAGTCTAGCCAATCCCCGATACCTTACTCTTGAGCATTCTGTCGGAGATGGCCACTTCCACCAAGCCGGACATCGACTTAGGCCAACGTGTCGGTGGGATCAGTGTGCCCGCGTGGCCAGGTTCGCCGGCTTCGGATCTGCCTCCCGCCTCTTCTCGTGATGCCTTGCAGGCGCTTCTGGCTTTTTCCGCCCTGCATGACCAGTTGCGACGCCGAAAAGCCCTCGCCGTCAAGCACATTTCCTTTGATGCGAAAACGCAGGCTCCCGAGTTCGAACCCACGGAGCAGTTCGTCCTGGATGACGTCCTTCAGCTTGTGGCAGAGCGCGGAGTAGCCATCACTGGCGCGGACGGCATCGCTATCGCGCTTGCCGAGAATAATGAAATCGTACTGAGAGCCGCGGCGGGAATGGTAAGGCCCGATGTCGGCCAGCGCATCGACCGCGATTCTGCTTTCTCCGGAGCATGCTTCCGAACGGCGCAGGTCATCAACTGCGACGACACTGAAACTGATCAGCGCGTCAACTTGCAGGCTTGTCGCAAACTGGGCGCGCGGGCCATGGTCGCGGTTCCGCTATGCGGACGCAGGCGGGTCATCGGAGTCCTGGAAGCTTTCTCGACCTGGCCGTTCGGCTTCAACGAAACCGATGTTCAGAACCTCACGCTGCTGGCAGAACTCATCCTGGCGGCGCTCAAGCCCGAGGACGAAGATCGCTTCGCCGAGTCGGCTCAGGCCGCAGCCACGAAGCTCGACCCGCAGAAACCCGTGGCAGCCGCACCGGCTGTACCGGTTCAAACGCCAGCCCCCAAGATTGCTCCGCCGGCTCCGGACAAAACAACGCTTGCCGCGAGTGCTGCGGTTGCTCCGGCTCAAAGCCTGGTCCCGAAGGTTGCGCCTCCTCTTCAACAACGTCCAGTTACGCCAGCGGCGGTACCGACCGTTCAGGCCGCAGTTGCGAAGGCTGCTTTGCCGGCCACTCCAGCAACCGAAGCCAGCCCAAAACCGGCGGTCCCCGAAGCGTCGAAAAGCGTAGTGGGAACATTCGTCGCGGACATTCCAGTACTTACGAATATTCCCGTCATCAGCAGTTCTGGCGTTTCGTCAGCAGCAGCAGCTCCCGCCAAGCTCACTGAACCAAGCGCCAAGGCTCCCGAAAAAAGCGAGCCGAAGGAAAAGCTCGAACCAGCCAAACAGGAAACTACAACAGAATTCGGCGTCTCGGAACCTGCGCTGTCCACCGAAGTCACACCTGAACCCGAGCCTCCGCTATTCGGACAGGTCACAGAAGAATCCGGCTCCCGCCGCTTCCTGATTCCGGCGGTCCTCATCGGAATCGTGGTAATCGCAGCATTCGCGGTCGGAGTGTGGTGGAAGATGAAAACCGCGCAACTGGGCAGCGCGATGGTGACGGAGCAGAGCGTACAGCAGACATCGAAGTCTTCGACATCGCAGGAGGCTACTCCCGCGGCACCGTCGATGAATCCGCCAAGCGCGCCAACTCCAGACACGACTGCCGATGCACCAGAGGACAACACACCTGCGACGCCACAAGAGCTATCCAAATTCCCGCATGTAACGGGCATTCGCCACTGGTCATCTCCTGATTCGAGTACGGTCGTTCTGGATCTTGAAGACCAGATCCAGTACGAGGCGCATCGCCTGACCGGTCCCGATCGCGTCTACTTCGACCTGCACGATACGCAGCTCGCTGCTGACCTGGTGAACAAGTCGGTCGACATCAACGACGCTTTCGTCGGGCGCGTGCGCATGGCGCAGCCGGTCGCGGGCATGACGCGCATTGTTCTCGATACTCGCTCTGATACGAACTTCTCGGTCAAGCTCGAATCGAATCCGTATCGCCTGATCGTCGAATTGCGGAAGGTCGGCTCCGTCCCGAAGGGGGCGGTCAACCTTTTCCCCAATGCTCAGCAGGCGGAAAAGGAAAAACTGGCCATCGTCGTTCCTCCACCGACGAAAGAAGATCTGCAGTTACGCACGCGCGTTCCAAAGATGCGAATCGTGGTCGATGCCGGACACGGAGGATGGGACCTCGGTACGGTGGGCCGCCGCGGGCTGCTGGAAAAAGACCTGGTGCTTGAAATCGCCGAGCGGCTTGGCAAGCTGCTTGAAACGCGTATCGGCGCGGATGTGATCTACACTCGACAGGACGACAACTATATTCCGCTGGACGAGCGCGCCGAAGTCGCCAATCAGTCCCAGGCGGATCTGTTCATCTCGGTCCACGCCAACTACAGCGATCTACCTTCTGCGCGCGGCGTCGAAACGTATTACACCAACACGTTCTCCGCTCCTGGATCGAAAGCTGCAGGCAGCAAGGATGCCGATTCGCGCACCGTTGTGGGTCCGTCGAATATGCCGACGCTCTCGCCCGCGGACTTGCACGATCGCGTTGAGCAGTCTCGCCGTTTAGCGGCCAGCGTGCAGCGCTCGCTCTACGGAACGCTATCAGGCGAAAATCCGGGATTGCGTGACCGAGGTATCAAAGAGGCTGGCTTTGTCGTGTTGACGGAAAGCTCAATGCCGGGGATTTTAGCGGAGGTCTCGTTCGTCAGCAGCCCCACCGACGAGCAGAAGCTTCGCAGCGATGGGTACCGCGAACGCATTGCTGAAGCTCTCTACAAAGGAATTGCGCGCTATGCCGCATCTTCAAAGGGCGTAAAGATGGCAAGCGCAGGGGCGGCGAAGTAGGAAACAGCTTTCAGCTTTAGATACCGGGTACTCACCGCTTCTTTCCGAATACTGGCTTTATTTCTGTTCGGCTGCGCTTTCCTTCACATATCCCGCCGCGAGCGTTCCTTTTCCCTTCGCAATGGGCAGCAGCGTCGGATAAAACTGCACAAACGTCGTATCGACTGCCCCATGTTCCTGGTGGCAGGTGTAACAAGCCGCGCCCGTCGGGGTCATCTTAGCCGTCTTCGTGTCGTCGAATCCAAAGAAAGCCCACTTTCCCTGGAACTTTGCTTCATCCTTCACGTGGACTTCGAGCCCCATTACTTCGCCGCCTTGAAAGTTTCCGCGCTGATTGATGGATCCCTTGCCTTCAGCCTTGCGGACCTCGAGCACCAGCATCGTCTTGTCGGGCCATGTACCGGTCTCGGTGAACGCTTTGTACGATTCTGGATTGACGAACACGTTGTCGAACATGTGATGGTCCATCGCCATCGCGTTCGCGCTATAGCTCATGTCAAATCCCGTCGTCAGGTAAACCCACTGCCGGTAGTTCTCGGGCAGCTTGAGTTCGCCGTCGCTGGTATATTCCGGGCCGGAGGCAGGTGAAGCTGCTGGTTTCACGAAAACGGCCGAGACGGACATAACAACTGTTGCGAGGATGAGCGCTGTGGCTTTGGTGATCATGAGCGGTATTTTGCCCGTAATTCGTCCCGGATGCCACACCGTCCGCTGCATCAACCCCGCATTTCACTGCATTCTTGACCCTTGGGCCCAGGACTGCGATACGATTCACCGATATGGAAGCGATTGGCAGCTACGAACCGCCGCGCTGGTATTGGATTTTTGCCGTATGGTTTGGCATCGGGATGTTCGACGCATCACAAACCGTCTTTGTGATGCGCGCCGAGGGCATGCACCACTACTGGAGGAGTTTGTTCTTCACCAACGCCGTAGCGTGGATTCCATGGATGTTAGCCACTCCGCTGATCTTCCGCCTGGATCATCGATTCTCGTTCACTGAGTGGAAACGTCCTGCATTTTGGGCTGCGCATCTGTCCGCTATTGCGGCCGTTGGGCTGGTGGCTGCCGCTTGGGTTTCGATGTGGGAAGAGTTGCTGAACCCGTTTGCGTTGATTCCCGCGCCGGACCCGTTCGGCCAGCTTTGGCTCCGCAAGTTCTACAGCGGAACTCTGTCTTCGATCATTCTCTATAACCTGGTTCTGCTGGTTGCTCATATTGCGGAAACGCAGCGCCGTTTTGCCGAGCAGCAGGCGGAAACCGCACGCCTCAACGAGCAGCTATCGAAGGCGCAACTCAATGCATTGCGCCGCCAGATCGAACCCCACTTTCTGTTCAATACGTTGAATGCGATTGCCGGGCTTGTGCGCGAGCAGCGCAATGACGCGGCCGTAAACATGATTGCAGGTCTTAGCGATTTCCTCCGGCGGGTAATCAACGATTCTGATCGCCAGCAGGTTCCCCTCGCGGAGGAACTGGATTTCACGCGAAAGTATCTCGAGATTCAAAAGGCGCGCTTCGCCGATCGCCTCGATTTCACTGTCGAAGTTCCGGATGGGCTCTTAACGGCGCAGGTGCCAAGCCTGATCTTGCAGCCTATGGTTGAGAACGCTGTCAAACACGGCATCGCGAAACGCGTTCAAGGAGGCGCGATCCGTGTCGCGGCTTCGCAAACAAACGGGACGCTCACGCTGAGCGTTTACAACGAAGGTCCACACTTGTTTGCGAACTGGGAACAAACGCAGTCGGGAATCGGGATGCAGAATGTGCGCACACGCTTAGAAAGTCTGTATGGGAAAGAGTGCGAACTCAAACTGCGCAACCATCGCACCGGCGTAGAGGCGTTGTTGTCGTTGCCGTATGTCGAAGTGGCGCCGATGCCTGCACAGAACGTAGAACTGGCGAGCATCGATGCCAGTTGAGTTGAGATCTTGTCAGTAACGGCGACGGGGCGAGGAGTCCGCTGCACATACCACCTCGACTTCCTCCAGGAAACGAGTATGTTGTTGCACCCGAGCACCACAATCCGCGCTCTAATCGTTGACGACGAACCGCTCGCCCGCAGCAACGTCGCAGTCCTGGTGCGGAAGTATCCCGAGATCGAACTGATCGGCGAATGCAGATCAGGTACCGAGGCGCTGGGCGAGATTCGCATTACGAAACCAGATCTCCTTTTCCTCGATGTGCAGATGCCCGAATGTGACGGTTTTGACGTCCTTGAGATGCTGGGGAATGACCTGCCGCCAGCAGTGATTTTCGTTACGGCCTACGATCAGTATGCGCTGCGTGCCTTCGAAGCCGGGGCGCTCGACTACCTGCTCAAACCATTCGACAATGCGCGCTTTGAACTCGCGCTTACACGTGCCAGGCTGCGCATTCGCAGCGCAAGCCGCGAGGAAGGTGGGCCGCGAAGGCCGGAGCGCGTCGTCGTCAAGAGCGCGGGAGAAGTCTGTTTCATCAAGACCGCGGACATCGACTGGATCGAGGCCGCCGACTACTACGCCTGCCTGCACGTCGGATCGCGGAATCATCTCTTGCGCCGCAGCCTGTCAGAGCTCGAGGCTGAGCTCGACCCTAGCTGCTTCTGCCGCGTACATCGGTCCGGGATCGTGAATCTCGATCGCGTCCGCAGCCTGAAACTTCAGGAAGACGGCGAATATGAGGTTCTCCTCGAAACCGGAGCGAGAGTTCGCTTAAGCCGACGCTACCGAAAACAATTGGAAGACCGCATGGGCGTGCGCGGAAGCGCACTGGAAACATAACCGGGAGTCCTTGCAACGGCAGTGCCGCATACACGGCCAGCTTTGGCCGAGTTTGGCTGTTGACGCCCCGCAACACTCAACACTACTGTCTGCGCATGACTACAAGCCAATATCTCACTGAATACGACGACATCGTCAAGACCATGCAGATGTACATCAACGGAAGCAAGAACGGAAAAAGTGAGTTGATGCGTCCTGCGTTTCATCCGGAAGCATCCTTCTTTGGCTATGCCGGAGAACAACTTGCTGTTGGAACCAAATTCCTGTTTGATTGGATCGACAAGAACGGGCCGGCTCCAAAGATTGAACCCCGAGTCGTAAGCGTCGACATTCTGGATTCCATCGCCGTTGTTCGCCTGGAAGTCGCTGGATGGTCGGGAAAACTGGCGGGTTCAGACGTCCGCATGTCCGATTTGTTTACCCTTCTCAAGACAGCGAACGGATGGAAGATTATCCAGAAGGCGTTCCACTGGCACGCGTGAGACAGCGTTAGGTCGGGAATTCTGGTGTATATTCTTCCGCTGGGGGATCTGGGGAATGCCTGAGCGGAACACCCCACAAAAAACTCTCGAATCGTGGAAACAGATCGCGGCTTACCTTGACCGCAGCGAGAGGACTGTGCGCCGATGGGAATCGAGCGAGGGACTTCCCATTCACCGCCGCGAGCACGAGAAACAAGACACAGTTTTCGCATTCAGGCACGAGATCGAGGCTTGGAATCGCCAGCGCACCAAGTGTCCGCCGGAGCTAAGCCCCGATGAGGCCGAGATTTCGCACACGGTCAAGACACCCGCTAATGCTTACCTCGTTGAGCATGATGCGATCACCCGCACGATGCACCGCTATATCGCGGGTGCGCGGGCTGGCGATGGCGACCTGATGCGTCCGGCGTTTCATCCGTCAGCAACGATTTCTGGATATTGCCAGGGTGCGGAGTATAGCGGCTCGGTGGAGCACGTGTTTCAGTGGGTGACAGCCAACGGGCCTGCCCCGAATATCAGTCCTCGATTTGCGCGCATCGAGATTATCGAGACGATTGCTGTCGTGCATCTTGAGGTTCGAGGCTGGTCTGGCAAGCTGGCTGGCGCCAACGCGCGCGCTTCGGATGTATTCACTCTACTGAAATGCGATGGGGAGTGGAAGATCACGCACAAATTGTTTCACTGGCATGAGCAGTAGGCCCATATCCTTTTCTTCGTCAGCAATATCAAGGCTGTACCCAGATGCATAGATCCTGAGGCGCAAAAGCGCGCCCCAGGATGACAAGGATTGTGAGGATTTTGAGACTAACCTTCAGTTTGCGGGCACGCCTCCGTACTTTTCCAGCCACTTCAGCTCTTCCCGCACCTTGATTTTTCCGTGCCAGGGGTTCTTCGAAAGCGAATGCCCTTCTCCCGGGAAGATCAGTAGCTTGTTTGGGATGCCGAGCGAGTAGAGCGCGTGTTCCAGCAAATAGTCCTCAAGCACGGCGACCCGAATGTCGTCTGCGCCAGCGACCATGTGCGTTGGAGTTTTGACTTTATCGATCTGAAAGATCGCAGCTTCGTCGTGATAGCGCTGCTGGGCTTCCCAGGGGCGCCCGCCGAGGAAGTACGCATCGTCGTAAGTGGTGTCGTCGTTACCCCAGTTGCCGATGTGCTCGACGGCTCCGGCTCCGGTCACTGCAGCTTTGAAGCGCGTGGTCTGCGTAATGAGCCAGTTGGTCATGTATCCACCGTAGCTGTAGCCGCCAATCGTGAGATGGTCGGGATCGGCAATGCCATCTTTCACCAGCGCGTCAACGCCTTCGAGAATATCTTTTCCTGGTCGCGAAACGATGACGGGCACAATCTGCTGGAGGAACTTGTCGCCGTAGCCTGTAGAGCCGCGATAGTTCGGCTCAAAGACGAGCCATCCATTGGTGGCGGCGAGCGCCCCCCACTGATACCAGTCAGCCTCGAAATGATTTCCGTCGGCGTCTGCAGGGCCTCCGTGGATCAATGTGAACATCGGCAGGTGTTTCGCCTCGAATTTGCCAGGAGGGTAGATCAGCATGCCTTCGACAGTCGTGCCATCATCGGCTTTCCATTGGTAGGGCTTTCCTTGCGGCAGATCAGCGGCGGCGAGTTTGCTGTTGAAGGATGTAATCGCGCGGGCCTGATCGAGCTTGTCGGCGGAGTCGGCGAGATAAATCTCTTCGGGTTTGGTGAGGGATGAATAAATGAAAGCGACCTTCTGCGTATGCGTGGAAGTGGAGATCTTCGCGTACGTCCCTGGCCAAGTCGTCAAACGATGAAGCTTGTCGGCTGGCTTGGCAGTGTCATACATCGCGACTTCCGTTCCAACCCGAGCCGAGGTGAGGATTTTATCCCCGACCGCGGAGAAATGTTCGATAGGACCGACAAACGATTTGTCCCATTGCTCAATCGAGCCCGACTCGGTGTCAACCCAGTGAAGATGCGGCTGCAGGTCGCGGTAGGGGCCGGCGACATCTCCGACTTCAACCGAGAAGAGGATGTGGCGCGAGTCTTTCGCCCATCTGGGGCGAGTCTCGACTCCCTGATTTTTTGTGATCCGCCGAACTTGAGTGGCGCCTGATTCTGTCACCTGTACGTCGAGAAGATAAAGCTCGACGTCTTCGTATTTCTCCTGGCGCTGATTGATCGCGTTGCTGAGGATCGCCAGCTTCGTCCCATCTGGCGACGTGACTAGCGCATCGACTCGCAGGTTGAAGTTCGCAATCGCACGGGTTCCGGGAGTGAGGTCGGGATTCTCTTCAGACTTTCCTTCTTTCTTTACGATCTTGGCGGCAGCTGCAGAGTGACGCGCGAGAGCCGCATTGAGGTCAAGTGCGAAAATGGCGTCTCCTCGCTCCGCCGTGCGATATTCCACAACATCTTTCCACTCGTTCTTGTAATCGTCCTTCTGAGTTTTGTTCCACGGCTGCTTCGTGGCGAAGTAGATTTTCTGGGAGTCGGCAGACCAGTCGAATGCGTGCACATCTTCCGCGCCTTCCGTAATCGCGAAGGCCTCACCCCCGCTGGGAGAGATCAGAAAGATATGGCTGGTCTCCTCGTCTTTCGAATCGGAGTCCGCGTCGTCGTCGCCGGACTTCCCTGCCCCGGACTTGCGCTCCGACACGAAGGAAATCCATTTGCCGTCGGGAGACCACTTGGGATCGGAATCGTGTCCGGACTGGGTGAGTTGAACGAGTGAACCGCCCTCGGTCCGATAAAGCCATAGATCCTTGCGGAAGATCTGCTGATCCCAGTCGGCGCGCTCGGTTTCAATGACGATCGAGTTTCCATCAGGTGAAAGTTCGACCGACGGATAGCTGACTGAGTTGAAGAAGTCGTCGAGTGTTAGTTTTGGCTTGCTCTGCGCAAAAAGTGTGGTCGCACAAGCGATTCCGACTGCGAGCAGGAAGGGAAGTTTTCGGATTGGCATGGGTCCCCGTGGGAAGAAGCGTTATACAACGGGCGATTTGGTCGAGGCAAGTGCTGAAATGCGGGTAAAACAAAACAATGTCCACAAGAGCGCGATAAAGGCGATGACCGAGAACTGGAGATGCGTCCAGCGCGAGACGGGACCGAAAAGCGGCAGGATGAATGCGAGATAGGAAAACACGAAGAGTTCGGACCTCAATGCTGCTTGCTCATTTGTCAGACACCAGTCGACGATGAGCAGCAAAGCTGGAGTGAGCACTAATAGATCGTAAACAAACAAGTGTGGATTTACGAGAACGCTGGAGAGAATGAGCCCGGAGTAACGAAGGCTCAGGGGAAGATGTGATCTCCAGATTGCGATTGTGACGACGATGACAATCACAGACGTCAGTATGTAAAGGGCGAATGCTGCAATAGGCAGTGGAATAAGCAGCGCCCAGAAGGAACGCAGCGAATGCATCTGGATGGGAGCGAGGCTGAGTTCGGTCGCGTTGATCCAGCGGTCAGGGCGAAGCATCAGTTCGAGATAGGCCCTCATTACAGCTCCGCCGAAGTAGAAACGCGCAAAGACCAGTTGCGCCATTGCGGACACCGCCAGCCCGGCGAAAGACCGCCATGCACCCGCGAATAAGAGAACGAGTGAAATCGCAATCAAGAATGGTGGTTTCATCATGAGAAATCCCAACGCGATTCCGGCAAGCGCCGGGCGATTGTTGTTGAAGGCCAGAAAAGCGAGCGTGAAACAAACGAGGATTAGTACCGAAACTTGTCCGCGGACGAATACATGGAAGAGCGGAGGGAATGCAAGCGTTGCGAGCGCGAAGCCCCACTTCTCGCGGGAAAAAGGAGGGAGCGATGGAGCACCCTGGCTCAGACTCTGACAACGCTTCCAAACGGCGTGAATGCAGGCAAAGTACATCAGGACGCTGATTGACGACCACATCCAGGCGGCGGTTGCGAACGAGAGTCTGGTGAACGGCACAAACAGCAATGCGACCTGCGGCCCGTAGAGATATGGGATCTCGACCTGAGTTGGCCCCACGATCGATTGCAGTTCACGCAACTGTACATTTTGGTCGTAGATATCAATTGCGCGATGATGGGCCATCAGGCGCGCAGAGACGTAAAACGGCAGAAAATCCTGGAACTTGATGTTGCCAGCGCGATCGAAGAGACCCGGAGTTGCAAAGTCCACTACGCATACGCCCCACAGGCAGAATACGAGCACGATGGCCTGCGCGCGAAGCCGGCGTGGCGTCAGCCATTTCAAAACCGATGAGATCCACTCAGCCGCAGCTCGCGTCGCCATTACGAGGTGGGCTCGGCGTTCTTTAGAGCTTCTTCGATTGTTTGATTGGAATGGGCGGAGGACTGGAGAACGCGCCATCCGTCGTCAAATTTCCGGAATCCGACGATCGATTTGTACCGAAGGTCCGAAGAATAAAGCGATCCGCCAACTTCATTTAATGGCTCCCATTTCCAGGTGAATTCAACGTCTGCCACGCTTCCATCCTTGCTGATTCCATTTATCGAAACGAGTTCGCGTTTGGCGACAGGCAAGTTGATAGCAGGTTTCGTCGCTTCCTGCGATGAAACCAATGAGCGGACCGTCTCAACTCCCGATGGAGTCAAGAGAACGTCCCAACAGGGCGGCGGACCGAGATTGGCACTGCAAGCGACGGTCGAGGCGGAGATCCATCCTTTGTGCTGCAGGATGAGATACTCGGGAGCGGCATAGTCTTTATTGGTGAGCACTCCGGTGCGCAGAAGGAACTGCTGCGGTGCATTGAAACCATCGGAGGCCGCGATCAGGTCGGTCGCGAGACGGCGCGAAAGCATGTCGCGCGGCGAGCATGACACGAAGAAGAGAACGCTCGTCACGATTATGAGTAATGCGTTTCGCATGTCACAAATCCCCACTTTCTCGCGCACAATAAGCGCGAGAAACGGGTACCCATGTACCTGAAGATTGATGTTGTTAACGACTTGAGATTGTAAACAAACGGGAGCGTCTGTGCGGAAGGAAAGGGCGACTTGTGATTTGACCGTCGAATTCCGGCGCCCAGCGACCGGGAATCTGGTGAGAGCAGCGGGGGCAACGCCCATCGGGGGTGAGGCGGTAGTCCTCAATGTGGTATCCATAGCGCCGGATCAGCGTCTCTCTACAATGCGGACAGTGCGTGTCTTCACCGCCATCGATCGTGCCGGGCAGATTTCCGGTGTAGATGTAGCGAAGGCCGGCTCCTCGTCCGATTTCCGCCGCTCGCTGCAGGTCAGCAGCCGTTGTGTTCCGCTGGTCACTCATTCTGTAGTCGGCATGGAATGCAGTGACGTGCCACGGGATATCGGGCGAAACGCTGGACACGAATTCGGTCAGTTTGCGGAGTTCGTCGTCGGAGTCGTTGAAATCAGGGATCAAAAGTGTGACGATTTCCAACCAAAGCCCCATCGCATAGATACGGCGGATGCTGTCGAGGATGGGACCGATGCGCCCCCCGAGTTCATGATAGTGGCGATCATCGAAGCTCTTCAGGTCTACCTTGTACAGATCGATCCACGGCCGGATGTAGTCAAGAACCTGCGGAGTGCCGTTGCCGTTGGAAACGAATCCGGTCATGAGTCCGGCAGCCTTCGCTTCCTTGAAAATCGCGACGGCCCACTCGCTGGTGATTAGAGGCTCGTTGTAGGTGCTTACGATGACCTTTGCGCCTTGTTCAAGCGCATCGCGAACCAGAGCCTCAGGGGTAACCTCGATCGGGGGCGAAACTGCGTTCGGATCGCGAATGGCCTGCGAGGTCACCCAGTTCTGGCAATAGGCACAGTGGAGGTCGCATCCGAGCATGCCAAAGCTGTAAGCAAGCGCTCCCGGGTAGGCGTGGAAGAAAGGCTTTTTTTCAATGGGATCGCACTGCATCCCAGCGGTGTATCCCCAGGGGACATAGAGTTGCCCGCCACGGTTGAACCTGACTTTGCAGACTCCAGCTTGGCCCTCAGTGATAGGACAGCAGTGACCGCAAGAGAAACAGCGGATTCGGTTCTTATCAAGCTTCTCGACCAGTTTTGGGTCCGCTTCGTGAACTCTCTGGTCAAGGATGTCGCGCAGGGTGGGCACGGAAACCTCTTGGATCTATTCTAGCGCCGCGATCAGCATAGTGGTCAGCGGGTGATGAGCAGCTATCTTCGCTCTTCAACTAACACAGCGCGACCTCGAACAATTCGGGAAACAGAGGTCAGCGTTCAGAGGCTAGATTTTTAGTTCTTGGCTTTGAGTTGGCCGGGGGCAGGTTTTTCGTTAGGACTGCGGTGTTGCTGTAGCCAGTGGTCGGCTTCGAGTTCGATGGACGTCACCTGCGCGCGGGTAAGGCGCGCTCGAACAAATGGGGCGAGAGTCTTACTGGCCTCGTCGCCGCTAAGGCGAGCGACCGCCATCCAGAAGTAGGCGCGAGTAGAATCCTGCGGAACGCCTCGGCCGCTGAAATAGATTGAACCCAACTTTGATTGAGCAGGCACATTGCCTTGTTCGGCGGCCTTGGTAAACCAACGGATGGCTTCCTTTTCATCCAGGGTTACACCATCCCCGGTCGCGTAGCGCAAACCCAGAGCGTTCCCAGCCGAGCCATCCCCGCGTTCCGCCATCTGCCGAAGCTGATCAATCGTCGCAGTCTCGACGGACGCGGTGTCAGACCTCGGGGGCTGGGTGGATGCAAGCACGGTTGACAGTTGCGGGCCTGCTTTCTCGTGCATCTTGCCGCGGATCCAGGGCATGAGATCGCTCTGAATGGCAGGCGCAGCAATAATGCCCAAAACCAGCGCGATCGTGGCGGCAGCACACCCTAGGATAATCAAATGCGACTTGGGAAGGGTGATACCCTCGGAAGCCTTTTGCGCCGAATCTGATTTCTCTGGCTCGGCCTCCGTCCTCACATCTTTTGACTCGGCAGAAGCGAAGAGCACGCTTCCTGCCGGAGTAAAATTCGAGGTCGAACTCGGAGGAGCTTTGTCCGTGTTGCGCTGAGAGTTGTTCATTGCGGCGAGAACGGTCTCAGCCAACCGCTGCAAGGCCCGCCCGTCTCCGTCCGTAAAGACGTTGGGCTTGGTAGCAAAGGTTTCCAGCAGCGCCACGGATTTATCGTTGCGGCGAATTGGAACAGCGAGGATGGAGCGAATCCCGAGAGCGCGGCAGGTTTCCTGGTCGACACGATCGTCATTTTCGGTGTCGTCACAAAGCAGGAGGATCCCTCTCTGCACGCATTCGCCCGAGAAACCGGTGCCAACCTGAAGGCGCGCTCCGACTGGAGGAGCGTCTTGTCCGGAGGACGCTTTGCACACCATGAAATCAGGATCGTCCTCTGCCACGGCAATGGCGGCTCCTGATGCACGGAGAAAAGTCTGGGCTCGCTCTGCCACGAGTTGTAGGGCCGCATCGAGATTAGAGCCGAGTGATTGTACTTGCCGATGCACAGCGCTGACCGCAGCAAGAGTGTCCGTGTAACTTGGCCGCGGAGGAGGAGCTTGTATGCCAGCCAGCGGCGACAGATCCGTTTCTCCGTTGGCGACGCCAGCCATCACGTTAATGAACAGCCATTCACGAAGGCGAGCCAGAGATTCGATGGAGAGGTCTTCGAACCTGAGTCCGCTGCGTCCACTTTCATTGGACCAGATCACCAATCCCGTGGTGTGAATGTGCTCGGAACAGTCCGCCAGATCCAGCCAGAGATTGAGCTTCTTCTGTGTCTCTAGCGGAGAATGGCATTGAATTGCCAGGCCATCTTCGCTGATGTCAACAATCTCGTGAAGATCGAGCATTGCACTGGCTGAATCGTCAGCGAAGCTTGCATATGCGGGAGTTTGGATCTTATGCCGAACACGGCGGCGCCGGTTGGGCGTTTTCGGAGCCAACGTCGAGGATGATAAAGACATGGGGAGCCCGAGTTTTCCGTTTGCTCCATATTAGCGCGGAATGTTGAAAAGTCAGCGGGAAATGAAATGAGAAGGGCATCTTTTGAACAGGATTGGGACGGACAACACGGACAGAGGCCAGTAACTGGCTATCAGGTTACTGTTCCACTGGTTGTACGGGCTTCTCAGCCAGCTCGGCGAAGGGACTGCTCTCTGTGCATACTTGAAATACGAGAGATCGCCGCCACCATCATGCCAGAGAGCAGTTGCATGGTCGCGACGTCGCGATCATCAAACGCCCCCGGGGAGGACGACAAGACTTCGAAGACGCCGAGCGTGCTTCGGTAATGGCGCAGGGGTGAAACAAGAATCGAGCGAACTCCGAGCCGCCGGCAACTGGCAAGATCGACCCGAGGGTTGCGCTCAGCGTCGTGGCAAAGCATGATTTCGCCCGAGCGAACAGCCTCAGCGGAAATGCCGGCATCGGTCTGAAGACGAACGCCCAAGTCGGGGGCGGTGCGACCCGCGCGGGCACGGCAGACGATTTCATCGCCTGTGCTCAGGGCAATTGCGGCGCCAGTGGCACCTGTCAGATGTTGAGCGCGTTCGGTGATGGCGCTGATCGCCGGCTCAAGATCGAGCTCTGCAGGGTGAATTTCGACCTCATCCGCGGGCGAAACTGCCATGAAGCCGGAAGCCGGGTGAGCGGCATTGGCGACTCGAAGCTGGCTGCGCAAGGCGAGCGATGGCATTCGAGACTGCCCGGCGAACTCGACTGCCATGGGATCCGGAACCGTTCGAAGCAAGTCGCGGACGAGATTGTTGAGCTCATTGTCAGTGATCAGGTGCGCGGTCTGCTGATGCAGCAGTGATCCACCCAAAACACGCGAGAGCCCGATAACAGACTGACTCCCACACGCAAGGCAGTAGGGCTTGTTGTTCGTGCTGATCAGCTCGCACTGAACACAAAATGTGGCGGACTGCAAAGGGACAAAATTGACGTCCCGAAAGGTATTGCCATACACAGTCTTGCCAAACATGATTGCGAATCCTCGCTTCCCGTCGCGGTGAAACGAAGGTAAATACAGCGAGTACAAGGCAAAAGTAACGGTGGTGGTTCCGGGTGTGGAAAAACTGGCAGAAATCAACGCAAGACAAAAATTGTCAGCAGTGTGCAAGGAATTGCAAACTATCCCTGATACGGAAGGTTTTTGAAAAGGTTGGCTGCGTTATTTTCGCGTGAAGGATTGATTCGGCGAGAATCTTTGGCTATTCTGATGTGGATCACGGTCCTGTGGGCCGTCTGGGGGATTTATGGAATGGACAGCACCTGCCTTTGAAGAAGTCTGCCTCAACTGCGAAATCAACTCTTACGCCAGCGCGAAGCTGTAACCAGCACTCCTCCCCTTCCAATTAAGTCAAGGCTGAAGCTCGCACAATGATTTGTGCGATGCGTTCGGCTGCGTGCCCGTCCCATAGCGGCGGAGTAGTTCTCTTTCTGGGTCCGTCATCAGATACGGACCCGGCACGCAAGATCGCGTCTGCAGCAGTTCGAAGTCTCTCGATACTCCGACCTACCAACTGGTTCGTTCCTTGCTCGATCGTGATTGGGCGCTCCGTATTGTCGCGCACTGTGAGACACGGTACTCCAAGAAAAGTGGTTTCCTCCTGGATTCCTCCAGAGTCGGTTATCACGACAGCTGCTCGCTGTTGAAGCCCGAGGAATTCGAGATAGGGCAACGGCTCCATGAGTCGAAGGCGATCACGGGAGATCTTGGACGAACTTAGCTCCTGCATCCGCTGACGTGTGCGCGGGTGCACCGGAAAAATGATCTGCGCTTGAGAACTCAAGTCCACGAGGGCTGCGAGCAGTTCTTCCAGCCAAGGCAGATCGTCGACGTTCGATGGCCGATGCAAGGTAACGAGAATGTAGGGCAAAAGAATATTCGCAGGGTATCTTCTCTCCGCCAGCGGAAGAAGCCGGACAAGGGTGTCGATCATGACATTGCCAACCAAGTGAATCTTTTTGCCGGCGATGCCCTCACGCCGCAAATTCTCATCGCCATCGGAAGACGGTGTGAAGAGGAAGTCGGATAGCTGGTCGGTGAGTAAGCGGTTGACCTCCTCCGGCATCGAACGATCGCCCGACCGCAAACCAGCCTCAACATGGCCTACCTTTATTCCGAGTTTTGAGCACACGAGGGCAGCTGCAATGGTCGAGTTCACGTCGCCATAGACCAGGACGAGGTCGGGCTTACGCTCAAGAAGAATCGGTTCGATTGCGATCATGATGCGGGCTGTTTGCACCGCATGCGTGCCGGAGCCTACTCCCAAATTAACGTCGGGATGGGGCATCTCAAGTTCATCGAAAAACACCTGCGACATCGCGGCGTCGTAATGTTGGCCGGTATGAATAAGCGTTTGGCGAATTCCTGAACCCGCTGAGAGTGCCCGCACGACTGGCGCAGCCTTCATGAAATTCGGACGAGCTCCGACGACGTGGAGGATGTGCATAGAAGACGGAACGAAGATTGTAAACGTTGTGGACGGGAGCTGTGCTTAACCGGCTTGAGCGGCGATGAGCGGTTCTGGTAATGCGATGACCTCCGCCGGATGCGCCTGCGTTCGGTCGAGCGCGTCTGCCAAGGCGGTGGGAAACGCATTAGTAAGAAGATTCACGTCAAGTTGCAGATTGCGCCGCGAATACTGCCGGTATATGACCAAAGAGCCGCAGTGTCGATTTGCGGATGTCAGCAAGTCGAGAGCAATGGTCCAGAAAGCGGATCCGTCAAGATTCCGCGGAACGCCGGGCTTGATCCAGCGGAAGGAATTGCTGGTGGCGGGAGAGGCTGTGCCGTCGCCTTTGAATGGGGCGAAATCTCCGGCGAGCTTCGGATTTAATTCGAACGCGTCAAAGTCATTGGTCCCGAACGCGGCCATCAGGATGCAACGCACCTGCTCATAATCGCGTGCGACCTTCAGTTCTTCCGTCGCGCGCCGGATCGCAAGATTGTTTACGAATATCTGCGGCTGGTCGAGCGTACGATGAGCGACCCGAGCGAGCTCACCGAACTCGAGATATCCCAAGTGCTGCACTCCGACCCAGATTCCAATTCCCATCACCGAGAGAACGAGCCCGAGGGAACTGCCCGTCGGCCACAACAGGAACAGGCTCAGTAGAGCGAACACGGCCGAGACCCCATACAGCAGAATCACGACTTGGCGGTGGGTCATGCCATGCTGCAGAAGTTTGTGGTGGATATGTTCGCGATCGGCAGTGAATACCGGACGTCCACTGATAAGACGCCGGATAACGGACAGAACTGTCTCCAGAATAGGCAGGCCGAACGAAACGATCGGGATCGCGACGGCAACGATGGTCGGAGCCTTCTGTGCGCCTTGGAGGGCCAAAGCACTAAGCAGAAATCCGATGAGGAGACTGCCGGAGTCGCCCAAAAAGATAGTCGCCGGATTGAAGTTAAAACGCAGAAATCCGAGGATCGCCCCTGCGAGAGCGATCGTCATGATCTCGACGAGAGTGGATCCGCCTAGCAGTGCAACTACGAACACCACCATTGTCGAGAACAGGGCCGAGCCGGCGGCAAGCCCATCCAGGCCGTCGATCAGGTTAAAAGCATTCGTGATCGCAAGCACCCAAAGAACAGTGAAGAGTAGCTCAACGTACCAAGGCAGGATGCGGTCCCCGAGAATCACCGGGATGTTGACAATGCGCAGACCGCCAGCAAAAAGGATCGACGCGGCCACGCCCTGCACGCCGAATTTGAGATACGGACCAGCACCGCAGAGATCGTCATAGACGCCCAGCAAAAACACGATGGCTGCGGGAACAAAAATCGTCGCCATTCGAGTAAGAAGATGCGCGGAGTGTTGGCGGGGAGAGAAATACGCCCAGATGGCCGCAAACGCCATGCAAAGCGCGAAGCTAAAGAAAATGGCTACGCCACCGAGACGCGGAATTGGACTGGAGTGAAGATGACGCTCCTGGGTTGGGGCGATAACCCATCCACGGGCGTGTGCGAAGTCGCGCACATAGCGCGTGAGCACAAATGAAGACAACAGGCCCGTAAAGAACAGTCCCAGACTAACGAGAGTCAACCACGCCCCCTCGAGGTACGGCGAAGCTCGGATGACGCAAGTGAGCTTGTTTCAAGAATTAAGTATGGCAGCGACAAATTGCTGCCACTAGTAAGAGAGAAGATTCCCGCGTGTTATTCGAGTGACAAAAATGTAACAGCAGCGCTATGCGAGATTCAACGTAGCGGCGGCAAAAAAGTTGTGGAAAACTAACACTGGAGTGTGAGAATCTCCGGCGAGAACGTGCCTTCTGCTGTGCTAAACTGGCCTACAAAATTCAGGAAATGGATCAGGGGACTTCGATGAAGTCGGGCAATTCGGGCATCGCTTGCCGCGACAAAGCTGTAGTCTGCACTCTCGTCATTGTTTTCGCCTTGACCGCAGCCACGGTAAGCCAGGACGCGCAGTCTGGGCAGCAGGTCCCTCCGCCCGATCCATTGGCACACCCCATCTCGCAAACGGCCGAGAGTTCGAATGGGACAGCAAAGACTGCGAACCCTCAAAAAGTTACCGAGGAGAAGGGCCAGACTACAAAGCTGGGGCCGGGCGACTTGCTCGAGGTCAACGTTTACAACATCCCGGAACTCGCTACCAAAGCAAGGGTTAGCAATTCGGGTGATGTGTACTTACCTCTCATCGACTACGTTCATGTGGACGGCCTGACGCAGGAGGAAGCCCAGTCGCTGATTGAAAAGCGTCTCTCCGATGGCGGATTCGTTCGCAGCCCACACGTGACGATTTTTGTAGACGAGGCCGCTTCCCAGGGTGTCACGGTTTTGGGCGAGGTTACGAAACCAGGGATCTATCCGGATGCCGCAGATCACAAACTCTACGATTTGATCTCCCAGGCGGGCGGTTTCACGCAGCAGGCCTCGAAGAAAATCTCAGTTCTGCGGAAGGGGCAGACAGACCCCATCCACGTCGAGTTGCCCCGGAATCTTGCCGACGATGCGAGCAAGAATATCGACATTCAGCCCGGCGACATCATTTCGGTGCCGAAGGCGCCGATTATTTATGTAGTCGGCGACGTAGGTCATCCAAGCGGTCTCTTGGTCGATAACGGGACGCTCACAGTCTTGCAAGCATTGGCACTTGCTGGGGGGACAAACAAGACTGCCAAGCTGGGGGGCGCCCGCATCATCCGTAAGGGTTCGGACGGCGGCATGACCGAGACCAAGGTTGAGATCAAGAAGATGCTGGAGGCGAAATCTCCCGATGTCACGCTGCAGGCCGACGACATTCTTTTCGTACCAGTCAGCGGTGGCCGCGTGCTCGCGGGCCGGACTTTCGAGGCCGCTATGAGCGCCGCCACTGCAGTCTCGATCTACACCGTACATCCGTAGATCAAGCTACTTTTCGTCAATCAAGGCTTGCAGGACTTCGATGTATTTCTTCGCCGTAGCGGCACGCGAGAAGTTCTGCAGGATGTATTCCCTTCCCTTTTTTCCCAAACTTTCAGCCTTCTGTGGATCAGCCGCAAGTTCTTGAATCGCTCGGGCTAGATGTTCGGCATTGCCGGGTTCAATCACGAGACCGGCACCAGCATTTTCCAGGATCTCCTGTGACTGACCCTCGACGCCAAGGATCACCGGGCGCTCGCACGACATGAACTCGAGCATCTTGGTAGGAATCACCGTTTTGAATACTTCAGTTTTCTTGAGAAGAACGAGACATGCGTCCGAGGCGGAGATGAACGCCGGGATTTTCTCGCGCGGCTGCTGATCGAAGAATCGAACATTGGCGAGTTTTCTTCGCTCGGCGGAGACTTTGATTTGTTCTTTCTCGGCTCCTTCGCCAATCAGGACGAATTCGACATTCGGGTTCTGCTGCTCCAGAGTCGCGGCGGCATCCAAAAGGGTCTCGAGTCCATGCGCATTCCCCATGGTGCCGATGTAAGACACTACAAATTTCGCATCGAGGCCGAGCGCACGGCGCAGGTGGCGAGCTTCTTGTGGAACGCGACAGAAGAGATTGCTCTCGACGCCGTTTTCTACGACCGCAATTCTTTCGGCGGGTACTCTCCAACGTTGCACCAAGTGATTTTTGAATGCGGGAGTGACGACAACGATCCGGTCAGCACGTTCGTACAGAAATCCCGCAACCTTCGCGAGGACTTCGTGCAGGAGCGAGCCCTCCTTTCCCGCACCAACCGCGACCAATGATTCCGGCCAGAGATCACGGACCTCGAAGACGAACGGCACCTGTTTCGCGACTCCAAGCCACCAAGCGGAAAGGCCAACGAGCAGTTGGGGGGACGATCCGATGATCACATCCGGCGCAGGAATTGTCAGCCCGCGAAGACCTGCCGAGAGGCAAAACGAGGAGTAGTTGCGAATCCGTTCGTGCGCTTTGCGGTTGGGCAACGGCCAGAGCCAAGTGCGGTAGACGTTCACGCCGTCGACTGCTTCGCGATAGGCGAGGCGGCGCAGACGGCCGCGCCATTCGGACGGTACTACCCCGGTCGGGTGGTTGGGGAATCCTGTGAGGATAGAGACTTCGTGTCCCGCGTTGACCCAATGACGCGCAAGTTCAGAGGCCCGGGCTGCCGGCGCTCCCATTTCGGGTGGGTAGTACTGGGTGACGTAGAGGATTTTCACGAGAACGCTAAAGGGTATCGCAATTGGGTGGAGTGGTGTAGCGGGTCTGAACTGTCCGAACCGGCGGAGACAAAATCCCAACGACCGGGATCTATCAGGGGGACTCAGTAATGCAGCAATTTGAACGCGCTCTTATAAATCAGGGCACGAGCGCGGTTGGGTCCGCTCAGCGCATATGCTTCCCAGCGATCCGCCACTTCGGAGAACAATGCCTCCCCCGTGAGGCGGTGCATCACCCTCAGCTGCACGATATGGAGCCGGTGGTAGAACTGGCTGGCAACCATCGGAAGGCGTGTTCCGGATTGTTCGTAAAGCGACCAGAACCCGAGATCGTACCGGCTCAGGTTGTGGAGTAACGTGCGAACTCCACACGAGAAAAGTTCCTGGGCTGCGGGATGAAGAGTGGCGAGAAAGTAGTCATGGACGCCCCACAGAGCCCAGATGAATCCGTTGAGGATGTGCGTTGGTGGCGAGACGATGTATTCCTCGAACCATAGGTCTTCGGATTCATCCGTGAAAGCGACTCCCCCTTCGGAAACCGGATGTTGAAAGACAGCGAACGCTTGCCGGGCTGCCTCGATGTAGCGGGAATCGCCGGATTCCTTGTGTGCGCGCACGAGCACCGAGATGCCCTGTCCCTGCGCTAATGCCGAATACCAGGGAGCTTTGAGCGTGTCGCGGTACTCCCAGTCGAAATGATGGTTCCAGACGGAAAGTCCATGTTCGTTTGTCTCAAGGTGCGAGCAGAGCCAGTCTGCGATCAGGAAGAACTTACGGCGACGATCAGAATCATTGGTTCTACGCCAGAGGTTGTAGTTGCCGAGACCGTATTGTGCAATGGCGATCGGGTTATGTTGCAGGCCGATGTGACCGTGGTAGTCGAGCTGCGGAATACCGAACGGATCGTAGGCTCCCTGGTAGTCGGCCTTTTCTGCGAAAAGCATGTAGTACTCGCCGAGTTGTCCAGTTGATGCATTGCCGTTTTCCGATGGAGTCTCGTGCCAGAAGGTGAGGTGACTCTTCCCTCCCATCAGATAGGCGCTGAAGATACGGCGGTAGTAGGAAAGGCCGGGCAATGGTCAGAGTTTCAGTCTTAATTCCAAGTCATATTACGACAGGATCGGGTGGCCTTCGTCGTTCTGGAAAAGGCATCCACACGAAGGAAACCAAGGTTCACGAAGGAAAATCCTCCGCGTCATAAAGTGAGAGAACCATGTCGTCGGATTTCACTGCGATTGTTGTCACAGCCAGATATTTGGTTTCGTTATAGCCATCCGGCAGGAACGCGTTGCCGTACTGAAACAGGCCCATCGGCCAGACGTCTTTCTGCCAATTGAGGATGGATTGCCACTGACCGCGACTGTTGGCGTTCCCTGCATACACTCGAACAGAACGGTCCCGGTTTGCTTCACTGGGCTCCACCATCGTGGAAAAGAACATGTTCTGGCCGACGCGGCACCCGTAAATCGATGAACTGCTGATTATCGCTAGTCGATCCAGTGTCCCGTTTCGACCGAGCCCGTAAACAAAGTTCGATTCCAGAGGAGTATCGGTGGTGAAGTAAAGTCCATCGTCCATTGGAATTGCGGCAACCGCGCGGGCCTGTTGATTTCCTTGAAGGACTGTCTCTATTCGGCTGAAATCACAAGCCGCACGCAGGATGCGACATTCGTCGCCATAGTCACCTGTGAGTACCCATAGGCAGTTCGTCCATGGATCGTGAACGATGTTATGGATATGGCGGATCGCGCCCTTAGGAAACGTGTAAACAGGGCTCCACGTCTCACCTTCATCCTGTGACCCGTATATGTGCACTTCATCCCGCGACGAGTTGTCGAAGTATTCGCCCCAAAAGACGGCCCCCCCGGGAACCGAGGTGATGTGCAGCGGTCGAGTACCGCGAGTGACGTGATGGGTACATCTGAACTCAGGCTCGTCAGGGCGAGCTGTGGCGATTGTGCCCGGAATAGCGCCAACCACAGCTCCCGAGGGCAGGACCGCGAGGGCATGGAATCCGTCACGAAAAAGCCGGGCAGATAAATTTGTGCGGACTGTCAAAGTCCGTTTCAAAAGAGGACGAACAGCAGCGACCGATTCCCATTTTGGGATTTGGAATGGGCTGGACATCTGTGCACGCAGCAGTTCGTAGCGTTTGGACGCGTAGAGAATGTTGCCCGACCAAGCGAGAGCTCGGAGCCCTGGAAATCGGGCAACCGGACGGAGTGGAAGCTGCGAATCCTTCCTTTCCTCGTTAGACTGTGGCTGAATCACGGTGAGGTTTCTCAATCGCTCGCTGGACCTTAGGCAGGAGACAGAATCCTAAAGTTCTTCTCGAGGATTCTATTGGAAAAGAGTTTGTGGCCAAAATTAGATTCCGGTTCGATATTGAGCTAGAGAAAGCCAGGACTAAGGATACGGGACGACGCAGTTTCGGCATCGTTGCCGATGAATCGGCGTACTTCCTACCTTGCTCCAGTGTGCTGCGGCACCTATAGAACTTCTTCGCGGTGACGCGGGGCGCTCGATTGGCCCACGAAATGCTCAGCGAGATACTTTCCGAATCGTCACAATAAACGTCGAGTTAGGAAATTCTTATGCTTAGCCGATGCGCGAATTCCAATTGCTGCAAGCCCTTCCTGCGATTGCGTGAAGGAAAGCTTTTCCTGGTTGAGACCGAACGACTAAAGAAGCCCGGAGAGCCTGCGACTCCGCCATTCGTTCGTGCGCGGAGGCAGCCTCGGCAGGTGGAGCACTTCTGGCTATGCGACGTGTGCGCCACCCAATGGACACTGATATACGACCAAAACCTCGGAGTCACTCTAGCTCCCCTTCCGCGCCCAGTGCCAAACTCAGAGAGACCAGCCCCAAGGACTCAAACCGGCGTGGCCTAGCTCGAGTCCTTTCAATACCCTCACAGGTAGCCACCCGATTTCCACACTTTCCAGTCTTGCTGTACCACCTGCATCATTTCGGCAGTCGCGCGGTGTAACCATTTTCTTTTCTGTTTCCGCAGATGGGCGAGAATTGGCTTGCGGGCCGGTCGAGTACCGAGATGAATGTTCGCGGTTTCCAATCCCATAGAGTGAAGCAGGCGGATTTCGTCCTTCTGAATCTGCAGCCCAGTGAGCTCAATTCGGGAACAGTGCGGGCTGAGGCGTCGGACGATCCAACGGCCCCGTAGCTGCACGAACGGATCGGGACAGCGCACTGCACGGCTGACAATCGTTTGGTAGAGAATCTCCGCGGGTCCTTGAACGCCTTTGGCCCAGTTCGCTCCCGAAGATACGAGCGCTTTTGCTTCGCGGGCCAGGCGGCCGCCATTCCATTCGGCAATTGCGACATAACGCTGATGGCCCAGGCTTCCCAGCCCCGCAACCCGGTGCACAAGGCGATACTCGATATCGCGAACTGGCATAAGGTGTTCAAGCGCGTCGATAGCGGTGATGGGAGCCGGCGACTTTGCGGTAGGAAGGGCGTCCATCTTGGCCCAGAAGCGAATCGGATCGCGCAATTCGCTTTCTGCGATATCACGCAGCCACACGTGCTTCTCGCCGAGGACAAACGGCATGCCTTGTGTGCGCATTCCTTCGGTATAGCCGTCTACGATGGCGTCGCATATGTCTTGCCGCCTGAGGGCAAGGTGTCCTGCTTCGACAGCCAGATGAGCGCTCACGGCAAGTCGGACGAGGTCATTTGTGTAAGCGAGCGGACTGGCTTCGTCAAAATCGTTAACGCCCCAGATCAGGCGACCCTCGACATCGCGCCAGGTTCCAAAATTCTCGACGTGCAGATCCCCTATCGCGAGCACATGCGGAGCTCTCGCCAAATCGGGGCAGACATCAGGCCAGAGTTGTGCCCAACGGTAGTAAGTGGCACGAAGAAACGGAAACACTCCGGCCCTCATATTCGCGTGCTTCAGCCGGAGGTCCTTTTGGACGATGTCGGTGTGATTTCCCAGCCACTCTTCGAAATGACGTGTCGCCTTTACCACATTCATAGCGAGCGCCACGATACGGCTGGAACGGAATGGAAGTCAATCCGGGGGAAGGGACGAGATTCCCCACTCCTTACGCACATGGGCGCAGGAAGTGGGGCCGCCTCTTTAGCGATTCAATTACTTCTGGTAGTGCGCCGCGTTCTTCTCGATGAATTCCTTCTTGTCTTCCGGCACATCCTCAAGAGCATGGATCGAATCCGAAGTGCAGGCGGGCACGCACGCGCCGCAGTCGATGCAGCCTTCCGGATCGACGTACATCTGGGTAGCAGCTTCGAAGCCGGGCTCGTCCTGCTTGGGATGGATGCAGTCCGTCGGGCACACCTCGACACACAGGGAGTCTTTAATGCAAGAGTCAGTAATTACATAGGCCATGACGATTCGATCTCCGCAGATGAAATGAGCATTTTCGGATCGCTCAGGAACGAGTCTAAGAATTCTCCGGAGAATCATCGGTGACGGCAATCACATTCAGATGTGAGTAAGTGAAATGAACGAGATGCGAGAGAGGGATTTCAGCATGTCCTGAAAACCTGTTGTGCTCGATCACGTCGAAGTGTGACGTGGGTCACAGAAATAGAAGGCTAATGGGATTTAAATAGTCACAATTGAACTAGGCCTTCTAGTCATAGGATCGCCCGGCCGCACCCACAGAACCCCACAAGCCGTTACCCCAGACGGCGGCGGCCGGGCGCTTAGAAGGCATCAGAGAAGCCCTTCCCACCCGCCACTTTGCACTGCCCACATACGTTCGCTCTCTGCCTCAGATTTTTAACGATCGGCGTGTGTTTAGCCTGACACACAGCGTAGTATCGCACCCACATCCCTGCCCCCTCGAATGCAGCATAAGCCCCCTATTTTCAATAGCTCAGACGATGGTCGCCGTCCTGCATTTCAGATAAGCAGTAAGCACCAAGGAGGGTGGGACATGAATGGAGTCACTGAGCGAGATTTCCCCGACGCAGCAAAACTCCAGATGTTGGCTTTGACGCTCCTGTTTGGCCTTCCCTGCCTCGCCCAAACCAACATCAACGACAAGGTTCGCCTAGCCAGAGTGATTGTTGTGAGTATTCCAGATCGCAAACTTGCCGTCGTTGAAAACGGTGCGGTACGCGCAACATTCCACATCGCCGTGGGTGCGATGGAAAGCCCGAGTCCGGCGGGAGAATTTCAGATCATCAACCGGATTTCGAATCCAACCTACTACCACCCGGGAACCGTGATTCCGAGCGGTAAGAACAATCCGATCGGAACGCGCTGGGTCGGACTCAGCAAAAAAGGATATGGCATTCACGGCACCAATGCACCGGGTTCGGTGGGGCGAGCCGCATCGCATGGATGCATCCGGCTGCGCAACCGCGACATGGAGCGGCTGTTCACCATGGTACGCGTGGGCGATGCAGTTCAAATCCGCACCGAGCGCGACGAGCAGATTGCACAGATTTTTGGAACCGATGCCGATGCAAACACGCTTGCTGCGGCTGTGGATCTCGACAACGCAGGCGGGCAATAACCGGAAACAAACAAATACTCACGACCCAGAAGGACGTTATGCAAATGGCAATCACATTCATGGCAGTAGTGGCGGGGATGGTTTTCTCACTGGCAGTCGCTCTGCTCGCAGAAGAACTGATTTTCGGTCAAGTATTCCGGCTCTTCTTCGCGCGCCCAGCAGTGGAAGTGAAAGCCCAACCGAAACCGTAATTGACTTCTTTCCTGCCGTGGACCGGTGTCCAAACAGTACAGAGGAGAGGATTCTTGGCGAGAAGCAACGGTTATAATTTTGCTATCCCGAACGTCATTTCGAATTCGGCGAGCCGCTTCCATCGCCTTACGCCCAGGCTGTGTATCGCGTTGCTGTTCCTGCCGGTGATGGGATCTGTGACGCCTGTCCATGCAGAAGATTGGAGCGTCCCCGAACAACAATTAGCAAGGAAGATCGTTGCTGTCACGGGCGGCGGAACGTTCTGGTTGAGCTTTGAGAACCGATCCTCTCTCGGGAGACGAGACAGCGAAATCATTCAGAATGGTTTGCGCGCCACTTTGGGGTCTGTGGGCATACAGCCTGCGCCGAGTTCCGAAGGAGTCTCCGCCGTCAACATTGTGCTCTCCGAAAACGCGCATAGTTATGTGTGGGTGGCGCAGATCCAGCCAATCCAGGCGCAACTGTCGGTCGTGATGGTGTCAATCCCCCGTGCGGCCGACGTGCCAAACGGCGATGACTCATTCCCGATGGCGCTCAAGAAGATATCTCTATGGCAGCAAAATTCTCCGTTCCTGGATGTGCTGGTACTCGAGGATGGAGCAGTTTCAAGCCGGATCGCTGTGCTCGAGCCGGAGAGAATTGCAATCTACCGATTGCAGAACGCCAAAGGCCAGCTCGAACAGTCCTTGTCGATTATCCACGCGATTGCATGGCCACGAGATTTGCGGGGCCGAGTGGTTCCAGGCGGAGATCACTTGCTGGATGTGTATCTGCCGGGGGTGTTATGTCGAAGCAACGCTACGTCGCCGTACAGCTTGTCATGTCACGCAAGCGATGAGCCGTGGCCACTCGTGCTGAACAATCCCGCCAATTCAACGCGCGCGGGATTTGCGTCCGGGCAGAACTTCTTCGGCGGTGCGATCACGCCCGCCATCGGAAAATACAACGCTGTAACGCCATTCTATTCGGCAGCCGTCGTGATCCATGGCACATTCGCGCTTTGGATGTTCACCGGAACAGACCGACATGTACACATCGTGGACGCAGCAAATGACCGCATCACTCCGATGAGTTGGGGTAGTGACATCGCGACCCTAAAGAGCACTTGCGGGGCGGGTTGGCAGGTGCTCGCAACAAGTCCGGAAGAAGATAAGCCCGACTCGATGCGGGCCTATGAAGTGCCCGATCGTGATCCGGTGCCAGTGAGCGCGGTGGTCGACTTCGCCGGCACCGTTTCGTCGTTGTGGACAGAACCGCACGGCGACACCGCCGTAGCGGTGGTGAGAAATCAAGGGACAGGCGGATATGAAGCCTTTCGGTTGGCGATGGCTTGTATTCAGTAGTCTGCTGCTCGCCACACTGGCGTGCGCTGACACACGTCCGCAATACGGCGGCACTTTGCGTGTCAGCATGCGTGCGGCTTTGACATCCCTCGATCCCTCCGAGCGGTCATTGTCTGATTCGATTGCTCAACGAAATATTGCCGGACTAATGTTTGACACCTTGGTGATCACCGACAAAACGGGGCGGATCCGTCCAGCGTTAGCAGATTCATGGCAATCCACGAACGGGAATCAGAGCTACCAATTGCACCTGCGGCCTGCCGTCAAGCTCAGTGATGGGTCCCCGCTCACTACCGAGATCGTTGCCGCTTCGCTGCGCTTCGCGAATCCCGGGTGGAGAGTGCTGTTGGCAGGAGATAGCGTTATCGTCGAAAGTGAAAATCTGACTCTCGATTTGCTGCTGGAATTGACGCTGGCGCGCAATTCCATCGTAAAACGGGGAGCGGCGGACGGGCGACTCCTAGGCACGGGCCCCTTCCGCACCGCCACATGGGACCCGGGGAAAAAACTTGTTTTAAGTGCTAACGACGAATACTGGGGCGGCAGACCGTTTCTCGACGCTATCGAAGTAGACCTCGGGAGAAGCTTTCGCGACCAGGCGAACAACTTTCAGTTGGGAAGAAGTGATCTGGTGGAAGTTGCCCCTGAGCAGGCTCAGCATATCGGGCTCGATGGCCGACGATCGCTGGAGTCGC
>Ga0335079_10000154_pt1 | contig 78909 bp, 66 predicted proteins | sample Lox_Sample_33_FD_206719 | JGI IMG/M metagenome (GOLD analysis project Ga0335079, IMG submission 206719) | Soil microbial communities from Loxahatchee National Wildlife Refuge, Florida, United States - Lox_Sample_3.3 | ecosystem: Environmental > Terrestrial > Soil > Wetlands | place: USA...
ATATTGCAGCATCAACGTTTCACCGTTGGCCTGAAGCTTTTGGCTGCTGCTGAATGTCTGCTGCGGCAAAGCATCCGCGGCCGATGCCGGAATGTGCAAACCCATGAGCGCGCTGTCATGGGACTCTGCCATGCGCGTCTTGGTGTTTTCGTGAGCCAGAACTGTGGCGCCCGCGGCGTGCAGATTGGCGTTGTTGTCCGTGTGGTCGAAATGCCAGTGTGTGTCGATCACCGTCTTCAGCGGTGCATTGCCCAGCCCATCGAGCGCTTCTTTCAACTTCGGCCAGGCTGGAAGAAGGAAGGTGTCGACCTCGATTTTGCCGTCGCGCCCGTTCAATACCACGACGTTTCCTCCAGGCCCGGAAAGCATCGTGAGATTTTCCGCCAGTGGTTGCGCCTGGATCGGGGCGGCACCCATCTGCGCCCGGATGGCCGTGAGCCGGTCGGTCGGCGCAGTCGCCGCCTGCTGCCGGGGTCCAGCAACACCGGCTCTCAGTAGGTTTGCCGGAAAAAGTTCCGCCAGCATCGCGATACCCGCAAAACCAACGGAATTCCGCAACATTTCGCGCCGTGTGCTTCGCTTGTCTAAGAACTTTGAGATCATCTTCATCCGCCCTTCAAATTTGGATTACAGCCCTACGTCGGCAACACTCGCCGTTAACATTTCTTCGACTCGTACTCTCTTCACACTGCGTGATTATTTGGCAATATCTCAGTCTTAAATTCGGGTTTTCGTCCCAAGGCGGACCTGTCGAGTTGGCGCAGTTCGCCGGGCGGTTCGCGCGATTAAGTAGGAACGTACGTCAGTCTGATCACGTCCTCGCCAATTCGTTCGCTGGCCACAAGGCGGAGCCGCGGCCGGGGACCGGCGAAAAATGGCTGGCCAGACCCGAGCACGATAGGATGGATGTAGAGTCGGTACTCATCAATCAGGCCAAGGTTGGTCAGGCTCCCTGCGAGGTTGGGGCCGGCTACGTCGATCTCCCCATCCAGTTCGGCTTTTAACCCGCGTATCACCGTCTCGAAGTCATCCCCGAGGAGTGTGGCGTTGGGTCCGACCGATTTCAACGAGCGCGACACAACCCACTTCGGCTGGCTCCGCCAAACCGCCGCGAAGTCGTGGTCCCCCGCGTCCCAATCTGGAAGATCATCTTCCCAATAACGCATGATCTCGTACATGCGGCGACCGTACACTGCGCCCGTCAGGCCGCGCGCATGCTCCATGAAATGATGGGAGAGCGCCGGACCGGGTGGCCCGATTTTCATGTGGTCGACGTATCCGTCGAGGGACTGGTTCAGTCCATATATGAGCTTTGCCATGCTACGAATCCTCCAACCCGGGTTCTTCAGAATAGCGTCGATGTGCGCGTCGCATTGCCGGTGTGACGAATAACCAGAGGTCCGCTTCCACGCGAAGCGAATGTTTCAATCTGAAACCTGCCGATGATTTCCCAATTTGCCTTTCGTTGTTCTGCCTCGTACTCTAGCGGAGCTGTAATTGTTCCGCTAACGGGAAAGTGGCGATATATGTCGGAAAAGGGTCAACCTCGCAAATCCATGTTCCGTGTGAGGAACATGGAAGAACTGCGCCGTCTCTACGACAGTGATACGCCAGTACTGGCATATGCCTTCAAGAGACAGACGGTCGAGGGCTGGACGCCAGAGCACAGTCACGCGCGCGGGCAACTCGTCGCGCTCACCGAGGGGTTGCTCATCGTCGAAACCGAAAGCGAACGATGGATGTTCCCCTCGCGGCGTTGCGCATGGACTCCACCCAATTGTACGCACGCGGCGCGTTCTGTCGGAGGCGCTGCCGGCTTGATGGTTGACTTGTCTCCTGAAATTTGCCGCGGGCTACCCAAGACGCTCTGCGTGTTCAACTCATCGGAGCTATTGTTCGCCATCGTTCATCGTATGGTCGGTTGGGACCTGCACCAACCCCTCAACACGGCGCAGAAACGCTTAATCACAACGCTTCGTGATGAGATTCGACAGCCTGACGAGCAGCCCTTGCGTTTGACCATACGAAGAAAGACTGGCCAGAGTCGCAGATGCTCTGATGGATGATGTTAGTGATGACCGCACACTGGACGTTTGGGCGCGCGTTGCCGGAATGTCCCGCCGTACTTTCATGCGTGCGTTTTCGGCCGAGGCTGGCATGTCATTTGGCCGCTGGCGACAGCAGGTACGGTTGTTTGCCGCCCTTGAGATGCTCGCACAAAGGAAATCTGTTACAGAAGTCGCGATCGCAGTCGGTTACGACAGCGTAAGTGCTTTTATTCAAATGTTTCGGACGATGCTGGGAACCACACCACAGACCTACTTTCGAAGCAAGCAGTCGTGAGCGGCGCAATTAGGCGCTGCGATGCCGCCAGCGGACTAGGACTGTCCCCCGATTCCGCACCCGAAGTTCATTTCCCAGAGTCGAGGAATTTTTCTGAAACGCGCTTGACATATTCCCATATAGGAATATATATTTCCTTTATGGCAAGGGCCGCCACCACCTCCGACGCCTTCAACGCCGTAGCCGAACCACGGCGGCGCGAGATTCTTGAATATCTCGCGCAGGGGGAGCGCCCAGTGGGGGATCTCGTCTCACACCTTGGAATGGAACAGCCCTCCGTCTCCAAGCACCTCAAGGTGCTTCGTCAGGTCGGACTGGTGCGGGTGCGCCGCCACGGGAGGCATATGTTGTACGAGGCCAATCCAGATGGAATCCGTCCGCTCTATGAATGGACCAAAACCTTCGAGCGTCTGTGGGCGCATCAATTGTTGCGGATCAAAGAGCGGGCCGAGCATAAGGAACGGGATTCTGGCAAGAGCTGACTCTTCAGTTCTCTCCAAGTCCCTCCGCAATTGGGGAAATCACCTTTCACGAAATCCGAGCCTAGAGGAGAAAAGCATATGAGCATGAGTCCAACCATCCCCGGAATTGAAAGTTTGAGCCTGCTGGTAACGCAGGAGATCCAGGTCGACGCGTCGATCGAAAACACGTTCGAGGCTTTACTGGAACAGCTTGGGCCTGAGAACGAGTCACCTGAACAGAAAATGCCGATGAAGCTCGAAGCCTGGCCCGGTGGACGCTGGTACCGCGATCTCGGCGACAACAATGGCCATTTCTGGGGACACGTGCAGGCCATCAAGCGCCCGACACTGCTGGAGATCACTGGACCGCTGTTCATGTCGTATGGCGTCGTCTCGAACCTGCAGTACCGCTTGAGCGAGTCGAATGGCGTCACCGTGATCAAGTTCCACCACAAGGCTTTCGGACTCATTCAGGAAGATCACCGCAAGGGAGTCAGCACTGGATGGACTCACATGAACAACCGCGTCAAGGCCAGAGCCGAAGTCAAGAAGAAGTAAAGGAGGAGTTATGTGTCCAGCATGCATCGCCAGCGCAGGGATGGTGGTCGGCAGCGTGGTTTCCACGGGAGGCGTCACCGCACTGGTCATGAAAGTTCTGCGAAAGAAAAAGAGCGAGAAAACCGTTTCGAAAGAGAAGGAGTAATGAGCAATGACGACAGCGACAAGCGATAAAACTTCAGCCCAAGTAGTTTCACACGCAGAATGGATCGCCGCACGCAAGGCCTTCCTGAAGAAGGAAAAAGAATTCACGCATCTGCGCGACGACCTCAGCCGGCAGCGCCGTGAACTTCCTTGGGAGAAGATCGAGAAGAACTACACCTTCGAAGGCCCCAACGGCAAAGTGAGCCTGGCCGATCTCTTCGCCGGGCGCAACCAGTTGATCGTTTATCACTTCATGTTCGGCCCGGAGTGGAAAGAAGGATGCCCAAGCTGCTCCTTCATCGCCGATCAGTTTGATTCGATCGCCTTGCACATGGCGCAGAGGGACACAACCCTGGTTGCCATCTCTCGCGCGAAGTCTTCGCAGATTGAAGCCTTCAAGCAGCGCATGGGATGGAAGTTCCCTTGGTTCTCGGCCTTTGGGTCAGATTTCAACTATGACTACGACGTCTCGGCCACGAAAGAAGACATCGACAGCGGGAAATCGATCTACAACTATGAGCCGTCGAATTTCCCCTCCGACGAGCGCCCCGGCGCCAGCGTCTTCTTCAAGAAAGACGGGGAAATCTACCACACGTATTCGACGTTCGGACGTGGCCTCGACATGATGCTCAACGCCTACAACTTCCTCGACCTCACGCCAAAAGGTCGAGATGAAGAAGGCCTGTCATTCCCAATGGCGTGGGTGCGTCACCACGATAAGTATGGAAATGCAGCCGCGCTGAACTCAATCCAGCTGATCGCGCAGTCGCTCGATGCCTGCTGCGATAAGAAATAAAGCAGGGTGCCCCATTTCTCGCGCGTATTGTGCGCGAGAAGTGGGGACTTGATTGTTTCGACTACGAGAGGAATCATGGGAAGCATTACCGCTCCACTACTCGCCGAATTCCGCCAGGAAGCAGTCACCACGCGCCGAGTTCTCGACCGCGTGCCTGAAACAAACTTGACCTGGAAGCCGCACGCCAAGTCGATGACCCTGGGACAACTGGCATCGCACATCGCCACCGTCCCAGGGAGTGTTGCGCGCATTGTTCAACAAGAAAGTTTCGATGTGAACCAGGGCAACTTCGTGCCTCCGCAACCGAAAGACTTGAAGGAAGTCTTCGCGGCCTTCGAGCAGAGCCTGCGCGATGTTGACGAAATCTTGCAGAAGATGACAGACGATCAGGCCCGCGCTAACTGGAGGCTGATGCGCGGCGACCGCGAACTCATGACGCTTCCTCGCATGGCCTTCATTCGCAACGTCATGATGAACCACTGGTACCACCACCGCGGCCAACTCTCGGTCTACTTGCGATTCCTCGACGTGCCCCTCCCGTCTATTTACGGCCCGAGCGCCGACGAAACGCCATTTTCCTGACCCATCGCAGTCCCTACTCCCTTATACGAACCGGGGTGCCCCATTTCTCGCGCGTATTGTGCACGAGAAGTGGGGATGTTGACTTCTTGAGAATCAAGCAGGCAAGGGCCATCCTTCGATTCACTTCTAGCGTGAAACGAGCAGTTCATCCACCGCAACCACGCGGTTGCGCCCTGCCTGCTTCGCGCGGAACATTCTTTCATCCGCGACGCCGAATAGTTCCGCCGTATCCCGTCCGTCCTGCGGAAACGTCGCAATCCCCGCGCTAATGGTCACCCGAATCTCGTTCCCGGAAACTTCCACTGCTGCATCGGCGACCAGCTTTCTTAGTTTCTCGATCTTTTGCTGAGCCGCTGCAAGGTCAGTCTCCGGCAGGATGACTACAAACTCTTCTCCTCCATACCGTCCGGCGGTATCGCTTTGACGGAACGTATCGTGAATCAGCGCGCCAATTCGCTTGAGCACCAGATCGCCCGCCTGGTGCCCATACTCGTCGTTCAACGATTTGAAACGATCGGCATCAATCACAGCGATGCTCAAGGCCGTCTCGTAGCGGTGAGCGCGGCTCAACTCCACCTCGAATCGATCGTCGACGTGCGCGCGGCTGAACAGGCCGGTGAGCAGATCACGCGTTGCAAGCTGCAACAATCTCTGGCTTCTCGATACCAGCGCATAACTCAACACGGACGCCGTCGCCATGATGATCAGGCGGGCGCTCTGCGCGGACCAACTGAACAGGCCATAGGGGTAGGGAGAGTACGAGGGACTGTTCAAATCCCAATGATGGGCCCCATACCAAACAATCGCCAGGTATTCGCCGAACGCGAGCGCTCCGGCGGTAATGCAGATTCGCTTGTCGTAACGCAATCCGGTGCCTGCAATCGCGAGGAAGTATCCCTCGAACACAACTTTGCTGTTCACCGCCGTGTGCGGCTCGTTGAGGAGCAAGAACAATGCCAGCCCGATACTGACCAGCGAAACGTCGAAACTGCTGCTGACAAAGCTGAGCCATGGCGGATTGAAGTCGCGCGAGATCAGCAGATAAACGATCAATGAAAACAGGAACGTCCCTAAAGTCAGGCTGAACCCGACGACCGCCTCTTTGGGATCCGTCGGAAAGAAAACCGAGTCGATCACCGGGATCAGCAAGAGCAGTGCCGCCAGCCCGATACGGACTTTGGAGATCAGCAGTTCACCGGCAACCGCCGCTTGCGCGAGAACCGGATCTGGGCGCGACCAAACCGATGCGAGGAGTTTTCGGGGATTCAGAACCATATCGGAAAAACGGGCCGTCGCCCGCTCACAAAAAAACGCTAGGGAAGTTTGTTGACTTCAGAGTGTAAGAGCCGTGGAAGAAGGATATTGCGCCTTCACCATCATCGGCAACCGAAAACCGCAGCGGTCACCAAAATAGCAAAGCTGCCGAAGCGCTCGGCAGCTCGGGAAATCTGTACACAGAATAAACAGCGCCTCAGTTCATATCCCGCATCGAGCAAGCCCCCGGCCCGCGGGGATCTCCGCACGATCCGCAAGGACCTGCCGTGGGCGCCGCGCTCGACGACCCCTTGGCCGACACTGCAAACACCGAGAGTTGCGGTTCAAGCTTCTTGCCGTGGCACTTCGGGCATTTGGCCTTTTCTTTGCCATAGACCAAGGCTTCGAACTGATGTTGGCATTCCTTGCAGATGTACTCGTAGATAGGCATGAGGAACTCCGATACCTATTAGAATCAATTTGTGGGGAGTTCGCAAATCTCAAGTCCTCAGGATCCCGTGGTTCCGACCGTTCCGGGTCGCCGCGCCACATGGCAAGTTCGTTCCGCCTTCCGTGCGCGCCGATTTCTCGGCGGTGGACACATTCAAACCATCGCCAGCTTCCTATTGCCGCGCCGGATCCACCTTTCGCCAGCCGAGGAGCGCCTCATCGAAGTCGAACCCGGCATCAAGGTCCGCTGCTGGTGCCGCTGGCAGCCCGATCGCACGCAGGCACGAACCGTTATCGCCGTGCATGGGCTCGAAGGATCGTCCGAATCCCAATACATGCTTGGCGTCGCACGCAACGCACTTGCCGCCGGCATGAATGTGGTCCTGATGAACCAGCGCAACTGCGGCGGTATGGACCACTTCGCCCCCACGCTTTACAACTCCAGCCTGTCGGCGGACGTTGCAGCAGTCGCTCAGCACTTCGTGGAGCACGATCGCATCTCCCAATTCGCCCTCGTAGGATTTTCCATGGGAGGGAACCTGGTCCTGAAGCTTGCCGGCGAGTGGGGATCGCAAGGTCCGCCTGAATTCAAAGCCGTTGCCGCGGTCTGTCCCGCAATGGACCTGGCTGCCTCTGCCGACGCTCTCCACGAGCCCGCGAATCGCATCTACGAGTATTACTTCCTGCTGCAGCTCTCCCGCCGCATGAAGATCAAGGCGAAGCATTTCCCAGGTGCCTTCGATCTTGACCGCTTGCGCGGCATCCGAAGCTTGCGCGACTTTGACGACCGCATCACAGCTTTCTATTGCGGATTCACCGGTGCCGATGACTACTACGCCCGCGCGGCCGCCTCCAACGTTGTCGGCAAAGTCGCGGTCCCCTCGCTGGTGATCCACGCGGCCAACGATCCTTTCATCCGCATGTTGCCGGAAACGCGCCGGAAAATCCTAGCCAACCCGAATATCACTTACATCGAAACCGTCGACGGCGGACATTGCGCCTTCCTCGGCATCCCCGACGGCAACGGGTATGACGGCCACTGGGCCGAGCGCGAGGTCGTCGACTTCGTCAAGCAGACGACATAAAAGGGAAGACGCGACTAGTCGCGGCGAGAGTGTTCATCCCAAGAAAAGGGAAAGACGATGGCTTGTATCCTCGTATTCAAGAAAGGGAAGGGCACGACTTCAGTCGTGCCGTAAGGCGCACCGCGAATGCGGCTTCAGCCGCTGAGGTTTGCTTTCTCTGTGAACCTCTGTGCCGTCTGTGGTGAATGATTTTCACCCAGCCGGACTAGCCGCGGGAGCAGACGACGCAACCGATCCCTTCGTCCACCCCTTGTGATGTGTCCGAACATAAGCCAGCATCAACATCGCCAACCAGATAATCAGAAGCCCCACCGAAGCCCCCCCCACCGTCTGCGCGCGTTTCGCCAGGATCGACACGCGGCCATACACGAACTCGATGTGCACCCAGTACACCAGCAGCGATGCCTGCCCCAACTGAATCAGTGGGCTGAATCCCCACTGCCCCGCGCCCCACCGACACCAGACATAGCTCCCCATCAGTATGACCAGCAGCATTCCCGCTCGGATCAGCCAGAACTGTGGACTCGTATGCCAGTAGTCATACACGGCATAAACCTTCCATGGCGCAGCATCGAGCAACCGCGACAGCTCGATGAGCGCAGCCCCGAGAATTCCCAGGCCGACAAAGACCCCAGCCTCTCGTCCGCGAATCCAATCGCTCTGAAGAATGAATCCCACTCCCAGTCCGGCAAACGCAAACGCGCTCCACGGGAAGACAGGAAAAAGCCACGCCTGGGGAGTTCCAAGGTTGTGGACGCCGTTCACATACGACTCCACCGGCCAGGGCAGCCAATCCGGGCGCCAGGTGGTCCAAAGCATAGGGGTGGCCAGCGAGATCGCCGCCGCCAATGCGCATGCTGCCACAACCAGAGCATATGTGGGGACAGCCGCCCTCGGCTGTCCAGCCTCGCGAACCGAGGCGGAAGGCCATCTCCCCCTTGACGCCAGAACTACCCAGCAAAGCACTCCCATCAGCATCATCGACAGCCCGATAGTGTTGAGAATGTCAACACGCAGCAGGTCGCTCTTCGGAGCCCATCCCCAGGAGATCGCATACTCCTGCAGCCGGAACAGCAGTCCGTATCCGAAAATTTCGGCCCCGCGCCAGATCGTGCTCCGCGCGATCTGTCCCGCGCTCAGGTCCTTCTGCCGAAGCTTCACCGTCACCAGCGCAAACGAGATTCCCGCCAGGAACAGAAACAGCGGCGCCGGAAACGTTCCGCCCAGCTGCGAATACATAAAGAATTTGCTTTGCCGAGCCGGTCCGCCCAGCCAGGAGTCATAGCAGTGTGTTTGGAACATCAGCACACACGCCAGCCCGCGCATCCAGTCGATGTAAGCGAGTCGGAGCTTGGCCGGAGAGGGGACGGGGCTCATGGAGAGACGCGTCGGCAGTATACGTCACCTGCCCTCCGACCGTGTTTGTACGGTTTTCGTGCCGGAAATGCCCGATTTTCATCCGGTCTCACAGGTTTTAGTCCTTCTGAACCCCGCTTCCACAGCGGATTGCCCCCCAGTATTGGGTTCATTACGGACGTCATTGTTAAGTTTATGTATCGGATACAACCTCCGAGACAAGACGATTGATCGAAGGTAAGATAGGTTGATCGAAGCACAATTTCAGCCTTCTGCTGCAGTCAAGGGGAACACGTATGTCGAAGAGTAAGGGCCTCGTGTGTCTGTTCATGGCTGTTATCTTTCTAGTAACTTCCAGCTTTGCCGCCACGCAGAACCGGATCACAAACGGGATCAGTGGCGCCCAAGTTCCAGTACCAGGGCAGGTTCACCGTTTGGCCCAACAGCAATTCGACCTGGGCCGCGTGGATTCCGCGATGCGGATGGACACCATGACCCTGGTGATGACGCAGACAGCTGCTCAAAAGCAGGCACTGAAACAGCTTCTAGCACAGCAGCAAGACCCCAAATCTTCGAACTACCACAAGTGGCTTACGCCCGAACAGTTTGCCGATCGCTTCGGGCTTAGCCAGAACGATATTCAGCAACTCGCTTCGTGGCTGACCTCGCAAGGGTTCACCGAAGTGCATCCGGCACGCGGGCGTCTCTGGGTTTCTTTCACGGGAACCGCGGGTCAAGTCGAGTCTGCCTTCGGTACGGAAATCCACCGTTATAACGTGCACGGAGAGTTACACCATGCCAACTCGATCGCTCCGAATCTTCCGGCCTCACTGTTAGGAATAGTGGCTGGTATTGAGGGGATGCATGATTTTCGCCCCCATTCCAGGGCTGCGAAGCGCTCCCGCCCGTATTGGTATAGTTCTAACCGCGGCGGCGATTTCATCGCACCGGGTGACATCTCTACGATCTATGATCTGAAAACTCTCTATAGCGCGGGCAACGACGGTACAGGACAAAAGCTTGCCGTGATGGGGCAAACGAATATCTACCTCGCGGACCTCAACAATTTCCGCTCAGGGTTCGGGCTATCCTCGCTGACCTGCACAACCGACGGCAACGGCGTCATTACTGCTTGCAATGACCCACATTTTCAATACATTGCCGATGGCAGCACGTCCTTGTCTTCCAGCGGAGATATCAGCGAAGCGGACCTGGATCTCGAGTGGTCCGGTGCTGTGGCTCGCGGTGCTCAGATTATTTACGTCAACTCAACCAACACCTTCACGTCTTTCGAGTACGCCATCGACAACAATCTCGCCCCGGTGATCAGTCTGAGCTACGGTTTGTGCGAATTCGATGACAACATCCTTCCCTCGCATGAAACGTTTCTTCAGCAGGCGAACACGCAGGGTATTACATTTGTGAACTCCAGCGGCGACAGTGGTGCCGCCGAGTGCGACTTCTCTGGCACGGTTACTAGCACTAACCTCGCAACGCAAGGTCTCGCGGTGAGCTATCCGGCGAGCAGTCCCGAAGTCACGGGAGTTGGTGGCACCGGCGTCACTTTCGCCGCTTGGGATAGCCCAACTTACTGGGGAACCGCCAATGGTCCGGATGGAGGTTCCGCGATCTCCTATGTCCCTGAGCAAACCTGGAACGAGGGTTTCGAGATTGCACAATACTGCCAAGCACACTCGACGAATGAATTCTGCACACAGGGAGGCAGCACTCCTGTTGCTGGCTGGGTGAACATCACAAGCGAAGCTACCGCTCAGACTGACATAGGAATTTCATCCGGAGGCGGTGGTGCCAGCAACTGTTCCGTTCAAACCTCCGATTTCTCCGCGTGCGTCTCGGGGTTTCCACGACCCTCATGGCAAACTGTCAGCGTGGCTGGTCAGACAACGCGCCTGTCGCCTGACGTCTCTTTCTTTGCCTCGCCGGACTTTCCGGGATATGTGTTCTGCACCCCTCAATCTGAACTCGTAAAAAATGCCCCAACGACGAGCACCTGCGCCAGTGGAATTTCGAGCGCAGTCGATACCTATTTCTCAACCATCGGAGGTACTTCGGCCTCTGCTCCCGTGTTCGCTGGCATTGTTGCATTGATGAACCAGTACACGAGCAGCAGCGGACAGGGAAATATCAATCCGATGCTCTACCAGCTCGCAGCAACTGCGCCCTCAGCCTTCCACGATATAACGATCGCAGACATCAAAGTCTATTGCCAACCAGGCACGCCAACTGGCCAGCTGTCGTCCCTCCTCTGCCCGTCGACCGGCGTGATCGGTTACAGCGCCGGAACTGGATTTGACCTCGCCACCGGCTTGGGTTCTCTCGACGTCAACGCCTTCGCCGTCGCATTGAAGAATCCTCCGGACTTCACCGCGAGCACTCCGACTACGAGCCTGAACCTCTTCACCGGGCAGAGCGGCACCGCAACGATCACCGTTACTCCTATCAATGGTTTCAGCGGATCGGTTAGCTTCTCGTGCTCCACGCTGACAGGAGTTTCTTGCTCTTTCAGTCCAACTACGGTCTCAGGTTCCGGTACTACAACGGCGACCATTCAGACCACGGGGACCGGGAACGTAAGCGGAACTCTTGTGATCACGGCCGCTACAGGGACTCTAAGTACGGTGACGCATCAAGCGGGTTCGATCGCGGTGACAGCAGCTCCCGGTTTCTCTCTGACGCCTTCGGCCACGAGCTTCCAGGTGGCGCAGGGATCTAACGTCGATGCGACCGTGGCTCTCGCTTTTGCCAACGGGTTCACCGGAACCGTCACCTTCAGTTGCAGCGACACTGTGGCGCAATCCACCTGCACTGCTCCGCCTCAGACGAATGCGGCGGGGAACGTGTCGTTCCACATCACCACAACCGCTCCGACGGCAAAGCTGCAGCGGCCATTTGACCGCAGCAACGGCATCTTCTACGCGGTGTTCCTGCCCGGCCTGATGGGCATCGTCTTCACCATCGGATCGCGCAAACGCTCGTTGCGCGGAATGCGCCTGCTGGGACTGATCGTCGTGCTCGGCCTCTCGACCGTCTGGATGGCATCCTGCGGTGGCAACGGCAATTCCGGCTCAACCGGCAACGCCGGCACTCCGAAGGGAACGTACACCATCAACGTGACGGCTACTTCAGGAAGCGCAACTGCCAACGCAAGTTTCCAGTTGGTCGTCCAGTAACTCGTACTCGTACGAAACCAGGCGCTCTCGCGAGAGAGCGCCTTTTTGTTTCTCAAGACAGTTCGACGTAGAGACGTTGCTGACAACGTCTCTGCAGACAGCGACACAGCTATCGCGTTCCAAATCAGCTGCTCACAGGTGGCGCCGGCTTTGCCTTCCCCATGTTCCATCTGCGAAACTGAACCACAGCATGGGCCGCATCCACGTCCTTTCCGATACCGTCGCTAACCAGATCGCCGCTGGAGAGGTGGTGGAGCGGCCGGCGTCCGTCGTGAAGGAAATGCTCGAGAATTCCCTCGACGCCGGCGCCACTCGCATCAAGATCAGCGTCGAAGCGGGTGGGAAGAAGTTCATACAGATCACGGATAACGGCTGCGGAATGGTCCGCGACGACGCTCTGCTGGCCTTCGAACGTCACGCGACATCGAAGATTAAAAATGCCGCCGACCTGCTCAGCGTTGCGACTCTAGGCTTCCGCGGAGAGGCGTTGCCATCGATCGCGTCCGTCTCGCGCTTGCGCCTGGAAACCCGAGCGGCCGAAGAGCCGTCGGGAACGGTCGTCGAAATCAACGGAGGTAAGATCGCCCGCGTCGAGGAGGCCGGTCTTCCGCCGGGCACATCGATCACAGTCCGCGATCTTTTCTTCAATGTTCCCGCCCGCAAAAAGTTTCTGAAGTCCGAGTCGACCGAGCTCTCGCACATCGCTTCTCTTGTGACGCACTACGCGTTGGCGCATCCGGAAATGCATTTCGAGTTGCACTCCGCGGCGAATGCCATGCTAGTTGCGCCCCCGGTGTCCGGACACAGCGAGCGCGTCTATCAGGTCTTCGGCAAAGAGACGCTCGATCAATTGATTCCAGTCGCAGCGCGCCAGGGGCTCGCGCATGTGGGGCTACCGCAGCCTCCTCCGTGGCGGCGCAAGGAAATAGAAGACGAGGACGACGCGGCCGCAGACAAAACTCCCGGCGAAATGCGGATTCATGGTTTCGTTTCAAAGCCCGAAATCCAGAAGCTGAACCGCAATTCCATTTTCATCTTCGTAAACGGACGGCTGATTCGCGACCGCCTTGTGCAGCACGCACTGACAGAGGCGTACCGCAATATCATTCCCCCGACGGTGTATCCAGTCGTGTTGCTGTTTCTGGAGTTGCCCGCTGCGGAAGTCGATGTGAATGTGCATCCATCCAAGACCGAAGTGCGTTTCCGGCAGCAGACGGCGATGCACGATTTTGTACGCGACACAGTGCGTGCGGCGCTCATGAAAGCGCGTCCGGTGCCGCAGTTTGTCGCCGAGATGCGGGCGCACGCCACCGCCAGCCAGGCGCTTACACCAGGCGCAACCGCTGGGCTTGCAGCATCGGGCATCCGGCCTGAGGATGGCGTCGCGGCACACGATGGCGGATTTGCCCTGCGCACCGTCGAGCAGCCTTCGATTTCGGCGCGTTTTCAATTCGAGGGAGGCATAGCCGTCGAAGCGAATGCTGCAATTCCAGTCGCACGCGGGCTCGAGCATGCGCCGCTCAACCCCAATTTCGCCGCGGCGTTGCCCGCCGAGCAATCCGAGTCGGTGCCCGATCACGGTTGCTCCCCCGCGCTCGAGGTGGGCGAAGCTGAACCGACGTTGTCGTCTCTCAGCACGCTGCGGCCGCTGGGGCAGATTCGAAATTCATTCATCCTCGCGGTCAACGAAGACGGATTGTGGATCATTGATCAGCACGTCGCGCATGAACGCGTGCTGTTCGAGCGCGTGCTGAAGCAGCGTGCCGTGCAACGCGTTGAAAGCCAGCGCCTGCTGATGCCGATCGTTCTGGAATTAAGTCCGGCTCAACAAGCCGTGTTCGCCGAGATTTCCGATGAACTACAGCACAATGGATTCGAAGCGGAGCCCTTCGGCGCGCGCAGTGTGGCGATCAAAGTCGCCCCCGCGGGAGTCGAAACTTCGCAAGTTGAGCATCTGCTGCACGAAGTTCTCGATCAGTTCGCGCGCGAGGAGCAATCGTTGAATCTGGAAAAGATCCGCACGCGCATCGCTGCCAGCATCGCATGCCACGCGGCGATTAAGGTGAACATGCCTCTGGAACAGAACAAGATGGAGTGGCTGCTCGCGGAACTGGCAAAAACGGACCATCCGATGTCGTGTCCACACGGACGCCCGGTCGTGCTGAGGTATTCTGTGAAGGACATTCAGAAGGCATTTAAGAGAATCTAGCTGTCAGCTTTCAGCCCTGAGCCTCAGCCTAGTACTTTGCTGAGAGCTGACGGCTGATAGCTGAAAGCTGAAAGCTTCTTTATGACCGATCTCGAACTACTGCAACTGCGGCAGGCGAAATGGCGTCTCGATGGCAAACCCATCCGGACGATCGAGGAGGCGCGCGCATTTCTCGAAGATGTTGGCCTGTGCTTTATGTATCCGCAGCGGCCGGCTCTTCCGGTGCCGACGTTTATCGGCGCATTCGTTGGTGGGGACGACCGTTTGCCGGAGTGGCAGCATGCGTTCAAAGATCCGCGAGCAGCACAAGCGACGGAATTGATGGTGCGCCTGCTGCGCGAGAAAACAGCCTTCGAAGCCAATGTGTTCCAGGAAAACAACGGACTGCTGATGTCGGCATCGGTGTTCCCATATTTTTACGCGCTCACGGGCGAGCGCAATCCGAAGCAGGCTCCGAAGGCGGGCACGCGCTCTCCGTATTCGCAGCTGGCATGTGATGCCTATGAGCGGATCCAACGCGACGGCGCGCTCTCGAAGCAGAAGCTGCTTGAGAAGCTGGCCGGTGGACTTTCCACCGCCGCGCTCGACAAAGCTCTGGCTGAGCTTTGGTCAAAGCTTCGAATCACCCGCGTCGATTACAAGGGCAGCGAAGGATCGGTGTGGGATCTGCTGTACCGCTGGGCGCCGGACGCGGTTAAAGAAGGCGTCGGGTTATCGGTGGCGGAAGCGTTGTCTGCGCTGGTTTCCAAGTACGTCGACTGCACAATTGCAGTCGAGCAGCCGGAACTCGAAACCTTCCTGGGTAACTTTGTGGCTCGGTCGAAGGTGAAAGACGCGGTGAACGCACTGCTTTCCGCGCGTGAATTGAGTTTCCTGCACGTTGGTGGAAAGTCGATGCTGCAAATCACGCCGGCGAAAGTGGTGGCGGTCTCAACTCCACGCAGCGCGGGACATTAGCGACATGTCACTGCGCGAAGAAGTCGAAGCTAACGGTTTTGCGATCCGGGATATCGCCGTCACAGACGCCGGGCTGATGCAGGCTCTGGATGAGGACATCAGACGATCCCCGTTGCGCAATAAGGCCGGAATGCGACATGCGATGTCCTTGCGTTCGGTCCGAGACATAGCATCCTGCCAAGCAATGAGGAAACTAGCTTACGAAATATTGGGCGGATCAGCGTTTCCGTTTCGGGCTACGATTTTTGAAAAGTCTCCAGCCGCGAATTGGCTCGTTGTGTGGCATCAGGATACAGCGTTGCCATTGGAGCACAAGTTAGACGTACTGGGATGGGGCCCTTGGTCCACCAAGCAAGGTATTCAGTATGCACATGCCCCCGCAGAAGTTCTCTCGCAGGTTCTGGCATTGCGGCTCCACTTGGATGACTCAACTTCGGAGAACGGACCGCTCAGAGTCCTGCCTGGAACGCACAACTTGGGGCTTTTGAGTGATGATGACATCCACGCCCTATCGGAACAAATTAGGTCGGTCGAGTGTGTAGTTCCCAAAGGCGGCGTCGTTGCGATGCGTCCGCTGGTCTTACATGCGTCATCGAAATCTCGCACGGAACTGCCTAGACGCGTGCTTCATATTGAATATGCCGCATCTGAATCGATTGCAAGCCCGCTGGACCTAGAGATCGTCTAAGCCGTGATAGATTCCGGATCGTCTCCCAAAGCATCATCCTATCGCGGCCGCCTTGCGCCCTCTCCCACCGGACTTCTTCACATTGGGCATGCTCGAACTTTCTGGGCGGCTGCCGAGCGAGCCCGCGAGCGGGGCGGAGTTCTCATCTTCCGAAACGAAGATCTTGATCCCCAGCGTTGCCGTCCCGATTTTGTCCAGGCAATGTTTGAGGATTTGCGTTGGCTCGGGATCGATTGGAGAGAAGGCCCGGATTGCGGCGGACCTTTCGCGCCCTACACGCAGAGCGAGCGGCACGAACATTATCTGAACGCTTGGAAGGCGTTGCTGAAGTCGGGGGTGATTTATCCGTGCACATGCTCGCGCAAGGACGTGATGCATGCGGCCGGCGCTCCTAACGAGGGTGATGATGAACCGCTGTATTCCGGAAAGTGTCGACCCGAGACATCCGAGGCAGATGCCTCAACAAGTTCCGTGCTGCCCGCGGGATTGAATTGGAGATTTCGAGTTCCGGATGGCGAGGAGATCTTCTTCCAGGACCTTCACCTTGGGCTGCAACGAATGATCGCCGGACGCGATTTCGGCGATTTCATTGTATGGAGGCGCGACGACGTTCCCGCATATCAACTGGCAGTTGTGGTCGACGACGCGGCGATGAAAATCACCGAAGTCGTTCGCGGAGCGGATCTTTTGAAGTCGACGGCGCGACAGATTCTCTTGTTCCGTGCATTAGGCCTCGCGCTCCCGGATTTCTATCACTGTGATCTGGTGCGCGACGAAGGCGGAGTACGTTTGGCAAAAAGACATGACTCGCTCAGCATCCGCAAACTCAGAGAAGCAGGTTGGACGCCGGAGCAGGTTCGTACAGGGAAAATCCTCTGAAAAGCGGCGACTTGGATCTCGGCCAAAGTGTTCCTGCAGGAACACATCGTCATCACGATATGGGGCATACGATTTTGTCATGACAGTTAAACCCAAGAAACCAAAGCGGCTACACTTCGGCGCGGAGGCAGGAAGGATTCGGTGTCGGATGAGGCGAAGCCGCCCTCGGCCCCGCCTCATCCGCAACCTGTTAAAGCGAGCGAAGGAAGTTCAACAAATCCTGCTGGTCCTGCGGAGCAAGATTCTTGTAGTTGTAGACCACGCCATTCGCCTCCGAGTCCGGATAGCGCCCGTTGCCTCGGCTGGCGTGCGCGAGAATCGCATTGATCAGGTTCTTGGTGCGCCCGTCATGCAGGAAGAAGAGGCGCTGACCAAGTCCCCATAGAGGAGCGGTTCGGAATTCGTCTCCCTGTGCCTGCCCTTGCGCAATGTCGTCCGCCAGATTCGGACCCATATGGTGGAGCAGGAGATCGGAAAACAAGTTGGCTTGGACGTTGCTGAGCGCTGCAACGGAGGACTGCCCCGTTGTAAAGGATGGATTGTGGCAAAGAGCGCATCCGATCTGCTGGAAGACCTTTGAGCCATGCTGTGTCGAAGCAGTGGAAGGCCCGGGTTGCGGCTGGTCGAGAAAACGCATGAACGTGGCGAACTGCACAGTGTCGCTCGCCATTTCGGGGCCGGTTACGTCGAACTTCGTGCTGTCCTCCGGTGTACCATTCAACGCGCAGCCCGGAGTCTGATCGCGTTCATTCGGGAACAATTCGTTGGTGACCCCCATCTCGACGTTGTAGGCCTCACCAGCGAAGATCTCGAGGGACTTATTCTGCGCCTTCCAACCAAACCGCGTGACGGTGCCGTCATTTCCGCTTGTATTGGGCGTGCCCGTAACGCCACCTCCAGGCGAGCGATTCGGACGTCCGTAGATTCCCAGGCGTTGTTTCTGATTACCCTGGGTGCTGACCTGCGCAAGAATCGCCGTCTCCGGAATGGCTTCAATCAATCCGCCTCCATAAACCGGCGTTGGGATGCGAAAGATCACGTTGCCCTGATCCAGGGATTGTTGAAAGTTTGGCTGCTTGGCGTTGCACCCGGCGGCATCGGTCCTGCCGGCGATTGTAAAAAGATCATGGACGCCGCCATCCGCGTGACGCAAATCCGACGTCAATGGAAAGCGCACTTCGCGAACCGGGCCATTGAGCGTGATAAACGAGGGAATCTGGTTCGTTGCTCCCTGATCCATCGCAATTGCAACTTGAGGGTTCACCGCCGGACTGCTTCCACCCGGCGCAGGTGCCGCATGGCACTGAGCGCAGCCTTCGGCATTGAACCCGGGCCCCAAGCCTAAGCCCGTGCCCGAGACGGTTCCGCGGACGGATTCGATTTCATTAAAGGTCGCGAGTCCTGCTGAGAAGAACGCTGACTGGTTTGTGGTGAGGCCTGCGATCGCGCCTCCGGCACCCGGAGGGCCGGTGCGGACTCCGGGATCGCTTGCCGCCGACTGCGTTGCCACGTGGACTGCGCTGGCCATGCAAAACATGAGCGTGATCAGCAAGAGCCCCCAGCGCCTGATAGTGGAAGAGTTCGAGTCTATGAGCTGGCGGAGATGTAGCTTCTGGGACATGGTTCTCCTTTGACAGGTGGCGCAAAGGCTTTAGCCGGCCCCGCGGCAGATTGGTGTACCGTTGGGGCGATATTCTTATTCGAAACACGAAATTGCGACAGGTATCCGAAGGTCCATCGCGGCAGTTCAGAAGGCTTAGTCCTTGCATCGCCCATGAGTACATCGGGGAGACCGGTCGCAATCGCGCGTTGAATGGAAAAAGAACGATGCCCGTGATTTGAGAAGTACCCGCTAGCGCCAACTGAGGAATGTGTACAATCTCTAATTCCGAGATGACTGACAATCCGCCGCGAAAATTAATCATTGCGATTGACGGTCCGGCAGGCGCGGGCAAGAGCACGATCGCGTCGCGCCTGGCACGCAAGCTTGGCTATGTGAACCTGGAAAGCGGCGCCATGTATCGCGCACTCGCGTTGAAAGCGATCGACGAGGACGCGTCGTTTGATGATGAAGCGGCGCTCGTGAAGTTGGCCGATAGCTCGGAAATCCGGCTTGAGCCAACGATGGGCGGGAACCGCACTTTGCTTGATGGCCGCGATGTTTCCGCGCGCATCCGCGAACGCGACGTAACGGAGGGCGCATCCAAGGTCTCAGTCCATCCTAAAGTGCGCGAATGGATGGTCGCGCACCAGCGTGCGATGGGACTCGGTGGCGGCGTAGTGATGGAAGGCCGTGACATCGGAACGAAGGTCTTTCCCGACGCAGACCTGAAAATTTTCCTCGATGCGGACCCTGTCGTTCGTGAGCAGCGGCGGCTGGCGCAGAACAAGAATGCGGGTACGCTGACTTCAAGCCTGGCCGCAGAAATTCGCGAGCGTGATCACCGCGACCGCACGCGAGCGGCATCTCCCTTGGTGGCGGCGGAAGATGCCGTGGTCATTGATTCGACGTCAATGAGTGAAGACGAAGTCCTCAGCAAGGTGGAAGCGCTAGCACGGGAGAGGGAGAAGGCGAACGGGACGTAAGCAAAGTTTCAAGGTTTCAACGTTTCAAAGTTGCTCCCCATATCTCCTGCCGCGTCTTCCAATTAACCGCACAAACGACGACGGACACGAAGTTTCACGAAGGAAATTGCTTCGTGAATCTCGTGTCCTCAGTCTTTGAAACTTTGAAACTTTGCTTCTAACTCAGTTTTCCGTTGGCTCAACATCACCCTTGGGCGCGGGCAATGTCTTGCCGGGCTTTCCAGGACTCGGTGGAACCGGTGGCACCGGCGTTGCGACCGTCGATCCTTTCCGGATCTCGATGTTGTCGTGCTCGTTGTTGATCACGATGTGCGACGCTGCATTGCCAACGCTGCCGCTCGCATGAGATTCATGTTCCTGGTTATCGACTTTTAATCCATCAAAATCCGATTGAATCTCGCCGTCGCGCGTGCGGGCATCGAGCCGGAAACTTGCCTTATCCGGCAGACGGACCTGCACGCTACCGTTCCGGTTATCGATCTGCACGTTACCGACTTTGCTCATGCCGAGCTCGATAGCGCCGTTGTCATCCTGCAAGCGGACATCGCCGGAAACGCTATCCAGTCGAATGTTTTTGGATCGCGTGGTCAGGTGAACCGGTCCGGTCAATTGTTCGGCGTGAAGTTCGTCGGAGTCGAGTTCAAGCGAGCCGTCGATCCGGGAGAACTCCATGTCGGTGCGGGAAGATTTGAATGTGACGCTCTTCGCGATGCGCTCCAGCTTGATGCTTTCCTGGAATTCGCCTTCGAGCTGCAGTGACCCTTTCACGTCGGAAACCGAGACGTCGTTCAGGCGTCCTTCCACGCGTACATCACCGCCGACCTGCTCGATTTTTGCAGAGCCTTTCTCCTGGCTCACCTTGACATTGCCATTGATGTCATCAATCGTCGTGTCGCCGTGTTGATTGGAGACCTCGAGATTTCCATCGCGTCCGCTGACGTTGACATCGCCCCGGCGGGAAGTAATGGTCACCGCCGCCTTGCGCGGGATCGAGATATCGAGATCAACCTCAACCGGATGATCGCCGGCAGCTTCGGCTTTAGCGTCGAGCGTTACCAGTCCACCGGTAGAACTGATCGTTGGTCGAGTCTCTGTGTTGTACTTATCGGCATCGCCCTGACTCTCCGCTCCGACGCGTTTCCGGACAGCGACCGTGATTTTGTTATCGTCGGAGGCATGCACGCTCACCGAGCCACGCGTGTCGATGACTTTGAGCGCTGCGCCGGCAGGAAAGTCCTGCTCGACGTGATCGTTGAAGTTGTAGCTCTGCCCGCCAAAGATGGGGAAGTCGCCGTTATCGAAATTGAAATTCTCGCGAATGCCGGACCAATCGACACGTTCGAGCTGCGTGGCGACCAGGCCGAAGACCACGATCATGATAATCAGCAGCACTCCGCCGGCGCCAATACCCGAAGCGCGCGTGCCTTCCCGCTGCGCCTGCATGTGCTCCAAAAGCTTGATGATGCCCCACAGGATCAGGAGCACCGGCCAGTAATTCGCGAAAAGGTGAGCCAGCCGGGCGACAGAGAGTACGTGCATCGTACCCAGCAGGAACACCGTGCCGACAACGATCAGCACAAACGGTCCAGCAAACGAACGCTGGCGGCGCGGCGGCTGCGGCGTAACCGGAGGTGGTGTCATAACAGGGCTAGACATTTTTCACCTCCTCCGACGACGAAGGTTGTGATTCTGGAGTGGTCGCAGGCGCTGCTGGCGGTGGATTTACCGGCGCGAAGCCCGATACTCCGGGCGGCAGCGGGCCCACATGTCCTGCAGACGACGCGTTGCTCTGCACCAGCTTGACGACGCCAATGACCAGCAGAATCGCAGGCCAGGTGCGTCCGAATCCGATGTGAGAAACGCTGTCGAGCAAGAAGAGCACGCCGAGCGTGACCAGCATCGCCGGGCCCATCAATCTGCGAGTGCGACAGTTCTGGCACTGACACAGCGTGCGGCTTGAAGTCAACAAGCCCCACTGCTTGGCGAACAACCAGACGCCGAGGAAGATCAGGATCAGCGGCCAGAAACGATCCAATCCGAACTCGAACAGCCCCGCGGTATGCAGCAGGAACAGCACACCGAGTCCGATGAGAATTGCGGCGCCAGTAGGCACTTTGGTGCCTTCGAATTTCTCACCAGCGCCGAAGGCCGCAGCGAGTCCGAACGGATCCGGCGCAGGCTGGCCTTCCTGAACGGCGTGCGCAGTCCGAACGGCATCAATGATCTGGTAGACGTAGAAGAATCCCGTCGCGATCCCCAGCATGGTGATCACGTACCAGGGCAGATCAGAGCCGAGTCCAAGAATCAGCAGCACCATGATGACCAGGTGCGCGAGTCCCTTGGCGTACTGGCCGCAATAGACTGCGCCGACGCCAATCGGAAAGAATCCGGCGAGAATTCCAGCGACAGCGGGATTCGGCCCTGAGGCCGGGCCTGGACGCACTTTCACGCCGAGGCCTTGATCCATGAACTGTTGATACCCCGTCTGTGGAGGAACATTCTGGGGCGGCACATACCCAGGTGCAGGAACCGTGCCCTCCATACGCGCGGCGAGGCACGACTCGCAGTAGATCACACCGCGGACATCGCGGGTGCATTGGTTACAAAGTGGCTTGCCGCACGTGCGGCAGAAGGCCACTGCAGCAACATCGTTGTGCGTGGCGCAATTCATACGAACCTCCTGTACGTGGTCACCGTCACTACAGGCAGATCGCGAAGAGATGGACCCAGCTGAGCGCTAGCCATGATTAACTGCTCCCCTGATTGGCTGTAATTGCGCTCCTGCTTCTGCTCGGGCTGCTGTGATGTGTCGTTGTTGTTGCGATTCTTCTGCTTCTTTCCTGGCTCGGCCGGAGGAGTCATGTTCCGCTTGACTACCCGGATCGCAGCCTGTAATTCCAGAACCCGGCGGCTATTGTCGAAATAGCGCACAAGTTTGGCCTGGGTGTTGTAGTACGTGTGACGAATCGCCGAAGGCCGCAGGCTGATCTCTTTCAGATCTGCCGGCTTTACTCCCGCAACCGTCAGGCCCACCGACAACGCAAAGAACGCCATGCCGAATGACATGGCGAAGCGCGGCTGGCGGACCATTCCCCAGAATGGCTCCAGGAACGACGCCTGCACCTGTTCCCACCAGGAGACTTTCGGCTGGTGAGAAGCGGCAGGAGTCCTCAGGCGTTGGGTGTCAACGCCCGTCGTGGATGCCAGAATATTGTTCACCAGGCTGGCTGGAGGCTCCACCTCCGTGAGACCTTTCAGCCAGTTGCGGCCCGCCTGGGCTTCGGCGAGCAGCGGCCCACACGCGGAACAAGTCCGGGCGTGGGCCTGGAAGCGGTCGAGCGCGGCCCCTGTCAGGACTTCATCCATGAAGTCCGTGAGCAGCAGGTCGAACTCGTTGCACTGCATTCCGTTTTTGGTGTGATCTGGCATCACATCACCTGCCTATAGGTACGTTGAAGGAGCCTGGCAAGTTCCGCCCGCCCTCTATTTATTCTTGATTTCACGGTGCCCTCCGGAACCCTCAAAACAGAGGCAATTTCCTTGTAATCCATGTCCTGTAAGTCCCTTAGAATCACTGCTTCCCGCAGTTCTGGAGAAAGTTTGCCCAAAGCCTGGTGCACGGTTTCCGAGACCTCCCGCTGCCGTACATGGGTGTCCGGCGGGGCCGATTGGTCCGGAATTTGCTCGGAGAGGGGCTGGGCGTCCTCATGGTCCGAGGCTGTCGTATCCATGGAGTCGGTCATCCGGTCCTGTTTCGTCTTGCGGAAATGGTCTACCAGCAGGTTCCGCGTAATGGTCGTTACCCACGTGACAAACGCGCCCTTGGATGAGTCGTAGCTCGAAAGCGTGCGGTACATCTTGATGAAGACCTCTTGGGTAAGGTCCTGGGCGTCGTCCGAGGATCCGGCGAAGCGATAGCAGATGTTGTAAATGCGCCGGTTGTAGGTTTGCACGATTTCCTCCCAGGCAGCGGCGTCTCCGGCGATACATCGCCGGACCAGCATCGCAACGACCTGGACGTCTTCCACTTGCTCTCCCCGGAAAAAATGCTTCGCTACTGAGACTTTAGGCTGCCTTGGACCTCGACAGCGGGAGACTTCTCCAGGCGGCCTACTGGGAAGTACGTGAAGGAGCCACCTTAAGTTTCCCGATCCGCTCTATCCGGAACACGGCATTGTAGCAGCGAGTTACTACCGTCACGCAGCGACTCTACGCAAATCACAGTATGCGGTGAATCCTTTCGGAACGCATCCAAGCATTGCTCGGGAAGTATCCAGTCGCCATTTCGCGAACAGGCCGAGGCTGGGGTTCCAACCTTTACGCAGCGCCGGAATTTCGCCGCGGTCCAGATCAACAACGGAGCAACGAAGTCATGAAAAGAACCGCGTTGGGCGCGCTCAAGTTGAGCACATCGCTGATGTGCATTCTTCTGTTCAGCGTAGCAGTTCCGCAGTTTGGAAATGCGCAGGACTATGACGATCCGCCGTCGCGAGTGGCACGGCTGGGATACATGCAAGGTTCAGTTTCATTCCAACCCGCAGGCGAGAACGAATGGGTACAGGCCGTGGGGAATCGCCCGATGACGACGGGCGACAAATTGTGGGCAGATCGCGATGCGCGAGCCGAAGTTCAATTGGGCTCGTCGAGGATCGAACTCGCTGCCAATACCGGCTTCTCTCTTTTGAATCTCGATGACCGCACCGCGCAAATGGAAATTACCGCCGGCGCGATGAACATTCGCGTGTGGTCATTGGATCGCGACAGCGTCTATGAGATCGATACGCCGAACCAGGCGTTTAGCATCACCGAGCCGGGACGCTACCGCATCGAGACCTCCGAGAACGGAGACTACACAGCGGTTACAGTCTGGGAAGGAGCGGGAGAATCCACAGGCAACGGTCAGAGCTACACGTTGCACGCAGGGCAGCGCACAACTTTCCGCGGGACCAATTCTCTGAACGCTGAAGTTGAGCAGGTCGGCCAGCCCGATGATTTCGACCGCTGGAGCGAATCGCGCTGGCGCCGTTATGACGACTCGCCGTCGCGGCGTTATTGCTCGCGCGAAATGGTCGGCTATGACGATCTTGACGAGAACGGCCAGTGGCAACCGTCTTCCGAATACGGCAACGTTTGGTACCCACGCGTAGATGCAGGATGGGCTCCTTACCACGAAGGACACTGGGCCTGGATCGATCCCTGGGGATGGACTTGGGTCGACGATGAACCCTGGGGCTACGCGCCATTTCACTATGGCCGCTGGGCCTTCATCAGCAACCGGTGGGGATGGATTCCGGGGCCAGTGCAAGCCTATCCGGTGTACGCGCCAGCTCTTGTCGTCTTTGTGGGTGGCGGAGGCCTGGCATTCGGCAACAACGTCGCATGGTTTCCGCTCGGGCCGCGAGAAGTCTACGTGCCCTCTTACAACGTGAGCCAGGCCTACGTAAACCGCGTGAATATCAGCAACACGACCGTGAATCAAACGACGATCACGAACGTGTACAACACGACGATCGTCAACAAGAACACGACGATCACGAACGTGAACTACGTGAATCGCAACGTGCAGGGAGCCGTGACCGCGATGCCGCAGCAGGCATTCGCAAGTGCGCAGCCTGTGGCGCGAAGTGCAGTGCGTGTGAATTCGAACGAAATTGCGCGGACTCCGGTGAGCGTACGCGCCGCCGTTCCACCCGCTCCGCAAGCAGTTCTCGGAGCACATGCCAACACGGCCGGAAGAGTCGCAGCGCCTCCGCAGGCGATTGCGCAGCGCACGGTGATCGCGAAGAATACTCCCCCGCCGCCGCCGCCGGCATTTTCGGCTCGCGAACAGACTCTTGCGCGCCAGCCCGGTGTTCCGATTCCGCGGCAGGAATTGCAGAAGATGCGCCCGGCGAGTTCTTCGGCACAACCTTTGGTGAAGCAGGCGCCTCCGGGAAAGCCTGCGACTCCAACGCCGGTTGCAAATCGTGGAAGCAATCCTCCGGCGAACCAGCCTGAAAATCGGCCTGCAACACCTCCGCCGGCGAACAACGAGCGTCCGGGAACTCCGCCGGCAGCGCAACCTCGTCCAGGCAATCCACCGCCGAATGCTCAACCAAATCGGCCGAGCGAAAACAATCGCCCGCCCGAAACGAATCGTCCGGCAGAGCCGCCTGCTCGAAATGACAGGCCTCCTGCTGCTCAGCCGAACAATCGTCCCGAGCCGGCGCAACCGTCTCCGAACAATCGTCCGGAGCCGAACCAGCCGCAACCGAATCGTCCTGAAACGAATCAGCCGAATCGTCCATTCGAACCGCCCACGCGGAATGATCGTCCGCCATCGGCTCAACCCAACCATCGTCCGGAGCCCGCGCCGAACAATCGTCCGGAACAACCGAGCACTCGGCCGGAATCTCCGAACCGGCCAGACGCAACTCAACCGCCGAATCGTCCGTCGGAGCCACCCGCGCGTAACGAGCGTCCACCGGCGGCACAGCCGAATTCTCGACCAGAGGCGCAGCCGCCCAGCAACCGTCCGCCGGATCGCGCTGAGCCAAACCGCCCCGAGCCGAATCGTAACGAGAGAACGCCAGAGGCGGAACCGGCGCCGCGACAACCCGCTCCGCAAGCGCGGCCCGAACAGAACCGCCCAGAACCAAACCGTGCCGAACCGAATCGTCCGGACAATCGCCCTGAGCCACGCCGCGAAGAGCCTCCGCAGCGGCAGCAGAATGATCGTCCGCCGCAGCGCCCGGATACGAAACCGCAGCGCGACCAGCAGAAAGAATCTCCAAATGGTTGGGTTCGGCCGGAGGATCGCGGCAAATCCGGCGCTCGGCTGGCCTAGCTGACCCCTGCTGTTGGAACCACTCCGAAGCACAGACCCCACTTTGGGCCAGCCAGCCGAAAGTGGGGCATTTTTCTGTGCGCCTTTTCTCCTATTTCACGATTGCTGGCGCCGGATACTCCGGCAGTTTTTCCTTGTTCTGGTTGGCGCGCTTCACTTCCAGTTCATCGAACAGCGTCGATGGCGCGACGACGCTATGCGGAATGTTCTGCAAGCGGCTCTCAACGTAAATATCATCTGCGGCTGCGACGAGGTCATTTCGCAGCGAACGGATATCGAGATCGCCCAATACGGCTCCGCGCACGAGTTCCTGATGGCCGTCTTTCACGTACACGCGGTAGAGCAGTCGCGGCGCCATTCTTCCGCCGAAGGTCTCGACGTAGTAGCAGTAGGGCTGGTCGCGCTGTTTGCACATGTCGAGAAATTTCGCCTTCAACGCGTCGCCGGAGAGTGGCTGGTCGGCGGTCACAATGAGATTGCCGAGGCTCGGGCCGGTACCGTTGTTGGGGATGCGGGCGCGCCCGTGCCCATTCGACATGGCGAAGTCTCGGATCGGCTGGCGTCCAATGTCATAGTTGACGAGATTCCCCTTTTCGATCACCGACACTTTTTGCGCGGGTACGCCTTCGTCGTCGATCTCGTAGTGGCCGAGCAGGGCATGGCCGCGGTAGGACGAAAGCGTTGGATCATCCACCACCGACAGAAAGTCCGGAATCACCCGTGTTTTGTAGCTTGACGAGAACGCACCTGTGGTGCGGCCGTTCTTGCCAAGTTCCGGCTTGTGTCCAAGAACGTTCTCGCCGACAAGATCGGCAAAGATCGCCGCAGAGGCGTCGCTTGAGAAGAGCACCGGACCGCGATATTCCTCTTCCACCATTGGAGCGTCGCGCAGCTCTTTCAACGTTCCGGCGAGTTTGGCCGCAAGGGCGACGAAGTCAGTCGAGCTGGGAAGCTCCTTGAGATCGGCGCCGGCAAACGAATGATCGCGTGCCAGGCTCATCCCATCGGGAGCCTGCGTGTTGCATGCGATGGTGATCTCATACAAATTCTGCCCGCTGCGAACCGCGGTGCCCTCGGTATTCACCATGTACCGGTTGACAGCCGAGAAGTTGACCCGCGACTCAAACATCTGGATCAGCGGATCATCTTTGTAGAGGGCCGTTGCGTCCTGCATCATTTTCTTCCACGGCTCGGGATGAAGGTCGAGCGTCACCACCGGCCCGACCGATTGCACCGGAGTCGCGTGCGCGAAATCGTCGACCGGCTGATCGACAGTCATCTGCTTGAGTTGCGCCTGCTTCATCGTCAGGGCCTCGGCGGCTTCTTTATACGCGCGGTCGGTGGCAAGCCAGAGCTGATGGCGGAAGGCAAGCATGTCGTCATCGACGGGTAGGAAGTCCACGGTGCCTTCGCCCTGTCCGAAATAACTGTCCTGCTTGTAGTCACCGATGCGGACGACGACGCGCAGGAAGCGGAAGCGCGTGCGAACCTCGCCGCGCATCGCGCCGAACGCGGCCTCGGCTCCCCATGTGTCCAGGTCGAAAACGCGGTATTCGATGTAGTAAGGCGCCGCAACTTGATCCATCTTTAGCTGTGATTGCGAACGGCCGAGTTCGGCGCGCATCGCGGCGAGGATCATGTCGTCGGATCCCTTTTGCTGCGCGACCACGGCGGGAACCACGGACGCGAATGCCACAAGGAGGAGAGCGATCCTGGATAGGAATTTCATTGCTTTTCACCTCCCTTGCTGGAGTCCTCAGTTGGCGCAGGCAGCGTAGGCGGACGGTTCAGAGAGTGCGCCCGTTTCTGCACTTCGATTTCGGAGAACAGCATTGCGGGCGCGGCAGCGGCAACCGGAACCTGTCCGGATTCGGCTCCGCAGACGCCGTTGAAAACATCCGTCTTGTCCCCGGTCAGCAGGATCCGGTTGAGCGCCGCCAGCGGCGTGCCGACGATATCGATACCGCGCACGAGTTCATCTGGCCGCCCGTCGGGATACACACGCCACACCAGCACCGGCAGCACCTGGAACGCCTGCGGCATGGCGCGAAGCGTCAGCGTGAAGCCTCCCTGGATGTCTTCGAAATAGAGCCCGTAGGGCTTGCCTTGCTTCTTTACCTCGTCGATCAGCTTCTGCCGCAGTTCGGAGTCTTTCACCGTGCGCGTGGAAGAGATGATCAAATTTCCCTGGCGCCCCGTCGCCATGAGTCCGGCCTGCGCGCGGCCATGACCGTTGGAGTTGGAGAAATTCTTGATGGGCATGCGAGACATGAGGAAATTTTTCAGCACGCCGTTGTCGATGACGTCTACTTTCGCCGCGGGCATTCCTTCATCGTCGTACTCGTACCAGCCGCCAAGATCGAGCCCATTGAGCTTGCGAAGAGTGGGATCATCCACCACGCTCAGGAAGTCGGGCAGAACAGATTGGCCAACTTTCTTGGTGAAGGTCTGGCCTTCGGTTTCACCGCGCTGACGATGGCCTTCGAGACGATGTCCGAGGACTTCGTGGAAGAAGACAGCCGATGCGCGGCCCGAAAGCAGCGCCGGGCCATCAAAAGGTTCGGCCAGGGGAGCGTCGCGCAGCGCCTTCAGGTCGGTTGCCATCTTTTCAAGGCGCGCGTTTACTTCAGCCGCGGGTGGCAGATGGTCGATGCTTTCCGCCTGGAACGTCTCCACACGCATCAACTCCATGCCGTCGTCGGCGCGAGTCTCAGCCTGCACCGCGACGCGAATGTAAGCGCCTGGTGTGACGATGCGCGTCCCTTCGCTCGACAGAAAGTGCAGTCGCGTCTTCTGCGCGCTGATCACCACCATCGACGAATAGATATACGGATACTTGCGGAAGTGCGCCGAGTATTCTCGGACCAGCTTTTCGAGCGCTCGCTGGTCGGCCGTCGACGCGACCTCTTTGTAGTCGGTATGCGTCGAAGGTTTCTCTTGCGAGAAATCCGGAGAGGTGTCTTCCTCCTTCGCATGGACCTGCGTGTCGGTCTTGACGTTGGCGTAAGCCTTCGACGCTTTGCGGTACTCCTCGTAGGTCAGGCGCCAGAGTTCGCGCGCGATGGCGTTGCGGTCGTTCTCAAGCGGCAATGCGCCCGAACTGCGCGCCGACTGCCGGTTCTGCGCATGAGAGTTGTCGAGCGCGGCGGTACCGATTCGCATGGTGACATCAGCGGCCCGCCTGCGTGTCTGGATCGAACTCACCAACATCCCCTCGCTGCCCATCACCATCGCGATATGGCTGTCGTACACGGAGTAGCTGAGGAAATACGGAGCGGGATCGAGCTTGCCAAGGTTCGTCTGCGCTCGCTGCATTTCATCTTGCATCGTGGAAAGCAGCACATCAGGTTTTTCGTTAGCTGGAGATGAAGCAAAGGAATGAATGCTTAGGAGCAAGGCAGGAACAAGGCATCCGAGCGATCGGAGCCAGGATGAATTCATCATAGGAGGCGGAGACTCCCAGTTGTGAAGGAACTGGAAAGCTTAGCAGATTAAAAGCAGCGGGCCGGAGTGACTAAAGAGCGGACAGGATCGAAGAAACAAAAAAGTGGCGCACCGAAGTGCGCCACTGGTTGAGAGGGAATGTAATTTCTATTGCTGGAATTCCCATGTTCCCAGGCCCCACTGAACTCCGTCGACCTCGATTGCAATCACTTTCGTATTCGGTGAGTCGACGAGATAGTAGGTGTACGTATCGGATGTTCCACCCGAGACGTCCAGACCGGTGAGAGTGCCAGGAAAGACACCGCTTGAAGCAGCCGTGAATGCACCGGACACTGTGAGTCCCGGAGAGAGTGTTGCGCTGCCGAGCCAGTTCTGATCTACCCCTGTTGAGGCGGGTTGAGAAAGAGTTCCGACACCGTCAGCTGAAACCGGTCCGACGGCATCGTATTCAGCCACATTGGTTACATCGTAGCCCGTCACGTTCAGCGCGTAGGGGCCGCTGAACGAAGCAGCTGTAAATGAGCCCCCGCCGGTCTGCTGATAGCCCGCGCCCCCCATGACATCGGTCGCATCCATGGATATTGCGAAGGCATTTCCATTTCCGTCAACGTACAACTGCAGGGCGAAGGTATTCGGATTGTTTGTGGTCCCATCCGTAAGGCCGGTGATGGTGACGCGTCCCGGGAATGTAGTGTCCGCGACGTAAGTACCACCGGTTATGGCACCGGCCGGCTGTATTCCATTGTTGTCGTCGTTGTAGCTGATTGTGCCAGTGACGCCGCTCGCCCCTTGAGCTAACGTGAGTGCGCCAGCTGCTTGCAACGGAGCGATGGAATCCAGCCCATTCATACCTACGACGTACGTGTTGCCGGAGACAGCCAGGTTCCCGGTGTTCTGAAGATAGGCGGTACCAACAAGTGGCCCTTGTGCCTCGATAAGTTGCATGTGATTCGCGTCCACGATGTAAGCTGCAAACGCAGGGCTGATCACAGTCGACGTCATCGCGATCTGGAATCGTCCCGTCGTATCGGGTGCTGTGACGGATCCAGCCGTAATCGTCTGAGCTGAGGAGGCCGTTCCAGCCAAGTTTATGTCGAATACGGTAGCAGCAGTCGAGATGGTAGTCCCCGAGACGCTGAAAATACCCGCTGCAGCAACCGGGAATAGATCGGGCCCGCTGGTACCGAAGACATAGGCGCCAGCAGGTGCTGTGGTCGCAGCAGTCGAGTCCTGAAGTTCCAGCGTTCCACTTGACGTGCTCGTGGCGTCGAATTCAATCAGTTTCGCCCTGCAAGGACCACCGGTTGTTGCGCAGGTGGATGTTGAGACCAGCGTTCCGTTAAATGTCTCAATGCCGCTGCCTCCGCCGATGACCGGATCAACCGAGGTGCAAGTCTGGCCAAGGCAGGTGGTCAGAGTGATCTGCAGGTTACCGTCTGCGGTTGCGGCGAAACTGCTGCCGGTTGCATTGATGGCGTCGTGTGTGTCGGTGGTTGGAATGCTGTCGACGTAGTCTTGTTCGCCGCCCGTGATCGCTCCGCCGCTTACGGTAAACGCTCCGATGACGGCGTAAGCATTACCTGCCGTATTGGCGCCAGAGACCGAGAAGACATAACTACCATCCCCTAATGCGATCGCAGGAGCAGTGACGCTCACTGTCGCTGACGCGCTCTTGGCAGTATTCGTGACCGAAGTTGCGGTAATCGTCACAGAACCTGCCGCTGCGGGTGCGGTGTAAGTGGTCGCTGTACCACTCGCCGTGCTGGTTGGATTGAAGGATCCGCAGGAGCCGCTCGGAGTGCAACTCCAAGTCACACCAGCATTGGCAGTGTCATTCGCCACAGTAGCAGTAACCTGAGCGGTTGCATTCGTCGCCAAACTAGACGGAGCGCCACTGAGTGAAACGGTAATCGGATTTCCGCCCCCACCGCCGCCACTGGAACTGCCGCTGCTGCAAGCGACCAACGCTGCTGTCATCGCGAAAGCTATGAGAGATACAGCGATCTGTCGTATTTTCATCGCGCACCTCCGTTGACTCCGAACAATGCATTCTTCTTAGCGAGAGAAGCCGCGGTTTGAGCGGGCCGATAGAGCATTCCGTGAGCGCTTCGGACGGTTACGGTCTGTCCGCCATAAACCATCTGGCGAACCAGGAGCATTTGTTTGCCGCGAACGGTAACCATCGAGCCAGTGACTTGAACGGGAAGTCCGAAGTGGACGGCCTGTTGCATGCTCTTGGTCAGGAACGGTCCGACGTGAGCATCGACGAGTCCGTTGGTTCCGCTGATCATCAGGTGCATGCCAGCGGGGCTGCCGACTGTCCGCTTGGTGATGACGCTTTGTACAGTGCCGTTGATCGTAATTTCGTGAGCCGCGTCATACTGGCCGACGACGCCACGCGCAGGTTGGGATTCGGTGGCGGCCGTGACCTGGGCTGCCAAACATGCCATTAGCACTCCAGATAACAGCCCTGTGAGTGCAAGCGACAGCTTGCTCTTGCGGGTACTTCTCATGGATCGCTCCTTGGAACGATGGTGATTTGTTTTTAGTGGTTCACGTGCCGGCGGGTAGACCTGGAATAGCCACGTGAGGGAGCTCGTTAGCAGCGGGATCCTCACGGCCGATTGCAACGCGATCCCCAGCTTGCGATTATGATTCGCCCTGTTAGCCAGTCAATAGGAAAGTTGGGCCATCTGACCAGTTCTTAGTACACTCTCGGTTTCCTGCCCAAACCGCTGAATTACGATAACTACTTTGCAAACATCGGATTACGAACATTTTGTCGGAATGACAACTATCGCCGATAGGAGAAGAAAGACTCCAGTAAAGAGTTTTAACGGTGCCCTGCTGAGTGCGGCAGATCGTGCAAGTTTCTGCCTACTCGCTGGTGAAGTAGTCCACTGTGACCGGGTTCTCGAACAGGGAGTAGTCGCGTGTCACGACCGTGATTCCGCTCTCGGTCACGAAGTAGCGCTGGCGGTCGGCCTCGGCGTCATAACCGATGGTGGTTCCCTCAGGGATATGAACGTCTCGATCGAGAATCGCCCGACGAATGCGGCAGTGACGTCCGACGCTGACGTGAGAGAAGAGGATGGAACTATCCACTTCCGAGTACGAGTTCACGCGGACATCGGGAGAAAGAACCGAATTCTTTACGGCCCCTCCGGAGATGATGCAGCCGTTGGAGACGATCGAGTCCAGGGCGTGGCCCATACGGCCCTGCTCGGCAAAAACGAATTTCGCTGGAGGATATTGCCGCTGATGCGTACGAATCTGCCAGTGGTCGTCGTAAAGATTGAAGATGGGTGAGACCGAGACGATATCCATGTTGGCTTCGTAGTAAGCCTCGAGCGTGCCAACATCCCGCCAGTAGAGAGCCTCTTTCTTGTTCTCGTCGATGAAGTCGTAGGCGTAGACGCGATAGTCGTCCACCATCTTCGGCAGGATATCTTTGCCGAAGTCGTGGCTCGAGTTGGGGTCTTCGGCGTCTTTCAGCAGGACGGGAATCAGCACGTCGGCGTTGAACAGGTATACGCCCATCGATCCAGCGACTTTTTCAGGATTCAAGGGCGAGCGCAGCGTCGTCTCTTTCGGTTTTTCCTCGAAGCCGCGAATGCGCCCGTCGCGGTCAACTTCGACCACGCCGAACTGGTAAGTTTCCTTGGGATCGATCTGGATCGTGGCCAAAGTGATGTCGGCAGCCGAATCCTCGTGCTGCGTCATCATCTTTCCGTAATCCATTTTGTAAATGTGATCCCCGGAAAGAATCAGGACGCGCTTGGGCTCCTCCGACCCGATCGAATAAATGTTCTGGTAAACCGCGTCGGCCGTGCCCTGATACCACTGGTCGCTCACGCGCTTCATTGGAGGCAGAACTTCGATGAACTCTCCAACCTCGTGGCCGAGGATGTTCCATCCCTCGCGGATATGACGGTTGAGCGAGAGCGCTTTGTATTGCGTGAGGATGTATACCTTGCGCAGCTTGGAATTGAGGCAGTTCGAGAGGGTGATGTCGATGATGCGGTAGATCCCGCCGAAAGTCACCGCAGGCTTGGCGCGATCCCGGGTCAGGGGATACAGGCGCTCTCCGGCGCCGCCTGCCAACAGAACCCCGAGAGTGTCTTTCATTACTACGCCTCAAGATCCGTCCGGTGCCGAACGGAATCCTTCCCCAGACGAAGAAAACAGTAGATGGTAGCACAGCACGTCAGGGTTGCCGGATACACGTCGAATCAGAAATCAGTGGAATCAGAACCAGAGGGCGAGCGCACGAATTGTCATTCCGACGCGCGAGCAAAGCGAGCATGGAGGAATCCGCTTTCGACGTTGTCGACGCTGCGCACAAACAGCAGATTCCTCACGCGGCTAACGCCGCTTTCGGAATGACAATTCATGCAGGAGAAAAACTGGAGAAGCCGTTACGGCTCCTTGTCGTGCTTTTCCTCTTCGATTTTGATGCGCAGCGACTTCAGGAATTTCAAATCCTGATCGTTGATCTTGAACTCGGGATTGGTGGAAAGAGTGGAAACGAGAGAGGTCTTGTCGGGAGTCTTTTCGCCCTGCTTGCTTACGCCGATGGTCGCCTCGAGCACCAGGAAAATGTCGTAGCCGCCATCCTTAATGCGGGACACAACTTCAGAGATCTGCTCGGAATCGGAAAGCGATTCGTTGATAGCGTCGCCGAGCTCTTTCATCAGTTGCTTGAGTTGTGGATCCACGAGGCCCCCTCTTGATTAAGACAAAGTTACCACGATCTGGAGCGAAGCGCGACCGCGGCTGACGACCCTAATCCGGAGGGGCCGCGAAAATCTTCGGTAAACATCTATCTATTTGATGCTTCAGCGTTTCGAACGGTTCGCGGCCATTCGCAGAGCAGGCATTTCTGGTCCGCAGGCTGATAAAATCGACAACGTGGCCAAGGTCTCTACGTGGCGTAAAGCCGGCATTGTGGCGCGGGTTGCCGGACAGCAAGCCGGACGCAGCCGCATGCTCAATGCCGCCTGGAGCGCAGTCCGCACCACGGCGCGCTCGTTTGGGCACGTACTTCACATGCTCTGGCTCGAAGTCGTCGGAGTCATATTCCTCGTCATGGCATTCAGTTTCGGCGGCGCGACCTGGAAGGAATACGGCAAGTTTCACGCGGGACAAATTGGCCCTGGACGCATGTACGCGGCGCTCCTTTTTACTGTGGCCTTTGCCTGGTTCGGATTGAGTTCGTTCTGGAGAGTACGGCGCAAGAGCCGCCTGTAGCGCCGCCTGCGGTTTGTTGGTGAATCCAATGGCACAGAAGCTTAGCGGTCCTCCCAGCCCTTCTGAGATCGAAACTTCCTCTCATATCCCGGTCAAACCGCTGTACGCACCGGTTGATCTCAAAGGCTCCGATTACGAAACCGAAGTCGGCTATCCCGGCGAATATCCCTTTACGCGCGGCGTACAGGCCACGATGTACCGCGGCCGCCTCTGGACCATGCGCCAGTACGCCGGCATGGGCGACGCCGAGGAATCGAACAAGCGCTACAAGTATCTGCTCGCAAACGGCACGACGGGATTGTCAGTCGCATTCGATCTCCCGACGCAGATCGGCATGGACTCCGACTACCCGCTGGCGATGGGTGAAGTTGGCAAGGTTGGTGTCGCGATCGATTCGATCGAAGATATGCAGCGCCTCTTCGACGGCATCGACCTAACGAAAATTTCCACGTCGATGACGATCAACGCGACGGCATCCATTCTTCTCGCGCTCTATGTCGCGGTGGCGCGGCGGCAGGGCGCGGACATCCGCAAGCTGTCGGGTACCGTGCAGAACGATGTGCTGAAGGAATACATCGCGCGTGGGACGTACATCTATCCGCCGCAGCAGGCGATGCGAGTCATTACCGATATGTTTGCCTGGGCGAACGAAAACGTGCCCGACTGGAACACCATTTCGATCTCGGGCTATCACATGCGCGAGGCCGGATCGACCGCCGTGCAGGAAGTGGCCTTCACGCTCGGCAATGGCATGGCCTACGTTGAGGCGGCGATCAAGGCCGGACTCGATGTCGACAAGTTCGGCCCGCGGCTTTCCTTCTTCTTCAATGCGCACAACAATTTTCTGGAAGAGGTCGCCAAGTTCCGCGCGGCCCGTCGCATGTGGGCGCGGATCATGCGCGAACACTTCAAGGCCAAGAATCCGCGCTCGTGGATGCTGCGCTTCCACACGCAGACCGCCGGATCGACCCTCACAGCGCAGCAACCGGAGAACAACATCGTGCGCACCGCGATCCAGGCTATGGCCGCAGTTCTCGGGGGAACGCAATCGCTGCACACGAACTCCTTCGACGAAGCTCTCGCGCTTCCGACTGAGCAAGCCGCCCGCATTGCGCTGCGAACGCAGCAGGTCATCGCCTATGAATCGGGCGCGCCGCAGACCATCGATCCGCTCGCGGGTTCGTATTATGTCGAGACGCTAACGAGTGAGATCGAAGCGCGCGCGGCGGAATATCTAGGCAAGATCGAAGTTCTCGGAGGAATGCTGAAGGCGATCGAGCGAGGATTCGTACAGCAGGAAATCCAGAACGCGGCTTACGAATATCAGCAAGCCGTCGACAGCCAGGAACAGATCGTCGTCGGCGTGAACCGCTTCGAACTCGAGCAGGAACGCCCAATCCCGATCCAGCGCATCGATCCCGCGCTCGAACCCAAGCAGGTGGAGCGGGTACGAGCGTTGCGGGCCAAGCGCGATACGGGTCCGTGGAAGGCCGCGTTGGCGGGAGTGGAAGACGCGGCGCGCTCGGGACAGAATGTCATGCCGCGAATTCTCGCCGCAGTCGAATCCTATGCGACAGTCGGAGAGATTGCAGACGCCATGCGGCGGGTGTTCGGGGAATATAAGGAAGCGGTTGTGATCTAAGGGAATTGTTCAAGGGTGATTGTTGAGTAAAAACCAGGGCGCCCGCCAACGGGTTTCATTCAAAAATCAACAATCAAAATTCAACAATTCTTACGCGGGCTGGGCTTCCATCTCGGCGACTGCGGCGTCGAGATGTTTCAGAGTCTCTTCCACGGTGAGCGTATACATTTCGCGGCCCAGGCCCTCACCAGCTTCGAGCGCAGACTTCAGGTAGTGTCCAGCGATTTCAACTGCCAGCGAGTCGGTGATGACCTTGCCCGTGCGCTTCTTGTATTCCACCCACGCCGGATGCGGCAGCACGACCCATACCTTGCGTCCGTCCACGAGAAACTTGTAGTCGACAGCGTCGGCGTGACGGGTGGAGATCGCGACAATCTGCGCCTGGTACACGCAGTGTACCTGCTTCTTCGTCCAGCGATCAGTGGCTGTGAAGTTCTCAAACATGCTTAAAACTATAGCGGAGCAGAGTAGCACGGGGCAAACCGGCGCCGTTCTCGAGACCGATACTTGGTGAACTGAAATAAGGACTTTAACAACTATTTCTCGCCATTCAGCTAAGGAATATACTTGGCGCGATGATTCGTTTTCCTAAGCCGCGCGGCTTTTGGGACTATGCCCTTTTTGCATTAGTAATGACTGCCGTACTGATCCTCTTGTTTTGGGGAGAGTCGAGCAATGGTATTGGTTGGGCTGACATAGCCATTGCCTTTGCGTCAGTGGTATTGTCCGTTTTCGCTATTATCCTCGCTCGTTCCCGAGAGAAGGCGAAATGGATCCGGCAACCGAGTCGGCATGTGTACTTGCTGCTAGCTCTCGGAGCCTTCAGTCTGATATTCGGAGCATTATACGCAGATGCCTATCTGCTCCATCCACGAGATATCACCTCCCGCCGACTCTTGAATGATTTAGGACTCGCCATATTTCTGGTGGCTTGGACGCTTTGGTCATCAAGAAGGCGAGCCACAAAAACGCCATGAGTTGTTCTCGGAGGCGAAGGCCCTTTCTAGATGGATCCATCACTCATCGGTCACAACGTCAATTCTTCTTCCTGTAACATAATTCTGTGCCAACTGGGGTTCTTCGCAAGACCAATCGTAAGCAAGCTCCTCTGAATACCCTCCGCGCCAAGCAGTTGAGCGCGGTGCCGTGGCTCGTCCACGGATTCTCGACGCGCGCTGGAGGCTTCTCCCGCGTCTACCGCAAAGGCGACTTGAATCTCGGTTTTACCAAGGACGATTCCCGCGCCGCCGTCGAACGCAATCGCGCCGCTTTCCTGACGAAACTCGGCGCTATCACGAAGAAGCGCGGCAAGACGTCATTTTGGCCGCTGGTCACCCTGCGTCAGATTCATTCCGACCTGATTCATTGCGTGGACGCGCCACCATCCGAACACCTCGTCGGAGACGGATTGATCACCGCCACTCCCGGATTTCTGCTAGCGATCCAGACCGCTGACTGCCTGCCGGTCATTCTCGTCGACACGAAGCGCCACGCCGTTGGAGTTTTTCACGCGGGCTGGCGCGGCACGGTGAAACGCATCGTCGAAAAGGGTGTTGGCGAGATGTTCCGCCACTTCGGCACCGAGGCGCGCGACATCAAGGCCGCCATCGGCCCCGGCATTCAAGGATGCTGTTACGAAGTCGGCGAAGAAGTCCGCACGAAGTTCGAATCGCAGTTCGCATACGGCGCAAGCCTGTTCCGCGTGGTGAAGGACTCCGATCCAGTGCGCGAAAAATATCCCCTGTTGTTCCTGACTGCGCGTGCTCCCGGACACAGCGAAGGTCTGCTGCCCAACAGAATCTTTCTCGACCTGGTAGAAGCCAACCGCCAGCAGTTGCTCGCCGCCGGCGTGCCGAAGAAAAACATCGAGACATCGCCGCTCTGCACCAACTGCCATCCAGATTTGCTGTTCTCGTACCGCGCCGAACGCGGAAAGACGGGCCGAATGATGGGCGTAGCGGGAATTCGACCCTAGCCGGTTGTCATTCCGAAGGCGGCGCAAGCCGCCGAGGAATCTGCTGTCGGCCGGCAGCATCGACGCAGCCAGGAACAGCAGATTCCTTAACGGCTGCGCCGCTTTCGGAATGACAAGTCGCAGCATTTCGCTGTGCTACCATCCCTTCGCTTCCATCACACTCGCCACCGGAGGTCCCATGTTCCCATCCGACTGCGCACCGACTCGCCGAACCTTTCTGATGACCGCCGCTGCGGCTACGACCGGCGCTTCCAGTTTGCTGCTGGCCCCGACTCTAGCGATGTCCGAAGAATCCGATATCAACATCATCGGCCCGAAGAAAGGCTACTCGCCGCAGATCGGTACGCTCGTCTCCATGATGACCTGGATGCGCAGCGTGATGTTGCGGTCCGTGAAAGGCATGTCGCAGAAAGATCTCGACTACCTCATCGATCCCAACGCCAACACAATCGGCGCCTTGTTGATGCATCTCGCCGCAACGGATGCGTTCTATCACGCGATCACTTTCGGCGGCATTTCGATGAAAGAGTTGCCTGAGGCCTTCAAGGAAAAGTGGGGCATGCCCATGGAGCTCGGAAAGCCGGCGCGCGAGGGAATCAAAGGACACGATCTCGGTTTCTATCTCAACCTGCTAAGCGACACGCGGGAGAAAACCCTTGCCGAATTCCGCAAGCGCGACGACAACTGGCTGTTGGCCGTGGATAAGGATTGGGGCTGGGGGCCGACGAACAATTACTGCAAGTGGTTCCACGTCTGCGAGCACGAGTCGAACCACAACGGGCAAATCAAGTTCCTCGCGAAGCGCATACCTGGAGCGAAGGCCGATAGCGAATAGAATCCGGAGATGCGACGAAAGCGATTGGCAGAAAGTAATTATGTGGGGACAGCCGCCTCGGCTGTCCAGCGGAGCAAAGCTCCGCGGCGTGCGGCTAGCCGCGAGTTGCACAGAGCGATGAGCCATTCGCTCGTTGTCTTTGTATCTTTCATCCTGATTTCGCTGATCCCAGCCAGCGCCCAAGTCACGTCGTCCCAGATCGACGCGATCTTCGCGCCGCTGAAATCGAACAATGCGCCGGGAGCCGCGGTTCTGGTCGTCCAAGATGGCAAGCCAGTATTTCGGCAGGGCTACGGCGTCACCGACCTGCGGACGCACCATCCGATCGACGCTCAGACCAACTTCCGACTTGCTTCGTTCACCAAGCAATTCACCGCCATGTGCATCATGCTGCTCGTGCATGATGGCAAACTGCACTATGACGACCATCTGACCGACATTTTTCCGGAATTCCCCGCCTACGGCAAAGTCATCACAGTCCGCAATCTGCTGAACCATACCTCTGGGTTGCCCGACTACGAAGACATTTGGATGAAACAGTATCCCAACACGCCGGAGGAAAAGGTCCCTCAGATTCTCGACGCCGGTGTTCTCAAGTTGCTCGATCAGCAAACGGCGGGCAAGTTCCCGCCGGGCTCGAAGTGGGAGTACAGCAACTCTGGATACGCCACGCTGGCAATGATCGTCGAGAAAGTTTCGGGCAAGCCCTTCGGCCAGTTCCTGCGCGACCGCATCTTTGCGCCGCTGAAGATGAACAACACACTTGCCTACGAGAAGGGGAAGAACGAGGTCCCGCATCGCGCCTACGGACACACGAAAGAGAAAGACGTTTGGCGCGAGACCGATCAGAGTTCGACTTCGGCTGTCCTCGGCGATGGCGGGATCTACTCTTCGCTCGATGATCTAGCGAAGTGGGATCGCGCCCTGCACGACCATACTCTGCTCAGCGAGGCAGAGATGCAGCCTGCCTTGACTCCCGTTCAACCCACGGGTGGCCCCGCGACCTTTGATACAGGAGCGCCAGTCAGCTACGGCTTCGGATGGTTCCTCGATCCATACAAGGGCCACAAGCGCATGCACCACGACGGCAGCACGATGGGCTTCCGTACGACGATTCAGCGCTTTCCCGATGACAAGCTGACGATCATCATTCTGACCAACTGGTCGGACGCCGATCCCGAGGCTATGGCGCTCAAGGTCGCGGACCTTTACCTTAGCAACGCAACATCCTCCACAAAATAGAAAGAGACGTTGCAAGCAACGTCTCTACGAAGAGCTCTTGAATTTTCTTACGCGGTCGGCGCGGGCGGGCTTGCCGGAGGCGTCGACGCCGCAGGGGCTGCCGTAGGAGTCGTTTCGTTTACAAGATCCTTCAACTCCTTGCTGGGCTTGAAGAAAGGAATCTTCTTGGCCGGGACTTCGACCCGCTCTCCGGTCTTAGGGTTGCGGCCGACCCGAGGCTTGCGCTGGCGGGTGCGGAAACTGCCAAAGCCGCGGATTTCAATCTTGTCACCGGCGCGCAGCGAACGCACCACGCTGTCAAAGATCGTCTCCACAATCACTTCGCTGTCTTTCCGTGTCAATTCGGCCAGACGCGAAACTTCATCAATCAGATCGGCTTTGGTCATAACGCCCCTCTCACCTGGTCACTTGGAAAATTCTTGAAATCGATGCGTCACTGGAGGACAGCCCTGCCGGGTTGCCCGTGGCAGCACTCATAACTCTCTCAAATTTCAGGGGTTGGATGCAAGTTAGAGTGTAGGAACGGCCCTAACCTGTCCTTTGTTGGACCATTGTCATTCCGAATGTGGCGAAAGCCGCCGAGGAATCTGCTGTCTGCCGGCAGCATTCGTGCTTTCACCACGACAGCAGATTTCTCAACGGCTTACGCCGCTTCGAAATGACAAATCTGATGCAACCTGGCCTACTTCCACAGGTAATAGAACCCCACTTGCTGCTCCATTAGCTTTTCGCGCGTGGGCAGGTATTGGGAAACATCGCCCAGCAACAGATCCATGAGTGTCCTACGATCTTTCTCCGGATGCACCAGCGTCGGTTCGCCCTTGATGCCCACCATCTTGGCGGTATCGTCGACCACTTTCTGAAAGTCTCCAGTGTTATCGATCAGCTTCATCTCGAGCGCCTGCTGCCCGGTCCAGACCTTGCCGTTAGCAATCGCTTTCACATCGTCGTACTTGAGGCCGCGGCCATCAGCGACCGCTTTAATGAACTGTCCGAACATGTTGTCGATCAGGCTCTGCATGTAGGCCTGCTCGGCCGGAGTCATATCGCGCGACGGATTTCCCGTGTCCTTGAACTCGCCGGTCTTGATCACGATATCTTTCAACTTCGCCCACTTCAGCAAATCGCCATAATTCACCCACTGCGCGATCACGCCGATCGACCCGACGATGCTGCCTTCGTTGGCATAAATCTTGTCCGACGCCGCTGCTACGTAAAACGCACCACTGGCCCCCACTGTCTCAATGGAAACGATGATCTTCTTTTTCTTTTCGGTGCGGACGCGCTTTACCTCGCGGTAGATCTCTTCCGAAGCCGCCACTCCACCGCCCGGCGAATTCACGTGCAGAATAATGGCCTTGATCGACGAATCGTCGCCGAACTTCTTCAGCTCATCCACGACCGGCTGTGGCGACAGGATGACTCCGTCAAGATCGACCACGCCGATGCGGTCTCCGAAGCCTCCAAAGCCGGCAGACTCTCCCCCGGTTGCGTGCAACGTGAGATAGACCAGCGTGAAGACGGCCAGCACGAAGAGGAAAAATGCTCCTCCCCCGATCAGAACCCAGAGCAGTGTGCGCGAACGTCCTTCAGACATGGGGAAAGTTTAGCACCAACGATATCGGGACAACGGCCTCGGATGTCCGGGAAGGAAAGATTCACTTAGCTTGCCAGCTCTTGCGGTTGCATCAGGAAGGCACGAGCCTTGATTCGAATTGGGCAGTCAAGGCTTTGGGGAAGGGCACGAGTTTACTCGTGCCGATAGACGTCTGAACTGAATTGCGCTTTAGCGCCTGAGGAACTCTCACTCTGACGGCGCAATCACCCGCAACGCCTCCCGCTGCACCGAGACTTCAATCGGAGTCCGACACACAAACTCCCCATCCGCATAAACATCAAACGGCTGTTCCGTTTCGACGCGCACCGCTGAAGCCTTAAAGTATTCAACTTCGCGGATCTTGAGATGCCGTCCCGCATAAACGGTCGGAAAGACAGTGAAAAGTTTGAGCGGACCGACGCCCTTCACGACGCACACATCGAGCAGGCCATCATCCATCTTCGCTTGAGGTGCCACCTTCATCCCGCCGCCGTATAGAGGAGTATTGGCAAAGGCAGCGACCATGGTTGGCCCGTCCCGGCGCATGGACCAGGAGTCGCTGACCGATTCCCGAGTCGAAAGCTTCATTTGGAAAGGCTCAAACGTGAAGATCGTCGGCACCATGCTGACAGCATATCCGCCGTGGCCGCGCAGCCAGCGCGGCAGGGAATTGGCGCGGCGGGCGACCTCGCCGTCCAGTCCGACTCCCGCGACACAACAGAAGTATTTGTGTGGCGCAGAGGACTCGTCCGCGTTTCCGCCAGAAGCAATCATGCCCAGGTCGATGGAGCGTACATTCTTTCCGTCTGCGCAGAATGTCTTCCATGCCTCAAGTGAATTCCGATCGCGTTTCAGCCCCAGTGAAGTAGCGAAGTCATTCCCGCTGCCCGCGGGAACGACCAGCACGGGCAGCCCAAGCCGAACCAGATGCCCGAGGTGTCGATGAATGGTGCCATCGCCGCCGAACAACAGAATGACATCGGCGTCGTCGGAAGAGGCAGGCATACCGATGCGCCAATCAATCGTGCGATCCGTTTGAAATGGAAGGAGGTCTTTGGCAGAACATCCCAGCCCGAGGATCGCCGCCGCCCGCATGTGCGCGGATGAGAGTAGCAGAATTGCCTATGTGGGGACAGGCGACGGCGGGATCCCCGCAAATTTCATCTTTAGTAGGTAATGACAGCCACTTTAAGCTGTTTCCCCACTCTGAGCGTAAGTCTAACTGGTGATTGGCCTCTCCACGTAAGGTATGGTTCTGTTTGCGTATGATTGTCCACTCTCACCGATCCCTGCTTTAGCTTTCTGCCAGCATCAGTAGTCGAAGTAGCAAGCCCACATCGAACCAGAAGCCGGTCCACCCTTACTGTCGGTTCCGAGCCGCGATCCGTCTGCACAATGTAAGCCCCAACGTCGGCGAGCGTCACTTCCATTACATCTTCTGGTACTTCATCCTTCTGAAACTGCTTCGCCCAATCTTCCGCCGCCTTCTCCGCCGCTTCAGCCGAATGAAAGTCCGCCACAATCCGCCGGGCCAGATCTTTCTTGGCGGTCATCGGATGCGCGGCTACTTTCATCTTGTCGATCTCAGCCACTTGTACGTCGGTCAAAAGTTCGTAGTAGCGCCACATCATCTCGTCCGACACGCTCATGATCTTGCCGTACATCTCGAGCGGCGGCTCATGAATTCCGATCGCATTCCCCAGCGACTTCGACATCTTCTGCACGCCGTCAAGACCCTCAAGAATCGGCGTCGTCAGTACGACCTGAGAATCTTGTCCATACGATCGTTGCAGTTCGCGTCCGACGAGCAGATTGAATTTCTGATCCGTTCCTCCCAGTTCGACGTCCGCTTCCAGAGCTACTGAGTCATACCCTTGCACCAGTGGGTACAGCAACTCGTGCACCGAGATTGGCTTTTCTTCCTGGAATCGTTTGTGAAAATCCTCACGCTCGAGAAGTTGCGAAACGGTGTACTTCGCCATCAGCCGCACGAAGTCATCGGCGGTGAAAGCACCCATCCACCGCCGGTTGAAATCGATCACCGTCTTCTTCGGATCGAGAATCTTGAAGACCTGCGCCTTGTAAGTCTCAGCGTTCTGTTCGATCTGCTCGCGGCTCAGCGGAGGCCGCGTTGCCGAACGTCCTGTCGGATCGCCAATCATCCCGGTGAAATCGCCGATCAGGAAAATCGCGGTGTGCCCCAGATCTTGGAAGTGCTTGAGCTTTCGCAGGACGACGGTGTGCCCCAGATGAAGATCGGGGGCGGTCGGGTCCATCCCAAGCTTCACGCGCAGCGGTTTTCCGGTCGCGCGTGACTTCTCGAGCTTGGCCCGCAGGTCGGCCTCGCGGATAATCTCCGCCGCGCCCTTTTTTAAATATGTAATTTGTTCGTCTACAGAAGCGAAGTTCGACATGGGAACAAACATTATAAGGAAGATGGCGCGAAAGGCCGAACGCGGAGGCTAGAATGTATCCTCATTTTGCATTGTCATCCTGAGCGGCGCACTTTGCCGCTCAGGATCTATGCATTTTGCCGCCCGGTGCCACAAGTCCCGAGTCGTTGCAGATCATATGACCACGCAGGTGCACATCCGAAAAGCGACCCACGCTGATATCCCGCGCTTGCGCGAGATCATCGAGGCTTCAGTGCGGGGATTGCAGGCCGCCGACTACACACCAGCCCAGATCGAAGGTGCGCTGGCCAGCGTCTACGGCGTCGACAGCCAACTGATCGCAGACGGAACATACTTCGCCGCGGAGAAGCTAAATGCGCAGGCGGGCAAGGCGCAGATCATTGCCTGCGGCGGCTGGAGCAAGCGCAAAACCCTCTACGGCGGCGATCAATATGCAGCCCGCGAAGATTCACTGCTCGATCCCAGGTACGATGCCGCCAAGATCCGCGCCTTTTTCGTACATCCCGATTGGGCAAGGCAGGGAATTGGCACGCTGATTCTCGAAGCCTGCGAGAACGCCGCGATCGCAGCCGGATTCACGCGCCTGGAGATGGGAGCAACACTGAGCGGCATCCCGTTCTATCGCGCCAAGGGGTACGCGGAACTAGAGAACCAGTCCGTGCCTCTCTCGAACGGGGAAGCTCTTCCAATCGTGAGGATGTCCAAACAAGTCGGTCCGCCATTGCAACGGACCGCGATCTAGTTCTTCCGCTTCAGCCTTCGCCCGGCGATTTCAAATTTCCCACCCAGCACAACGTTGATCGCTTCCGTGTACGCAACATGCTCCTGCTCAAGGATGCGTTCCGCCAGGGCGTGCTCGTCGTCAGAGTCCAGTACCGCCACGGATTTCTGGACGATGATCGCGCCGTGATCCAGTTCTTCATCCACGAAGTGCACGGTGCAGCCAGAAACTTTCACCCCGTAAGCAAACGCCTGTTCCTGCGCCTCGAGCCCGGGAAACGCGGGCAACAAGGACGGATGGATATTGAGAATCTCGTGCGGAAACTGCTGCACGAACCAGGGAGACAAGAGGCGCATGTATCCGGCAAGGCAGATCAGATCGACTCCAGCCTGCTTGAGCGCCGACACAACTTCACGATCATGTTCTTCCCGTGCCTTGCCCTTGGAAGGGATGACAACCGCATTCAATCCTCGCTGTCGCGCCGTTGCTATTCCGGGAGCATCCGCCTTATTTGAAATAACGACAGCGATCCGCACATCGGGAATGCGCCCGGCATCAATACTGTCTGCGATAGCGACGAAGTTGGATCCGCGGCCGGAGAGAAGAATTCCCAGAGAATGCATGTTTTCGTGGTCGTGATGAGTGGATAGTGGTCGAGGTGCGATTCACTGAGCACTGACCACTTGCTAGCTATACGTGACTTTCCGCTCGCCCTTGATGATCCGTCCTATGGTGTAGGACTTCTCTCCCACACGCTCCAGCACGGACTGCGCTTTCTTGAACTTCGCCGACGGAATCACCAGCAGCATGCCCATACCCATGTTGAAGGTGCGCAACATCTCCTCCTGCGGCACGTTGCCGAGTTGCTGCAGGTGTTCGAAGATCGGAAGCACCGGCCATGATCCCAATTCAATCACCGCTGCGGTCCCACGCGGCAGCACACGCGGCAAATTTTCGGTAATTCCTCCACCGGTGATGTGCGCCATCGCCGCGACGCACTGTGCATCGACCAGCTTCCGGACCGCCGGCCAATAGCTCTTATGCGTGCGCATCAACTCGTTTCCTACCTTGTTCTTGATTTCGTTGACATAAGTCTCGGGTGAGTAGTGCGCGACTTCAAACAGTAGCTTCCGGGCCAGAGAATAGCCGTTGGTGTGCAGGCCGTTCGATGGCAACCCCAGAATGATGTCGCCGATCTGTACGTCCTTGCCGGTGATGATCTTCTCGCGATCGACCACGCCGACGATGAATCCCGCTAGGTCGTATTCGCCGTCCGGATAGAACCCCGGCATCTCGGCGGTTTCCCCCCCGATCAGCGCGCAGCCGTTGTGCTTGCACGCATCGGCGATGCCTTCGACCACCTTTTCCGCAACCGCAGGGTCCAGTTTCCCGGTTGCCAGATAATCCATGAAGAACATGGGCGCGGCACCCTGTACGGCGATGTCGTTTACGCAGTGGTTGACGAGGTCTCCGCCCACCGTGGAGTGCAGGTCCATCTCAAACGCAATCTTCAGCTTGGTGCCAACCCCGTCGACGCTCGATACAAGAATCGGGTCGAGGTATTTGGTCTTATCGACCGAGAACAGCCCGCCGAAACCGCCAATCTCACTGAGCACGCCCTTGGTGAAGGTCTTGTGCGCGAGATACTTGATTCGCTGTTTTGTGCGGTTGGCGCGGCTGATGTCGACCCCAGCGTCTGCGTAGGTCACTGGTGTCGGGCTCGGAGCGGGATTCTTCGGCACAGATTCTTCCGTTTTTGTCTTTCTTTTTATTACCTTGCGGGGGTTCAGTGCTGAGCGTTGAAGCGAGAACCTTAAGGCCGCTCATTGTAGCACGTCCAATTAGTGGGTCCGGTAAGGTGGGATTTCGTCCGGATATCGTTAACGCCGACTTCGAGAGGCGAGAGAATCGTAGAATTCTTTTTTCTTCGACGAAGTTCCGCGCTACTGGTAGGGAGCTTCTTATCCAGTTCGGCGGGCCGATCGATCACGAGCCACTTGCCTAAAAAGTAGAATCCGATCGCGAGAGAAAAGATGATCAGGACGCTCGAGAGCATTCCAATCCTCGTCCATAACCCGTACACGGCCAGGAAGGTCAGGGCTGTGTAAACCGAGGCAGACAAACAGTACGGAAATCCGTGCATTATTTTTCTTGCCGAACATAGGTCGGTTCGAGGAACCAGTTCAGCATTCTTCGGCAATGTGCTGAAGAACGCAACAGGACTTTCACTCAGCGGAACACACCAATGCCTCAGCCACGGGCGCGAACGCCCGTTCGTCACCGGCGCCCGGGACTAATGCGCGAAGAAATCCGCGGCGAAGTAGGCGAGAACTCCGAACAACGCGAGGCCTGATATGCCATAAGCCGTCAGAACCCACGCTCCGCGGCCTTCGTGAGGATGCTGCTTCTTAGGAGTGGACTGCTCAACTTGAGGTACGACGACAGGAGCCCGATCTTCCATGCAAACCTCCGAACGGAAAGATCGTGGCGCAGTTACGTTATGCGTCACGCCTGCTTACGTCATAGGAAGCAGGACTATCTACCGCCGATTCTACCCCCGTCATTCCTGCCGACAAAGTCAAAATTGTGATTTAAATCACACATTTCAAAATTACAGAAAATTACTATAGAGAAAATATATTTGCACTATGAGAAAAACAGCATGCAGCGCGATCTCGTCTTGGGACGATCACACCTCCGATTACGCATCTCCCACATGGGATAATGAAAGACGGCCATTTCGACTCCTTATGCTTAAGTGTTTTTATGCCATCGTCTTCGCCAGCCTCGCAGCGGCGAGCGCATTCTCACAGCAGACTGCTCCCGTTCCCCCGAACGCCTCGGCTTCCGCGAAGTCAGCGGCCGACGCCACGCTCGCGACCACGCCCGACTACGCCCAGGAATCATTCGTCATCGAGCAGATGCACTCGCACTATCGATTCGAAGCGGACGGCACGGGGCGCAAAGAGACCACCGCCCGCATCCGCGTGCAGAGCGAAGCTGGCGTACAGCAATGGGGACAGCTTCTCGAGGGCTACAACTCTGCCAGCGAGAAAGTTGAAATACCGTATGTTCGGGTCATCAAGGAAGACGGCACAGTTATCAAAGCCAGCGATGACGCAGTGCAGGACCTTAGCGCACCCATCGAGCGCGAGGCTCCGGTCTACACCGACTATCGCCAGAAGCACGTCACGGTGCCTGGCTTGCGTCCCGGAGAAGTCCTCGAATACGACATGGTCACGGTGATCCACACGCCGTTGGCCGCCGGACAATTTTGGGCGGAGTATGAATTCGACGACACCAATATCGACCTCGATGAGACTCTCGATGTCGATGTTCCCTCCAATCGCCCGCTGAAGCTCAAGTGCAAAAAGGGATTCGATCCCACGACCAAGGACGAGAACGGCCGCCGCATGTACCATTGGGCCAGTTCGCACCGGCAGCGGGATGACGATAAGGACAAGGACAAAGATAAGAAAAAGAAGAAGCGGCGCCCCGACGACAACGTGCCCGACGTTCAGCTCACCACTTTCGAAAACTGGGAGCAGATTGGGCGCTGGTACGCCAGCCTCGAGCGCGACCGCCGCATGCCAACGCCCGAAGTTCGCACCAAAGCGGACGAACTGACGAAAGGTTTGAATTCAGATCTCGACAAGACGCAGGCGCTCTACGACTATGTCGCGAAGAACTTCCGCTATGTCAGCCTGTCTTTGGGATTGAGCCGCTACCAACCCCATCCCGCGGCCGATGTGCTCCACAACCAGTACGGCGACTGCAAAGACAAGCACACTCTGCTTGCCTCATTGCTCGAAGCCGAAGGTCTTCGCGCGGATTCTGTCCTCATCAACTCGACGCGCAAACTCGATCCGGACATGCCATCGCCGTCACAGTTCGACCACGTGATCACGATGCTCCCGCTCGCTGGCAAGGAAGTCTGGATGGATACGACCGCCGAGGTCGGACCCTTCCGCCTCCTGGCATATACGCTGCGCAACAAGCAGGCGCTGGTCATTCCTCCCGCCGAAGAAGGCAACAAAGCCGTACCGCACCTGGAACTGACTCCCGCCGACACGCCGATGCCCAACTACGAGCGCTCCGAGGTCGAGGGCAAGATCAACGAGATCGGTAAACTCGAAGCCCACGTGCACTTCGAGTTCCGCGGTGACGAAGAACTTTTATTGCGTTCTGTCTTTCGCCGCGTGCCAGAATCGAACTGGCAGCGCGTCGCCGAGAATATCAATGGAAGCCTCGGCGGAGATGTTTCTCACCTCGTCATCAGCGATCCATCCGCGACTCGCGAGGCGTTCACGATGTCCTACGACGTCTCGAAGCCGAACTTCCTCGACTGGTCGAAAAAAGATACGCAGGTCACGCTGCCGCTCGTGCAATTCAGCTTGCCCGAAGTCGACGAAGATCAGAGCGATCCCGATGCTGAGCCTCTGAAACTCGGTCCCAAGGGTGAATACTCCTACAAGATCAAGCTCGAGATCCCGTCGCGCTACACCGCACACGCACCGTTGGCCTTCTCGATGAAGCGTGACTATGCGGAGTATCAGGCTGCTTACAAGCTCGATGGAACTACTTTTACGGCTACCCGCACCCTGACGCTTCATCAGGATGACCTGCCGGTTGCGCGAGCAGGAGATTACGCCTCCTTCCGCCGCGCGGTAGGTTCCGATCTCGGCCAGCAGTTGTCGGTCGAGAGCTCCGTAGCCGGTTCGATGGTTCCGCCAGCCGACATGAAAGCGGAAGACCTGCTGGAAAGCGCGCAAGCTGCGGTCAATGCCGGAAATCTGCCTTTGGCTGAAGCCCTGTTGAAGCGCGCCACCGACGTCGATCCGAAGAACAAGTACGCATGGAACAACCTCGGGCTCATTTACCTGCAAACGCGTCAGGACGATCAGGCCATCTCTTCCTTCCAGAAGCAGATCGAGGTCAATCCCTACGACGAATACGCGTACAACAATCTCGGTCGTGTGTATTGGCAGGAACGCAAGTATGACGACGCGGCAAAAGCGTTCAACAAGCAGCTGGAGAACAATCCGCTCGACAAGTTTGCCCACGCCAATCTCGGACAGATGTACGAGGAGTCGCACAACTACGATCAGTCCGCTGCCGAACTAGAAAAAGCCACCTCCCTCAGCCCCGACCGTGCTGACTTACAAGTAAGCCTGGGCGATGCATACCTGAATCTTGGAGAAGACAAGAAGGCGCTTTCCTCTTTTGATCACGCGATTGAACTCAGCGCCACGCCCTTGGTGTGGAATAACATCGCCTATCAGCTGTCTTTGAAGAAGGCGCATCTCGATCGGGCGCAGCAGTACGCTGAGTCGGCCGTTTCCGCTACTGCCGCGGCCCTCCGCAATGTTTCGCTGGATCGTCTCAACAATAAAGATTTGCCGCTGGTGAATTCGCTTGTCGCCTACTGGGACACGCTCGGCTGGGTAGAGTTCGCTCAGGGCAATCTCGACAAAGCCGAGAAATATGTTTCTGCCGCCTGGACTCTCGGCCATCACGGCGAAGTCGGAGACCATCTGGGCCAGATCTACGAGAAGCGTGGCAACAAAGACATGGCCATGCGCACCTACGCGCTCTCGATGAACGGCCTGCGCCCGACACCAGAAACGCGCGACCGGCTTTCCTCTCTCGCAGGTGGGCCAGAAAAGGCCAATGCCGCGATTGCCCGCTATAAAGAGGATTTTGACCATCTCAGCACGATCGACCTTGGCAAGACCAATCAGACCGGCAACGCGGATTTTTTCATTCTCCTCAGCGGAGGCTCCGGGCAGAAAACGCATGTTGACGCGGTGAAGTTCGTCAGCGGAGACGAGCGGCTCAAGTCGTACACCAACACGCTTGAAGCAGCGGACTACCACCTCGCATTCCCCGACAACACTCCTGTGAAGATTCTCCGCCGCGGAACAATTTCCTGCTCGGTGACAACCGGCTGCAAATTCTCGCTGATGCTGCCGGACGACGTCATCACGGTCGACTAGCAAGATGCACATGTGTGGACAGCCGCCCCGGCTGTCCACGCGCGCAGCGCGGAAGTTTTCCCTTCGTGCTTGACGGGTTTAGCGATTGCAAGGAAGCAACTTCATTGACTCGCCAATCCCTCTGACGTAACATTCCGGCCCATGCAACTGCGCCTGGAGAGCCGTCCGGTCGGCGAAGTCTTCGTCGTTCAGTGCATCGGCAGACTCGTCGCAGGCAACGAAGTCTTCACCCTGCACTCGCAGGTCGGCGACGCCATCGAAAAATACGGCGACGTCGTCCTCCAGATGGACCGTCTCGAATTCCTCGACAGTAGCGGACTCGGCGCCCTCATGCGCCTCATGCAGGCCGCGCGAGCCAAGTCCGGTGACATGAAACTCTGCGGCGTTCCTCTGAAAATCCGCAAGGTGCTGGAGTTGACGCACCTGCTCACGCAGTTCGAAGTTTACGATTCACTGGAAGAAGCGATCACCGCAGCCTATCTGGGATCGCGCTATTCAAAAGGAAAAACAGGTGACGCGCGGCCGCGCCTCCTATGCGTCTACGCCTCGCTCGATGTTTGCACGTTCATGCGCGAGATTCTCTGTAATGCTGGATTCAACGCACTTACCACGACGTCGGTCGAAGACGCGCCCATCCTTCTAAAGGCCACGAAGGCCAAGCTCGTCGTAATTTCGTCGCGCATTCAGTTCCTGCGAGGCAAGCCGATCCGCGCGGCGTTTCAGGAAGTTGTTCCGGAAGTAGCGATCCTGCCGCTGGATGAACAGTTCGCGACTCAGGATCCCGGAGACGCGGCGGAGAAACTGCTCAACGACGTGAACGCCTTGCTCGCGCCCACGCTCTAGCAGTTTTCAAAACAATATTGGGCAGGGCACGGCTTCAGCCGTGCCGCTAAGATTGAAAAAGCATGTGGCTTGAGCCCCTGAGGGAATCGACGTTCCCTCAGGAGTTTCAAGCCAGCACTACGGCAGTGCTCACCAGATTTTCACGCGATCGTCTGGAGCGAGATACAGTTTCTCTCCCGGCTGAGGATTGAACGCGCTATACCAAGCATCGATGTTGCGCACCGTCTCCGCACGGAACTCGCCCGGAGAATGTGAATCGGTGAGCACCTGCTGGCGCAGCGCGGCCTCTCGCGTCTTCTCGCCCCAGTTTTGTCCGAAAGCGATAAAGAACTGCTGATCGCTGTTGAATCCGTCCACCTCAGGCGCCACCTGGCCCGACGCCTTGTAGCCGTCATAGGCCGCCGAAATACCAGCGACGTCAGCGATGTTCTCCGCCAGGGTCTGCTTGCCATTAAGCGCCAGATCCGGGAACGGATGGTATTGGTCATATTGCGCAGCCAGCTTTGCCGTCGATTCCTCAAAGTGCTTCAGATCTTCCGGCGTCCACCAGTTACGCAGCGCACCCTTTGAGTCGAAGGTCGATCCTTCGGTGTCGAATGTGTGGCTGATCTCGTGCCCGATCACCGATCCGATCGCTCCATAGTTCACTGCGGCCGGAGCCTTCGGATCGTAGAACGGCGGCTGCAAAATCGCGGCGGGGAAGTTGAGCGCGTTCTGCAGCGGCAGATTCACCGCATTCACCGTCTGCGGAGTCATTGACCATTCCTTGCGGTCCACGTTCTTACCCAGACGGGCGACTTGCCGCTTGTAGTCGGCGAGATTTCCGCGCCAGATGTTCCCAAAGATGTCGCCTGCCTTGACTTCAAAATTGGAATAGTCGTGCCACGTCTCTGGATACCCGATACCGACATAGAGTGTCGATAGCTTCGCTTCGGCTTCGGCCTTGGTTGCCGGATTCATCCACGTCAGCGCCTCAATTCGCTTGCGGAATGCGACGATCAGTTGCGCCACCATCGCTTGTGCCTGAGCCTTCGCTTCGGGAGAGAAATATTTTTCGGCGAACGATTTGCCGACTACATCGCCGAGGAATCCGTCGACGACAAACACGCCGCGCTGCCATCGCGGACGCTGCTGCTGCGTCCCTGACAGTTCCTTGCCGAAAAACGCGAACCGTTCCTCAGCCAGTGCCTTCGGAAGAACGCCCGCTTCTTCTTCGATCACGTGGAACGACATCCAATCCTTCCAACTGTCGAGCGGAGCAGACGCAATTAGGGCGGATTCCGCCTTGAAGGCATCGGGCTGCCACACGATGAACGATTCCTGGTGGCTGAGGCCGGCTCCAGCGAAATATTCCGCCCAATCAAGCCCGGGCGCGTTCGTCGCAAAATCGGTACGTTTCCACGTGTTATCGGCCTTGTGGATGTCTTCATTGTCCGCCAGGCTCAAATGCACCTTCGCGATCGCATGCTCCAGTTCGACAACGCGCGCCGCGCGTGCCTCACCGTCCGCGAGCCCTGCAAGCTTGAACATGTTCGCGACGTGCGCCTGATACTGCGTCCGCACCTTCTTCATGTGCTCGCTATCCGAGAGGTAATACTCGCGGTCCGGCAGTTGCAGTCCACCCTGCATCAGATACGGGACGTAGTGGTCAGGGTCATGAAATCCCGGCGCCACCCACAATCCAAAAAGATTCGGCGTGTGATAGTTCGTATTGTTGAGCGCGTCGACGTCGGCGCGCAACGTCTCTCCCAGCGCGTGCGCCAGTTGCTTCTTGTCTTTGATCGCCGCGATGGCTTCCAGATGTGGCTTCAGTGGCGACAAGCCCTTGGCTTCGATGCCGGCGTCATCCATATAAGAGTTGTATAAGTCGGCGACCTTGCGCAGATCCGAACCTGCCGCAGGATTCGACTTCGAGATTTCCTGGATCAGATCGGCCGTCCGCTTGTTTCCCAGGTCGGCGAGCTTCGTGAAAACGTCAACGCCTGCTCGGTCGGGAGGAATCTCGGTCCGCTTGATCCACGCACCGTTTGTGAACTCATAAAAATTGTCGCCCGGCTTCACCGAGCGGTCGATGTTTTCGACGACAATGCCGGGTTTGTCCTGGCCGGATGCGTTTTGGGCAAGAAGGGCAGAGATGCAAAAGAGCACACACGCCAGTGTGGCTCCCATCAACGACAGGTGTCTTTTCATTAGGGCTCCAAGGAGGGCGCAGCCTCGAGAAGATAGCAGTGGTGTTACACACCAGTGTACGCCCCTTTGTTAGACGAATGTGGCGCTCCGAGGTCACTCCGGCCATGTGGGGGCAGCGGCCTCGGCTATCCATTATTAGTAGCGCCGCCGTCCCGTCGGAGTCCCGGCAGAGTCTCGCCGCCGATCCAGACGAAATCGAAAATGCGGAAGTGATTGATGGCTCGGCGCGGGCGAGTCAGACGAAAAAACACCCAAAGCTGTATGATTCGGCGACCCGTACCGCACAGCGTAATCACATGCGATTCAATTCCAAGCCTGGATTCTTCACCCCGCACGAGAGCCATCGTAGCCTCGCTTTGGCCGGTGTGCCTCTGGCGTCGTTTCATCGCCGGGCGGCGGCATTGGCAATTGATTTTCTATTATTTGCCCTGCTCTGGGTCCCCCTTAAGATCGCCGTTCCTTACCTGGTAGAGCACAAGTTGCACATCAGCGATGAAGTCCATCAGGTGAAGACGCAGCACGGCCGCGTGAGCTATCAATACCAGCCCGAGCAGACGCTGGAAGTGATCTGGACTCTCGGCCTGGTGATCTATTTCGGTACGGCCCTGCGGATCACAAATGGCTTCACACCCGGCAAGCGCCTGATGCGGATTCGTGTCATGTCGCTCACCCACGACTCGATCGGCACCTGGCAATCTCTGGAGCGAACGCTGGGATATGGCGCCTCGTTACTCGAAGGCGGCTTCGGATTCTTTCAGTATTTCCTTTATCCCAATCACGTCTGCGCGCATGATCGGTTGGCTGAAACCATCGTGATCAGCCTGCCTGGGAAAATCATAGACAAGAGCGCGGAAAAGCAGAGCTGAACTGGATTGTCTCCTCGCCAGAACTACTGCCAGGGGAAGAAGGCGATTTTTCGCCAATCACACCCATGCTGTTGCTTTTCAGGGGCTCACGGCCTAACATTCCCGGCGTTGGGGGTCCGCGATGATCCTCTCTGTCCCAGCAAGAAAGTGTCTTCTGATTTTTGCAGCGGTTACATTTGGTGTTCCGGTTGCCTTTTCCCAGGCGGCGCCAAAATACGACTCTGCCACAGAAACCACGATCAAGGGCACTGTTGGCGAGTTGAAGCTGGTTCCTCCCACTGGCACCAAGGCGATCGCTTACTTAGTCACTAAAACCGGACCCGATAAAGAAAAAGATACGATCGACATTTTCCTATGCCCAAAGAGCTTTCTCGATCAGATGGGCATCTCTTTCACGACAGACGAAAAGGTCGAAATTAAGGGCTCGAAGATCAAACGCGACGGAACGGACTTGATCCTCGCTCGTGAAATGGTCAAGGGTGGAGAGACGCTCACCTTCCGTTTCCCGGACGGTAAGCCCGCATGGTAGGCGACTGACTGGTCGGGATCACAGGTTCGCTACGCAATGAGGGCAGTTAGGAAGTTGGGCCCTCATTGATCCTAAGCGCCCACTTCTTTCTCTTATGCCATGCCTGGTTGCCCCAACCTTCCCGCGTTTCTGTGCGGGAGGGTGGGCCGCCCCGAACGCCGCCATTGCCTAATGATCAGTGAGGTGGGATTGTGGTCCCAGCCCCCTGTTTTTTCTAATGAGATCTTTTCGTGGCGACGGACAATACCGCAAGTGCGGCCAAGTTATTGGACGCATCTGCCAGATCGAGCGCTGTCTTGCCCTCATTGTAACGGACGTTTGGATCGGCTCCGTGTTCCAGTAGCACTGTTGCGGCGTTCGAAAATCCTGTGGCTGCGGCGTGCATGAGAGCCGTCCTTCCTTTATTGTCCTTTCGATTCACATCCGCCTTGTGCGCGATCAACACTTTGATCGTCTGATCGAAGCCGTAGGCAGATGCTTTCATGAGCGCCGTCTCGCCGAGCGCGTTGGTTGCGTCAACATCGGCTCCGGCGTCAAGAATCACTTCCATAACGTCGGGAGCGAAGAAACTGGAATTCTGCTGAAACTCGATTCGGTACCGGTCCATACTTTCGATTTTCGCTCCCGATGCGAGCAGCAGTTTCATAACTCCGGGCCGTCGGAAAAGTGCCGCCTGCACTAGAGGCGACTGCGTGGCTCCCACAGGGTCAACCGGCGCTCCGGCGTCGAGCAGAAGCTTCACAACAGATTCGTTGCCGGAGTGAATTGCGGCTCGCAGGGACATAGATTCACTGCCGTTCTTGCTGTCGATGCCGTCTTTGGCTATGAACTGTCGGACTCGCTCTGTGCATCCTATTGCGGCTGCATTTACCAGCGAGTCAGCTTTGGCGCACAGTGTGGCAAGGTCGGGCGGAGTGCATCGTTGTTCGGCGGTGTCGTCGTCGGCGGTGGGAGTATCGGAACGCGCTTTCTGTTCGGAATTCTGTATGCTCTCGACGATTAATTCGCCTGCGGCACCGCCCATGTGGCCGAAGCCGTTGGCCAAATACCTTCGGTCTGGCCGGCAGATGGTTCTGTATTCCGCTCGCATTCGCAAGGTACCGACAAAAGTGGCAGCCGTAACAACGTTGAACTTGTCCTCAGGAGTTTCCTTCAGCAGCGACGGCCATCTCGCCTCGTAGAGCTTCGAGGTTTGGCTTGAATAATAGGCAGGAATGCCGTAACTCAGCTCAACTGGCCAACGATAACCGTCTGTGACGAATCCGCCCTTGCAGCGACCCACGATCCATGCTCCTTCCATGGTGGTGACGAACTCTCCGCGCACTGCGATACGCTTTCCTCTGTGTGCGGGAAGGTTCCGAAAGAGATCGCATATAGGAGTGACCGTTAACGCATCGGGATCGGGAAGTGCCTGGATCTTGAGGTTTTCAAAAGCATCAAACATCAACTCGGCGGGAGAACCACCTGACTCGACCAGTCGAAGTCGCCCCGAAAAGGTGGCTGATGCCCTTACGGTTTTGCCAGCCTGCCGAAGACGGTCGGCCTCCACTCCAGCATCCTGGAATTGACGAAGTTGTGCAGAAGTTACATTAGCGGAGGGAAGTAGTGTTAGAGCTGTCGGCCATTGGTACGAGTTCGAGGTGTACCGATTGTCACAGTCAGTAGCCCCCAGAACGGCCATATCTTTCGAAATAATCAATTCACCTGTAACGACCAACTGGTGTGCACTCGCGCCGTCAAGGTTTGAGAACAGATCGCAGACGGATTGCTCTCCTTGGACCGTCGTTGCCGTGATGAGCAAGATAGCTCCAAGCAGCAGCCTGATCCTCACCTTCATCGCGCTCACCGCCTCGATTTTAATGTGAATCATACGACTGCTCGAGAGCAGGCGTTAGCAACCGATCAACCAGCCGACGTGCCCCCTTCCCGCATCCCTCTCTTATGCCACGCCGTCGCCCTCTCATACTGCCCCGCCAGCCGCAGCACCAGATCCTCTCTCCAGTGCAGCCCCACAATCTGTAACCCGATCGGCAGCCCGCTCTCAGTGAATCCGCAAGGCACGGAAATCCCCGGTAGCCCCCACACATTGAACGGGCGCGTATTCCGCAGCAGCTTCAGTTCTGCCGGACGCAGATTGTCCGGATTCGCTTTCAACTCCGCAATCGCCGGCGCAGGAATCGGCGTCGTCGGCGTCACCAGCAGATCGACATCGGCAAACACGCCGCGAATCTTGCGCCGCTCTTCATCCAGTTCGCGGCGCTTCTCGATGTACTCCGCCGCCGACACCTGCTCGCCACTGCGAATCCGCCGCACAGTCTCAGGAAAATACAATTCCGGATTCGTCCCCAACCGTTCCGCATGCAACGCATACGACTCCGCCGATTGCAGCTTGCGATCCGTCGGCACGTCCAGTTTCACTTCCTTTACTTCTTTGACCAGCGTCTTGATTCCATCCAGCGCATGCTCCATCGCCGAAGCCACTTCCGGATCGAGATCCTCGAAGAAGTATTCCCTCGGAACTCCCACGCGCAGCGCCTTCGCATCTTCCCGCGTCGCAGAAACGTAATCCGCAACCGGCACATTGAACGTCGTGATATCCGCTGCGTCGTAACCGGCGATAGCTTGCAGCACAATCGCCGCATCTTCGACCGACGAGGCAATCGGTCCAATGTGATCGAGCGAAGGTGAGAGCGGAATAATTCCCCGGCTCGAAACACGACCGTATGTGGGCTTCAGTCCAACGCATCCGCACAAGGCGCCCGGCTCTCGAATCGATCCTGCTGTATCCGTGCCGGTCGCGGCGTACGCCATTCCTGCAACAACTGCTGCTGCTGATCCTCCCGAAGAACCGCCCGTAATGTGCCCCGCATCCCACGGATTCCGCGGCTCCCCGAAGTAGCTGATCATCGAACTTCCGCCGTAAGCGAATTCGTGCAGATTGTTTTTCCCGATGATCACGGCCCCGGCCTGCCGCAGCTTGCGCACAACTTCCGCATCTGCGCTCGCGACATGGTCTTTATATGCGGCGCTCGCCGCCGTCGTACGCACGCCCGCCACATCGATCAGATCTTTCAGCGCGATTGGCACTCCGTGCAGCGGCCCGCGCCACTCGCCGCGCAGCAGTTCCGCTTCCGCCGCTTTTGCCTCGGCGATCGCCGACTCGCCCATCACTGTAATGAACGCATTGAGCTTCGGATTGAGCGCCTCAATCCGGTTCAGACACTGCTGCGTGATTTCGACCGGCGAGACTTCTTTACGCTTCAGGCGTCCTGCAACTTCTACGATCGATTTCATATCCGCCATGGCCCAGGCGAGCCATTGTAAAGGTAACCGCGTTTTGGGATGCTCACATTACGTTGGGTTCGCTTCGTAAGCACCTTCCCCTCCGGTGCTGCATCAAAGTCCTATAATGGGTCCAGTGGGTTCGATGGGGGCTCCGAAAAAACCATGGCAGAACTGACGATCGCTCCGGTGGCGACGCACGGATTTTTTGTGGATGGCCGCTGGCAAGAAGACGGCGATCTCGTCGAGATTCGCAATCCCTACGACAACAATCTTGTGGCCCGCGTCGTGCAGGGCCGGAAGCAGCATGCCGAAGCCGCCATCGCCGCAGCCGTCAAAGCCTTTGGCACCACACGCCGTCTGCCCGCCTTTGAGCGTCAGCGCGTTCTCCGCCAGATTGCGGGTTCGCTCGCGGAACGCAAGGAAGAATTCGCCCGCACCCTCGCCCAGGAAGCCGGCAAGCCCATCAAGTCCGCGCGCATCGAAGTCGACCGCGCGGTTTTCACCTTCAATGTGGCTGCCGAAGAGAGCACCCGCATCTACGGCGAAGTCCTACCGCTCGACTGGCAGGAGTTTACTGCCGGACGCTGGGGCATCGTTCGGCGATTTCCGCTAGGCCCGGTCGCCGGCATCACACCGTTCAATTTTCCGATCAATCTTGTCGCGCACAAAGTCGCTCCGGCCATCGCCGCCGGGTGCCCGATGGTGCTTAAGCCTGCGCCTCAAACGCCGCTCTGTTCGCTGCTTCTGGCCGAATGCGTGCAGCAGGCCGGATGGCCCGATGGCGGCCTCAACGTGATTCCTCTTTCCAACGAAGATGCCGGATTACTCGTTACCGACGACCGCATCAAGTTGATCAGCTTCACCGGCAGCGTCCCCGTCGGCTGGGACATCAAGCGCCGTGCAGGTAAAAAGAAAGTGGTTCTCGAACTCGGTGGCAATGCCGCGGTCATCGTTCACAGCGATGCCGACCTTGAATACGCCGCTGACCGCTGCGTCACCGGAGGTTTCGGATACGCCGGGCAGACCTGCATCTCGGTGCAGCGCATCTTCGTCGAGCACACGGTCTATGGAAAGTTCACCGATCTGCTGGTCGAAGGCGTGAAGAATCTGAAGACCGGCGACCCTCTTGATGAAGACACCGACGTCGGACCGCTCATCCGCGGCAGTGACGCCGCCCGCACCATCGCCTGGATCGATGAAGCCGTCCACGACGGCGCCCGTCTCCTCTGTGGCGGCCGCCGCCAGAAACTTGTTGTCGAGCCAACCGTCCTCACCGGCACGAAGTCCGATATGAAGGTGAATTGCCAGGAGGTCTTCGGTCCCGTCGTCACGGTTGAGCCCTACTCAAATTTCGATCAGGCCCTCAAGAGCGTGAACAATTCCGCCTTCGGCATGCAGGCCGGCGTATTTACGCGCGATGCCAAGCTGCTTTTCCAGGCCTACGAAGAACTCGAAGTCGGTGGCGTCATCGCCGGAGACATTCCCTCCTTCCGCATCGATCACATGCCGTACGGCGGCGTCAAAGATTCCGGACTCGGCCGCGAAGGCCTTCGCTATGCAATAGAAGAGATGACCGAGCCCAAACTCCTCGTCATGAACCTGCGCTAGACTTGTATTCGCGAACCGGATAACTCACTCATCATTTGAACGACGTGTCATTCCGAACCGGCGAAAGCCGGTGAGGAATCTGCTGTACGTGTTCCGGCAGAAAGAAACGCCACAAATATCATGAAGCAATAAAGTTTCCTTCGTTGAAAAACTCAACAATTTTCCAGTAAGGTTCGCGCCGGAAAATTTTTCCTTTTCGAATTTTAAAAATCCGCGACAAATGTCTCCGAAATATTTATAATTTCGAGTTTCACCAACAGCTCAGAAAACCAGTGGGTGGTTTTCTTCTCGGATTACAACCGAAGTTACTAGCAGCGGACGATCCGCCGGATCTGTCAAGCAAGTTCTCAACAGGGAATGTCACAGATCTTTCATCGCAGTACGAATAGTCTGTCTCGCGCCACGATTTTCGGCGCGGTTTTCATCGTTGCAGCTTTGGGTTGGGCCCTCTACGTCATCCAGGGCTCTCCTTATGTGACTTCTGCCGGCATCCGCAAGCCGCAGCCGGTTCCGTTCAGCCATCAGCATCACGTCACCGGACTCGGCGTCGACTGCCGCTACTGCCATACATCGGTCGAAACCTCCAGTTTCGCCGGGATTCCTCCGACGAAGACCTGTATGAACTGCCATTCGCAGATCTGGACGAACGCCAAGCTGCTTGAGCCCGTCCGCGCCAGCTATCGCTCGGGCGAATCTCTGCAATGGGCGCGCGTCAACGCGCTCCCCGACTTCGTTTTCTTTAACCACAGCATTCACGTGACCAAGGGTGTCGGCTGCAACACGTGCCACGGCCCGGTCGATCAGATGCCGTTGATGTACCAGCAGGAATCGCTGCAGATGGAATGGTGCCTCGGATGCCATCGTGCTCCGCAGGAGCACCTCCGCCCGCGCGATCAGGTCTTCAACATGAAATACCAGCAGCCGAGCAGCGCGAATCCAGTTACGGTGGACGGCCAAACCTATACGGATCAAGCCGCGCTGGGCGCAGCACTGGTGAAGAAGTATCAAGTGCGCAGCGTAATGGACATCACCAGCTGCAGCACCTGTCACAGATAAACCTGAGAACGGGGACTGAGAACTGTTTTAAGCGAATGACGAACGACAAAAATTCGAACGGCGCGAAACGCGAAGACGTTTGTCCATCGAAAAAGCTGGACCTGAACGTCGTCCGCGAAAAAATCGACGCCGCCGCCGCGCACGACGAACGCGAAAAGACCGGCCCCGAATACTGGCGCTCGCTCGAAGAACTCGCCGGCAGTCCAGATTTCCAGGAAGCCCTGCATCGCGAATTCCCCAAGGGCGCTTCCGAATGGCTCGACACCGTCTCTCGACGCGGATTCCTCAAAGTCATGGGCGCTTCCCTGGGGCTCGCCGGAATGACGGCCTGCACCAAGCTACCGCTCGAGCCGATCGTTCCGTACGTTCGCCAGCCCGAAAACGTCATCCCCGGGCGTCCGATGTTCTACGCCACTGCGATGACGCTTGGCGGCTACGCCAATCCGCTGCTCGTCGAGAGCCATCTCGGGCGTCCCACCAAGATTGAAGGCAACGATCAGCATCCCGCGTCGCTGGGCGGCACCGACATCTTCGCGCAGGCCTCGCTACTGACCATGTACGATCCCGACCGCTCCCAAAGTGTCACCTCGATGGGCGATCAGCGGTCGTTCCCGGCACTCTTGAGTGCGATTCGCGGACCGCTCAGCGCGCAGAAAGCGCTGCAGGGCGCCGGAATCCGCATCCTGACCACGACTACCACGTCGCCAACGCTCGCCGACCAACTTCGCAATTTGCTGAAGGTCTATCCGCAAGCGAAGTGGCACGTCTACGAGCCGGTCAACCGCGACAGCGTGCTCGAAGGCGCGAAGATGGCCTTCGGACAGCCCGTCGAAACCCGTTACGACTTCACGAAGGCTGACGTCGTCGTCTCGCTCGATGCCGACTTCCTCTACGCCGGATTCCCCGGCAACGTGAAATACGTCCGCGACTTCGCCAGCCGCCGCGATCCCGACAAGGGCGAAATGAATCGCCTGTACGTGATCGAGAGCATGCCGACCTCAACCGGTGCCAAGGCGGACCACCGGTGGCCTGCCAAGGCTCAGGAGATCGTTTGGTTCGCGGAGGATCTCTTCGCTTTCGTCGCCGGAACCCGAGGAAACAATCGAGAGCTCGATGCGATTGCGAATGACTTGCGATCGCACAGCGGGGCGAGCGTGGTCATCGCTGGAGACCACCAACCTCCCGTTGTTCATGCACTGGCTCACGCGTTGAACGCCAAGCTCGGCAATGTTGGCAAGACTGTCTTCTACTCCGATCCCGTCGACGCGAATCCAATCAACCAGATCGACTCGTTGAAAGACCTCGTCTCCGACATCAACGCAGGTAAGGTCGATCTGCTGATCATCCTCGGCGGCAACCCGGTCTATGACGCTCCTGCGGACCTGAATTTTGCGGATGTTCTCAAGAGCAACAAAGTTCAGCTGCGCGTTCACTACGGACTCTACAACGACGAGACCGCCGAGCTCTGCCAGTGGCACGTCAACGCCACGCACGAACTCGAAGCCTGGGGAGACGCTCGCGCTTACGACGGCACGGTCAGCATTATCCAGCCGCTGATCGCTCCTCTCTATAACGCGAAGAGTCCTCTCGAATTTGTTGCTCTGCTTGCCGGACAGTCCGACGCTACCGGCTACGCTCTCGTTCGTGCGTACTGGCAGAAGCAGCGCACTAACGGTGACTTCGACGCTTTCTGGCGCAAATCGCTGCACGATGGCTGGATCGAAGGCACTACCTCTGCACCTCGGACAATGCCAGCGGTAAGAAATCAAGGATCCGCATCCGGCGTCCGTGAAGGCGATCCAAACGTCATCGAGCTCAACATCCGCCGCGATCCCACCATCTACGATGGACAATTCTCCAACAACGGCTGGCTCCAGGAACTGCCCAAGCCGATGTCGAAGCTCACTTGGGACAACGCCATCCTTGTCGGTCCCAAGATGGCGCAGCGCCTCAACCTCGCCGCGAAAGATGTCGTTGAACTCGAACTGAATGGCGCGAAAGTCGAAGGCGCGGTCTGGATTCAAGCGGGACATCCCGACAACTCCGTCACTGTCACTCTCGGCTACGGACGTCGCCGCGCCGGACGTGTCGGCACCGCGCAGGGCTTCAACGCCTACGTTTTTCGCAGTACCAGCGCTCCGTATTTCGCAACTGGAGCGCATCTCCGCAAGACCGGGGAGATTTACCAGCTTGCCTCCACCCAGGGCATGCAGTCGATGGAAACCCCCGACGGCGGCGAGCGTCCGTTGGTCCGCGAAACAAGCCTCGAAGAGTACAAGAAGCATCCCGACTTCGCCCACGAAGAGGAAGGCGAGCCGGCGCCCGGCCTCACGCTCTACAAGCCGTACCCCTATAAAGAAGAGATGTACGCCTGGGGGATGACGATCGACCTGAACAAGTGCGTCGGATGCAACAACTGTATCGTCGCCTGCCAGTCGGAGAACAACATTGCCGTTGTCGGCAAGGAGCAGACGCTGCTTGGCCGTCACATGCACTGGATCCGCGTCGACGCCTACTATCAGGGAGACCGCGATAATCCGCGTGCATTCTTCCAGCCGGTTCCATGCATGCAGTGTGAGGATGCGCCCTGTGAAGTCGTTTGCCCGGTCGGCGCGACGAACCACTCCACCGAAGGCCTGAACGACATGGTCTACAACCGGTGCGTGGGTACGCGCTACTGCTCCAACAACTGCCCGTACAAAGTTCGCCGCTTTAACTTCCTGCTTTTCCAGGATTGGGACACCGCGCAATACAAGATGATGCGCAATCCCGATGTCAGCGTGCGCAGCCGCGGCGTCATGGAAAAGTGCAGCTACTGCGTGCAGCGCATCAACGAGCGCCGCATCGATTGCGAAACTGCCACCGTACGCGAAGGGAAAGACATCCGCATCGGCGACGAATTGCAGACTGCCTGCCAGCAGTCCTGCCCCGCCGACGCCATTACGTTCGGCAATATCAATAACCCGAACAGCAAAGTTTCGAAGTTGAAGGAAAAGTCGCTGAACTACAGCCTGCTGGGCGAGCTGAACACACGTCCGCGTACAACGTATCTGGCGGAAGTCCGCAACCCGAACCCGGAACTGGCCGGATAGGTTTTGGAAGCGGAAAGGTTTGTGTTGGGAAGGGCACGACTTCAGTCGTGCCGCAAGAAGTGCGTGATGACGCGGCTTTAGCCGCTGAGGTTTGCTGTCATGGAAGGGGCCCCCGAATGGCGGGGCAAACGTGGAAGAGCGGCCCTTTGGGGTCGCGTTAGAGCGGATGAAACAGGGGCTTTAGCCCCCGTGGAATTAAGACAGAATGCCCGAGCAATACAAATCGACCACCGAACTCGAACGCGCTCCCGTTATCGAGCCCGGACACACTTTTGGCACGGTCACCGAAAAGATCAGCGCCATCGTGCTCACCCGTCCGGCCTCCAACGGGTGGTTCATAGGTTTCGGCCTCGGCTTCATGGCGACCATGATGTTGCTGTTCGCCCTCGGATATCTCTTCCTGAAGGGCATCGGCATCTGGGGCGTCACCATCCCCATCGGATGGGGATTCGCCATTGTTAACTTCGTCTGGTGGATCGGTATCGGCCATGCCGGAACTCTGATCTCCGCCATCCTCTTATTACTGCGCCAATCCTGGCGCAACTCGATCAACCGTTTCGCCGAAGCGATGACGCTCTTCGCCGTGGCCTGCGCCGGAGTCTTCCCGGCCGTTCACGTCGGGCGTCCGTGGCTTGCCTATTGGCTCTTCCCGTATCCCAACACGATGCGGGTGTGGCCGCAGTTCCGTAGTCCGCTGATGTGGGACGTCTTCGCGGTCTCGACTTACGCCACCATCTCGGCCCTGTTCTGGTTTACCGGACTGATTCCTGACTTCGCCACTCTTCGCGATCGCACCGACAACAAGTCGCTCAAAATCGTCTACGGCATGCTCTCGTTCGGATGGCGTGGCTCCGCCCGGCACTGGCATCGCTACGAGACGATGTACTTGCTGCTCGCCGGATTGGCAACGCCTCTGGTCCTCTCTGTGCACACCGTGGTCAGCTTCGACTTCGCGGTCGGCATCGTCCCGGGTTGGCACACAACGATTTTCCCGCCCTACTTCGTCGCGGGCGCGATTTACTCCGGATTCGCCATGGTTCTGATGCTGGCCATACCGATCCGCAAGATCTACGGCCTCGAAGACTTCATCACCGAGCGCCACCTGCAGAACTCCGCCAAGGTCATGCTCGCTACTGGCTTGATCGTGGCCTACGGATACGGAATCGAAGCCTTCATGGGTTGGTACGGCGGCGACCGTTACGACGCCTTTACACTTTGGAACCGCCTGCACGGTCCGTATGCCCCCTGGTACCTGTCGCTGCTGGCGTGCAACATCTTTATCCCGCAGGTGCTTTGGATCCGCAAGCTGCGCACCAGTCCCGTCGCCCTCTTCCTTATCTCGGGCGTGATTCTGGTCGGCATGTGGCTTGAGCGCTTCATCATCGTCGTTGTCAGCCTGCACCGCGATTTCCTGAACTCGTCGTGGGGCATGTACTACCCGACGCGTTGGGACTACATGACTTTCTTTGGCACGATCGGCATGTTCCTCATGCTGATGTTCCTCTTCCTGCGCGTGATGCCTGCGATCTCGATCTTCGAAATGCGCACCCTCCTGCCTGAGGCGGAGGTGAAGGAGTGATGCCGAACATCGCAACGCTCGGTAAAAACGGGAAGGGCGCGAGTTTACTCGTGCCGCCAAGATCTTTATCTGTGTCATTCCGAGCCGTCCGCAGACGCGCGCAGCGCGGAGAGGACGCGAGGAATCTCGGGCGTCGAACCTTCGAGGGTTGCAGCCTGACCTTCAGGAAGGTGGCCGAATTCTAAGATGAAGCGCGATCCCATCTACGGCATCATGGCGGAATTCGATTCCGCGCAGGCTCTCGTCGACGCTGCCCGCAAGACGCACGAAGCGGGATACAAGAAAATCGACGCTTACAGCCCGTTCCCGATCGAAGGCCTCGCCGAAGAAATCGGTTTTCATCACGATGAAGTTCCGCTCGTGGTTCTGATCGGCGGCATCATTGGCGGATGCACCGGCTACCTCATGCAGTACTGGATGGCTGCGGTCGATTACCCGCTCAACATTGGCGGAAAGCCTCCGCATTCCTGGCCCGCCTTCATCGTGATCACATTCGAAATGACGATTTTGTTTGCCGGAATTTCGGCTGTGCTTGGCATGTTGGCTCTCAATGGCCTCCCGATGCCGTATCACCCGGTGTTCAACGTCCCTCGATTTTCATCGGCATCGAAAGATCGTTTCTTCTTGATCGTGTTCTCGTCCGACAAGAAATACGAGCCGGGTGAAGTTCGCCGCTTCTTCCAGACGCTAGACCCGCGCGCCATTGACGAGGTGCCAAGCTAATGCGCCTCCTCCTAACCAACTCGTGTGGAGACAGTCGTCGGGGGATGTCGGCTTTTCTCTGTGGCTCTCTGTGTCCTCTGTGGTCAAAGATTCTTGCCGCTAGTCTTCTAGTGACGTCCATCGCCCTCACCTCGGCCTGCCGCCTCGACATGCATATCCAGCCGCGTGAAAATCCCCTGGCCAAGAGCGACTTCTTCGCTGACCAGCGCTCCGCGCGCCCGCTCGTGGAAGGCACTGTCGCTCGCGGACAGCTCCACGAAGACACCTATTTTTATACCGGCAAAATCGGCTCGAATCCCGGCGACGTCATGCCGTTTCCCGTCACCAGAGAAGTTCTCGAGCGCGGACGCGAGCGCTACAACATTTATTGCGCTCCCTGCCACTCGCGCGTCGGTGACGGCAACGGATTCATCCCGTCCCGCGGATTCACCCGCATGCCTCCGTCGTATCACATCCCGCGCCTGCAGAAAGCGCCGGTCGGATACTTCTACGACGTGATCTCAAACGGCTTCGGCATCATGCCCGACTACGCATCGCAGATCGCACCTGAAGACCGCTGGAAAATTGTGGCGTACATCCGCGCGTTGCAATTGAGCCAGAATGCAACTTCAGCCGACGTTCCCGCGGGACAAAAGGTTCCCTCGGAGCCGCCGAAGTTCCTCGAGCCCGGATCGGGAGCGACGCTGCCGGAAGTAGCCCCTGAATCAAAAGAGATGAAGGAAGAAACGAAATGAGCGCGGTGCCGAAACAACTCGATCTCACGGCTCCGCCGATCGTAAAGACGATTAGTACTCGATCCCTGATCGTGGGTGTCGTCTTCGGTATCGGAGCCGTCGTCCTCTCGGTCACGCGGACTGACGAGTTCTACCGCGGATACCTCCTCGGCTTCATGTGCTGGCTTGGCGTCGCCCTCGGGTCCATGGCAATCCTCATGATCCGCCACCTCACGGGAGGCGGCTGGGGCACAGTTATTCGCCGTATTCTGGGCGCCGCGATGCGCACGTTGCCGCTGCTGGCGATTCTGTTCATTCCGATCATCATTGCGGTCGTTCAGCATCGGATTTATCCGTGGCTCATGCCGCTGGACGCGATCCAGAGCCCGCATATCCGCGAGCACCTCGAAAAGCACAGCTTCATCAAATACCAGTACCTTAACGTCAGCGGCTTCATCACTCGCGCGGTGATTTACTTCTTGATCTGGAATGTGCTCTCGTTCTTGCTCTCGCTGTGGTCCAAGCAGACCGACGGTTCCGGCGCTCCGGACAACACGCAGAAATTCAAGGCTGTCGCCGGACCTGGCCTGATCCTCTACGGCTTCACGATTTCTTTCGCAGCGATCGACTGGATGATGTCGCTCGATCCCAGCTGGATCTCGACCATCTTCGGCCTGATCATCCTGATCGGCGAAGTCCTCTCCGCGATGTGCTTCGCGGTTGTCGTCGAGCGCATCCTCGTCAACTACAAGCCTATGTCCGAGATGCTGAAGCCCGACTTCGTCCACGATCACGGCAAGTGGATGCTCGCTTTCATCATGGTCTGGGCGTACTTCAGCTTCTCCCAGTGGCTGATCATCTGGGCAGGTAACCTGCCCTCGGAAATCACTTTTTACATGCTACGAATTAACAACGGCTGGGGCGCGATTGCGCTCATCCTCGCCTTGTTCCACTTCTGCGTCCCGTTTGTCTTCCTGTTGTCGCGCTCGTTTAAGCGCAACATCCGCAAGCTGGTGTGGCTCGCCGTCTGGCTGATGATCATGCGCTTCATCGACCTGTTTTGGATCATCGAGCCAAATTTCTCGACTTCGTTCCACATCACCATCGCCGACATCGTCGTGCCGGTCGCGATCGGCGGCTTCTGGCTCGCCTTCTTCTTCCGGAATTTGGCCTCTCTGCCGCTGCTGCCGGCCTATGATCCCTCGGCCGGAGAGGTTTTCGAGGCCCATCCGGATCACGTGCAAGGAATTCCTGGAAACGCATGAGCAACGTAACGCACAAATCGAATTCGAACGGACACGGTGACTACGAGCGCCGCGACATCGGCGTTGCCGGAGTTCTGTATTTCCTCCTTGGTCTTGTCGTTGCCGGAATCTTCGTGCACTTCGTTGTGACGGGACTGTTCGGTTTTCTGAACAAGAGATACGAAGCGGAGCAGCCGGCCGTGAGCCCGCTGGTCAAAAGTGCGCCCGAAGATACCCGTCATTTGCCGCCCGACTACAAGACGGATGCCGAGGGGAAGGACTACGAGAAGTATTTGAAGAAGAATTTCCCAACGCCCCAGCTTGAGACCGATGAACGCACTCAGCTTAACAAGATCCGCATCGGCGAAGAGGAAACGCTCAGCACTTACGGATGGGTCGATCAGAAAGCCGGCGTCGTTCGTATCCCGATCGACCGCGCAATGGATCTTCTGGCGCAGCGAGGCCTTCCAGTACGCAGTGGAGCCGGAACCTCTGCAACAGCCCAGGCACAACCGGAAAGTCCGAAGGGAAGCAACCCGTGAGCGGTCAGAAACACAATTCGAATGATGCAGGGACAGCCTTTGTGGGGACAGCCGCCCTCGGCTGTCCGGTCGAGCGCAGCTCGACAGCGTTTTCAGTCTTTGCGAAGAACCCTGTAAGCCTTGTCATTCCGAGGAGCGTAGCGACGAGGAATCTGCTGTCCCTCGCCCTCACTCTGCTCTCGCTCGCGGCTACCGCTCTTTCCCAAGGCATGTCCACCGGCATCATGTCGCCGCCGGCCAACGTCCGCCCGCCGTACCTGCAGAACGTCGGCATCGAGCAGCACATGAACGGTCAGGTGCCCGCCGATCTTCAATTCACTGACGACACAGGCCGGACCGTAAAGCTCGGTGACTACTTCGGCAAAAAGCCGCTGATCCTCAACCTCGTCTATTACAAGTGCACGATGCTCTGCGGCGAGGCTCTCGCCGGACTTACCGGCTCGATGCGCGTCATCAAGTTCGATGTCGGCAATCAGTACGACGTCATTACGGTCAGCTTCAACCCAAAAGAAACGACTCAAGACGCCGCCGCCAAGAAGGCGACCTACATCAAGAGTTACGGCCGTCCAGGTGCCGCCGCTGGCTGGCACTTCCTGACCGGCTCTGCCGATTCCATCAACGCCCTGACTAAGGCGGTCGGCTTCCAGTATCAATACGACGAGAAGAATGATCAGTACGCGCACGCCACTGCGATCATGGTGCTTACGCCGCAAGGTCGCATCTCACGGTACTTCTACGGTGTCGAATTTCCACCCAAAGATTTGCGTATGGGGCTGGTCGAAGCGACGCAAGGAAAAATCGGCAACGCCGTTGATCAGGTTCTCCTGTATTGCTATCACTACGATCCCGTTACTGGAAAATACGGCGCGATCGTCAGCAACATGCTCAAGCTCGGAGCCGCCGCCACCATTCTCTTTCTGGCCGTGCTGCTGTTCGTTCTTTTCCGGATCGACCGCAGCGCGCCGCGACGCGCTTGGCACGACGCGAAACCGCGTCACGCAGGATTGAGTTAAAGGACTGAGTTAAAGGAAACATGTTCGACAATTTTCCATTGTGGCCTTCCCGGGCTTCTACCGCGGCCGGCAACGTCGATGCGCTCTTCATCTTCCTGCTGATCGTCTCGGGAATGATGACGCTGCTCATCTTTAGCGCAGTGATTTATTTCGCCGCGCGCTACCGCCATCGCAAGGGAGTCCTCGCAGAGCAGATTGAAGGTTCCACGCCCCTCGAACTCACGTGGTCGATCATTCCTCTCGGCATCTTTATGGTGATCTTCACCTGGGGAGCTGTCGTCTATTTCAAGAGCCGCACCCCACCCCGCGATTCCACCGAAGTCTACGTCGTCGCTAAGCAGTGGATGTGGAAGCTCGAACACGCGGAAGGCCAGCGCGAGATCAACGAACTACACGTCCCCGTCGGCCGCGACGTCAAACTCATCATGACTTCGCAGGACGTCATCCACAGCTTCTTCGTTCCTGCGTTCCGCATGAAGCAGGACGTGCTTCCCGGCCGCTACACCGTCGCATGGTTCCACGCCACGAAGGCGGGCACCTATCACCTGTTCTGCACGCAGTACTGCGGCACGCAGCACTCAGGCATGATCGGAAATGTTGTTGTGATGGAGCCCGCGCAGTACGAAGCCTGGATGAGCGGCGGATCCAATGGCCCGCTCTCCGCTACCGGCGAGAGACTGTTTGCCGAACTCGGTTGCGTCACATGTCATCGCAGCGACACGCAGGGCCGCGGCCCGAACCTGCAGGGAGTTTTCGGTAAGCCGGTGCTCCTCGCCGACGGACGCACGATCACCGCAGACGAAAATTACATCCGGGAATCGATCCTTGATCCCGGCGCCAAGGTCGTCAACGGATTTAAGCCCGTTATGCCGACCTTCCAGGGTTTGATCAGTGAAGAACAATTGAACGCGCTGGTCGCGTACGTGAAGTCAATGTCGCAGCCCGCAGGTGGCGCGAAGACCAGCACAGCGAACGCTGCTTCCGGGCAGCCCGATGGAAATCAGGTGCAATAAGTATGGCAACAGCGACCACAGTTCAGCCCGTTGAGCGGGAGAATTATCTCAATAAGGAGCACGGCCTCGGCTCCTGGCTCCTTACCACGGACCACAAGCGCATCGCGCTGCTTTACCTCATCTCCATCACGTTCTTTTTCTTCATCGGCGGACTGTTCGCACTGCTGATCCGCCTCGAACTACTAACGCCCGCTGGAGACCTCGTCGGCGCCGACACCTATAACAAGCTCTTTACCATGCACGGCCAGGTGATGGTCTTCTTTTTCCTGATTCCATCGATTCCCGCTGTGCTCGGCAACTTCCTCGTGCCGATGATGATCGGCGCGAAGGACCTTGCCTTCCCACGCATCAACCTGCTGAGTTGGTACATCTACATCATCGCGGGCGTCATGATGCTGCACTGCATTGCTACCGGCGGCGTCGACACTGGCTGGACCTTCTATACGCCCTTCAGCACGGCGTTCAGCAATTCCAAGGTGATCGAAGCTGGGCTCGCGATTTTCGTCGCAGGATTCTCGTCAATCCTCACCGGATTAAACTTCATCGTCACGATTCACCGCATGCGCGCTCCCGGCATGACCTGGACGCGCCTGCCTTTATTCATCTGGGCGCACTACGCGACCAGCATCATCCAGGTCCTCGGAACTCCGGTCGTCGCGATCACCCTGGTCCTCGTCGTTGCTGAGCGTGCCCTGCATCTCGGCATCTTCGATCCCAAACTCGGCGGCGATCCGCTTCTGTTCCAGCACCTGTTCTGGTTCTACTCGCATCCCGCTGTTTACATCATGATCTTGCCTTCGATGGGTGTAGTCACTGAGGTCATTGCCTGCTTCTCGCGCAAGCGCATCTTCGGATATTCCTTTGTCGCGCTCTCATCGATCGCCATCGCGGTGTTCGGATTCCTCGTCTGGGCGCACCACATGTTCGTCGCTGGAATCTCCGTTTACGCCGCGCTCGTGTTCTCGATTTTGAGCTACGCCGTTGCGGTTCCTTCCGCCGTCAAGGTCTTCAACTGGACTGCGACCTTATTCAAAGGCTCGATTCACTACGACGCACCTATGCTCTACGCCTTCGGCTTTCTCGGCCTATTCACCATGGGAGGCCTCACTGGGCTGTTCCTTTCCTCGCTCGGCGTCGACATGCACGTGCACGACACTTATTTTGTCATCGCCCATTTTCACTACATCATGGTCGGTGGCGCACTGATGGGATACCTCGGCGGCCTCCATTTTTGGTGGCCGAAAATTTCCGGCAAGCTTTATCCGGAGGGTTGGGCCCGCCTCGCCGCGTTGATTGTTTTTCTCGGCTTCAATCTCACATTCTTCCCGCAATTCATCCTCGGCTACCTTGGAATGCCGCGCCGCTATTACGAATACCCACCGGAATTCCAGGTTCTCAACGTGCTCTCAACCGCGGGAGCCACTGTTCTCGGCGTCGGCTACTTGCTGCCGATGATCTACTTCCTCTGGTCCATGCGCTACGGCAAGCCCGCGCCCGATAACCCGTGGCAGGCCGCCGGGCTGGAGTGGCAGACTCAGTCTCCGCCGACTACTTTCAATTTCGAGGAAGAGCCAGTCGTGACCTGGGAAGCCTACAACTACGACGAGATCGATGCCGGACACAAGCAAGAGGAGGTCAAAGTTGTCGGATAGCCAAGCCGCCGTATCTCCACACGAAGGCCTCCATAACCCCGGTCTACTGCATCACTTCGCGACCGAAGAGCAGCAGAAGGACGCCTCGAATCTCGGCATGTGGATCTTCCTGGCCACCGAAGTCATGTTCTTCGGCGGACTGTTCTGTGCCTACCTCATCTATCGCGGATGGTACTTTGGCGATTTCGCCGCCGCCAGCAAGTCGATCGACGCTGCCCTCGGAGGCACCAACACCGCCGTCCTGATCTGCAGCAGCTTGACGGTGGTTCTCGCTATCTGGGCCGCCCAGACTTCGCGCCGTGCCCTCCTCATCTTGATGCTCGTCCTCACCATGCTTTTCGGCCTTGCTTTCTTAGGCATCAAGGGTATTGAGTACCGCGACAAGTTTGTTGAGCACCACGTGCCCGGTTCTTCCTTCAATTTCGAACATGAGGAAGTCCCCGGCCACCCGGGCCAATATGCCAACCCTCGCCACGCGCAGATTTTCTTCGCCCTTTATTTCGTCATGACCGGGCTGCATGCCCTGCACATGATTGTCGGTCTCGGTATTTTTTCCTGGCTTCTGTACAAGGCCTGGAAGGGAGCGTTTACTCCGCGTTATCACACTCCCTTGGAAATTGGTGGGTTGTACTGGCACTTCGTCGACATCGTGTGGATCTATTTGTTCCCGTTACTTTATTTAATCGATCGGCACCCGTAGGTGTCTGAGGCTCGAGACTGCTATGTCTGACCATTCCAAATCGTCGCCGTTAGTGACGTACTTCAGCGTTTGGATCGCGCTGCTCGTCGGTACCTTCCTCACCTACGAAGTGGCCAAGATCGACCTCGGTGTATTCAATTCCGCCGTCGCCCTGATCATCGCCACAACCAAGGCTCTTCTAGTCGCTCTGTTCTTCATGCATCTCAAAGGCGCCAGCGAAAAGCTACTGAAGCTGGTCGTCATCTCGACGATCTTCTTCCTGTTCATCCTGATGGCCCTCGCCATGGCCGACTACGGCACCCGCTACTGGAGCTGATCGTTTCTGTGTGGGGACAACCGCCTCGGCTGTCCAGCCGCAAAGCGGTGCAAGAATGCAAGTCGAGAGCAAAACGGGAAGGGCACGAGTTCACTCGTGCCGCAAACCGGCCGGGACCGGTCGCTTTAGCGTCTGAGGTCCGCTCTTGAACTCATGCCCGATCGCCGTCCGCATCGTGCGGCGCATTGCCTTGCACAGCCCGGATCACAAGCCGCGCAACCGTGGAAGAGCGGCCCTTCAGGGCCGCGTCAAACGCGCCGAAAAGCAAGGGGCTTCAGCCCCCGATGCGATATACTCCGGCCGTCGAGTAAAACTCTCTCCGAGGTGATTTATGGCATTCTGCAACTCGTGCGGCGCAAATCTCGCTGACGGGACGAAGTTCTGCAATAAGTGCGGGGCGGCCGTCACCGGAACCGCGCCTGTGATGTCAGCACCTGCGGGAGGCCCGGTCCCAGCCGCTCCCGCCAAAGGCGGCAGCAGCGCGCTCAAAATCATCCTGATTATTGTCGGGATCATTGTTCTGATCGCCATCCTCGGGATGGTCACATGCGGTGTCGTCCTTCATCGCGTCGCCAACAAGGTCCGCGCGCACCAGGACGGCGATAACGTCAAAGTCGAAACTCCTTTCGGCAAGATCGAATCCACCAAGGATGCTTCCAAAGTGGCTGAGGATCTTGGTATCGACATCTATCCTGGAGCCGAAATTCAGAAAGAGGGCGCATCTTCGGCGACCTTCGGCTCGATCCACACCACGTCTGCGAATTTCACCAGTTCCGACGCGCTCGACAAAGTCTGCGCCTTTTACAAAGAGAAGTTCCCCAACGCGATGGCCAGTTCTTCAGATTCGAGCCATTGCACCATCGTCTCCAACGACAACAAGAACATGGTGACCATCAACGTCGAAACCACCGGAGACGGCTCCAAGTTCCAAATCACCAACGTCACGAAATCAAAATAACGTTTGGGATCAGTTGAAACCGGGTGCCCCATTTCTCGCGCGTTCTGTGCGCGAGAAGTGGGGCTTTTGATTTGTCACTGGATTGTGTGGGGACAGCCGCCTCGGCTGTCCGGCGGCCCGATGTTTTCCGGGCCGCAGTGACCCGTGCTGAATTCTAGCCTTGTCATCCTGAGCGACGCGCATTTTGCGGCGCTCAGGATCCATGCATTTTCGCGGTCGACCACAACGCCCGTTGTCATTCCGAAGCGCGGCCGTATCGCGCGAGGAATCTGCTGTCGGGTGCCCCATTTCTCGCGCGGTGTGTGCTCGAGAAGTGGGGTCTTTGACTCCACAAGTTACAATCAACTGTCCCCATGTCCGAAAATCTATTCACCCCGGCTCCCGCAAAATCGAACATCACCGACCCTCTCGGCCTCGCCGAAGCTCTCCGCACCCGCATCCGCGGCGACGTTCGCTTCGATAATGCTGCCCGCGCTATGTACGCCACCGACGGATCCAACTACCGTCAGGTGCCGATCGGTGTCGTCCTCCCCCGCGACAATGAGGACGTAATCTCCGCCATCTCCACCTGCCGCGAATACAGTGCACCGCTCCTCTGCCGCGGCGGAGGCACTTCGCTCGCCGGACAATGCTGCAACGTCGCCGTCGTCCTCGATTTCACGAAGTACATGAACCGCATTCTCGAGATTGACCCCGACCGACGCATCGCTCGCGTGCAGCCCGGAGTCGTTCTCGATCACCTGCGCAACGCCGCCGAAAAGTATCACCTGACCTTTGCCCCCGACCCCGCCAGCCACGACCGCTGCACCATCGGAGGCATGATCGGCAACAACTCCTGCGGCGTCCACTCCATCATGGGCGGGAAGACCGACGACAACATCGAAGCCCTCGAAGTAATCACGTACGACGGCACCCGCCTGACGCTCGGACAAGGTAGCGCCGGCGTCTCGCCGGCTGTCGCGGGGACGTCTCGTCCCCGCACCGACCGCGCGGCTCAAGTTCAAACCGTTCTACAACAGATTGCAGCTCAATACGGCGACGCCATCCGCAAGCAATTCCCCAACATCCCCCGCCGCGTCTCCGGATACAACCTCAACTATCTTCTCCCCGAGAACGGCTTCCACATCGCCCGCGCCCTCGTCGGCTCCGAAGGAACCTGCGCCACCGTTCTCGAAGCCACATGCCGACTCATCGAAAGCCCGCCGGCTCGAGTTCTAGTAGTCGTTGCCTATCCCGACATCTACCAGTGTGCCGATCACATTCCCGAAGTTCTCGAATACAAGCCCATCGGCCTCGAAGGCTTCGACGACTTGCTCGTCTACTACGAGCGCAAGAAGGGTATCAATACCGAAGGACTCTCACTTCTTCCCGAAGGCAACGGATGGCTGCTGGTCGAGTTCGGCGCCGACACCATCCCCGGTGCTGAGCTGCAAGCACAGCGCATGATCGATGCTCTTCGCCGCACTCCCAATCCGCCGAACGTGAAGCTCTTTTCTGGCGCGCAAGCCAAGCGTATTTGGGATGTCCGGGAGTCGAGTCTCGGCGCAACCTCGCACGTTCCCGGCGAGCCGCTCAACTGGGAAGGATGGGAAGACGCTGCGGTCGCTCCCGAAAAACTCGGCGCTTATCTTCGCGATCTTCGCAAGATGATGGCCGTCTACGGCTATAAAGGTTCGCTCTACGGACACTTCGGCCACGCCTGCGTCCACACGCGCCTCAACTTCGATCTCGAATCGAGAGAAGGACTCGCCAAGTACCGCAAGTTCGTCGAAGAAGCCGCCGACCTCGTGGTCAGTTACGGTGGATCTCTCTCCGGCGAACATGGCGACGGACAGGCCCGCGGCGAACTCCTCCCGCGCATGTTCGGTCCCGACCTCATGGAGGCCTTTCGCAAATTCAAGACCGCATGGGATCCCGACTGGAAGATGAATCCGGGCAAGCTCATCGAGCCGAACAAGCTCGACGAAAATCTTCGTCTGGGTCCCGACTATCATCCGTGGGAACCAAACACGCATTTCCAGTACCCGCTCGATCACGGCAGCCTTCCTTACGCAACGTTGCGTTGTGTCGGAGTTGGCAAGTGCCGCCGTGAAGAAGGCGGCGTAATGTGCCCCAGTTGGCGCGCGACGCACGAAGAAGAGCATTCCACCCGCGGCCGCGCTCATCTTCTCTGGGAGATGACACAAGGCGAAGTCATACGCGACGGATGGAAAAGTGAGGAAGTGAAACACTCGCTCGACCTCTGCCTCGCCTGTAAAGGATGCAAGAGCGACTGTCCTGTCAGCGTCGACGTAGCGACCTACAAAGCCGAATTTCTTTCGCACTATTACGAAGGCCGCGTCCGCCCGCTAAGCGCCTACGCCTTCGGCAACATCGACATTTGGGCCAGTCTCGCCTCAAACGCTCCAGGGTTAGTGAATCTCACAACACAACTTCCATTCCTGAGAGATATCGCGAAGCTAGTCGCCGGCATTCCCCCGCAACGCCGCATCCCCGCCTTCGCCCCCGAAACCTTCAAACAATGGTTCCGCCGAACGTCGCCGCATGGACGCGATTCGTATCAGGGCACGGCTTCAGCCGTGCCGTACGACGATCGAAATGAAAGAGGGGCTTCAGCCCCGGGCCGATCCCCGCTGCCGACAGAGCCGTGGAAGAGTGGCCCTTCAGGGCCGCGTCAGCAGAGCAGAGAAGAAGGGGCTTTAGCCCCTGCGGTCCTCCTCTGGGCTGACACCTTCAACAACTATTTCTCAACGAACACCGCCAAAGCCGCCGTCGAAGTCCTTGAGACCGCCGGATTCCGCGTCCTCGTCCCGCAAGCTAATCTCTGCTGCGGACGCCCTCTCTACGACTTCGGCATGCTCGACCGCGCCGAAGCCCTGCTTCTCGAAATCCTCGACACCCTCGAGCCTGAAATCGAAGCCGGAATCCCCGTCGTCGGACTCGAGCCCTCCTGCATCGCCGTCTTCCGTGACGAACTCATCAACCTTTTTCCGCACGACGCGCGCGCTCGCGCCCTGAGCAAGCAAACGTTCCTGCTCAGTGAATTCCTCGAACAGAAAATCGGCGCCAACGCGACCCTGCCTCAGCTCCCGCGCAAAGCCCTTCTTCACGGACACTGCCACCACAAGTCCATCATGAAGATGACTGCCGAAGAATCTCTTCTCCACCGCCTCGGCATCGACTTCCAGTCGCCCGCTCCCGGATGCTGCGGTATGGCAGGGTCCTTCGGCTTCAAGAAAGAGCACTACGAAGTCTCCGCCGCTATCGGAGAGCTCGAACTTCTCCCCGCCGTCCGCCAGGCTCCCAACGACTGGCTCATCATCGCCGACGGATTTTCCTGCCGCGAGCAGATCGCCCAGAGCACCGGACGCCACGCCCTCCACCTGGCCGAAGTTCTCCAGATGGCCCTCCAACCAAGCGCTCTCGACAAAGACGATCCGTACCCTGAGTCGCGTCTAATCCGCGAGCACCAAGCTGAACTCCGTGACTCCATGCAGCAAGCCGGA